>Ga0315912_10000144_pt1 | contig 166627 bp, 122 predicted proteins | sample VfabasoilMG_FD_204469 | JGI IMG/M metagenome (GOLD analysis project Ga0315912, IMG submission 204469) | Garden soil microbial communities collected in Santa Monica, California, United States - V. faba soil | ecosystem: Environmental > Terrestrial > Soil > Garden | place: USA: California...
GGGTTCAGTCCTCATGAAGGAATTCAGGATCGGGAGTACGCGACTCGAAACTCGATTGCTCGTTCATCATTTCGACGGCACATGGGCCGGCTACACCTACGCTTGGAACGAAGCCGAAACGGACGCCGAGTTGTTGCTGAGATCCTTCGTCCGACCGCTGAGTGGAGGGTTCGAGTGGACATTTCCGAGCCGAGCGGCGTGCATGGAGTGCCACACGGAATCGGCCGGTTGGAGCCTCGGACTCGAGCTTCGCCAGCTGAACGGTTCGTCGACCTATCCATCGGGAGTCGTAGCCAACCAACTCGATACACTCGAGGCGATCGGGGTCTTTGCGACGCCCCTCACCGTCGCCGAACGCGCAGAGTCGCTGCCGAACGATACGGACTCCGACGCCTCGATCAGAGCCCGTGCACGCTCCTATTTGCATAGCAATTGTAGTGGATGTCACAACCCGGCAAGTCTGGTGCGCCCGCGGATCGATCTGCGAGCGACCATCGCCGAACAGGACATGGGAATCTGCAATGTGGAGCCGATCGAAGGCGATCTCGCGATCCCCAATGCGCGTATCGTCGTTCCCGGAGCACCGGACCGTTCGATACTCTACGCCCGGATCAGTCGACGAGGTGAGGATCAAATGCCCCCGATCGGAACGGCTCTGGTCGATGATACGGGTGCGAACCTGTTGCGGACCTGGATCCTCGAGGAAGCTTGTTTGGGGCTGGGGGGCCCTATCTACGGAGACGAAGCTCAGGAGAACTGAGTGGACTTGGTAGTCCACTGTTTCGCTACAGGATCGGCTCGCGCTCGCGCTCCGTCGGACGAACCTCAGGAGGGGCCACCGGATTCGATCCTCGCTTCGGCCCAAACGATCACGGTCGAGTCGTCGGTGATGTCGATGGGGTCGATCCTGAGCTCGATCGATACGCTTCGCGTCGGAAGCTGGTCGAGCGGGACATCGACGTCGACCACGTCCCCGGCTTCGAGCAGCGTCCCCGTCCCGGCGAACGCTGGATCGTTGGAGTCGAGTTCGGTCACGGTCACCTGAAAGGTAGCGAGGCATTGGGACCCCGATGCGCATCCGACCCTTGCGCGCAGTACATCGGTGGGGCCGAGCTGAATCGGAGCCGTGGTCCGGCCCACGAGAGGGCCTTCGACGTCGAAGCCGGGTCGCAGGATGAAGGCCCCCTCGGTGTACTCGGTGTCGCCGAGCACGATCGTTTGATCCTCCGACACGGTGGCGACGATGCCGCGGCTCAAGTCGAGGGACGGGCAATCCAAAAGGTTCTCAGCCCCATCGAACCATTCGAAGGCGGTGCAAACGGTTTCGTCGATGTCGAACGTGACCCGGACCGGATCCGAGCCGGTCGATGCATCGGAAGCATCGACTTCGGTCGTACTCGAGACGGCGTCGACCCCGGTGCTCGAGGCCGTCGAGTCGGGATCGGAATCCGAAGTCTCTTGGGTACCGTCGACGGGCGTCATGTTCTCGGTGGCAACCGAGGTAGCCATCGATGTTGGGCTCGTCGCGGTGGTGTCGTCGACCCCGTCGTCGAAGTCCGCGGTGCCCACGGCCTCGGAATCGGCGACGGGGTTTTCCAAGTCGAGCAACCAGATGCAGCTACTGCAGGTCGCAGCCGTGATCAGGATCCATCCCCGCCGCGTTGCAATCATTTGCCCGAGGAGAATAGGCAGGTTTGGACTACGACGCCACGACGTCACATTCGGGCAGCCTCCACGCGAGGTCTTTGCTTGGCTCCGGGTGTTGGGTCGATGCCGACCGCTTCAATCGCACTGTCACGTGAAATCGTAACGCTGCCACCGCCACCGGACTGAGCTGACCGGACTTGACGATCCGCCCTCACCGGGTGCATGCACGATCGCCACGATGTTCGTGGTCGCCGCGCTGGCCGTGCTTTGTGGCTTGCCGCAGGACGATCGACCGATCGCGAACTATCCCCGCGACATCGAGCTCAACTGGACCGCGCCGGCGGAGTGCCCCACCGCGGAGTCCGTGTTGATGCGCCTCGAGTCCCTGCTGGCGGGGCCGCATAGGGGGATGGGTCTGGCTCGCGTCGACGCCGTCGTGCGTGGCGGAGATGCGGCGTTCGAAATGGAGATGACTATTCGCTATGAAGGGGTCGAGGATGTTCGCGAGTTCAAAGCGGCGGCTTGTGCTGACATGGCCGAGGCTGCCGCGGTGGTGCTCGCGGTCTCACTCGAGCCCGGCCTGCAGCAGAAACCCACTGCGGAAGTCGAGAGCTCGGCGGTACCGGAGACGACCGCTCGACCCGTGATTCCCGAAATGCTCCCGGAAGCCGTTGGGCCCACCGAAATACCTCCGGTCGAATCGGTCGTTCCCGCCCCGAAGACCGAGGTACGGAGCGAGCGGGTGTCGATGCCGGTTCGCCCTTGGCGGATCGCAATCATGGCGCAAGCCGGTCCGGAGTATGGGGGTCTTCGGGCATGGACCCTCGCACTGCAAGGAGGGGTCGCGATCGTTTGGCCCCACGTGCGTCTGGAGGCGTTCGGAACCTATTTGACACCCCGCGTTCAGCAACGTTTGGATGGTTCGGGAGGTCACTATCAGTTCGTGGGGGGCGGAGTTCGGGTATGCGGTCAAACCCGGCCCGAGCGGTGGGCGTTCGTCGGTTGTGCAGGTGCAGAGGCCGGAGCGCTGCGGGTTTCGCCGAGAGGGATCGAAAACCCACGCGTACATTTCGGCCCCTTCATGGGTCCATCGCTGGGTGTTGGGGTGATCTGGCATCATCGTCGGCTCGGCGTGCGCGCTGCCGCGGAGGTTGTCGGCCGCGTGTTCGGGAGCCGCACGCGCATTCAAGGGGAGGTGTTCGTGGAGCAGTTTCCTGTTTCATTCCGAGGTCTTCTCGGCTTTTTCGTCACACTTCCGTAAACCGTTCCTGTGGTGGACAATTGGCCGGAGGTGGGGATCCCTTCCACTACCGGCCCTGACTCGCGAGCCTTTCGTGAAGTCTTCCGTCACCACTACGGCTTCATGTGTGCGGTGATGAACCGTTTGGGCGTCGAGCCGCACGCCGTAGACGATGCTGTGCAAGATGCTTTCGTGGTCGCGCACCGACGATGGGCGACCCGTCGCGCGGACATCAAGGTTTGGCTTTATGGCATCGCTTCGCCGGTGGCGATGGCTGGCGATGCGTGCGAGCCCGTGGGTTTCGCCCCACCTCTGGGTACTTGGCTCCGGACTCCTCGGTGTCGTTTGGGCCACGAGTTCGGTTGCAACGGTACCAACCGCCTTCGCGACTCGAGGCGCGAGCAACGTTCCGAAAATCGAGGCGGTGGGTCTTGCCGAGTCTGCGGTCATCGAGCGCCAAGTCTCGCTGCCCGAGACGAAGCGCGTGGTGCTCGGTTCGACTCCTGCGCGAGCGTCGAGAGGGATCGCGTCACCCGGAACGCCATCGACGGGGCGCCGCGACAGCTCCGATGCCGACGCCGTTCGAGCGGCGCAAGACTCTCGTAGGGAACCTCCGGCTTCGCCCGATGACGCCTTCGAGCGCGAACTCGCCATCGTGAGGGATGCGACCACTGCGATGGCCGATGGGGATGTGGCCCGTGCATTGACCTTGGTCGACGTCTACGCGGCCCGGTTTCCATCCGGGGCGTTCGTCGATCTGCAGGTCGCCTTGCGGATCGATGCGTTGTGTCATCTGGGCAAGATCGATGAAGCGCAACGGGAGCGATCCTCATTCATGCAACGCTTTCCCACTTCGGCCGCGGCTCCTTGCGTCAAATCGATGTGTAGTGAGCCAGCGATGCGGACACTTTAGGGATCATGCAACGTTCCTCAGTCATCATTGCCGCCATGTTTGCATTGGGTATTGGAGCCTGCGATCTCAAGGAGATCGAGCTCGGCACTCCATCTTCGTCGGAGGACGAAGAATCCGAAGCGGATTCGGATTACGACAACGGGAAAGAGCAACCCGACGACGAGGACTCCGAGTCCGAACCGGATTCGGACTCGGAGTTCGAACCGGAGCCCGAACCGGGGCCCGAACCGGAGGCTGACTCGGATTCGGACTCCCTTCCCGATGACTTCGATTTACCGCCTCCGAGTCCGAAAGTGTTGGCCGAGGCTCACTGCCAAGCGACCGTTGATTGTCAGTGTGTGGAATTGGGTTTTGTCTTGTTTCAAGACTTCGACTTCGCAGCCTGTGTGGATACCTATGAGTTCGACTACGAGCGGGAATTCGAGGAACATGAATTGATCGACGCACATGTCGATCTCGAGTGCTATCGCCAATATATGACCTATTTCAGCGGATGTTCGTTCATCCCAGGCACGGCGTCGTTCACGAATGAAGTCGTGCTCTGCGACCTCTTCGTGGGCGAGGTCGAGGCAGGTGACACTTGCCAAACGGCGGACGCGTCGGAACTCTTTGTGGTCGACTCTGACAATTGCCGGGCCGGTCTCGGGTGCTTGGACGGCTCCTGTAGGCCGCCTGGACAGGAAGGGGAGGAGTGCAGCACCCGCGAGGGGGCGGGGTGCGAAGACGGACTCGCGTGTCTCAGTGGCGCGTGTATCGCGACAGTCGGCCTCAGCGAACCGTGCACTTCGGAAGTTTGCGACGACGGGCTGTTTTGTTCGGATTCGGTCGTTCGAAGCTGCGAACCATTGCTCGCGCCCGGAGCAACCTGCATCTTCGGCGAGGAATGTGAATCGGCACGGTGTCTCGGAAATGGCACGTGTTCGGAGGTGCTCCCCTCGATCTGTTCGCCCTCCACCTTGGACGAGATCTAACGAACGCCGAATCGAGCCTCCACGCTCCGAGCCATTGGGTTACCCGCAACGACCTATTTTTGCGCGGAGCTTCGTGATGTCGCGATTTGTTTCGAGTCTGCGTCGTGCGTGGCTCAGCCCTTGCACACGTACGCGACATGACCGTCCGACCCATCAACGCCGATCCTCGCGCCCAGGGGCGTCAGCCGCCCTTTCCCAAACAATCGCAACCCAGTCCGGGCACGACGTCTGCCATGGATCCGCAGCCCGACCACGGCGAGCAAACGTATGAAGGCCATGATCGCCTGAAGAACCGCGTGGCCCTCATCACCGGAGGCGACAGCGGCATCGGTCGTGCGGTGGCGATCGCCTATGCGCGCGAGGGCGCAGACGTGGCGATCAGCTACTACGACGACATGGAGCGCAACGATGCGCAAACGACCCAGCGCCAAGTCGAGGAAGCCGGTCGACGCGCTTCGGTGCATCAAATCGATCTGTCCACTGCGGAAGGTTGCAATCGGCTCGTGGCGGAAGTCGTGCAGGAGTTCGGTCGCATCGACCTCTTGGTCAACAATGCCGCGTACCAGGGCGAAGCGGTCGAGCGCTTCGAGGACATCACGCCCGATCGGGTGCGCCGCACGTTCGCGACCAACATCGAGGCGATGTTCACGATCACTCGCGAAGCCCTGCCGCACATGAAGCCCGGCTCGGTCATCATCAATACGACGTCGATCCAATCGCAGGATCCCAACCCGACGATCCTCGACTACGCCGCCACGAAGGCTGCCATCACCAACTTCACGAAGGGCCTGGCGGTGCATCTCATCCAGCGCGGCATCCGGGTCAACGGCGTCGCGCCGGGTCCTGTATGGACGCCTCTCATCCCCCAGTCGTTCGGCGAGGAGAAGGTGAGCAAGTTCGGCAAAGACAACCCAATGGGTCGCCCTGCCCAGCCGGCCGAGCTCGCGCCGGTCTATGTATTCCTGGCGAGCGATGAATCGCGCTTCGTCAACGGGGACATCATTGCGGCCACGGGCGGGCGACACTTCGTGTGACCCCAGGTAGCGGGGACCTCCAGTCCATCCGCGAGGCCGGACCGTGAGGGGGTGACGACCCACCCACGGTCATCCGCGCCGAGGGGGCACCCGCGACGAAGCCTAGGAAAGGTGCTCTTGGTCGCGTTCGGGCTCGTCGATGCGGGTGAGGTCGCGGATCGCTGGCCCCTCGACCACGCGACCGAACGGATCGAAGCGCGCTCCGTGGCATGGGCAGTCCCACGTGCGTTCTGCTCGATTCCATCTCACGACACCGCCCAGGTGAGTGCAGGCGGCGGAACAACGATGGCGGTGGCCGGCGTCATCGACGTAGGTGGCGATCATCCGAAGTCCCTGGCGCACGACCGCCCCTTCGCCTCGCGGGATCTCGCCTTCAGAAGCAACGTCCCCACGACCCATCCACGCGAGATACTGCGCCGCGACGTTCACCCCTTCACGCCCAAGCTCGCCCACTGAACGCAACGTTCGGCGAGCAGGGTCGTACAGCGTCGTCCAGTGGTTGTCACGACCCGCCACTGCGTCCGAGATCAGCATCCCGGCAATTGTGCCGTGCGTGATCCCGTGACCCGAGTCTCCCGTGGCGATGAACACGTTGTCGTGGTCCCCGGGGTTGCGGCCAATGAATGCGAGCCCGTCGGCGGGTTCCATCACTTGACCGGACCAACGATCCACGACGTTTCCCATCCCGGAAAAGCGCGCGCGCGCCCACGCTTCGAGGTGCGCCCAGTTGGTCTCCGGTCGATGGTGCTGCCCGGTCCGGTGGTCCGCTCCGCCAACGATCAGGATGTCGTGTTCGGGCCCCGAATCCACGCGCACGTAGTGATACGGATCGGCCATGTCGGAATAGAGCGCCACCGGGATCGATCCGCGAGCAATGGGGGTGGCGATGGCATAGGTGCGGTAGGCGGCCTGCTTCGTATGGATCGCGACTCGGTCGTTGACCGGGGTGTTGGTCGCTACGACCACGAATGTCGATGTCACCGAGCCGTGCGGTGTGACGACCACTGCCGTATCGCCACCCGCGATGGATGTCGCGTGGGTGGCCGCGTGAATCTGGACGCCAAGGCGAGCGCAAGCTCGCGCCAGTCCAGCCAGATAAAGCATGGGGTGGAACTGAGCCTGCCCGGTGAATCGCAAGCACGGACCGGTGTCGTCATGGAGGGGCGCGCGCGGCAAGAGCTCAGCGTGCAAACCCGCTCGAGTCGCCGCCTCGAGCTCGAGCCGAAGCTCTTCGGTAGTATTGCCGGGGCCGAGCAGCAAATACTCGTCCACGCGCCGGAAGTCACAGTCGATCGATTCTTCGTTGCAGATCGCCTCGATCCGAGCAATGGCGGCCAAGTGGCTTTCGGCGGCTAGACGAGCGCCGTCCCGACCGTGAAGGCGCTCGAGGCTATGAAAGCCCTCATCGAGCACAGCGGAGAGGTGTGCCGTCGTGCGCCCCGTTTGACCCGCGCCCGGAGGTTTGTCGTCCACCACGACCACGGAGCGACCATCGCGGGCGAGCAAATAGGCCGTGGTCAGCCCTGCGATGCCACTTCCGACGATGCAAATGTCGACACTCGTATCGCGCACGAGCGGCGGAAACGGAGGCATGTTCGCGTCCCGCATCCAGTACGACACGGTGTCGCCGTCGGTGACCGGCGGGTGGACGCTGTTTTCATTGGGCAGCTCTTGCATACGCACACTCTGTGCAGCGTTCGTGCCAGTGGGTGGCGTAGTTGCAGGAATGCTCGGCAGAGATCCTCACGCTCGGGACCGCCGTGACCTTTCACCCCCGAGATACGATATCGACGTCCCGTTGGGTTTGTCGATTGTTTCGCGATCCCTATGGTTTCGCGATACTGCGGTGGTTTGGTCCGGCGTGATTCCGAGAGGCGAAGGACCTCTGCCGATGAAATGAGCTTATGTCAGGGCTGGTCGCGAAGCACGAACCGGGCGTGCGTAACCGTCGCGTCGCAAGAGGTAGGGTCGCGGGTTTTTTGCGCAGGTTCCTATTCGTATTTCGTGAGCAGGCGAGTGGACCGATCGAGAGACAAGGGGAAAACGAGACTTCGCCGCCGCGAAATCAGGTGATGCCGTACCACCACACGACCCAGCGTCCGTGCATCAAACGACGCAGGAGGCGGTTGGGTTCCTCGAGGCCAAACCCCTCACAGCAGCCCGGGCTGCTCAAAAAGAAGTCCTGGGCGAGCGCACGGAGCTCACCGAGTTCGCGCGGCGGATGTTCGACCACGAGCTCGAGAGTTTTGCCGTCGGCATACAACGGCTCGGCGGCGTACACCGCGTGCCAATGGCGAAGCATGACCACGAGCTCGGCCTGTCTTGGGGCGAGGCCTTCACCATCGGGCGAGAATGGTTGCACCGACTGCTCCAATGGACGATCGACGAACACCAGGCTGAGCCGCGACTCCTCTGGGGGGTCTTGGAAGAAGACATCCTCCTCGACGTACGGCTCCGGTTGAGGATACGCGCTCGCGATCGCATCGAGCGTATTGCGTGTCCAACGCGACCCGGACAGCGCCGCCGTCCGTCTCGATCTCACCTCATCGAGGGAAAGCGATTCGAGCGGACGCAGTGTCTCGATGTCCGGGTGCACGTGGTCGTCGTGGGTGAGGAGCGGCCACGGCCCCGCAGGTGAAAGCGAACGCGCTCTACGCCATAGCTCGACGGCTCGGCCCGGCGGAATCGTGCGTGTCACCAGTGCTGGGACCCCCGCCACGTCGACGTGCTCGAAGCTGAACCGGCCGAACACGGCGTCGGACGACAGCTGCTCGCTCGTCTCCATCAGCGTGGGCATCTTCTGTACGCTCCGTTCGGCCGCGTCGTGGTTGCGGCCACCCTCGAGGGAGTGCGGTCGCGCGATCGAAGCTCGAAGGAGAGCGTACACGAGTCCATCGCCGTGAGCGACCCACGAAATGCCATGCTGGGGATCACCGACCCGCCACGCACCTTCGCTGGCGTCAGCCGGGTCGGGGGTCGGGCGGCTACCAGGAGGTCATGAAGTCGTAGTAGTCGCGTTCGTCATTCTCCGGCGCAGTCGCAACAGCCGCAACATTTACGGCTCGATCGGAGCAGTGTCGTGAACGCGTCGGGATCATCAACACGGGGCAATTTGCTTTGCGGATGACCTGATCCGCCGTGTTACCGAAGGCTTGCACGGCACCATGTCGTCGACCACTCGTCGGCAGAACGATGAGATCGGCATGAAATGCCTCGGCTTGAGCGAGAATGACGTCGGCCGCAGGTCCCGAACCGACGTGGACTTCGTAGTCGGCTCGATTCGCGATCACTCGTTCGGCCACATCTTCGAGGGTGTGTTGCGCGACCGCGCGAACCTCTTCGTCGAGTTCGGTCGTCGCGGGGAAAACGATGGGTCCGCCGATCTCCGGCACACCGAAAAACATGGACTCCGTCGACGCAGGAGTCGCGTGGACGAGGCACACTTTTCCACCGTTGGCAAGATCCGCGCTGGTCTCGATGCTTTCTCGGGCGGCGACGGGCAAAGCCACGAAACCACGTCCAGCCGCCATCGCATCGGGAGCCCCACGCTCAGCGCAAACCAAATCGAGAGGCACGAGGACGCGACGAAAAGATATGGAGCTCATGCGTCCTACACTATGGAACGATTCTTGGGTCATGCCAACGAAAATGTTGGTCATTAGACTGCATCAATTTAGTTGCTTTTATACATGACATGTGATCTTCCATGGTTCATGGCCACGAGGCCCCTTTGCAGGCGGCATAAGGCCTGTATTCGCTTCGCTCTGCAGTGCGCGCGGGGATGCAATGTTGACGGTGCATCCCGGGATCTCCACCCGCTTCGAACTCACCTCGGAACCCGAGGTTGACCCATCGAGTCCGTGCCCCCTCGTCTTCGTCGACCGGGCCAAAGCTCCGATGTCGAATTCGCAGATCATCGGGCTTCCCAACGTGCGTTTGGGTTTGTTGGCGGTGGGCTCGACAGGCCTTCAGCTCTTGATCCCCTTGCTCGAGCTTCCCTTCGAGGACTTGGCCACGACCTAACTCGTCCTCGCTCGTGAGCACGATTTTCGAATGTCCTCGCCCCTTGTTCCCGAGCGACGACGAAGAGATTGCCGCCGGTCTCGAGGATTCGGTTCCGTCCCGCGCGGCTCAACGCCAGGTCAGGTCGACCCGCAACGCCGTTCCTTCCTCGAAGTGCTGTTCGTCGACGTGACGGATCCGGCTGAGGCTCACGGCGTATCGATAGACCTCCGCGACGGCGAGCCGCGAAAGCGGTGTCGAGCTGTACACGTGATCGTACAGTCGCAGAGTGGCCCCGCGCTCCCCGAGGGTCACGTCGAGGACGCCATGCGAATGATCGTAGCGCCAAAGCGCGGGGGCACGGGTCAGCAGTTGCGACGGGGTCACGAGTCGGAGCAATGCACTCCGGATCGTGCCGAAGCCAGAGTCCATCATGCGGTCGATGAAGATGCGAAACTGGTCGGCGCGATGCGACGCCGGTCCGATCCAGGCCGCTTGATACCAGGCCATTACGTGACGTTCCGGAAACCAGCGGTGGTCGAGGATGACTTTCGGGTCGGCGGTTTCGCGTCTTGCGTCTTCCGGCAGGCGGGCCACGAGCTCGCGCATGCCGTCACGGCCCCACAGGTCGAGCGCCGCGTGTCGAAACGCCCGCAGGATCGTTCCCCTCGCAACCGGCTCTTCGTGATCCATGGGTTTCGGAATGGATCTTATGCGCGTGGTGGCATGACATGGCTACGCGTTGATCCGGGTCGACTTGGGCCGCTCCGAGCCACCTGGGACGGGCGGACCCGAGATCCACGTTCGATACGACGCTGTCCGAGTCACCCACCGTGATCGTGGGCTGGGGTTTGGGTTCAGGGGGGTGTTCGACCACCCTCCCCAGAGCCTCCAGCCCTCAGCTGTCAGGGGTTGGGAAGCGAGAGTCGCACGCGAAGGACGGGCTTGACCTTGAGTGTACCCATCAGCGCTTTGAAGGGTTTGATCCCATAGTCCACTTGATTGAGCTCGACATCGGCGACCTGGCGTCCACCTTCGACGATGGTCTCGGCAGAGATTTCCTTTTTCACACCGTGAAGGGTCAATTCGCCTTTGATGTCGTAACCGCCATCGCCCTTTTTCCGGATCTGGGTCGAAACGAATGTGACCTTGGTAAATTCCTTAGCATGGAGTACGTCGTCGACAATCTGGCCGGCGATCTTCTCCTTGTCGGCGTCGGAAAGCGACGAGGGGTTTTCCTCGCCATCCTTCATTGCATTGACGACGCGAAGCGACTGTGCGTCGAATTCAGCCCTCACGGAGGGAGTGGCCGGATCGACGTTCACGGAGAACTTCGTCACGCGAACCTTGAGATCGTGGGCAATCTTGGCCAACAACCCTTCCTTGAAGGTGAAGACCAGACATTCGGCACTGTTTTCATCGTACTGGGGCACGACGCGATGTTAACCCATCACATTACATTTCGGTCGGAGTTTTTTTGCTCGCTCGACTGTTGTATGAGTACCCCGGCTTGCGATTGTGCGAGTAACGTCCACTAACAGTTGATCATCTCTGCCAGTACACCGCCAAACCCGTCACAAGTCGTTCCCGTTTGTTGAATGGACAGCCGCAAGGGGTGTGGATCGGGATTCGGCGCCGCACCGCGAAGGCTTGCGAAATGGCAGCTTTGTCTGGTCGGGACGAATGAAGTGGTGCACCGCTTCTGTCTATCGAAAACGTTTCCACTCATTGAATGGCCCATCATACCCCTCGAGGATTGATTCACACTCTTCGCCGACCGAACGAATTCTTCGTTTTCAGTCTGCGCTCAAATCGGGGTCGCCGACACGAACCCCGGCAACCTCACCCCTCTGTCGGCACAATGGGTGAGGTCCCGAGCGAGAAAATCAGCCTCGGCGGAGGCCCTCGAGCGAGGGCTCTAGATGAGTGGCGACCCCATGGGGGCGCGAGGTCAGGTCAGGATTCGCTGGGGGCCGAAGGCTTCGCCGCCAAACCAGCCACGGCCGTGCCGGTCGGAGCTTCGGCGGAGGGATCGAAGGCGATTCGACGGGTCGCGCGAGACGGATGCGAGTTCTTGAGCTCGAGCAACCGCTCGGCGCCGACGGGCTCGACGCTGACATCGACGGAGAGGGTTTCACCCCCTCCGCCCACGTAAATCGTCCCGGACGTTGGCGTCGCATCAATATAGTTGCGGCCCACGGCGATGCGGATGTGATCCGTTTGGGTGAGGACGCCGTTGGTCGGGTCGAACCCCTTCCACCCGACCTCGGGCAAATAAACCTGTGCCCAAGCGTGAGATGCTGCCGACTGCGGGTGTTTCGGATTCTTGGGGCCGCAGTAGATGTATCCGCACACATAGCGAGCCGGAACACCAAGAAGGCGGGCGAGACAGACGAACAGATTCGCGAAGTCTTGACAGACACCGCGTCGCCGCTCGAATACTTCGTAGGCGGTGGTGTGGACGGTCGTCGAGCCCTGCAGATAGGTGTACTCCCGAAACATCGTCGTATTGATGTCGATGAGCGTCTCGAGCAAGTCGTGATCGTTGCGACGAGCAAAACTCATCGCATAATCGGCGAGGTCGTGCAGTTGAGCTTCCGGGAGTTCGGGGGGGAGTAGGTAGGGCGTCAACATGTGACGCTGCCAAGGCATCCATACGAGCGGCAGGGTCGTGCGGGCATGGATCGGACGGAAACGCAGAGGGTCCGTATCGAGCAACCGAATGATCGAATGCGCTTCGATGTGCATTTCCTCGAACGGGGACTGCACGAGGATCCGCCGGACTTGGTTGCCAAAGACGTCCTCGTACTCGCGCTCGAGACCGTGGACGCTGCACTCCATCGAATGATGCTCGAGTCGCTGTAACCGATCGTGGATGGGGGTGAGGCGCAACAGGTGGGTGCTGTGCTCGACCGGATTACGATATCGATAGATCGTCGTGTGTTTGACCTCGAGCAATTTGACTTGCGCGATATTGGGGTGGTCGGTCTTCCGCGGTCGGACGATGATCGTGTGGGTCTTGCCATTGGCATCCGCCCGGACAGGCCCGATCTCGAGCCGGATCTGCCCTTCGCGGATCACCGTCAACGTGGACGGCGGGACCTGGCGCATGGGGATCTGGACATCCCCGCTCGCCGTCAATGGCCGTGTGCAATAGATGAGCCCGCGATGGCTTTTGAGCCCACGACTCGTGAGGTCGATGTCGAGGTCGCTGTCACTGAGCACGACTTGCCCGTGCGGCGGCGTGAGCTCGCAGAGATAGAGCGGATCATCGGCATCGGAGTAAAGGCATACGTCACGACCGTCGGTGAGGACCGAGTTCATGGATCCGTGAGCATTGAACTCGGAGAACCAGTCCCTCAAGAGTTGAAAGTCGACGTATCCGAGGTTGCGCCACTTTCGTGCCGCGATGCGTGACATCAGCTCACAATAGATGAGTTCGGAATCGGTCGAACCGACTGGCTCGAACAAACCTTGTGTGTTGATATCGATGGGATATCGCATGCTGCCGCAGTGGGTGAACATCCACTCGCGACCCGACCAGAACCGAAGGAACGGCTGGGTGTTGGCGAGCGTCTGGCTGCCCCACCGCGCTTCCCGAACGTGGAACAAGAAGATCGAGGAGGACGTGGCCTCGAACCGTCGCCCGCCGTCGCCGTTGCTCGCGAGCGGGGGAGAGTGCGCCTCTTTGTGAAGTGACGCCGAAGCTTCGCCGTGACCGTAATACCCGACCCCCCAACCATCCGCGGGTTGCGTCTCGGAATCCGGTGAGCCGATGTGAAACACCGGCGCGACCTGGCCTTGAAAGTTCATGACCAACATCCGGGTCGGACTGCGCGGGGGGGAGGCCATGTCGATCGCACTTCAGCCCCGGAGGGCGTGAACAAATTCTAGAGAAGGCGCCGGACTCGAAGCGACGAGTCCAAATAGGCTACCTTAGTTCGCCGTCTTTTCGCCGACCGATTGGCTCTGGGATTGACCTCCCGTTGCGACCGGTTGCGGCGGAGCCGCTCCCAGCAGCTCTTCTCCAATCTCGACGCAGATGTGGCCAATTTCGTCGACGACGTGCGTGAGGACCTCGTGCACGCCCGCTTCCCGTACGCTGACCTGGTCGTGCCCGACGAGCCAGCGCTCGAGTTTGCCGAGCCGAGTCGCGGACCGGAGCGCCGGCGCGCCGGCGGGTCGCATCCGCTGGAATAGCGAAAACGCCGCTGACACGCAGTGAAGGACCGAGCGCGGAAACCCGGGTTCGAGGACGAGGAAGCGAACCACGGCCTCGTCTTGCACCCGACCTCGCTCGCGCTTCATGAACGGTTCATAGGCCCCGAGCGCGCGAAGGAACGAAAGCCAGACGGCAACGTCGATGACCTCGGAGCGCAATCGCGTGTTGGCGTGATGGTGAACGTCGAGAATGCGTGCGGTTTGTCCTGCGCGTTCGAGGTATCCGCCGAGCATGATGAAGTCGAGCGGACGGTCATGCAGCATCGTTCCCGCGAGCAGCCCGTGGACTTGCGCCATTGCATTCGAAACTTGACCGTAGAAACTGAAGCGCTCGTTGTCGAACTGCTCCATCGCGGCCGGACTGCTGAACCACAGGCGCAGCTCGTTGATGAGCTTCCAGGTTTCGAGCGAGATCTGGTCGCGAATGGCCCGCGCGTTTTCCCGCAAGGCCTCGATCGAAGAGTAGATACTGACCGGGTTGCGTTCTTCCCACGTCATGTAGCGTTGGACGAGGTCGCCGTCTTCGGCTTTTTCCATGCTCTCGAGCTTGCCGAAGCGTTCCTCCTCACCCGCGACGATGATGACCGGGAGCCAGATCTGGCTCACGGCACGCTCGGCCCCGAGCGCCATCGCGTGCGTCACCGTGAGCGCGCGGGCCGTGGCTTCGGCGCGTTCGAGGTAACGGCCAAACCAAAAACAATGGTCCGCGACGCGTGAGATGAGGGCACCACTCATGACCGAGCCCTCGATTCGTCGAGGATCCACGTGTCCTTGGACCCGCCGCCTTGGCTCGAGTTGACGACATAGGATCCGCGTCGCAACGCGACTCGTGTCAGCCCACCCCGCAGCACCCACGGACCGTCAGGACTGTTGATCACGTAGGGGCGGAGGTCCACCCGACGCGGTTCGACTCGACCGGTTTCTGGGATCCATGTGGGGCTGCTCGAGAGCTGGATGAGGGGTTGAGCGATGTATCGTCGGGGCATGGCACGAATGCGTTCGGCAAAGTCGGCGCGTTCCGAGGTGGATGCCTGCGGGCCCATCAACATGCCGTAGCCTCCAGCCTCGTCCACGGCCTTGACCACGAGCTCGTCGAGGTGCGAGAGCACGTACTTGCGATCGTCTTCGCGCGCGCACAGGAACGTTTTGACCTGTTGAAGGATCGGTTCCTCGCCGAGGTAGAAGCGGATGAGTTCGGGGACGAGGGCGTATACGGCCTTGTCGTCGGCCACCCCGTTGCCCGGGGCGTTGCAGAGCGCGATGTTGCCGGCCGCGTAAGCGCGGATGATGCCGGGAACACCGAGCATGCTGTCGGGCCGGAACACCTCGGGGTCGAGAAACGACTCGTCCGTCCGGCGATACAGGACGTCGACGCGCCGCGGACCTTCGACTGTGCGAACGAACACCCGATCGTTGTCGACGAAGAGGTCGCTCGCCTCGACGAGCTCGATGCCCATCGTTCTCGCCAAGAACGCGTGCTCGAAATACGCAGAATTGAATCGTCCAGGCGTCAGCACCATGCAGGACGGGTCTTCGGTCCCCCTCGGGCTGACCGCGCGAAGCGACTCCGCGAGCTTGGCGGGATACGCATCGACCCGTCGAACACGGGCGCGGCGGAACGCGTCGGGGAAGACTCGCTTGGTGACTTCACGGTTCTCGAGCACGTACGAAACGCCCGACGGACACCGAAGGTTGTCCTCCAAGACGCGGAACGTTCCCTCGTGATCGCGGATCAAATCGATGCCAGCGACATGGATGCGCACGCCCCCCGGCGGCTTCACGCCACGCAGTTGTGGTAGATACTGCTTGGACGCCAGCACCAGATCAGCTGGGAAATCCGGGGTCGCGAAAATACGTTGCTCGCTGTATATGTCGGCGAGGAACGCTTCGAGAGCCAAGATCCGCTGCACGAGACCCGGCTCGACGTCGGCCCAGTCCTCGCCCGCGATGAGTCGGGGGACGAGACAAAACGGAAAAATGCGTTCGGCCCCCGCAGATTCGGAATAGACGGAAAACGTCACGCCTTGGTTGAGGAAGGCGAGGCTCGCCAAGCGACTCCGTCGCTCGAGTTCCTCGGATTTGAGGCCGAGCAAAGGCCCGAGCACATCGATGAACTTTTCTCGCGGCGACCCATCGCGATCGAACAACTCGTCGAACACTCCTGGATGGCTCGGATAGTCCTGGAAAACACCCGATGCAGACGGCGTTACCACGTCGGCCACGATAGCACCGGTGCACTTCGGGTTGGGAGCCCAAACCGCGGAGAGCGAGGCAGCCTACACGATGGAACGGCCGCCGCGAGGATGGCCCACCCATCGGTATGGGCATGAGCTTCCGGGAGTCGAATCAGAAGGCGGGCTTGATTTCGTCGATGGGGGCTTCCACTTTGGCGATAAACAAGTCTTGAATGGCGCCACCGAGAAGGAGCCAGCCGTGCGTTTGTTGATTCAACATCGAAGCCTGTACCAGTACCCCAAGCCTGCATACCTGGGGCCGCACATGCTTCGCTTGCGCCCCGCCGACCACACGAGTGCGATCATCGAGAACTACAGCTTGTCGGTCGAGCAGGCTCAGTTCCTGCACTGGACGCGGGACCCTTATGGCAACCGAATCGCTCGGTGCACCTTCGATCCTTTGACTGCCGTCGAGCGATTGGACGTGCTCGTCGAGCTCTCGGTCAACATCAAGCCCGTCAACCCGTTCGACTTCTTCATCGAAGATGCGGCCGAATACTATCCGTTCAACTACTCGGAAGCGCTGCGGCGCGAGCTTGCACCGTTTTTCGATCTGAGCCAGAGCGCGGTCGCGACCGGTCCGCTGTTCGAAGCACTCTTGTCCGAGATCCGGATCAAGGACAAGCGTCGCACCATCGACGTCATCGTCGATGCGAACCGCGTCGTGAACAGCAGTATCGACTACGTGATCCGCAACGAACCGGGGGTTTGGACCCCCGAGGAGACGCTGCGTCAGGGTCGAGGCAGCTGTCGAGATTCCGCGATGCTGTTGACGGCCGTGTTGCGGCGCCTCGGCCTCGCCGCCCGATTCACGAGCGGATACCTCATCCAAGTCACCGATGAAGGCATGCTTCCCGACCTGCCCAAGGGGCTCGACCATGACGTGGTCGACCTTCACGCTTGGGCGGAGGTGTACCTCCCCGGGGGCGGTTGGATCGGCCTCGATGCAACGAGCGGCTTGCTCACCGGCGAGGGGCACATCCCACTTGCCTGCGCATCGGAGCCGTCGTTGGCCGCACCACTCGAAGGCACGGCGGATCAGCTCGCCGACAGTATCGACTTCTCGATGAGCGTGGCCCGGCTTGGACACGAGCCGCGTCCGACGGTCCCCTACGAAGAGCACATTTGGGAGTCGCTCGTCGCGACGGCCAAGCGTGCGGACCAACGGCTGCAGCAGCGCGGCGTCGTCCTCACGATGGGGGGCGAGCCCACGTTCAACTCGCATCTCTACCCGGACGCACCCGAGTGGAATGCGGACGCCCTCGGCCCGACGAAATGGACCCAAGGGGTACAGCTCGCGAACGAGCTCCGCAAACGCTTCACGACGGGCGGCATCCTGCTCCATCGGATGGGTAAACACTATCCGGGGGAGTCGTTGCCCCGCTGGATGCTCGACATCTATGGTCGACGAGATCGCAAGCCGTTGTGGCATCCGGTCGACGCGGGACGAGTGCCCACGAACCAAGACGCCGAGCGTCTGATGGACGCGTTGCGCGATGCGCTGGGGTTGCCCGCCACGCAAGTGACCGCTTACGAAGACCCGTGGCACTTCTTGCACGAGGAAGCCAAGGTCCCGACCGACATCGACCCGATGAAGGCCGACCTCGAGAATGGCGAAGAACGGCGGCGATTGGCGCGAGTGCTCAACCGCGGCATGCGAACGCCTTCTGGCTATGCGATTCCGCTCGGTCGATCGCCGGGTGGTTGGTTCACCGGCAGTTGGAACTTCCGGCGTGGCTACCTTTTCCTCATCCCGGGCGATGCACCGCTTGGGCTTCGGTTACCGTTGAACTCGATCGCTGGCATTCCCTTGCCCGTCGTCGTGACCGAAGAGCCCTACGAGCTCGACCCCCGCGTCATTCACGACGACGTCGAATACGAGGAGATCGAAGCGACCAAGCCCGAGGACAAGGACGAGGATGGCGACGAAGCGGCCAAACTCGCAGCGAAGCGTGCCCGGAAGCCTCGTCGGCCACGTCGAACCGATGATGATGCTCGCGGCCAGGCCCTGATGTGGGTGAGGCCGCCTCCGACCGGGGGCTGGGGTCTACGGACGGCGCTCTGTACGGAAGTCCGCAACTACCACGGGACCACCCACCTCTTCGTCTTCCTCCCGCCGGTCGAACGCATCGAGTACTTCATCGAACTCATCGAGACCGTCGACGCGGTCGCGAATCGACTCGGGTTGGATGTGATGCTCGAAGGGTATCCGCCACCGCGGAGCCAAATGCTCACCTCGCTCGCGGTCACCCCGGACCCGGGCGTCCTCGAGGTGAACATGCCCGTCACCGATGCGGTCGACGACTATCTCGAAACGCTCAACCTCATCTACGAGGCCGCGCTCCACTCGGGTCTGCATACGGAGAAGTATCAGGTCGATGGTCGCCAAGCGGGTAGCGGTGGGGGTCATCACTTGACCCTCGGTGGGCCGACGCCCATGCGCAGCCCGTTCTTGCTGCGACCCGAAACCCTCGGACGGTTGCTCAACTTCATCCAGCACCATCCGTCGCTCTCGTACATGTTCACGGGGCTCTTCGTCGGGCCGACCTCCCAGGCTCCGCGCGTCGACGAAGCGCGCCACGAAACGATCTACGAGCTCGAGCTCGCGATCTCGCGCGCGGCGGCTCGAAAGCCTGACGAATTCTTGCAGCCTTGGTACACGGACATGCTGTTCCGTCACCTGCTCATCGACGTCACGGGCAACACGCACCGTGCCGAAGTTTCGATCGACAAGTTGTTCGACCCGCTGACCGTGCATGGTCGCCAAGGCATCCTCGAGTTCCGGGCGTTCGAGATGCCGCCCCACCCGCGGATGGCCGCCGCGCAAATGCTCCTCATGCGAACGCTGTTTGCTGCGATCGAAGACGGACCGTACCGTTCGCAGCTCGTCCGGTGGGGCCAAAGCCTCCACGACCGTTTCCTCCTTCCTTATTGGATGTGGAAAGACTTCGAGGATGTCCTCGACTTCCTCAATACGCGCGGCTACGCGTTCCGTCCCGAGCACTATCGACCGTTCCTCGATTTGCGATGTCCGATCGTCGGTTCGATGGCGGCGGGCGGCGTGACCGTGGAGGTGCGCAATGCGATCGAGCCGTGGCACGTCCTCGGCGAAGAAGCGACGGGCATCGGGACATCGCGCTACGTCGACTCTTCGCTCGAGCGGATCGAGATCTTGGTGGACGGCTATATCGCGGAACGCCATGCGGTCCTCGTCAATGGCCACACGCTGCCGTTGCGAGCCACGGGCGAAATGCATCGGTACGTGGGTGGTGTGCGATTCCGAGCATGGGCTCCACCGCATAGCTTGCAGCCACACATTGGCATCCATCACCCGATCCGGATCGACCTCTTGGATCGTTGGTCCCGTCGTTCGCTGGCCGGGTCCACCTATCACGTGTGGCATCCCGAAGGGCGCGGTTTCGATTCACCTCCCTTGACGCGCTTCGAAGCCGCGGCAAGGCGAACACAGCGTTTTACGTTGGGATCGCATTCCGCATATCCGGTCAACGTCGTCGAGACCGAGGCGCATCCGGATGCTCCGTACACCTTGGATCTACGGCGGTTCGCCATCGATCGTCCACCGCCCGAACCCACCCGTGAGTAGCCCCCTCGCGACCATGCTACCGTCCGTCGCCAACGGATCTGTTGATGATGACGAGACGACGAACGGTCAGTGTGGTCGTGCCAATTTTAGCTTGGATCGGTGGGGCATGTGCAACCGGCCCCAAAGCCGACAAAGCCTCCACCCCCTCCGGGGATGAAGCAGCCTCGCCTCCCCAGGCGGAGGCTTCGTCCAAACCGAGCGAGGCGGCCAAGCCGAAGGTCGCCGAAGCCTCGCACCTCCGGGTCAACCAAGTCGGATACTTCCCCAAGTGGGGCAAGGCCGCCACGCTGGTTTCGAACGCGGCCGAGTCGGTCGAATGGAAGCTGCTGGCTGCGGCCCCCCATGGCTCTGTCATTGCGAATGGCAAGTCGAAGGTCGTTGGCCCAGACGCCTCATCCGGAGATTCGGTCCATGTCATCGATTTCTCGGCCTTTGCCATCCCGGGCAAGGGCTACGAACTGCAGGTCGGGAACGACAAGAGTTTTCCCTTCGACATCGAGGACTCGATCTACGCGCAGCTCAAGGTCGATGCGCTCCATTTTTTCTATCACCACCGCAGCGGTGTCCCCATCGCGATGCCCTATGCCGGTGATGAGGTATGGGCCCGTGGAGCGGGCCACGAGGCCGATGCCAAGGTCGAATGCCTCCCCGAGCTCGAGTGCGGATTCACCATGGATGTCCATGGCGGCTGGTACGATGCCGGCGATCACGGCAAATACGTCGTCAATGCTGGCATCTCGGTATGGACGTTGCTCAACGCCTATGAGCGCAATGACAACCTCGGCGCCGAAACGATTGCGTTTGCCGATGGTTCGATCGCGATCCCCGAGGCGGGCAACGGCGTCAACGATTTGCTGGATGAGGCACGTTTCGAACTCGAATGGATGATGCGCATGCAAGCCCCCGACACCGCACGCCCCTCCGGGGCTGGGGGGGGGCCGCCCAAGTGGGCAGGCATGGTCTTTCACAAGGTGCATGAGGTCGCGTGGAGCCCGGTTCCACATTCGCCGGCCGATGCCAAGGTCGCGCGCTTTCTGCATCGTCCCAGTACGGCGGCGACCCTCAATGTGGCCGCGGTCGCAGCCCAGGGTGCGCGCATTTGGAAACGCATCGACCCTGCCTTTGCGAAACAATGCCTCAAGTCGGCAGAACGAGCTTGGAAGGCCGCCACAGCCACTCCCGACATGTTTGCCCCGGACACGGACCACACCGGTGGCGGTCCCTACAACGATAACCATCTCGAGGACGACTTCTATTGGGCCGCAGCGGAACTGTTCCTCACGACCAAAAAGAGCGTTTATGCCAAAGCGATGAAAGCCACGACACCGAGCGCCCAGGTGTCGACGACTCGGCCGTCGCCGATGACCTGGGATTGGACCGGGGCGCTCGGTGTCATTTCGATCGCGACGGTTCCCGGGGCCGACCGCGCTCTGGTCGATGATTCACGCAAAGCCATCGTCGCGGCGGCCGACGTCTTCGTGGCGAATGTCGATCGCGAAGGCTACCGCACGCCGCTTCCGCTCGATGCCGAGAAGAAATACGTTTGGGGCTCGAATAGCTTCGTCCTCAACAACGCGATCATCCTTGGCCTCGCCTACGATTTCACGAAGGACGGGAAATATTTACAGGGTGCCATCGATGGTATGGACTACGTCCTCGGACGCAATGCCATGTCGATGTCCTATGTTTCCGGGTACGGGGAAAATCCGCTCGTGAACCCGCACCATCGATTCTGGGCGAAACAAAAGGATCCGGCGTATCCTTCGCTCCCGCCAGGAGTCGTTTCCGGCGGGCCGAACTCGAGCTTGCAAGATCCCTACGCGCAGCAAGCTGGCCTACCCGGGTGTGCACCGCAAAAGTGCTACGTCGACCACATCGAATCCTGGTCGACGAACGAGATCGCGATCAATTGGAACGCGCCGCTCGTTTGGGTCACCGCGTTTCTCGACGAAACCGCCCGCTAGGCTATCGTGCTGGGCTCCGTCCGGTTCCCGGATGGAGCTGCAACGAGCGGGTCGGCCTTGGCCAGGGTTCGGTCTCCCGGTAGGTTGCGGAGAGGCTCTGGCTAGAGTTGCCCATGCGGGACGATTGCTCGGATCCAGTCGACGCGGAGGTTCGATAACTCTTGCTCCGGTATGCTGACCCGAGCATGCCCGAGTGTCGCCGTGCGGCCTTGCCCTTGCTCGTGACCTTCGTGAGCCTCGTCGCCGTGCCATTGCTCGCTGGGTGCGCGGGTTTGGGCCTTCCGCGATCGGGCGAGACGGCGGCGAGCGAGCTCGAGCAGTTCGCCGCGTTCGTGGCGGATGTGCACCCCGAGCCATTTCGATTCGTGTCGCGCGATGCGTTCGAACGCATCGTCGAAGGGGAGGGCGAACGCTTGCGTGTGCTCGACTTCCCTTCTGAACTCGATGTGGGGCTCGCATTCCGGCGGCTGGTGGCGAGCCTTCGCGATTCACACATGCAGACCACTCTGCCGCTCTTTCAGCCAGAGCACGGCACAGAGCTGGCGCTGCTCCCGTTGGTCGTGGAACGGGTGAACGACGAAGTGTTCGTCGACGCATCGGTCGATCCGCTGCCGATCGGCACGACGATCCGAGCGATCGACGGGATCCCCGTGGAACATCTGCTCGAGGAGCTTTCTTCGTTGGCGATTCGCGACGGGAACAACGAAGTGGCCCAGACACGGAGTCTCTCGCGAGAGTTCGTCAAGCTCTACCATCTTGCGTATGGCATGCGCGACACCTACGCGGTGGTGTTGCGGTCACCGGCCGGCGTCGACGAACGCCGCGAACTCCATGCCGTGGATCGCAGCCGCTACGAATCGCTGTCTGCAGCGCGACACTCTCATGCGATTCACGGCGATGTGTCGAATCCCCTGCCGGTGCTGCGCACGGTGGACCGACAAACCGCCGTGCTTCGCCTTTCGACGTTCGGCGTCGCCGATCAGGTGGCTTACGCCGCCGAGCTCGAATCGATCGTCCGAGAACTCTCGGGTATTCGCCGTCTCATCCTCGATCTGCGCGGCAACGAAGGCGGATATCGTACGAACGGCATCGCGTTACTCAACCATCTCGCCGACACCCCGTACGTGCAATGGCAGGGAATGGCCGTAGCGACACGCCAAATTCCAGAACGTGATCTCGTTCGTGCCGCATTCGGTACATCGCTCGAGATCCTTGCTGGATTTCCGCAGCTGCGCTCCGACGGATTGCACGTGCTCACCGGCGACCCTTTGGCGAACCGTATGCAACCAGAGGCGCCACACTTGCGCCCGGAGCTACTGCTCTTCGTCGACGGACGCACGAACTCGGCCGCCAACGAGTTCGTCCTCGCGCTTCGCACGATTCGTCCCGACGCACGCCTCGTCGGCGAGGAAGTGGGAGGAGCCTGCGATCAGCACAATGGCGAACTTCCGATCACGTACACGACCCCGACCTTTGGTGTGTCCGTACTCATGTCGATCATTCGTATCCAACACGTGGCCGTCCCCGGGTGCACATTTGGGCGTGGACTCATGCCCGATATCCCCGTGACGTACGATCGCGAGCACTTCATCGCGGCACGCGACCCCTATGACGAAGCGGCCGCGAGCGCTTGGTGACGTGACGTGGGTTTCATGATTCGTCCGTCGTCGCGACGCCGACTCGATCGAATTCCGTCCAGTCGGCGTACGGGTTCCGCAGCGCGCCTGAGAAGGTTCGGTCGCGGCGATCGTCCGGGGTGTCATTTCGGGCCTCGGGGATGCCCTCATTTCGCGTATCGTCGGGGGGTATACCCTCGGAAAACAGCGAGGGTAGCTCACGTTCCTGGGTGGGAACACCAGTGACGAGGTGCTCCTCGGCTTTCGCATCGCGATCGACTCCTGGAGGGGCGGTTGTTTGCGACGCGAGGTTTCGAGTCGCGAGCGTTGCACGTGCGGCGTGACGCCCTTTTCCGGAGGGGGCCGCATCCGGACTCTCGGCCTCTCCATCATGGCAGGTGACGCCGCGCGCACGTCGTAGGCTTCCCTCGGGGCATGCGACCGCATCGAGCGGCTTGCTCTCTCGATCGCGCTCGCGGGGGGGCGAGGCGACGGATGGTGATGTGACGTTCGTAGGACGCGGGGCGTCGTCGACGAGCAAATCTGCCGCGAGAGCACGCACAGCGACATCATCGGCCTGATGGGGTCGGGGGGACGCCAACGTCTTCCAGACGCCCATCGACGCGGTTTCGGGATCGCGTTGCGGGTCCATCCCCTCTGCCGAGGCCGCTTGAGGAGTTGCAAGGGGGAAAGGTACGAGCGAGGCCAAGAGCAGGAACGTGGCGGTTCCGGCGAATATTCCGCTCGGAACCACCCACCAAAGTCGATCGGACTGGGCCTTTCGTGAGGATCGTGGCTCCACCAGATCGGGAAAGGGATTCGCCGCAGCGAGACCGAACGTACCGAAGCTCGAGCTTGGATGGGGTTCGTCGAGCCGTTCGATGGCCTCTGCGAACTCGGCCATCGAACGATAGCGATCCGTCGCATTCTTGGCCAACGCGCGGAGGATGACGTGATCGATCCGCGGAGAAAGGTGTGGCGCGAAGTCGCTCGGGCGAGGCGCCGGGGCGACGAGATGTTGCCGGATCAACGTTTCGGCATCGTCGGATTCGAAGGGCAATCGTCCGGTCAACAGCGCAAAGAGAGTCACTCCGAGCGAGTAGATATCTGCACGATGATCGACGTGCTCGCATCGTGCGAGTTCAGGGGCCATGTAATCGAGGCTCGCGACGATAGGTAGGCGATGGTCTCTCGACCAGAACCGGCTTCCCGACCACCATCGATTCGTGCGTGGATGTGCAGCCTCGACCACTCCCGCCATACCGAAGCCCACCATCTTGATGAAATCGCCCAAACGGCCACCGTCTTGGCGATAACAGTTCCGTAGGTTGACGTCGCGGTGAACCACCCCATTGCGATGGGCCGCACCGAGTGCTTCGCAAAGCTGCAACGCGATCAACCGGACCCTCCACCAGGGCAGCGGACCTTCGCCGTCGAGTAGCGAGTCGAGATCTTCGTCGCGCACGTACTCGGTCGCCATGTACGGAAGTCCGTTGTCGAGACATCCGTAATCGCTGACCGCTTCGACGTGGGGATTCTGAACGCGAGAGACCGCCCGTGCCTGGTGTAGAAAGCATTCGGCCGCCTCCGGATGGGCTGCCAAAGATCCATGCAACACCCTGATCGCTCGCGAGGCCCCAATGTCGAGGTCGCGGGCCAAATATGCCGTCGTCAGGCCGTCGATGCTGAGCAGCTGCTCGATGCGATAACGGTTGCGGACGACGACGCCGCGTCGCAGGAAGCGGGAGACTTCCAGCCCATCGACATCGCGGCTTGTCCGACGCAATCCGACGAGGGATACCGCGGCCATGGCGGTCGACGAGATCGCCGCCAATGGCTTTCCGGCCGAGTCCTCGTTGACCCAGGCCATCGTCTCGAGCGACAAACTCGCGCTTGAACTCCCAGACGACGGTTCCAAGGGGAAACTCCCCTCGACCTCGTGAAAGTCGAGCGGCGGGTTCCATAAGGCTGGTTCAAATGCACCCGAGGAGGCCGCGTTCGCGAAAGCGAGGGGCAAGTCTTTCGCGGTCATGCTTCTATCAGAAGCAAAGTTCACGCCAGTTGAACGTCGCTCAATCGCCACCCGCCCGGGTTGGTGTGACGATCTGGCGGCCTGAGTCTGATTGGCCAGTCACGACCCGCCAACCCCGTCGTCCGGTTCGCCTAGGCGGCGTTGATGGGACGACGCTCTCATCGCCCGTCAACGACGTTGGCACCCGACTCTGCAAGCTTGTGCACAGTCATCCAAAGAACGGGCCCCACCGTATGCAAACCTGCAATGTCTCGGCGTTCCGGCGTCGCGGCGTCATCGCCCCGCGGCCGCGAGCGCCTTCTGCCGCGCCGCCTCGAACTCGTCGCCGTGGCGCCAGGTCGGTAGCCGTGGGCCGTTCGCGACACGTAGGAGTGTCACGGCCATGAGCTGCACGTCCTCGACTGCGCCGGCGAAATCCCAGGTCGCGTCGATCTCGTCCGACGGCTGATGATATCGCTCGTGCGTGAACTTCTCGTGGAGCGCGCGCCCCCACGTTTCATCGTGGCCAGCATGAAGCACGCCGGGCTTGAGGTACACGGCAGGCACACCGATGCGAGCGAAGTTGAACTGATCCGATCGGTAGAAGGCTCCCTTGTCGGGCTGATCGTCGGGTTGGACTTGGCGTCCTTGGGCTTTGGCGACGCCGAGCAGTACGTCGTCGAGCGAAGACTTCCCGAGCCCGATCGCCCTCACGTCTTTCGTTTTGCCCCAGATATTGATGCCATCGATGTTGAGGTTGGCGGCAATGCGCCCGGGTGGCACCAAGGGGTGGGCGCAAAAGTACTCGCTGCCGAGCAGACCTGATTCCTCTGCCGCGACCGCGGCGAACAGCACCGATCGCTTGGGTCGAGGCTCGACCGCGGTCATGGCATCCGCCAATGCGAGCAATGCCGCCACTCCAGAGGCGTTGTCGAGCGCACCATTGTAAATCTGGTCCCCGTCGCCTTTGCCCTCGCGAATGCCGAGATGATCGTGGTGTGCGGAAACGACGACGTACTGATCGTCGAGGTTGGTATCGCTGCCGGGGACGACCGCAAGCACATTGGCGGTGTGTCTCCGCGTCATTTTGATCTCGAGCCCTGCCGTGATCCGCACCCCGAGTGGCACGGGTCGGAAGTCCCGCGTTTCCGCGGATTGCCGGAGTGCATCGAGCTCCTTGGCCCCGAGTGCAACCAGCCGGCGGCTCGCATCCTCCGTCGCCCACATCTTCAGCTGCAAACGCGGCTCGCCATGGTCCGGCAATTCGAATTGCTGGCCGGTCCAACTAGACTGCACGACTTGGAAGGGGTAGCCCGCGGAGTGCTCGGTATGAATGATGATGGCCCCGACGGCGCCGTGTCGTGCCGCCTCGGCGTATTTGTAGTCCCAACGCCCGGAATAAAGGCGCGTCTTCCCAGCGAAGAGCTGCGGATCATTCTCGGGATCGTTGTTGAGGATCAGGACGACTTTGCCACGTACGTCCTCTTTGTAGTCGTCCCAGCCCTGTTCGGGTGCGGTGATCCCATAACCCACGAACACGAGCTCAGCGCCGTGGATTGCTGCCGTCGCCTGCTGGACACCACTCGCGACGATGCTGTCGTCGAAGGGATGGAGCTTCAGCGTCTTGCCGCTCGCAGTGGCGGTGATCGGTGTAGTGACCGCGCTCGTCAGGCCGACGATGTCGAAGTGTTGGAACCAGCCACCGTTGTCGCCGGCAGGTTCGAGGCCAAGCCGCTCATACTGGGATGCGATGTATCGCATCCCGAGTTCGCTGCCGCGTGACGCAGGAGCGCGGCCTTCGAGCAGGTCGTCGGAAAGAAAGCGGATGTGGGCGGCGAGCGTGGAAGCATTCACGCGGCTCGCGGCCGCCCTTTCGCGCGCAGTCCAACCGGCGGGCAGTGCAGCAGCCAGTGCCAGGACGACGAGACTCAGCCTCATGCCTCGCGTCGTATCATGTCGCTAGAATCCTTGCTCGTAACATCCGAGATCGATCGCGCGACCTGTCCGATCGACCCCGTCGAGTGAGACGCCAACGATCGATGGCTCGCCGAGTGTCGTCGGATCGATCCCAATGTCGAGTCCGGGCCCGACGAGATGGGCGTCGAACGGGGTTTGGAACACCTGCTGGCCAGGGACCGCTTCTTGTAGACCCACGAGGCCGAACGCCTCGCCAGGTTCGAATCCATCCAGGTTTTCGCCGCCAGGTCTAATGATAAGCCAAGATTGTGCGATGAAACCGGTCGGAGCGTCGACCGCAACGGGATCATCATCGTCCCCTCCGCCGCGCCGGCCCCCGCCGGCTCGTCGTTGGGCGCGGAAAATCGGGCCGCCATCGTCGAGTTCGACGACGTTGTTGAACCACACCGAATCGACCGCGCCGGCAACCTCGAACGCCGCGAGGCCATCGCCATCGCCGTCGCCATTACCGTCTTCGGTGAGTCGACACGTCAGATTGTGGACGAACGTTCGGGTTTGGGGTGTGGGATCGGTATTTTGTGCGCGAGGACCCGTACGCAAGCAGCTTTCGAAGGCACCTTGAATCAAGACATCGTGTGCATAGACGTTGTCACCCAGGTGCAATGCGGCCCCCGAGAGTCCATCGTCGTCGGCGGTCGAGGCCACGGCGACGCGTGACAGCTCATGCGGCAAAGCGGGGGAGCTGGCTTGGGTCGTCTCCACGAGAATGCCGTGCTCCTCTTCTCCGGCCAAGAGGGTGAGTCCCGCAATGAGCGAGGGTTGGGCTGTGTGGGGCTGCAATCGCAGGACGGCCTCGTTACGGGAAAGAAGACCGCGTTCGACGAGAAATCCATCGGTGCCGGTTTGGAGACGCACATCGTCGACGTCGACCGCCCTGCCGCGAAGCGACAGCGCCCAGGTCAGGACCGCACCCGAATAGTCGCCCTCGAACAGTTGCAGCTCAGCCCCTGGCCAGGTCGACCACACTGCGATCTGCAACGAATCCCCATCGACTTGAACGTGATCGCATGGGCTTGGATCGCAGGCCTGGGCGGTCGGGCCCAGGGTCACGATCGCGGGCCGCGGCAATGCCCGCGCGCTGCGAAGCTGGAACGCGCCCGGAAGCAGGGCGGCTCCGGTGGAGGTGAGCTGGACATCATCCATACTCGTGCCTCCGATGGCGGCCATCTCGAGATTCGCGACGAGTTCCGCATTGGACAATACCGTGGGAGAGCGGGGCGACTCGAGCGGTGCCGACTCCACGATGGCTCCTTCGATCACGTTGCTCGGACCCACCTGGTCGAGGCCACCGACCACGGCCGAAAACCCTTGCACGAGATTTCCGACCACGATTGCGGAATCGGTAGCCCGTCCAACCGCAACCAACGCGGGGACCCGCTGGCCCAGATTGACGAAGACATTGTTGGCGATCTGCACATTCGTGGCCTCGCTGAGGTCGAACGGGAGATCTGGCGTCTCGTACCAAACGAATGTGTTGTTGTGCAGGACCAGTCCGTCGGCGTTGGCGGCGGTCAAAGTTCCGTCCCAATACCCCCACACGTGAGAGTTTCGTAGGACCGTGTCGGCCCCGAGGATGAGCGGGGTGTCGATTCCGTTGTCACCGAACAGCTCCGGGTGGATGGCCCCAATGTCGAGGCGCTCGAACAAATGCCCTCGCGTCGCCGTTTGCTCGTCGTTCGGGTCGGAACGAGCGATGATCGCCTGGCTGCAGCCGGCTGGGCACGACAAGGTCAAGTCGTGCAGATGGACCCCGTCGCCCATCACCCGAATGATGCCTTCGTCGTCGGGTTGCCAATCCAAGATGACCTGACCGGCGTCCACCCCGGGTGCGGCACCCAGCGTCGTGTTGGCATAAACATCGATCGTGGCGTTGTAGAAGGCCGGTTGGCCCTGATCGTCGTGGACGAGAATGCGTGCTCCACCCATCGCGTCGGCGGTCGCCGCCGCCTCGCGAATGCCCTCGGGCCCAACAAAGTCACACCCAGCACCGCCGTCCCGAGGACAGCCGTTCGCGGAGAACCCGACGTGGAGTTCGATGCATTCTGCTTCGGAACAGCCTTCGGCCACAGGTTCGGGTTCTCCTGTGGCTCCGCCCTCGACGCTCGGACTCGAATCGGTCTGGCCTTCGATCGTCGAATCGGCTTCCTCGGCCCTGTCACTCGTGGTTCCACTCGCGCCGTCGTCTCCGACCAATGCGTCATAGTCGGGATTGCTTTCGAGGATGCAGCTCGACGCGGCGATCAGGCAACCAAAGAAGAAAACGTGCGAACGACGAGTGCGATAGGTCATGGCGGAGTTCCATTCGTGGAAGGTCGCTTGGGGAGGGAGACGCCAAACAGAACCGAGAGTCGAGCCCCGAGCTCGAGCTCGAGACCGCCCATACGAAACACGGCATTGCGAGTTGCGGGGCTCACTACGTCCAAACGCAAGGTCCGCGCACCTTGACTGGGAAGGAACGATCCCGCGAGTTCGACGGCGGGACCGATCCGGACGCGCCAAGAACCACGTGACGGTCGCAAGACGACGCTTGGAGCTACTGCCACGGTCACTCCAATCAGTGGAGTTCGGGGTGGCGATTGACCATTCGACCGGAGTTGGGCGGGCTCGCCCCCCTGCCGAATCCACCACGATTCGACGGTCGCACTCCCTTGCACTGGAAGTTCGAATCGCTTCCACGACCAACAATAGCCGCCGCCGAGAGCTACTCTCACTCGTGTGGCTTGGAGTTGATCGCGGCTTTGGTACAGCACTCGGGTGCCGAGCTCCGCGAATCCACCGTGCGGGCGACCGACGACCAGCCCGAGCGAGCCGCCTGCCCCTGTGAACACAGGTGCGTCGACGGGCGGAGCGATCCCGAAACCCGCGGCCCCACCGAGCACCACACCGACGTCCAGGTCGTGCTCGGTTCGCACGCCGTCGTCGAGTGCCGAGGCGGGAGCAGGCGAGGTCGCAGCCATCGTCTCGGGCGGTTTGGCCTGCATGCTGGTGGTCGCAGGCGTCGAACCCTTGGACGTCGACTCGGAATTGAAGCCATCGAGACGGTCGGCCATCACGAGTCCTCGTTCGACCGAAGTCCATAGGGTCGCAACGGCATTCGACGCCACTCGAACCGCCTGATCGGGCTCATCGTCGAGGCGTCGTTCCCAGGCGCGGCCATGCTGGTCGACGAGCGTGATCTCGATCTCGTCGGAACCCGGTGGCTCGATCCGCACGACGACGTGAACGACCACGCCTTCGGGTCGAGGTGCCTCGATGCCCACCATGGGCTGGTCCGGCAACCGAAGCTGGAGAGCTTCCATGAACTCGCCTTCATCGAGTCCGACCGTTTGCAGGACGAGCGTGGGGGTGTCGGGCGGCGGCGCCCCATAAGCGGATGGCGCCATCCCCAAGCCCATGGCGAGGACGACTGCGCCCAGGTGGAAAGGCCAGGATCGGAGCCGCTGCAAGAGCCTCAAAGTATGCCGATACCCGACGTTCGTCTCGCTCGGGGGATACGGATCGCTCCGTTTCGCGTTTGCGTCCCGTCACGATTCCTCCGCTCCGCCGTCCGACGACCTTACGGTCACCCGCTACGGCTGTGGCGATCGCGGTCATTGGGATTCGCCGCCTTCGCCATCGCCCTCGCCGGTTTCGACAATGTCGTCGTCGTCGTCGTCGTCGTGATCGCCATGGCCGCCGTGATCCCGGCCGGCGCCAACGTGGGGTTGTTCATGGTCGTCGTCGCAGGAAGGGTCGTCCGGTGTGTCGTCGTCGTCGATCCAGTCGGCGCCATCCGATATGCCTTGGACGTCGAGCGCACGGTCGCGATCCCTTCGACCGCAGGCCGGGGTGAGCTTTGCGCTTCGCTCCGTCTCGACCGTAGCGTCTTTGGTGTCACATCCGCTGACGAGGGCCAGCAGCACGACGCCCATCACTTTGGTCCAAGCACTTCGCATGATCGTGGCCACCCGCATCGTGGTCGCGGCCTTCTATTCCCCGAGCGGGTCATTCGTTACATCGCCACCGACCCAATCGATGATTCCAATACGCCTTCGGTTTCGCGCCCGCCAGAACGACGCTGACGGCGTTCCAATGGCTCGAACCTTCCGCCGAGTTAGTCAGTCGTTGTGGTCGGTGTCCGTCGAATCGCCCTTCGCGGGGCAGTCGTCATCGTCTTCGCTGTGTTTGGAGCAGCCGTTGGGGCATGCATCGTGATCGCAGCTCCCGTCGGGTTTCCTGACGTCACACCCATGGGGCTTCGGCATGCAAGGGTCGACGCCCGTGTCCGTGTCGGTGCCCGTCGTGCCTTCGCTCGTCGTACCGGCGCCGGTGCTGGATTCGGTGGTCGACTCCGTGCTGGCTCCGGTGCTGGCGTCCGTCCCCTCGATCGTTGGTTCCGAGGTCCATCCGTTCGTGCTCGAACTCGCGGACAAACTACGCATTTCGCCAATGGGGACTTCGTACACGAGCAGGCATGCCGGCGCGAACAGTAGCCACGAGCCAGCCCACAGCCGCACATATCTTTGGGTGCGGCCCCGCTTCACGAGGGTTCGCCTCCGCTGTGTTGCAGGCCACGAGCCTCGATCGCATGTGCTCCTTTGGGATGATGCTGGAGGTAGTCGCCCCAGCACTTCGTCTGCTCTCGGTCCGATGAGCGACGGCATAGGCTCGCCCGTACGTCGTCGGCGAAACGCCCACGCGGAAACTGTTGCAAATAGGCTTGCCACGTCTCGTGCTGAGCTGCTTCTCCGCCCAGTTGCCGCATCACGGCGAACAAGTCGGCGTAGGCCAACTCACTCGCTCGGCTGGTCCCTGAGCGGCGAATGATGTGACGCAACACCGTTTGCGCCCCCTCGAGATCCCCAGCCTGCCACCGCGTTTGCGCTTCCTGCTCGAGGGTCGCAAGCGGGGTTGGGAGACGCTTACGGTGTTCGCCGCGAATCGGGGTCGCGAGAGGCTCTGCCGAGAGCATCGGACCACTGTTCTCCGAGCGATCGTCGAGCGGCAGAAGCGGTATTTGTGGTGTCGGGCGCAAGGGTGTTCGTTCGATGGAACGAGCCGATGATGTCCAAGGCAACTCCGCGCCCCGTCGAGTGCTGTGCTCCGCGCTGTCGAACGTTCGAGCTTCAGCGGCACGCCGAGCTTGGTCGACCAGGGTTGGCAACGTGAGCAGCATACACGCTGCCGCGGCGACCGTTCCCGCAATGGCCCAACGCCAGATCCGCATCCGTGGCGCCGATGCGTCGCTGGAAGGAGCCGGAGGACCGCCAAACTCCTCAGGTGCCCATCGAGCCTGATGTTCGACCTGGGCTCGCAGCGCGGCGACGAAGGGTTCGAGATCGTCGTTCCGCCATGATACATCTGATACATCTGACACATCGCGATCTTCCGCGTCTTCGAGCTCATCGCTCGGGACCTGGAGGCGAAGCAGTGTTGGAGCGGGTCGCGACGATTCGAGGGAGCTGGTGGAGACGAGCCGCCGTGGGAGATCGGGAGAGCTCCGCTCGAGCCGACGGATTCGCTCGCGATACGCTCGAATGAACGAGTCGAGCATGATCACGCTCCTCCTTGCTCGAACCAGCCGAGCTTCGCGAGTTCTCGTTGAATCCGCTCGCGTGCTCGGTTGGCTCGCACTCGAACATTGCCCGCGGAGATGGCGAGACGCTTGGCCACCTCGTCCACCGGCAAGCCCTGCACATCGCGTAAGACGAACACCTCTCGAAGCGACTCGGGAATGATTTCCAACACGGCAATCAGAGCATCGGCACGTTGCTCTTGAAGATGAAGGCCTTCGGGATTGTCGCTCCCATGCACATCCGCGGGGAGTTCACCCAAACGACGATACGCACGCCCTCGTCGAGCATGGGCTCGCCAATGTTTTCGTACGAGATTGTGGCCGATACCTCGCAACCATATGCGCAGAGGACCTCGTCGATCGAACCGTCGCAGCGAGCTCAGCGCGGCGGCAAACGTCTCTTGGCAGAGTTCCTCGGCTGTAGCGGGATCGTTCACGAGATAAAGCAAGTCCGTGTACAACGAACGCACGTGGCTTTCGTAGAGCCGCCGCCACGCGACCTCATCGCCCGCGATCGCCAACGCGATGAGTTCCTCTTCAAGGCCGTTCCCCTCGACGGGGGACGAGCTCACCTCGGGGATGGGCTCCATGAACGGCCAAACGGAGGTTCGAAGGATCTGCACGTAGGAACCATGCTCTCGGTTCGCGCTCCGCAGGACTGCACATCGGTCGTGCGGGTTGCCGTTGTCGAGCGGTGCTTGGCGCGAGACGTCTATTCCCGATCCACCCGCTTCGTTACACTTGGTCACCCTGCGGGAGGGATTCGATTAGCGCGCATCCCGCAGTCTTTTGCAATCCCTTGCAGCACGTGCCTTGACGCTTACGGTGCGGCCAACGACGATGGGGACCGCCATCGGCGCGAAAGGGGTTTCGACGTGGCTGACGACCGAATGCAGCGCCTTCCGCGCTACACGATCCCAGAACACTTGCAAGGGACGAGCTGGCGATTCCGCCTCGGCGGTGCCCTCTACGAGTTGGTTCTGAAGGGACATCAGCCATCGCCGGCTTGGTACCCCGAGTCATTCGTGTACCCGTTGGATCGTGAAACCGCGATCAGGAAGCTGCACTCGCAGCTGGAAGCGCCCGATGTTCGCGACCGCGTCATTCAAGCGTTGCGACGCATCAACATCGAGCCGAACGAAGACGAACTCGACGCGCGGGTGGCCCAGGCACTGACCGATCGCCAGCTCGTCCTGTTCCTGTGCGTGCCCAAGGTCTATGATCGCGCTCAACTCAAGGGGCTAGCGTCCGAGGAACCGCACCCGTTCGGAGCCTCCGGTCATCCACCGCTCCAACCAGATCCACCACGGCCGAACAAGGTCGTTCCAACGTCGTTCGAACTGCGGCTCGTCGATGAACTCGGCGCTTCGTTACCCGGAGTCATGTTGCATGTTCGGGTCGATAGTCTGCAGCCGATCAAAACCGACGGTGATGGACGGGTTCGAGCCGAATCGCCCGAGGGGCGCTCGTTTGGATCGGCGCTCATCGGTGATCCCAAATCCGTACGCGACTTGTTGGCTGAACGGTGGACGCAGGTTCGCGGGGGAGAACCGTTACCACCCGCCGCACACCATACATTCCTCACTTGTCCACCCGACGATCCGCTCGCGGACGTCGCACGAATTCAACTTACCAAGAACACACCTCACACGGCAGTGGTATGCCCCGATGTCGTGATGGCGGGATTCGTCGGCTTGTTCTTTGACAAGAACAAGACATTCCTTCTCCCCAATGCGGATTTTCCAGGGATCAAGCCCCTTTACGACGCCAATCCCAACGCTGACCTCCTCATCGTGGGCCACACCGACGCGACTGGAACGCCCGAATACAATGAGGTCCTGTCGCTCGAACGCGCTGAATCCATCGCCGCGTATCTCCGCGACGACGTGGATGCGTGGCTGCGCAACTATTCCGCTTCGGCCCCGCAGGAGCGGCGTTGGGGATCGATCGAGGACCAATCGATGCTCCATGCGATCCTCGAGCGCGACCCGCAGGCTGCGTCCACCGATCGTGTTCGCTACTTTCAACGAGCCAATGGCCTCGCGGACGACGGTGTCATCGGCGACCAAACTCGACGAGTACTCGTCACCCAGTACATGGGGCTCGATGGCGTCACGGTACCGTCGACGATGGCGGTACAAAGCCACGGGTGCGGGGAGAACTTCCCACGCGACTCTACCGAAGAGGTGCCCGTGGAAGCATCGGTGGAGCGTGAGGCGAGCGATCGGCGGGTCGAACTCTTTTTCTTTGGCGATCGACTCGGTGTCCTACCGCCGCCGCCTGGATCGATTTCCTCTGCGGGCTCCACGGAGTACCCCGAGTGGCGTCGGCGTGCGCAAACGAAACATGAATGGATCAATCATGAATCCCAGACGTGGGTGACGATCGAGCTCGTTCACGAAGTCGATGGGAAGCCTGCAGCGGGGTTCACCATTCGCCTGCAGGTGGACTCAGGTGAAGAGCTTCTGCACACCACGGGCTCCGATGGCCTCGCGACATTCGTGGGGTTTCCCCGCAGTGAAACCGTCGCGGTCAATGTATTCGACGAGCGCTCGCCATCTGGGCCTTGACGTCTCGTGAACAAAGCAGCGGCACATTCGGATATCAACGCACGCATTGCGAACCGGGTACGTTCGTTGCGCGCGGACCTGGGATTGACCCTCGATGCATTGGCCGCGAAATGCGAAGTCAGTCGTTCGATGATCTCGCTCATCGAGCGCGGTGAAAGTAGCCCCACCGCGGTCGTGTTGGAAAAGATCGCCATGGGCCTCGGTGTTCCTTTGGCCACATTGTTCGGCGATTCGACGGCACCCCCGAGTCCACTGTCACGGCCCGATGAGCGACTCTCGTGGCGAGATCCGCAGTCCGGCTACGTTCGGCGCAATATTTCTCCGCCCAATTTTCCCTCTCCGATCCAGATCGTCGATGTCGTTTTACCCGCGGGCGCGAATGTGGCGTACGAAAATGGCCCGCGCGAGGTCACCTTGCATCAACAGATTTGGGTCAAGGAAGGGAAGATCGAGGTCACGCTCGGCCGGGTGACGTATCGGTTGGTCGAGGATGAATGCCTCGCCATGCAGCTCGATGAGCCCACTGCATTTCGCAACCGGACCCGCAAGGCAGCGCGATACATCGTCGTTGTCGTCCCCGAGGCTTCGCGAGCGTCGAAGCGAATCAAAGGATGACTCCGATTAGCCGATCTGGGGGCCGGTCGATCCGCGTACGATCGAGCGGATGACGGCGGCTAGCGAATCGAAGTCGACTGGCTTGACGAGAAACCGGTCGACACCGAGCTTGCGCAGCCGCTGCCATTCACCGCCCCCGCCGTACGCCGTCAACACGACGATCGGTGTTGCAGCGGTGTGTTGGTGCTGACGAAGCGCGGAAACCACTTCGAATGCCCCTCCGTGGGGCATGTGGAGATCGGTGATGATCACGTCGGGCCGCAACTCCAATGCGCTGCGTACAGCCGCCGTGGCGTCGGCCACGACCTTCAGCCTCACCTGAGGGAACTCGAGGATGATGAGTTCGTACAGCGCATCGCGGGTGGCTTCGTCGTCATCCGCGACCAACAACCGAAACGGGCGATCGTCTTGCGAAGGCGTGGCATTTCGGGCGCGTTGGAGATCACGGCGAAACTCGTCGGCCGCTTGGTAGCGATCCTCTGGTTCTTTGGCGAGCGCTCGCAGAATCACGGCGTCGAATTCGGAGGGGATTCCGGCCGCGACGGTACTCGGCACCGGGGGGGGCATGAAGGCGTGCTGAGCCAACAATCCGGGCACCGCTCGCGCTTGAAAGGGGCGCTGCCCGGTGAGGAGTTCGAATGCCAGTACACCGAGAGAATAGATATCGATGAGGTGAGCTCGCGCAGGGTCGATGACTTCACCTCGGGCGATTTCGGGTGCGATGTAAGCCGGAGTTCCGGCGATCGTCTGACCGTCGCGGTAGGGCTCCAGCCCGGCGAGACCTAGATCCGACACCGCGACGCGTCCCGACGAGGCGATGAGAACGTTGCTCGGTTTCACATCGCGATGGACGGTTCCAGCGGCGTGGATCGCCTGAACCCCAAGGCAAAGCTCGTCGAGAATCCGCGAGACCTCGTCGAGTTCGAGCCGGGGCGAGACCTCGAGCCATTGCGCGAGACTCTGTCCTGGGACGTACTCCATGACGAAATAGGGATGCCCATCGTGGACGTCGTAGGCGTGGATCGCGACGACGTTCGGATGTTGTACGCGCGCCATGGCACGAGCTTCGGTGCGCAAGAGAGTCCGGGCGCGCTCGGGGTGGATGGCACCCGCGTCCAGCACTTTGATCGCAACATCCCGCTCGAGCTGTTCGTCGTACGCCTGGTAGACGGTGCCCATTCCGCCCGAACCGAGCGTGCGAACGATCCGGTAATGGTTGCCGAGGTAGTGATGTTGTGAGGTCGATGAAGCGACCTCCGGTTCCTGCGAGCCGTGCTGTGCGTGCAACACGTGCCACTCATGCCTGATTCCTAAGACGGGCCGGCGGCAAATCCTGCGCGGCTGCATCTGGCCTTTCGCGCGGTGCAATCGACTCTTTCAAGGTTTCCGCATGAACGGAGCGCAATTTCCTCGGAATGCGCGCAAAAGCCTCGCTTTATCGGTGCCGGTCTCGCCTCCCGAATCCCAAAGTCAAACGAGCGGGGAGATCGCGTAAGACGCGCGATGATCCATCGATCGATGGGCTGACCTAACGATCGATGGATGGATGCATTTGGTGCCGCCTTCCACTGCCGCGGTCGATCAGCGCGACTGCTCCACGAAGCGGCCCGTCGCGGACCCGTGATGGTGACCCTGCGCCCACAGCATGGCTTGGGGTACGACAATCTATTCAAGAATCCCCGGTCTCAACCGAAACGAGTGTCACGCGGACTGTCCTTCTAACGTCCGTGCTGACTCTGGCGGGAGACAAAACGAGATGCAGTATTCGTGGTTGAGTGTGGGAGCCCTGTGCGCGGGTGCATTGATCGCTGCTTGTTCGATCGAGGAAGGGTCGGACTTCGGCGATTTCGATGAGGAGTTTCGCGGGGCGTTTACGGGCAATGTGCTCGTCAACCAACTGGGGTATGCCCCCGGCGCCACGAAGATCGGCATCATCATTGATTCGGCCTCGTCGCCGCTGGCCGTTCAGGTCGTCAATTCGAGCGGAACCGTGGTCTGGTCCGGCACGACCGTCCGCAAAGCGGCCGACGTGAATTCGGGCGACGTTGTCCATCAGGCTGATTTTAGCAGCCTGACGACGGTAGGGACCGGGTACAGACTGCGAACGACGGCCGCCAATCAAAGCGCTCCGTTCGAGATCGGCGTCAACGTCTTGGGTCAGTCACAGTTGACCAAGGCAGCGATCAAGTTCTTCACGTGGAAGCGCTCGGGTATGGCCGTTGCGGCCGATTCATCCTTGGGCATCGTGGGGCACGGAGTGAGCCACGCGAGCGACGGAGCGCGGACAGCCTACAATAATTGGCGATCGGGAACGTTCGACGTCGCGGGCGGCTGGTACGACGCAGGCGACTTTGGCAAATATCTCGAGAGTCACACCGCCGCGACGTTCTTCATGGGGAACATGTTCGAGCGCACGACCGGCTTGGAAGACTCGACCGGTACAGCGATCGAAGACATGAGCCTCGGGATCACGGATGGACCGCTTCCCGACGTGCTCGATGAGCTGGCGTGGGGAACCCGTTGGGTGCGCGGCGCGATGCCGAACCCGACCACCCACGTGACGTCACCCGTGCGTGCCGATCTTGCCGCCAACAAATGTACCGGTGCAGCCTGGTCGGCGTGGGTCAACTACGACCAAGACACCGCGACGGATCGTTCGTGCATGGGACCGAGCACGTCGGCGACGCATAGCGCTGCGCGAAGCATGGCGATGGTCTCTCGGTTACTCCGCCCGTACGGGACGGCGAAGACGATCGTCGATCTCGATGGCGTCACCGACCTCGCCGCATCCGCGTACGCCGACAAACTCTGGGCTGCGGCCAAAGAGGCGTTCGGCCGCGCGACCGGCAAGCATCCGGATTACGCACCCTATACCGGGGCGGGCGCATCGAACCTGATGTTGACCGACCTCAACCTCGGCAGTGAGTCGCCCGGATTCAATCAGGGCAGCGGTGCTTACGGTGACGAGGACATGAAAGACGACGAGTACTCGGCGGCGGTCGAACTCTATTTGACCGCATGCGAGCGCAACGATGCGACGGCAGTTGCGCTCTATAAGCCGCTCGTCACTGGCCATACCTATTATAAGGTTGCGGGAGCGTGCGATTGGGGCAGTGAGCGCGCGCTCGGAGATCCCGACGGCGAGGAGGCGGGTTGCGGCACGCTGTCGATCATCAGCGTGCACGATGACGTCTGTACCGGTACGGAAGCGTTGCCGGCGGCGGACTTGGCCCAAATGGAGGCCAATCTCGTCACGTACGCCAATTCACTCATCACCAAGATGAATGGTCAGAACTATCCATTCTATTCGGCAGATGGTGCCGATGTGATTTGGGGGTCCAACGCGGGCCAAGCAGGCAGCATCGTGATGCTGAGCGCGGCCTACGAGGTGAGTGGCGATGCGAAGTTCCTGCGCGCTGCATCGCGAATGATGGATTACATCCTCGGGGTCAATCCGAACAAGATCTCGTACGTGATCGGCTTCGGCGCCTCTGCCGAGCAATACACCCACGACCGCGCGATGAGTGCGACCGGCGGGTGGGTTCGCGGAACGCTCGTGGGCGGCCCCCACAACCTCGATTCGAAGTTCCAAGCGTTGGCCACCCGATTCGGCGGCAGCAACAACATCGACGACCCGTCGACGCCCGATAGTGGCCCCGCGCTCAAGCGCTACAACTCGACCGACAATGGTGCCAATACTTGGGAATGCAAAGAGAACGCCGTCAACTGGAATGCTGCGTTCGCCAACGCGGTGTGGAGTCTGCAAATCCACGCTGCGGAAATGGGAGGGGAAGCCCCGGTCGGAACCTGCAGCGATGGAGTCCAAAATCAAAATGAAACGGGAGTGGACTGCGGGGGTGTGTGCACGGCTTGCGCGGTAGCGCCGACCTGCAGCGACGGGATCCGAAATCAAAACGAGACGGGAGTGGACTGCGGGGGTGTATGCACGGCTTGCGTGGTGGCGCCGACCTGCAACGATGGCATCCAAAACCAGAGCGAAACCGGGGTCGATTGCGGTGGCGTGTGCCCTGCCTGCACCGGTGGCGGAACTGCGGCCGACCCGTTCCAAATGAGCGGCGGGCAAGTGTCGATGGAAGCCGAGAATTATCACTCGGTGTCGGCGAACGGCAGTACCGATAACTGGACCGTGGCTTCTCTGGCCTCGGTGTCGGGTGGCAAGTTCATGGCGGTGACCGCCGACAGCGGCAACACGTGGATGTCCAATCCGGGAACCACGGCTCCGAAGATGAGCTTCAACGTGAACTTCACGCAAACCGGCACGTTCCAAGTGCACGTCCACGGCGACAACGCGGGCACCAATAGCAATGGCGATTCGTGCTATGTGGGAGTCGACGGCGCGATCGACCTGACGTATCTCGATGTCGCAGATGCCGCCAATATCTGGGGCTGGGGAACGAGACCGATCACCATCAGCACGTCGGGCGTCCACGCGATCACGTTCTATGGACGTGAAGATGGCTTCAAAGCCGACAAGATCGTGATCAATACGAGCACCACGCCTCCGACCGGCAATGGTCCGGCCGAAAGTGCACATATGGGTGGAGGCAGCTGCACGCCGGGCACTTGCTCCTCGCTGCAAAGCGAATGCGGAAGTCTTGCGGACGGATGCGGCGGTACGCTCAACTGCGGATCGTGCGGAACCGGTGAGGCCTGCGTCGATAACCTCTGCGACTGCGTCCCGACGACGTGCTCTGCTCTTGGGGCCACGTGTGGCAGCGTGAGCGATGCTTGCGGTGGCTCGTTGTCTTGCGGCACCTGCAGCGGCGGTATGACCTGCGGGACCAACAATACCTGCCAGTGTTCGGCGATCGCCGCACCGACGGGGATCTCCGCGAGTCCAGGCAATGCCCAAGCGACCCTCACCTGGGCGACCGTCCCCGGTGCCACGAGCTACACGATCCGCCGAAGCACCACGAGCGGTGGTTCGTACACCAACGTCGCCACAGGCATCACCGGCACGAGCTACATCAATACGGGCCTCACGAACGGCACGACCTATTACTACGTGATCGCGGCGGTGGGCTGCGTCACGAGCAGCAACTCATCCCAGGTCTCGGTGATCCCGCAATCGTCGGGATCCCCATCCTTCCAGATGAGCAACAACCAGGTCGTGATCGAGGCCGAGCACTTCCACGTCAAGGCGCAGAACGGTTCGACCGACAACTGGAACCTGCTCTCGAACGGGTCGGCTTCGGGTGGTCAGTGCATGGAACTCGGCCCTGAGAACGGGTCGTCGTGGACGGCGAATATCGGAACGACGTCGCCGCGGGTCGACTTCCGTGTGAACTTCACCTCGACCGGCACCTTCTACATGCACATCAAGGCCGACAACGGTGGCAACTCCGGAACGGGCGACACTTGCTTCGGCGGTATCGACAACACTCCGAATACGGCGAACTTGTTCGACTTCAACGACGCGAGCAATAACTGGGGTTGGGTGAGCAAGCAGATCATCACCGTCAACTCGACCGGGGTGAAGACGGTCAGCGTGTGGGGCCGCGAAGACGGCCTCCGCCTCGACAAGATCGTCATCAATAAGACGGCCACCACGCCGACCGGCACGGGACCAGCCGAGAGCGCACAGCAGTAGCTTCTGCCCGTTCGCGGGCACCGTAGGCCGATGCAAGGGCGAGGGACGAAAGTCTCTCGCCCTTTTTGCGTTCGAGCGCGGGAGCGTTGGGGGGGGGATGAAGCGTCGCCGTAGCGAGGGGCCTTTGCGAAAGGCTCCTCGAAGACTATCGTGCCGGCCTTCCTCGGATCACGAAATGAGACGGCGATGAGCAGAGTTCTGGTGACGGGCGGGTCTGGGTTCATCGGCAGCCACTCCATTCTGCAGCTCTTGGCTGCGGGCCATGAGGTGCGCACGACGGTGCGGAACCTCAAGCGTGAGGCAGACGTTCGCGCCATGCTGATGGAGGGGGGCGCCGATCCGGGCGATCGCTTGTCTTTCGCCGTCGCGGATCTCGAACAGGATGTGGGTTGGTCGGACGCGGTCGCCGGCTGCGAGTACGTGCTGCACGTCGCCTCGCCGTTTCCCCCGAACATTCCCAAACATGAAGACGAATTGATCGTGCCCGCGCGCGAAGGAGCACTGCGCGTGCTCCGTGCCTCTCGCGAGGCTGGAGTCAAGCGCGTCGTGTTGACCTCGTCGTTTGCCGCGATCGGTTACGGCCACAAGGAGCAGCAGGCTCCGTTCACAGAGGAGAGTTGGACGGATCCCGAGGCCGACGATGTTCGCCCCTACGTGAAGTCGAAGACCCTGGCCGAACGCGCCGCGTGGGATTTCATCGATCGCGAAGGTGGCGACCTCGAGCTGTCCGTCGTCAATCCGGTGGGCGTGTTCGGTCCGGTCCTCGGGCCCGACTATTCGACCTCGATCCTGCTCGTGCAGCGGCTGATGGACGGAGCCTTACCAGGTTGCCCGCGTCTCTCGTTCGGCGTGGTCGACGTGCGTGACGTCGCCGACTTGCACATTCGTGCCATGGTTCATCCCACGGCCAAGCACGAACGCTTTCTCGCGGTCGCGGGCGACTTCATGTCGATTCTCGAGATCGCGAAGGTCTTGAAAGCGAAGATGGGTGCATCGGCCAAGCGGGTTCCGACCTTTCAATTGCCCAATTGGTTGGTACGGATCGCTGCATTGCGAGATCCCGCCGTCAAGCAGATCCTGCCCGACCTCGGTAAGACGAAGAACGCCACCCATGAAAAGGCGAAGCGCCTGTTGAACTGGGCGCCGCGCTCGAACGAAGACGCCATCGTCGCGACAGCCGAAAGCTTGTTGCGGCTCGGACTGCTCGCCCGCGGAGCACGCTCTTGGTTGGCGAGGTGAACCGCTCTCACGGACCGCTCTCGCATCGCATGGCAACGTGTGAACCGTTGGCGGCGATTCAGACGGCGTATTGCACGATTCCTTGAATGGGGGCTTCGCCGGACCACGTCGTCTCGAGCAAGTGCCGCTGGGGTCGTGCGAACAAGTACCCTTGCAGCATGTCCACCCCGAGGTCGGTGAGACAGTGATACTGCCCCAACGTTTCTACGCCCTCGGCGACGACTTCGACCCCGAGATCTCGGCATAGCTCGATCATCGATCCGACGATGCGTCGCTGTTTGGGGTGTTCATCGATCCCATGGACGAGCGACATGTCGATCTTCGCGACCTCGGGATCGAGGGCGGCGAAACTGGCAAGTCCCGCGTAACCTGCTCCGAGATCATCCACGGCGATCCGGTAGCCCAACGCGCGAAGTCGTCCGATCCGCTCACGTACGTCCCTGACGTCGTCCAATGGCGCACGTTCGGTGACTTCGAGCACTATACGCCGAGCCATCGCCGCAAGTGGGGTCGTGGGGTCGTAGAGGTCTTCGTCCAACAGATCCTGCGGATGCACGTTCAAGAACAGCAGTTCACTTCGTTCCACCATGGGGCGAACGGCCCGGGCTCGAGCGGTACGACCGAGCTCTTCGAGACGGTTGAGCCGGTCGGCGGCATCGAGGATCGCCCGCGGATGGGCCATGGCACCTTCGTCGCTGCGGATCAACGCCTCGAACCCGCGCAACGAGAGGTCGGTCGCCGAGACGATGGGTTGATACGCCATCCAGAGTTTGTCGAGGGCGCGATCGAAACATCGTTCAAGTGCGGCACGTTCCCCAAGAACGTGCGTTTCGCCATGCAAACTCAACGCGAGATGCTGAAGCGCGCCCAGTCGATTGAGTTTGACCGCCCGTCGAACGATGCGTTCGAGCGCGTCGAGCGTGATCGGCTTCTGAAGATAATCCAACGCGCCGTCGCGAAGCGCATTGAGGGCCGTGGCGAAGCTCGGCTGCCCCGTCATCATCACGACCGGGACGAGAAGGTCCCGTTCTCGGATGGCCCGCAGAAGCGCAACTCCATCCATTTGCGGCATCGAAATGTCGGTGAGGATACAGTCGTATGCGTGCTCGCGCAGCCGTTCGAGCGCGTCGAGTCCGTTGGACACCGCGTCGATGTCGAACCCACAGGCGACGAGGCAGCGCTCGATGACTCGTCGCAGACGGTCATCATCCTCGACGAGCAGGACACGACCTGCCGGGCTTGGAATCCGAACCGGCGCAGTACCGTTGCGGTCCATCGCAAAGTTCATTCGACCGATGCAACTCGACCTTGAGACACGCTTGCTATTACGCTGTTTCAACCGATTGCAGGAGTTTTACTCGCGATCGGAATCACAGTCGGGCTTCAGGTTGCACGATTGTGCGTTTCCAACCAGATGGAGGATTTTCGTCGGTGTCACTGTCGTCTGGTCAACGTGGATTACGAAGCGATCTTCAAATCGTTCGTTGATGGTCCTCTACTCGTCGGGGGTGCCCTAGAGGGGCTCGTCGATGGCGTGTTGCGGCTCGGACGAAGCCGTCCACGTCCACCGACTCGCGAAGGCCTACGAGATCAGGCGAGGCACGAGCAGCGTTCCCGCGCCCAGGATGACGAAGTAGCCGATGATGTCGAGGTAGAGGCCCAGTCGCACCATGTCGTCGATACGGATCATGCGGGTGCCATAGGCCATCGCGTTGGGTGGGGTCGAGACGGGCAGCATGAACGCGTGGCTCGCCGCGAGGGTGACCACGATCGCGGCGGGGGTGGGGTCGAGGCCGCTGCTTTGAGCGACGCCGATGATGACCGGCAGCATCATGCTCGTGGTTGCGGTGTTGCTCGTGACCTCCGTCAGCACGATCACGAGCAGACCAGATGCAGCGACGAGCCCCGCAGGGCTCGCTGCGAGGGGACCGGCAAGATCGAGGACAGAGCGGCCGAGCACCTCGGCCAGCCCCGTTTGGAACGTCAGACGTCCGAGGGCAAGGCCGCCTCCGAGCAGGAGCAAGGTGCTCCAGTCGATGCGCTCGAACGCGGCCGCATCGAGCACCCGGGAACGGGCCGGGTCGTCGTGATCGGGCCTTTCCGAGGGCAGAACGTACATCAAGGTCGCGCAAACCACAGCGACGACGCCTTCATCGAGGGCTCCTCCGGCCCAACGTGTGGCGGGGTGGTCGAGGCCAAACCCGAGCCGCAAGATCGACGGTACCAGCCAACCCGCGATGGCGAGGGCAAACACGCCGACCGCCCGTCGCTCACCTTTGCCCATGGGGCCCAACTCCGCCAGTTGGCATTCCACTTCATGGGTCAGTCCCTCGATTCGGGCGATCGGTGGTGCGAAGGCTCGCAACCCGATGGCGATCGCTGCGATCTCCGTGACGACGGCGACGGGCACTCCGAACGCCATCCAGCGTAAGAAGTCGATGTGTACGCCCGCATTTTGCTCGAGCATGCCGAGGGCGATCACGTTGGGCGCGGTACCCACCGGGGTCGCGAGGCCCCCCAGCGAAGCCGAGTAGGCGAGCAAAAGGCACATGCCGCCGCCATAGCGCCGTAGGCCGCGAACGGTTTCGGGGTCGTTCGGGGCGACCCGTTCGATCGTGCTGTAAAGACCGAGTGCAACCGGCAGCAGCATGGCCGTCGTCGCCGTATTCGAGATCCACATCGAAAACAAGAACCCGATCACCGAGACGGCGATGAACGCCCGGCGCAGCGAGCCCGCGATGAATCGTCGTGAGATCAGCCAAAGCGCGGCCCGGCGATCGAACCCTTGATGAGAGAGACCACCCGCGAGGAGGAATCCACCCATGAACAAGAAGATGATCGGGTCGGCAAACGGGCCGAGAGCGGTCTTGGCATCGGCCACGCCGAAGACGACCGCGAGCGCGGGGCCGAGCAACGCCGATGCCGCGAGCGGAATCGCTTCGGTAATCCACAAAACCACCGTTGCCGCTGCGATCGCGGCGAGGGCATGAGCTTGATACGAAAGGCTGGGCAACGGGGCCCACCAAAGCGCGACAAAGACGAGCGGCGCACCGACGAGGCCAACGACCCCGCGCCAGTGGTCGAAGCGTCGCTCGGATTCGGTGAGCAAACGCTCGGGCACTTCGCGGACGATATCAGGCAACCCGTCCGTTGAGTATCGCGACGCCGGGACAATTCATGCGAGCACTCGGGCGGACCAAAATGATTGGGTCGCACCCGATTCCCATCCGTGGCGATGGGCGAGGGTCTATTCGTCTGAGTCCGGGGACCGACGCCATGCTTCGAGGCGGGCTGCAATCTCTCGTTCGTAGCCCGAATCCGACGGCTCGTAAAAGCGACTGCCCGAGATCGCGTCCGGTAAGTACGTCTCGGCGACGTAGTGGCCGGCAAAGTTGTGAGGGTATTTGTAGTCCTTGCCGTGGCCCATCTGTTTGGACAATCCGCTCACGGCGTTGAGGAGCTTCGCCGGAACCGGCAATGCACCTCGCTCCCGCACGAGTTTGCGCGCGGCAGCATAGCTCGACAATGCAGTATTGGATTTCGGTGCACAAGCGAGATAGATGGCCGCTTGAGTCATCGGGAGTGCGCCTTCGGGCAAGCCGATGAAGTTGAACGATGTCATCGCTGCGGTCGCGACCGTGAGTGCCTGAGGATCCGCATTGCCAACATCTTCCGACGCAAAAATGACCATGCGGCGGAGAATGAATCGCGGATCCTCACCGGCTTCCAACATGCGGGTCATCCAGTACACTGCTGCATCGGGATCCGATCCCCGCATGCTCTTGATGAACGCACTGACGACGCCATAGTGCTCGTCCCCCGATTTGTCGTAGAGGAGCACTTTTTGTTGGAGCGCTTCGTCGATGTGAGCATCCGTCAGTTGGCGGCTGCTCGTGTCACCGTTCGTCACCAAGTTCGCGGCGATCTCGAGGGTGTTGAGCAACCGACGGGCGTCGCCCTGGACGACCTCGGCGAGCCGTGCGAGCACGGTATCGTCGACCACGAGATCGAGGTTGGCGAGGCCTCGGTCTCGATCCGCGAGCGCTCGCCGAGCCAACACGACCAAGTCCGATGGGTCGAGTGGCTCGAGTCGGATCACCCGACATCGCGACAGCAGCGGGGCATTGACCTCGAACGATGGATTTTCGGTGGTCGCGCCAATGAGGGTGACCGTGCCGGCTTCGACCGAAGGCAACAATGCATCCTGTTGGGCCTTCGAAAACCGGTGGATCTCGTCGAGGAACAAGAGAGTCCGGCGTCCGTAATGGTCCCGCCGTTCCGCTGCAGCGGCGACAACCTCTCGAACATCCTTGACGCCCGCCATCACGGCGGAGAGAGGCGCAAACTCGGCGTTCGAACGCGCCGCGAGCAATCTTGCGAGTGTGGTCTTGCCGGTCCCGGGCGGGCCCCACAGGATGAGCGACGGCAGGGCCGCGCCGGATCGAACGCGATCTAGCAGTTTGCCCTGACCCAGCAGATGTTCTTGTCCGAGGTACTCCTCGAGGGAGGCGGGCCGCATGCGTTCGGCGAGCGGTTGACCCGTGCGGCGTTTCTCGGCGTTGTGACGAAACAGATCCACTCGTTCGAGGGACGGTAACACACGCCAATCCGCGTCGGCAAAACCACACGCGGCCGACGGTTCCGAATGATCATCCGCGCGGTTCGGGGGTCAATCCACGGCAAGTTGGTGGTGTCGCGAACTTTCGTAGGGCTCGCTCGACTTCGGGTCTCACTGACGCGTCTGGCGAATGATCGAGGAACAATCGATACGCACAATAGCCTCGGTCCGAATCGCCATGGGCCAGCTCGAGTCGCGCGAGATCGACGAGGCCCGTTTGGGTTTCGGGTGAGCGTGGATGAGCGACGGCCAACTCGCGAAGCAGCTGAATCGCGCGGACTGGTTGGCGTTTGGCCATGGCCTCCTCGGCTGCATTGGCGAGCTGGGCGGCACCACGAGGCACCTGCCGTGGTTCAGACGGACGCTGGGAGTCGAACGCTCGACTTCGGATCCGGCCTTGTCCGTCGACCTCGAGCCGCACGTCGGACCCCGGGCCGACCGAATAGCGGTGCATCGTCGTCTGTACCCACAATTCACTTTCGGCCGCAGCGGCGACGCGGATGTGATAATCGCCCGCAGTCACCGAGACACTCCATGGGTCGAGGATCACCGGTGGTGGTGCATTGCCGATCACCTCGAGCGTCACTAGGGTCGCCAAGGTCGGGGGCGGTTGCGGACCCTCGACCTCCCGCTCGACGGGGGGAGCCATGGGGGCGATGGTAGAATGGGGCGGACGAATCGCGATAGAGATGTCGTCGCTGACGATTGTTTCGGTGGGCGATACCGTCGGGCTGTGATGCAGGGGACGAAACCATACGACCGCGGCGGCCGCGATCGCGGCAACGGTCAAAACCGATGCGGTCGTTCGGCTTCGGGCACGGGCCCGCACCCTCGCCGTTCTTCGGACATCCTCGATCGTCACTCGGATGCGGGGTACCGGCTGCGCAGCAGCAAGGTGGGCCAATGCGCGCAATCGAGGATCGAGCGGAAAGTCTTCTTTCATGGCTCCTCCTGAAATCCGAGCGCAGCTCGGAGCAGCGCTTCGGCCCGCCGCGCTCGATACGAGACCGTGCTTACTGGAACACCGAGGAGCAGCGAAGCCTCCTCGAGGCTGCGCTCGTCGATCGCTCGAGCGACAAACGCCTCGCGATAGGTGGTTGGAAGCGTGCCGAGGGCAGCATAGAAGCGGACCAGCTCATCGCTGGCTTCGGCATGGGCGTCAGGGCCTTCGACGGTGGTGTCGGTCACCTCCGCGGCCCGAGCCTCGCGAGCCCGTCGTCTGCGACTCGAGTCCCAAAAGTTGCGCACTTTGTTGAGCGTGATCCGATAGAGCCACGTCTCGATCTGGGCATCGCCGCGAAACTCACCCATGCTGCGAAACGCGGCGATGAAGACCTCTTGGACGAGGTCGTCGACCACGCTCGGATCCCCTGTCATGCGGAGGATCTGCCCGGCGACCTGATGCTTGTGCGCGTCGAACCATGCCGCTTGCGCGGCCGGATCGTCTCGACGATCGGCAGCGACGAACAGGTTCGCATCGAGAGCCCGGGGCACGTCGAGAACGATTGTAGCGAGCATGCTCGGAGCCTTGGACCGGCTCCGCGCGTCCAGATCCAAAGTGGATCATTTTCGGAACACGTAGCCCACCCGGATGCCGAACACGAAACGAACTCGGTTCCAGTCCAGGCTTGCGCTCGCCCCCTCGAAATGAAGAGGGGACGTCAGCACCTCGGGTCCGAGGTCGAGTTCCGCAAGTAACCAACGCCACCGGACTTGCGCGATTCCGCATACGGCGAAGGCTCCGACCGTGGTTCGGTCGGTTTCGGTTTCGCGCGCGACGACGCGCACGAGTCCCGCCCCTACGCCTCCGCCGATCCATGCGAGTCCGTGCCCGACCTGGCCTCCGAGCGCCAGTTGGGCGGAAGCGCGTAAGGCATCCACCGTCAGCGGCTCCGCCGTGGAACGCGACCAGCCGAGCTCACCGCGCGGCTGCACGTGCTCTTTGACGAGCCACCCACCCCCGCCGAGCCCAATGCCCCCGTCGACGGCGACGTCGGGTGCAAAATTGCCCGCCACCCGACCTCCAAGCCCCAACCAGCCAATCGGAACGTGCGGCGGAGGACTCTCATCGAGAGGGGCAAGCGGCGGTTCGTGTTGTTCGACGAGGATCGCGAGCGTGGCCGCGAGTTGACGAGCGCGACCGGCCGAATCTGGGCTCTCGAGGACCACCGAGCGCTCGAACCTCGGACCCGTCGGTGGAGTGAGTTGCACTTGCACCCGTGAAGCGGACTCGTCGGTTACGACCACCGACCATCCGTCGGTCCCGTGCCCCAACCGGACCTCGATGGCCGTTCGGACCTCGTCGAGATCGACTTCGGTCGCGGTTCCGCTGAGATCGAGGGGGGCAACGGCGAAGGCCAGCCACGGCAAAACCCAAGGCATGGCAGGGACGATGGGTGAGTCTACCCCACCGTTGGCGGCGGCAGGCAGCACCCGAGGAGGCAATACTCGTTCGAGGGGCAGTCTTCGGTGCTGGTGCACCTCGTGCCCGAGTCACACTGCTGCTCGGTTTCGTCGCACTCGGGCGGCAACTCTTGTTCGGCAAAACAACGCTCACAACCCTCCGCATCGCAGTCGTTCACGCAATCGTTGCTCTGTGTGCAAGACAGGCAGGCGTCGAGATCGAGGAGCGAGCAATCCGGATGCGAGTTGAGGAAGATCGATCGTTCACCCTCCTCGGTCTCGACCAAACAACAACCAAAACAGTCGCAACCGGGCGGGGTGATCGAAATACAGAAATCGAGACAGGTCGCGGATTGGGTCGATTCCAATATGTCACAGTTACCGCTGTCCCGAAACTCGCAGCCCACGTTCTCCCCGGGATTTTCGGGATCACAGCGCAAGTTCCAATCGCAGTTGTCATCGCCCTGACCGCTGTTTCCGTCGAAAAAACAGTCCTGCTTGCAATCCATGTTGTCGCCGGGAATGCCGGTGGCGAATGCGCTTTCATCGTCATCGCACGGGCCGGTACATTCGAGGTCGAGGAGGTCGGTTTGGCCATCGCCATCGTTGTCCATGCCGTCCCCGCAGGCGAACGTTTTGCCGCCGCAGTCGAGCTGGAGTACCGGATCATCCACGAGCCCTGTCCCAGCGTTGGCCTCTCCTTCGCTGTCGTCGCTCAGTTCCGTCCCTCCCAAGGGCTCACCGAGCGAGGTACCGTCGTCCGACCCGGGCAGCTCCGGAATTCCCGTGGTTTCCGACGGAGCCTCTTCGCCCGTGCCCGGCAGCGCGATTCCGCTGTCTCCTTCGTCCCCGGATCCTCCGTTGCCGCAACCGAGCCCGAGGAGCACGACCCCCACCATGATCCTTGTCCGATGCATCAATACCTTCGACCGCACGGGATGCGAACCTTCCAAAGGTGTCATGCGTTTTCGTTGGAATCCTCGGTCGCGGCGCGGTCGAAGCGGAATGCAGCGAAAATCCCGGAGCCTGGTTCTACTGAGCGTCTTCGCATGTGGCTGCGCGGAAAAGCAGCTCGATGTCTCAGGAGATGCCGCCGAGTTGGGCGATTCCTGCCGACCTGCTCGCGTTCGCGTCGAAGACGATGACCGGGCCGAATGCACCGAAGGTTTGGTGTGCGAGGTTGCGGGTGACCCGGACGCGGACGGCCAGACAAATACTGTGTGCGCAGCGCCCGTGACGTTGCAAGGTCTCGTTTTCGATGCGCTCTCCCTGATCCCGATCGAAGGGGCACTCGTCGCTGCGCTGGCCGAAACGGGAAACCCAGTGAGCGATGTCGCGGTGACCGATGCGATGGGGCGATATGTGCTTTCGGTATCGGCACGGCGAGATCCCGCGGGCGAACTCGCAGAGAACCTGAACTGGACGCTCTTCGTCCATGCGGCCGACTATCAACCTTTCCCCGCTGGATTGCGCCCAGCCCTGCCGATCCATGCCCGAGATGCGGCACCCGTCTCCGACGACGACGGCGACCACGTATCCTTCTTGGTCGAGAACCTCTCCACCCACGTTGCCTTGCTCGAGCTGCCGCCATCACGTCAGGGCGGCCGAACGATCTCGGGACGGGTCGGCTCCGAGGATGCTCTCGGAGCGGGGACGTTGGTGGTTGCCGAACCCGGCCCAGACGCGCCTTACACTATCGCCGACGCCACGGGGAACTATCGGCTCTTCAACGTTCCGGAAGGTGACGTGACCATCGTTGGCTACCGACAGGGGACAGCGTTGCAACCGGTATCGGTCCCGAGTGGCGTCGATGAGGAAGGGATCGATCTGTCGATCGCCGCCGAAGCATCGATCGCCACGGTGACGGGATCGATCAGCCTCGTCAACGCGCCGGGCGACAGCTCGACGAGCGTCGTTTTGGTTCCGGTGAGCGTGTTCAACGAAACGCTCGAGCTCGGCCCCGTCCCGATGGGCCTCCGAGCTCCCGAACCTCCACTCGCACCTTCGATAGGGGGTGCGTTCAGCATTCCTGGCGTTCCCCCGGGTCGTTACAAGGTCCTCGCTGCATTCGAAAACGATCGATTGGTTCGAGATCCGGATACCGGGATCTCGGGTACCGACATTCAAGAGATCGATGTCGTGAGCACCGATCTCGATATGAGCGAAGGATTCAAAGTGACCGAGGCGTTGTCGGTCGTGTCGCCTGGCGCCGACGGACCCGAGGTGGTCCAAGGCTCGCCGACGTTCGTGTGGGCCGACGATTCGTCCGAAGATGGATATCGGGTGGTGGTGTATGACGCCTTCGGGGAGATGGTGTGGGAAAACGTCGAAGTTCCGCGCGTGACGGGAAGCAGCAGCGTCGAACTCATGTACGGGGGGCCCGCATTGATCCCCGGGATGCACTATCAGTTCCGCGCAACGTCGCTGCGAGATCGCGGCGGCGAACCAACGCCCATCTCCCGTACCGAAGACCTGCGTGGCGTGTTCGTGGCGGGCTAATCAATCCTCTGCAGTACTGTTAGCCTCTGGCGCCGTGACCTCGCGTCGCTCCGTTGCCCTCGCCAGCCTCGTCGTGCTCATGCTGATCTGGGGGAGTGTGTTCGTCATCACCAAAGCGGCGATGCGCGAGATCCCTCCGCTCACTCTCGCCGCGTTGCGCTTTCTCATTGCAAGCGCCGTGTTGATTCCGATGGCGGCGAGGCGAGGCGGCTTCCAGCAATTACCACGACCCCTTCCGTTCGCTTCGCTCGCTCTGATGGGATTCACCGGGATCGCGATCTACTATCCCGGCTTCAACTACGCATTGGTGTACGCCTCGGCCTCGCAAGGGGCACTCGTGTTTGCACTCTTGCCCGCCGCAGTTGCGGTCGCGGCCGTGCTGGCTCTCGGCGAACGGATGTCGCGACGTCGCGTGATGGGAATCGCACTGTCGGTTTGTGGGGTGGCCGTGCTGGTCGCGACCGGCGAACGCGAGGTCGCGTCACCGCGACCCTTGGTCGGAGCTGTTTGTATGTTGGGAGCCGTCATCGCATGGACGGTTTATACCGTCATCGCCAAGCGACTCGCGCACGCCGATCAGGTCGTCGTGATCGCGTGTGTATCCGTTCTCGGCTTGCTGATGTTGCTGCCCTTCACGGCGTGGGAACTCCTGCATGTGCCTCGGCCGAACCCGTCGCTGTCGGCCTGGGCTGGCGCGTTGTTCCTTGGGGTGGTCGCTTCGGCGGTCTCCTATACGATCTATAGTTATGTCCTCCGCGAGCTCGAAGCGAGCCTCGTCGGAGTGTTCATCAATCTCGACCCGATCATTGGTGTCGCGCTCGCTGTGCTCGTCCTCGATGAAGCGTTGCATCCCTGGCAAGTTGTCGGTGCCGTCGTCGCGCTGGTGGGGATGTGGATAGCCTCGACCGGCGAGGTCTTGGCCAAGCACGATTGAGGCAATCAAACGCGCTGCGCCCGGCCCGGCCCTACGCCACCGTCCGCATGCGCATGTGCGCGATCGCTCGCTGTGACGTCTTTTGCCATCGCACTTGTCCTGCAATGGATGGCCTCACGCATCCGCTGCACCACGAAAAGACGCAGTATCCATTTGGCACGAAAACCGCAGAGTCTAATGGCATGAAGACCAAGCTGGGCATTTTTGCTGGAATCATTTTCGGTGCGTTATTCACTCAAGTGGTCGCTTGCGAAGAGTCCGTCAACGATCTCGAGAATCGTGTCGACTGTTTTCAATACTGCGATCGTGCCAACGAGTGCGACAGCAGCGTCGACGAAGATGTGTGTCGCGCCGAGTGCCGTGAAGACTTGGACAACTGCGCGGAGAGCGAGGTCCAAGAAGCCCAGGATTTGCTCGATGAATGCAGCGAATCGACCTGCATCGAATTCTCGACCTGCCCAATCGAGGTCGGCGCACAATGCAGTTTCGGGTTGTGAGGTCCGACGCGACGGCACGTTCGTGATTCGAACCTTGGTTGCGTCGCGTTCGGCACCGGGCGCGAGCGCGACCAAGGATGTTCAAAACATCGTGTCGGTCCCTCGGCCAACGCGATAATTGCACGTGCAAGCGCCGCGGGTGGATGATCGCGTCGACGATCTCGCGTGCTTCGATGCGATGACGACATGGCGGTTTTGGCCACGAAGCGACCCGATTCGCGCGATCGTGCGATGGAAGGGACAGCCCGAGTGCGCGGAGGGGACCAGGGCATGGCGGGGATCGCATCGACATCGCGCGGGACAAGTATGGCCCGTGTGGAGCAGAATCATGGTCGATGCCGACCCTCGTGATCAAACCAACACGAATCGAAGCTGCGGGGATCCCACCCAAGGAAATCCTCGAATACATCGGACGGGTGAACACCAACACCGAGTCGATCAGCCTGGCTCGCATGCGCTCTCCCGCGGGGTGGGAGGAACCGGGGCAGCGACCCGAGTTCGACGAATACACGCTCGTCCTGACGGGAGCGCTGCGTGTGGAACACGAGCAAGGCGTCATGGAGATCGCGGCGGGTCAGGCCGTGATCACCCACGCGGGGGAGTGGGTGCGCTACAGCACGCCGGTAGGGGCTGAATACATCGCGGTGTGCATGCCCGCGTTTTCGCCACACACCGTGCATCGCGACGGCTAAGGCCTACCACTCCAGCTCGGGCAGCTGCCTGAAGACCGTACGAACGCCCTCGCTCCATTCTTTGCCGAGCTTGGCGAAATACGGATCGCCCTGATCGAAGCGACGACGGTGTTTCGCATTGAAACTGTCGCGTCCCAGGCACAAAAGGTCGATGGGCATACCTACGGAGAGGTTGCTGCGCATCGTCGAATCGAAGGACACGAGGACGCATTTGATGGCGTCGGACAACGTCGTGGAGGAATCGATCACGCGATCCAAGATCGGTTTTCCATATTTCGTTTCGCCGGTCTGAAGGAAAGGTGTGTCGGCTTCGGCCTCGATGAAATTGGTTTCGGCGTAGGTACGGAAGAGGCGCAACGGCTCACCCTTGATCTGCCCACCGAAAATGAACGAGGCGTTGAAGGCGAGATCGCTGTCCTTCAAGTGAGCACCGTCACGGCGTTCGACCTCGCGGGTGGCGTCCGACACCAGACCCGCGACATCGAACATCGTGCGAGCCGTCCACAGATTCGGTGTCCCGTCGTTGGCGTCACAACGCTGCTTGAGGATGCTGACAATCGCTTGCGTGCCGGCGAGACCCCCCGAGCTCAACAAGACGATCGTGCGATCACCGGGTCGCTCGAACACCGTCATTTTGCAGAACTTGGCAACGTTATCGACGCCCGCGTTGGTGCGCGAGTCCGAAGCAAAAATGATCGCTTCCTTCAGAAGAACGCCTACGCAGTACGTCATGCCGTCGCCTTTGGGTTGAACCCAACACGTTGCGCTGCACTGTGCTGCAGCGCAAGGTTCCGGTCGATCACCGCGGTTGGACCCTCTGGAGCCCGACCTTGGGAGCCGTCACCCTACCCACGCGTTCGTTCGCGACCGCGGAAACCCGAGAGCGGCTCGCGTTCTTGACTTCAGCAGGCGAATCCGTCATACGGACAACTCATCTGCCAGTGTCCGAGGCATCGACGCGAGTCGAACGCTCCGTGAACCCCGCGATGGGACGAACCAATATGGGGTGGGCCCTTGCCAGGGCGACCATGGCTAGGGCGAAACGTACAAGGCTGTATTCATCGAACCCCCGCCCTCGAGATCGAACCGCCTTCTTCGTGCCCTTCGCGTCGCTCGAATGGATCCCGTCATGTCACCTCCCCTCGATCTCTCCGTTCGGATCGGTTGCGAGCTCTTCTATTCCGCGGAGACCGACACGCCTGCACTGGTGGCCTTCAAGCCCCGCCAAACGACGAGTCAGTTCATTCGCGAGGAACGCATGCACTTCGAACCCGGCCTCGCCGTGCAAGAGGTCGTCGATGAGCATGGAAATGTCGTCTACCGCACCGTTCTGAAAGCGGGGCGAAATCTCTTGCGCCACGACGCGATCGTGAAGGTCACGTCGATTCCCGAAGATCGCTTCCGCGTCGACGGACCCGTGCCCACCCGGGACCTTCCAGCTTCGGTCTTGCGTTACCTTTTGCCCAGCCGTTACGCAGATTCCGACAACTTGCGCGACGTCGCTTGGAAGCACTTTGGTTCGGTGCCCCAGGGCCTCGCGCGCGTGCAAGCGATCTGCGATTGGACTCAGAAAAACATCGCTTACCGGACGGGCTCCGGTGACCCGTCGCTGTCGGCATCGCAGGTCGTCGCGCGTGGCTACGGGGTTTGCCGAGACATTGCACACGTAGCCGTCGCATTCTGCCGCGCGTTCAACATTCCGGCGCGATACGTCAGCGGACATCTGGCCGACATCGGAGTCCCGGCCGGGCCAGCAGACTTTCATGCATACTTCGACGTTTACGTCGCGGATCGTTGGCAACCGTTCGACGCGCGATTCAATGCTCCACGAATCGGACGGATCGACATCGCGCACGGATACGACGCGACGAACTGTGCGTTCATTACCATCTTTGGGAGTGCGAACCTCGAGCGCTTCGAAGTTTGGTGTTATCAGGTCGATCACCGCGAGGTCACCACCGCGCATCCCATCGATCTCGCCCTCCGAATCGATGGAACCTCCAACGTGCGTTTCAGTCGATGACCGGCGTCGGGGATCCCGTCGCATCGCCGATTTCGAATGCTTCGAAACCGTCGCGAGTGGGTCGCTGGATGCCGGCGCGCGTCAGCGGCCGTCGCCGTTGCGGAAGCGTGACCAGTCGATGCCCAGCTTGCGCATCCGCGAGCGCAGCGTGTGGGGATTGATGCCGAGCAACTCGGCGGCGCCGCTTTGGCCTTCGATGCGCCCGCCGACGGCCGCGAGGACCGACTCGATGTGGCGCCGCATGGCATCGTCGAGCGACGCGTTCGACTCGCTCTCGGACTGGTCGAGGAGCCGATCACCCGCGGCCGCGGGGCGGCTCGGTCGAGGACGCGTGCCCGTCATCGGAGGTGCGATGATCTTGGTCGCCGTGGAGGTGTCGTGCGTGGGTCGCAACGTGCCGGGCCGTGGCCCGCCCAGGGCGGCCCGGATTTCGAGGCGTCGACCCTGGCCGAGGATTGCCGCCCGGTCGATGACCATGGCGAGCTCGCGAACGTTTCCTGGCCAATCGTAGCCTCGCAGCAGCGCCAGGTCGTCCGACGTGATGTCGCAAACGGGGATCCCGAGTCTCGCCGTGCGACTCGCAAAGAAGCGAGCGAGTGAGGGAATGTCTTCGGGTCGTCGACGGAGCGGAGGGATCTCGATCGGAAAGGCGGAGAGGCGATACCAAAGGTCGTCGCGAAACGATCCCTCTTCGATCATCCCCGGAAGATCGCGATGCGTCGCCGCCACGATGCGGCAGTCCACGTGGATAGGATCGAGTCCGCCCACGCGTTCGATCGTGCCGTCTTGCAAAACGCGAAGCAGACGGACCTGCGCCTCGGGCGGGAGCTCGCCCACCTCGTCGAGGAACAGGGTGCCGCTGCTCGCCCGCTCGAACCAACCTTTGTGCTGGTGACTGGCGCCCGTGAAGCTGCCGCGTTCGTGACCAAACAGCACGGAGTCGATGAGATTGGGAGGGATCGCACCACAGTTGACCCGAACGAAGGGTCCGTCCGAGCGCGGCGAACCAGCATGAATCTCGCGCGCGACGACTTCCTTGCCCGAACCGGTTTCGCCGAGCAGCAGCACGGGAAGGTCGGACGTTCGCACGAGCAGGACCCGCTGCATCACTGCGGCAAGGCCAGCGTCGCCGCCGATGACCTCCGGCATTTCGGACGAGATCCGCACCCGAGCACCGCCACGCTTTTGGGCGTGGTCGAGGGCCGATCGCAGCGCGAAGGTGGTCTGCTCGGCCCGTGAGAGGGCGAGGACCAAACCGATGGGCATGAGCGCCGAGGCGATATCGACGACCGGTGGGTCCGCGTCGGTCTCGAGGGTAACGAATCCGCAGACTTGTCCTTCGACCACGAGCGATGCAGCGAGTACTCGGCTCCCCGCCGGAACCAACTCGGGGGCGTCCGGGAACCGCTCGAGGGTTGCGGGCTGACGACCCGTGAACCACCGGAAGAGCGAGTCCACGCGGTTCTCATCGAGCGAGATCCGACTGCGTGGCCGCTCCATGATGGCGCGATGCCACACCGCGACCTCGCGGATGTCGATGGCGCCGGGGCGAAGCTCGAAGAGCCGGAGCGCATCGATGTGTAGATGCGCGGAAATCCAGTTGGCTACTGCAGCCACCGTGCTCTCGAGTTCAACGGCGACAGCGCTCTCTAGAATGGGTCGCAACGAGGTGGTCATGGTCGGTCTCTCATGATGCTCGAGCCTCTCCGGACGGGGGGTTCTCGATCGCCCACGTCCGCGCGTGAGTGACCTCGATGGCGACGCGAACACCCGGCTTGACCCCGCGAAGGAGGCTGCTTCGACGGGGGAAGTGAGCGAAGATCGGAATCCCGCCATCGACCGTGGCTTCGACGCGGACGCGATCCCCGAGCGGAACGATCCGGTCGACGATGGCGATGCCCGGGTCTTCGGTCCATATCTTGAGATCGTACGATCGTACGACCACACGCACCGGCGATTCGTCGAGCGGCGACTCCATGGGGATCTTGAGCGGCCCGACGCAGAGGTCAGGACCGACCAGCTCAGCTTCGAAGTGATTGGCCTCGCCCAAGAAGCCAGCGACGAACTCGGTCGCGGGGGAGTCGAGCACCTCGAGCGGACTGCCGAGCTGCTCGACCCTGCCATCCTTGACGATGACGACGCGGTCGGCCACGGCAAACGCTTCTTCGCGGTCGTGCGTGACGAGTAGGGTCGTGGCTCCGATCCGATCGTGCAAGCGCCGCAGCCAAACCCGGAGCTCCTCCCGGACCTTGGCATCGACGGCGCCGAACGGCTCGTCGAGGAGCAGCAAGCGTGGCTCGGGAGCGAGTGCGCGAGCCAAGGCGACGCGCTGCCGCTGTCCGCCGCTCAACTGCGAGGGGTAACGATTGCCGAGGCCGTGGAGACCTACGAGGTCGAGCAACTGTTCGGCTCGCTCACGACGTTCTTGCGCGGCGACGCCACGCACCCGCAGACCAAACCCGATGTTTTCGGCGACGCTCATGTGGCGGAAAAGTGCGTAGTGTTGGAACACGAATCCGACGCGACGATTCCGGGCTTCCAGGTCGTCGGCCCGAGTATCGCCGAGCCAGACTTCGCCCCGATCGGCGATCTCGAGGCCGGCGATGATGCGCAAGATCGTACTCTTGCCTCCACCCGAGGGGCCGAGCAGGGCCACCAGTTCCCCTTCGTTCACGTCGAGCGAAACATCGTCGACGACGCGGGTCGGGCCGTAATTCTTGAAGACGTGCCGTAGACGAATGCTCATCCTCGAACCTTGTTCTTGAGTGTGGTGAATGTGGCGAAGGCCGCCATTGAAAGTGCGATGAGAACCATGGACATGCCGTAGGCTGCGGACAGCTGGCGCTCTTCCACGGCCTGGAAGATGAAAGTGGTCGCCGTATCGGTGACCCCGGAGATCGCTCCGCCGATGACGAGCACAGCGCCGAACTCTCCGAGGGCCCGCGCGACGAGCAACGCAGCACCGCTGACGACTCCGGGCAAGATGTTCGGCAGGGTGACGTGCACGAACGTTTGCCAAGAGTTTGCGCCGAGGGTTGCCGCGGCTTCCTCTTCGCTCGTTCCGATCTCTTCGAGCACGAGCGCGGTCTCTCGTGCAGCAAACGGGAAGGTCACGAACAACGTGACGAGGATCATGCCCGGCAACGCGAACACGATATCGATCCCCAATCGATCGAGAACAGGGTTGAACCATCCACCGCGTCCGACGACCGTGAAGAATGCCAAGCCGATCGTGACGGGGGACATCGCGAGCGGAAGGTCGGTGAGCCATCCGAGCACCGCGCGTCCGGGGAAGGAATCGCGGGTCAAGACGAGCGCGAGCACGATGCCGAGTACGAGGTTCACGACCAGAGCGATCGCGGTGAGCAGGATCGTGCGAGCGAGGGCTTCGATGGCGGAGGTCGAACCGATCGCGGCAAAGGTCGCGCCGACGTTGCCGAAGGCATTGAACACCAACACCGACAGGGGCAGCAACATGAGGAACGCGATGTAGAGGAACGCGAGGATCGGCAGGAGCGGCGCGGTGCGTTGGCGACTTCCACCATTGCCGGAGTTAGACATGGGCACCTCCCTTGGCGGTCAAGGCCCGAGAGATCGGTTGCAACGCGAGTGCGATGACGAGCAACACGACGGACATGGCGGCCGCGGTAGTGGGGTTTCCGGCTTCGATCTCGCCCAAGATGTACACGGACGCGACGAGCGTTTCCCGTGGGACGTTGCCCGAGAGCGCGGCGATCGAACCGAACTCGGCGATGCAGCGAGCGAAGGCTTGGACCCACGCAGCCGCGAGGGCGGGCAGGATCGCGGGCAAGAGGATATGGCGAAAGATGATCCATTTCGAGGCGCCGAGCGTGGCGGCGGCGTCTTCTTCATTGGGATCGAGTCCAGCGACGACGGGTTCGAGGGTTCGCACCACGAGCGGTAGGCTGATGAACAAGAGCGCGAGCACGATGCCCGGTCGCGCGAAGACGATGGGGAATCCCGCTCGGATGAAGGTTTGGCCGAGCCAAGCTTGCGGACCGAGGAGGGCGACCAAAACGACTCCGGTCACCAAAGTCGGTACGGCGAACGGGATATCGACCATCGCCGAGAGAATCGGCTTGCCCGGGAACGCTCGGCGTACGAGCGCCCACGCGATCATGGTTCCCGCGAGCGCGTTGATGGTCGCGGCAACGGCCGAGGTCACGAACGTGAGCACGAGCGCGTGGCGAGCGACGGGATCGGTGAACATCAGTGCGAGCGAGCTCGGACCTTGCTTGAGCACGGCCGCGACGACCAAGGCTGCGACCGGGATGACGACCAATACGGAGACCCAGGCGATCGCGATCCCGCGCAGAATGTATCGGGTCGAAGCCGACCCTCCCTTCATTGTCCCCTCGACTTCAAACTACGGTCATAGGCCGCATCCGCGGCGAATACCTTCGTCTGCAACTCGGCCCAGCCGCCGAGATCCTTGACGGTGAAGATATCTTTCGTCTCGGGAAAGGTTCGAGTCGTCACGTCGTCGATGACGGGTCGATACCCGAACTCGGCAAATGCAGTTTGAACGGCGGGTTCATAAAGGTACTGTACGAAGGCCTCTGCAACCTCGGTGCTGCCGTGCTTCTCGGCGTAGGTCTTCACCACCGCGATCGGATTTTCGATGAGGATCGTCGAGGCTGGGACGACGTATTCGATCGGTTTCCCTTCGCGCTGCGACACGATCACTTCGTTTTCGTAGGTGATCGCGGCGTCACCAATTCCATTTTCGAAGTTGACGATGGATTCACGTGCGCCTTTGTCCATCACCCGAACATTCGCCAGGATTTTTCCGAGCAACGCTTCGGCTGCGGCTTCGTCCCCTGCGGGTGTTCCGGTGTGCCCACGCAGCGCGGCACCATAGATCGCAGCGACGTTCCACATTGCGCCTCCGCTCGTCCGCACATTGGGGGTCAACACCTCGATCCCCTCGCGGGCAAGATCCTGCCAGTCGTGGATCCCCTTTGGGTTTCCCGGGCGCACGGCGATCGCAACGACCGATCGGGTGACCATCCCTCCGTACTTGCCGTCGTCCCAACTCTCGTCGACCAGATTCGCGCTCACCAGGCGGTCGACATCGGGCGCGAGCGAAAGGGCGACGACGTCGGCTTCGAACCCGTCGATGACCGCTCGAGATTGGGCCCCCGAACCCTGATACGACTCCTGAAATTCCAGCGACCGCCCGGTTTTTTGCTTCCAGTGCTCGGCCATCTTCGGCAAGACCGAGGTTCCATAGACCTCGCGAGGAGTCGTATATGCGGCCAACACCAAGGTATCGCCTTTGGATTCACCTGACCGGCAGCCGGACGACTCGAGGGCCAAGCCAAATCCGAGCAAGATGAGAAGGGGTACCCGACCGTGACTGTGGAGCATCGTGCCCGCCCCCTTCCGCAAGACGGGTACCAACGCAAAAGCGCATCATTTCTCGAGGGAGGGACGGCTCGCCCGTGAAACTTCACGGTCATGGCCTTGATCTAACCGTGAAATTTGATGGTCACGGCCATCCCATCCCACGGGTTCACCGTGATATTTGAAGACTCGCTGCCGCGATCTCACGGAATCGCTGGGATCCGCGACGGCACGCGTGTTGCCTAGCAGCGCCGACACATGCTCGCACGACGAGATCTGGCATCCATCCACACCCCGACCCGACGCGCTGTTGCGCACCGACTTTGGGCCCTGGGCCCGGTCATCTGTTGTCTCGTGGCCCTTCACGGGGTCCGTCCCGCCCACGCGGAGAGCCGTGAGGCCTCCTCCCTCCTCGAGCCAGAGCCGGAACCAGTCGCCGCGCCCGAGCCGGGCTCCGAACCCGTCGCGGCACCAGACCCCACGTCCAATCCCGAGCCCGTCGCGGCTCCACCGGTGGAGCCCGAACCGCTCGCGGAGCCCGACCCGGAACCTACGGAAACGCCCGTAGACACGGGAATAGCGCCGGCGTCGGAACCCACTCCTCCACCTCCAGCCCCAGCGGTTCTCGCGGCCACACCGCCGGCTCCCGCGAAGCCGCTCGTCACGGTGACGGGTGCACCCGGTGATGGTGCCACCATTGCGGTTGGGGATGTGTTTTCGCTCAATGTTCGGGGTCGAATCCAAGTTCGCTATCAGCTCGAACTTCCCGACGGTCAAGACCCCTTGCAGACCGTGAATATCTACACCACGCGGCTGTGGTTCTCCGGCAAGCTGCTTCGCCCCGAACTCACCTACATGCTGCAGCTGGCGCTCGCTGCCCGTGACTTTCGCGACAATGCGCGCTCGCCCATTTTCGATGCGTATCTCGATTTCAAAGCTCATCGCGACTTCAGCCTTCGCGTCGGGCAATTCTTCGTTCCATTCGACCGATTGCGCACGGTTCGAGAATGGGCGCTGCAACTCCCCAATCGACCGATCCCGGTCGGAGAGCTCACCCTCGATCGGGACGTGGGTATCGTCTTCTATTCGGATCGTTTCTTGGGTGACAAATCGCCATTTGCCTACCGGCTCGGGGTCTTCGGCGGGGGCGGAACGAACCTCTCGGTGGGCAAGAAGCCTGGAGCCTTGGTCGTGGCGCGCCTCGAACTTCGGCCGCTCGGGCCGATCGATGACGACATCGAAGGCGACCTCGAACGACGCAAACGACCCGGCCTCGCGATTGGCGTGGGTGGTGCGGGCAACTTCAACACCGATCGCCAGCGCAGCACGACGGGCGCGACGTATCCCGGTGGCGAAGTGACGTATGCTCACGCCGCGGCCGACTTGGTCTTCAAAGCGCGCGGCTTTGCCCTGCAGGGCGAATACCTACTCAAGCTTGCCGACGAAAACACGTTCACCTACACCGACGAAGATGGAATGGATGCGACCGGAAACTCGCGTTCCGGTCAAGGTTGGGTCGGGCAGGCGTCGTATATCTTTCCGAAGCCCGTCGAGATCGTCGCGCGAATGTCAGGCCTCTATTCGATCGGCGAAACCGACCCCGCGCTTCGGCGCGAGGCCGAAAACCGAGGACAAGAGATCGTCGCGGGGTTGAACTACTACGTCAATGGTCACAAGTTCAAGATTCAGTTGGACTGGCTCGCCCGGACGAATCGAGACTTCGAGCTCCGGGACGCCGATCACGTCTTTCATGCGCAGCTCGACGTAACCTTTTAGTGCCGATCGAGTGGTGTGAGACCCAACGGAGGTCTGCGCATTCCGTCGAACGTGAGTGGGACATGCATCGAGTGAGGGGTTCACAACGGAACCCCTCGTCGACAAGCACTGGTGAGCTGCGATTGGTGACTTCGACAAATTCAACTACATTCGAGCGTAGATTGACACGTTGAGATCGACGGCCGTACCATCGCGTGCCTTGGCTGATTCGAAGCTCATCCGCGAGCATGTGCCCAAGGCCGAAGATCGCGAGTCCCTGCTCCAGGGACTGTTCGAATCCGCCCCTTTGTCGCTGCAGATCTTCCAACCCGACGGACACTCATTGGTCGCGAACCCAGCCCTCGTGAAGCTGTTCGGTCGGGGGCCGCCACCGGAGTACAACGTCTTGCAGGATGAGATCCTGGAGCGGCAGGGACTCCTCGAATCGATCCACCGTGCGTTTCAAGGCGAACGGATGACCATGCCGCCGGCTTGGTACGACGTTCATGAGCTCCGCGGGATCGACAACACGGGCGTCACGGCAGGTCGGGTGGGGATCCAAGCCACGCTGCTTCCCATTCTCGATCGCGACGGCGGACCCCAAGCCAAGTATGTCGTCGTTTGGGGCAAAGACGTCACCGCAGACCTCGAGCTGCAGCTGCGGGAGGAACGACAACGTCTCGCATTCGCGGCGGCTCGACTCGTCGCGATGGACACGAACCTCACCAAAGGGGTTCTTCGCGTATCGGACAACGGGAAAGACGTGTTGGGTCTGCGGCCGGATACGCCCTTCGCGACGCTCGACGATTTTCTCGTTCTGATCCACCCCGACGATCGCGTGTCGCTCGATTCGCTCGAACGCGAACAGGAAGATCGTGGCGGTCCTTCGGATACGCAATTTCGATTCGTGCGTCCCGAAGATGGAGTCATCATTTGGATCGAACGGCGCAGCCGAATCTGGCGCGACGATGTTTCCGGTGACGTTTGGCGTCGCGGCATCCTCATGGATGTCACCGATCGAATAGCGCGCGAGCAGGCGTTGCGCTTGAGCGAAGAGGCCCTCCATCGCACCGAGAGTCAGCTGCGTCAGGCGCAGAAGCTCGAGGCCGTCGGCCGACTCGCCGGCGGAATCGCCCACGACTTCAACAATCTGCTCTCGGTGATCATCTCGTGCAGCGAGTTCTTGATCAACGATCACGCATTATCCGGTGGGGCGCGCAGCGATGTCGAAGCCATCCGCCGTGCCGGTGAACAAGCGGCAAACCTCACGCGGCAATTACTCGCCGTCAGTCGCCGACAAGTGCTGGCTCCGCGAGTGCTCGACCTCAATGAAATCGTGCGGGCGATCTCCGAGATGTTGGGTCGCATCCTCGGCGAGAACATCAAGCTCTCCGTCCGAACGGCGAGCGAGCCCACGTACGTCCACGTCGACGCAGGGCAGTTGGAGCAGGTGGTCATGAACCTGGCCATCAATGCCAAGGACGCGATGCCCGCGGGTGGCAGGCTCACCATCGAAACTCAGCACGTCGTACTCGACGACGCCTATGCACAGAGCCACTTCGGGGTAACGCCTGGCTCCCATGTGATGTTGGCGGTCAGCGATACCGGCGTCGGGATGGATCTCGAGACTCAGAACCATTTGTTCGAGCCGTTTTTCACGACGAAGGCCAAAGGAAAGGGAACAGGTCTCGGGCTCGCGACCGTGTTCGGCATCGTGCAGCAAAGCCGCGGCAGCGTTTGGGTCTATAGTGAACTCGGCCAGGGCTCGACGTTCAAGATCTACCTTCCGCTCGCCCAGCCCTCGACCGAGGTGCCCCTCGCACCACGATCGCCCACCACACTACAAGGCGACGAAACCGTGCTCATCGTCGAAGATCAGGACGAGGTTCGGCAAGTCGCGCGAGATATCCTGCAGCGCTACGGCTATCAGGTCGTCACTGCCACCAAGCCGAGCGAGGCCATGGCGTTGTGCGAGACCTACCAGGGCACGATCCATCTGTTGCTTTCGGATGTGGTCATGCCGGAAATGAGCGGTCGCGAGCTCGCCGAACGTATTGCTCCGTCTCGGCCGGAGATGCGTGTGCTCTTCATGTCCGGCTACACCGCCGAGGCCATCGTGCAACACGACATCTTCGAGCCGACCTTCGTGTACCTGCAAAAGCCATTCGCTCCCGAGGGACTTGCTCGGAGCGTCCGTCAGGCGCTCACGAGTCCATAGCTCGCACCCGATCGATATGCTCAGGAGCTCAGTTCGTCGGTGCGCAAATGGCACTTTTTGTATTTGGTGCCACTCCCACACCAGCAAGGTTCGTTGCGGCCGGGCCGCACAGTGGCGCGAGCCGGGACGCGGCTTGTCTGGTGATGCTCGTGGTCATGGTCATGGTCGCAATCTGGACCATGCACGTGCGGCTCATCGTCGTCGTGATCAGGAGACACGCGGCGCAGCATAGCCGATGGGCTGCAGGTGTGCTGCGGCCCTTTCGGCACGACGCCTCGGTGTGAGGGTTCGTGTCAGGCGGGTGTGCTGACGATCGCGACGGGGCAGGCGGCCTTTTTCAGCAATCGCTCGACCCGATGACCAAAGAAGGCTCGGGCGCTCACGACTCGCAGATTGCTGCCGAGCACGATGAGATCGGCCGATCGTTCCTGCGCGACATGGAGGATGCTGTCTTCGGGATTGCGCCAGGCCCCCTCGACGATGAGGGGCTCGCATTCGGCCCCGAATTTGCGACCCCAGTCGGCGTGAAGATCGACGATCTCTTGACCGATCTCGTCGAATTCCCCATCCACCGCGCGTCGAGATACGTGCAACACCACGAGCTTTGCCTTGGTGCTCGATGCGAGCACCGACGCGACCTCCACCGCGCGTTTACAGTGCTCAGTGCCCACGGTGGGCACGATGATGACGGTGGGGCGCCAGACCGTGAATGGTGCTGGGGCAATGGTCGTCGCCCGTGGGGACTTGAATACGATCGTGGCACATGGCGATCGGCGAAGAAATGCATCGACCGCGGTGCTGAACAGGGTGCGGCTCGAAGGCGATCGCTGGACGTCCGCGAGTACGGCCAAATCGTAGCCGCGGGAGGCCTCGGTCAGCGCGATGTCGATGCGGTCGGCATCGGTGATGACCCGCATTTCGCGTGGGCCTTGCAGGATCGACATCGATCGCCTCAGTTGATCGATCGCGATGCGCGTGAGTTCGGCGTAGCGACGGCTTCGGCTCCCCCACGGCCACCACCAGCGTCTCCGCACGGCTCGCGGGCGAGCATAGATCCCGGTGACTTCGAGCGGCTGCTCATGGTTCAGATACGCGATCATCTGAATCGGGATCCGCAGCGTTCGAGGCGTGCGGCCGAGCACCAGGACCCGACGGACCGAGCGGACGAAGCTGGCCGCCGCGATTTCCTCGCGTTCGAGGCGTGCGGCCTCATCGGCGCCCATGCGCACGCGCGAGAGCGTCCAACGCAAGAGCGGCGGGGCCATGAGCGACGTCACGATCGCGACCATGACGATGATCGAATACATCTCCGTCGTGAGCACGCCGAGTCCGAGCCCGACAGTCGCGACGACGATCTCCATGGCACCGCGAGCGTTCATGCCCGACCCCATCGCGAGGCGCTCCCAGTGAGAGATGCCCGCCGCCCACGATCCGATGTAGGCCCCGACGAACTTCCCGATGCACGCGATGCTGAGCACGATGAATCCGACAGTCAGCACGTCGGGGTCCCCGAGGTCGATCAGATTGACCTTCACGCCGGCCGAAGCAAAAAAGACCGGAGCGAGAAATCCGTTCGTGATCGATTCGAGGACGTGGGCCACCTCGTGACGAAAGCGTGGCGCCTGCACGATCAAGATGCCCATGACGAAGGCACCGAGCACCGCTTCGATCCCCATCTGATGGGTGAAGGCAGCGGCTCCGAGGGCGATGACGAGTACGATGGACAGTTGCGCCTGGGTGCCCCCGAACAGCCGATCGGTCGCCGTGATGATCCGGCTCGTGATCGAGGCGCCGATGGTGAAGGCGAGCAAGAGAAACAGTGCGGCTGCGCCTACCGCTTGACCGATTGAGAGGATGTTGATCGTTCCAGCGGTCGCGAGACCTGCGACGACGGCCAGCAGGATCCAACCCACGGTGTCGTCGGTCATCGCGGCTGCGAGGATGAGCTGACCGATGTCCCGGCGCGTGAGCTTCAGATCCATGAGCACCTTGGCGATGACCGGTACCGCCGAGATACTCATCGCGACCGCAATGAACAATGCGAATACGATCTGAGTCGTCGTGGCCGGTCGATACGCCTCGGGCAATGACATTCCGAGCGCGAGCCCGGTCGCGAACGGAACGATGATTCCGCCAGCGGAAATGATGAGCGCGGCCTTCCCCCTGCGTTTGATGAGGCCGATGTCCGTCTCGAGCCCGGTGATGATGAGCAGGAACAACACGCCCAACCACGACACGACCGCCAGCAGGTCCGACTGATGCTGATCGAGCGGAAAGATCGCCTCTTGCAGGCCGGGGTAGGCAAGCCCGAGCACGGAGGGACCCATGACGACCCCGGCCATGAGTTCCCCGACCACGGCCGGTTGACCGAGCTTGCGCATGATCTCACCCATGAATCGAGCCATGAACAAGAGGACGGACAGCTGCAGGAGCAGCAGGAACACCGCGTGATGACCGAGAGAACGGATCACGGTGCTGCTCGTGGTCGCCGTGGCGATGATTGTCATCATGAAAGCCTCGTTTCGTTACACCATGTTGGCCGCCCGCAACTCGAGGAGCAGGGGATGGGCCATCGCGGGTTGGAGCGTCCAATGACCTGCGTGCTCTTGCAGGGGGGAGATGTATCCGGTCGCCCAAAGCACCTTGAGATCGCCGACGACTTGTTCCGGTGAGACGGACAGCGCGGACTGCAGATCCACGGCGGTCATGCTGGCGTGCTGGGTCAGCAATGAGAGGACCAGACGTTTTGGTAGATCGAGTGGACGCAAAAGCTCGACCGGTTTTTCGGGCAATGCCTGCATCACGATGCGGCCCTCCTTCGAGGGATCGAGGCGAGCCGACCCGAGCCAGTAGTACATCGCCTGACGCGGATTCCCCCCCGAGAGGGCATGCAAACGCGTGAAGAACGTTCCCGACGGGTCTCGGAGGACGCGGACGCTCGAAAGTGGCCGGCGAACACGTTCGAGCACATGCACCGAAGGCTCGGCGAATTCGAGATCGAACCCCGAGCGGCGATGTCTTCGTAACATCAGATCGCGCAGTTCTCCGACCCCCATCGGTTGGACTTCGACGATGGTAGGGATTCGACTCGCGAACTCCAGCCGGTGCAACGCCAAGATCGCCGCGGGCGTAGCCATGAGGAGGATCCAGAGCGTGGTTTCGGCCGAATCCCCGACCAGGCGCAGGAACGAGGCCATCCGCGCGACCCCCCGAGGTGTCGGCGAGAGCAACCGTTCGGCATTTTCGACCACGATCGCGTGTTTTCGCCCAGTCCGCGGTAGACGCTCGCTGAGTCCGGCAAAGTGGTCGACGACGCCGTCGACCTCGAGCGCGCGCCCGAGTGTGGCCGCGACGTAGCTTTCGTCCGCCGCCTCGGGGCCTAGCCGTACCCAAGCAACGTTCACTCGGGTACCCACCCGCGGCAGCAAGTGATTGGCGATGGTGCGTTTGCCAGCTCCACGATCGCCATGCAAAACGATCGAGTGGGGTAATCCCGTCCGCCACGCCGTGATCGCCGTCGTACATTCCCGCTCGGGCGAGGTCCGTGGCACGTACATGTCCGCGATCTCGATCGGGATCGTCGCGAACAGCCGACTGTAGCTTTTCGGCAGGGCCGGACTCGAGCCGTGCGACTCTCCCCGCAGCAACCGCAGGTACTCGAACCGCATGGCCTCGGGCTGCTGATCCGCAAACAATGCGCGCAGTTCGGTCGTCAGCTCGTTCGCGATCGGCAACGCGCGGTGATAGGTCGAGGTCGCGAGGTCGGCGAGGCGCACCATCGGCCTTGGCGGTGGGGGGCCTGCGATCGCCCGGCGTTCGAGTTCGCCGAGTCGGCGCTCGATCTCCGCGGCACGGTGAGCCCGCAGCGGCGCACAGGCATCTTCGAGGGCGTCCGCGGTGTGGCGAACGTAAGCGTCGGTGACCAAACGAGCGGCAGAGCGGTGGCGCAGTCGCAGGTCGAGGACCAACGCATGGACCCGAGCGAGTCCGGCCCGTGCGAACTCTTCGCCCTGGGTGGGGTCCATGACTTCGGCGGTATGCCGCCGAACCGCGAGCACGTAGTAGTCGAGGACCTTCTCGAACTCGGCGACGTGTTCGAGGGCGGCCTCGACCGCCCGCACTAGGGCTTCGTGGAGCGCATGTTCGGCCAACCGAACTTCGTCCAGGAACGCGAGCTCCATCCAACGCCGTAGCGGCACGCTGCCAACCGTGGATCGCGACGCATCGCTCTGGTCCGGCCCGCCTCCGTTCGTGAGGAGTTCGGGGAGCTCGTCGACCGCGGCCTCGAGTTCTTCGGACAGGCGTTGGAGCTTCGTGCCCTCGTGCAGGCTCGCGATCGAACGACGCAATGCCACCAGCATGTCGAGCAGATCGGGCCGGACGCATTCATCCAGCCAATGCCCCCAATTGCCGTCCTTCGGGTCCGAGATGGGCTCGTCGGCATCGATCTCGACCGCCTCCCCATCCGCGGCGATGAGCCGTGCCCGACGGGGCGAGGTGGGCAGGAGCATGCTTTCCGCCAGGTCCACGACGCTCGTTTGGTACTCGCCGAACCACTGGACGAATGTTGCGACCCGCGGATCGAGAAGCATTCGAACGGAGAGTAGCGGAAAACCGTCCCGCGAAGCGAATCGACGTGGCAAGATCCTGATTCGTGCAGACGGATCTCGCGATCTGGGTTCCGGTCGGTGCGAGTGTGGTCGTTGCCGCGCTCGTTTGGATTCTGCGTCGCGTCGCTCGAATTCAGGCGTTTTCGGCCGCACATCGTTGGCTGCCGCCCATCAGCGTGCTGTTGTGGGCGTTGCTCGCCATGGTCTGGCTGCGGTGGGCGTTTCGCGATGCCGATTCCCATGCGATCGCTCGGGGCGTCCTGATCCTGTTGCTGGCGATTGCGACATTGCCTTGGCTGCGCAACGCGGTTCATTCGGTCGTGTTTGCGCTCGAAAGTCGCTATCGGCTCGGTGACGACCTCCGCGTTGGCGAGATCGAAGGGCGTCTGGTGACGATCGGCTCGTCGGTCATCGTTTTGCGGGCCACGAACGGGACCGAAGCCGCGATCCCGCACGCTCGCCTCGCGACCGATCCCGTCGTACGTCTGAGCCTCGGGATTCGGGACGCGCCTTGTGAGATGCAGATCTCCGTTCCCGCGTGGGTCCACCCCGAGCGGGCGGTCGAGCTCTGCCGCCTCGCCGCGGCACTCAGCCCCTACGCAGCACCGACGTGTCGGCCGCAGGTCCTCGCGGCCACCACCGATCCCACCCAAGGGGTGGTCCTGCGCGTGACAGGTTTCGTTTTCGACCGCGATCACGAGCAACGCTATCGGAGCGATGTCGCGACTCGAATCATCGATTTCGTGAACCAAGAACGACCGAGCCTGGTCCCATCGACATCGCTCGAGAAGACCTTCTGAGCCTCGTGCCCAGCATGGCCACCAGAGACACATTCCGCCTTGCTCACGAAAACGCGGCCTCGAGTGGAGAGCACCCGGGCCGCGTCACACCATAATCCAAGAAGGCGAGAGGGCCCTGAGTCGTCGATAGGGCCCACCGAGAAGCTAAGGAATAGATACGATCATCGCGAGCATCGACGTGCCTTGGAACTTGCTGACGTCGCTGCTGGACTTCGGGAAGAACTCCTCGTTCGAGGCGTCGAACCGGTTCTCGAACCGGATCATCAGGTTGGGCATCGGGAGGAAGTCGATGTTGAGGGTCGCGGAGCCCAAAAATTGGTCCTCGACCAGTGTGGTGACAGCGGTCGCGCTGACGTTGTGAATCAGGTCACCACGGATCGCAGCCCGCCAACGATCACTGAATGCCGAACCAAGGGTCAGCGTCGCTCCCCACCAGACCGCACCATCGTAGTCGCCCGTCAGGGGGTCATTGATGATTTGATCATAGCCAAGGTCGGCATTCAGGATGAGCGTGAACTTCGGCGATGGCGTCACGAGCATGATGAGGTCGCCGAAGTGGCGGAATCGGCGGTTGACGTCCTCTTGCGCGATGGAGTCTCCGTTTTCGTCGACGATGGTTCGCGATTGCTCGGGACCGGTCACGTACCCGAGAACGAGTTTGAACTTGTCGTTCGGTACGATCGAAAACTGGACGCCGTAGGTCTTGCCGCCGTTGTTGTCGAAGGTATTGTTCCACCCGTTGGCTGCGAATAGGGTGATGCCGAGAGGTTTGGCGACTTGGGCGGTGATCCGGAAACCGGTGTGGTAGAAGGGCTGTCCGTAGAAGAACAAATACGGCCAGCTATAGAGCAGGTTGAACTGCGAGTCACCGACCTCGCTACCATAGAGCGTGTCCCATTTGCCAAGGTCGAATGCGAGTTTGCCGTCGGCTTTTTTCGGCTTCCAGGTGGCGTAAGCTTGCTTGACGTACTGCAGACCGTCGTTGAATGCACCACCGTACGCGGTACCTTCGGGGAAGATTGCGTAGCGCTGGGTCCTTGGACCGAATCTCAAGTTGACCGTGCCGCCGACGACCCCGTTGTCGTAGCCGACATTGAGACCCGCCCAACCAAGGGCGAAGCCGACGCGATCGTCGTTCCCCCGGACCGACGTCTGTGACTGAGGGAGGTTCCAGTTGACCTGCGCATAAGCGTCTACGAACGCGCTGAGGTTGAAGGCGTCATACCACTTCGTAGGGGCTTCTTCTTCGGGTTCTGGTTCCTCGGCTGGCGGGGTGGCGACGGTGGTGGTGGTGGTCGTCGTCGTGACTGTCGCTTCGGGCTCGGGCTCCAGCTCGGGCGGGGGGGATTCCTCCACCACGGGAGGCGGGGTAGTGGGTTCGTCAGCCGGTGTCGTATCGGACACCGGAGGCGGGGTTTCGGCTGGTTCAGCCAGCCTCTCGACATCGAGCTCGGCAGCGGACGCATTAAGAGTAGTGAGCGTGATGCCGAGAAAAATACCGGCGCCACACGATGACCTTACGACGTGCATGGAGTGCTCCTCAAGCCGCACTGGAGTGAGAGGGAGCCCAGCCGCAGTTTTGCGGCGGGGCCCAGTCGGCGCACGACGGCGGCGAACGTCGTGCGAACTGGGCAGACCTTGCCCGTACGAGCGACCTGGCGACTCGTACGAACTTGGCGGGAGATCGAGGGGGCGAGGGGTCGGCGACGGGCAGGACGACTCGCAATGGGAGCGAACTATCTCTGGTCGACATGTTCGATTCGACCGAGCAGAAGACGCAGATCGGGAGCCGCCAAAGTGCTGACAGTTGCAACGCTACGACGGTTCGGGTTGGGCATGGGCAAATCGAACTCCTTGGCGCGTCGGCGAAAGGCCGACCTGATCGCACAGAGAGCAATGCGGTGGCCAAAGCTGCTGTGGAGATAAAGCTCCGTGAGCACGCCACCTTAAACCCCGTTCGCCTCGATCACACCACCTACACTTTGGTGGGCAGTGCCTCATAGGGACGACAATTAAGTGGGGATTGCCGTTATCGTCCGGGTCCCATCCCGGCTTCTCAGCAGTTCTCAGGTGTTGAAGGAGCGACGGAGCATTCCGATCCGAAGGTTTTCCGGTCTGTTCAGACCGCTGCGTTCCCCTCTAGCTGGCATCAGACATTGTCGTAGGCTCGATCCGAGCAGCCGCTGCGGTAAAAATGGAGCTGTAGCTCACGTTGATGGACGCGACATTCGGTCCTTCGAAACCGTAGTCGTGTACCGGCCGGCGAATCATGATTTGTCCTCGCTATGTTAGGAATCAATCCGATGATGGATTCGAAGGCATCATCCGCTGCAGCAACATCTGCAATTCATGCACACTGAGGTCGATCCGTTCGAGGACCCGACCGTAAAGCATCGACGTCGGCACGGATCGTCCGCCCCTTTCTCGTTCGAGCTCGTGCAGGGTGCTCAAGACGATGCGTTCGACGCGAGTGAGTCCGTCGCGGACGTCTGGGATCCGATCTTCGGCACGATCTCCCATCCCGGCGTTCCGGGAAGAAGCGCGGGACGGGGGCTTGGGCACCTCGATAGGGTGCCAGGTCGAGACGCCCACGAGAAGGGGTCGCTCGCCCAAGCCGTGGCCTCCCGACCCCGGGTGTTCCGGAGGGCGAACCCGACGATGACGCTGGGCGGGGTAGAGACGTTCGAGTTCGGGAGTAGAGCGATGCGATTCGGCACTGGCCGATCGGTGATGACGCCCCGACTCAACCGAACGAATGGACTGCCCAGAGCCCAGCGATCCCCGTGGAGGAGTACGATCGACATCATGCGTCCTCGTGGGCTCGATTGCACCAGGCTCGGCCGATCCGACGGAGCACGGCCGGGTAGACGATGAAATGGCGGAAGGGCGCGATCCCGGCCATGTACAGTCGTCCGAACCAGCCGCGCGGTTTGATGTAAACACCGAGCCTCCCGCGATAGCGGTCGCCCTCCAGGACCCACCCGAGCTGCAGGGCCGCGTGCACGGTCGAGTTCGACAGCTCCGCGACCCACTCCGAGTCGGTGCAAAACACCGGCCGAAAGGGTCCCGGACGTGACGGCAAGAGTTCCATGGCCGGGAGGTCGTTCGGTAATCGGTCGCGCAGTGATGATTCGCGACAGCCGGGGATCGGCCATGCATTCATGTGTTCGTCCCAGCCGAACCGTTGCCCGAGGCGATGACGCAAGGCGAATAGCCAGCGGCTCGCGGGCGACGATTCGTCTTTGGCGGGATCGAGCTTGTCGAAGACGGCCAACAGCGAGCGAAACTCGGACCGATCACCGGTCGCCGGCAGTGCCCACGCGTCGAGCAAGGCGAAGTCGGACGCGATCTCCCCGATCCGCCAGGGCAATGCAGCGTGTTCAGCATTCGAAACTCGGATCGATTGTGTGTCCATACGGGTCCGTACGGATGATAGCGAGGCCGTTGATTTCGTCAATACGGAGGCGTATGGATCCTTTGGAAATCGCATGTCGAGCCCACGGAAGAGCCAAGAAGAGTGGATCGAGGCCGCCATCCAGGCGCTCGCCGATGGTGGCGCGGAGGCCGTGCGCGTCGAACCGCTGGCGCGTGCCCTCGGGGTCACCAAGGGCAGCTTCTATTGGCACTTCACGGATCGGAACGCGCTGCTGGACGCCGTGCTCGACACGTGGGAGCGGGCCGGGACCGACGCGATCATCGAAGAGGTCGAGCGATCGGGTGGCGATGTGCGTACACGTGCGCTTCACCTCTGGGATCGCACGTCGGGTCCACCCGGCCTCCGTGCCGAACTCGCCATTCGCGATTGGGCACGCCGTGATCCCGCCGTCGCCGAACGCGTCCGCCGTGTCGATGACCGCCGCATGAACTATCTACGGACCCTGTTCGCGACCCTGGGTGCTGTACCCCATGACGTCGAAAGCCGCGCCCTACTTCTATATTCGCTGCTGATCGGAAACGATTTCATCGTTGCAGGCCACGGCGACCAAACCCGTGCGATGGTCCTTCGCGAAGCCGTCGCGTTCATCCTAGACGCACATCGGATATCGATCGTCACGTAATTTTCCGACGCACGGTCCCCGCCGAGGTGTTCGCGCTCAACGTCAGACGGACTCCCGTTCGATCACGAAGTTCGTTCGAGCTCGAACCGTCATCCACGACTTCGGTGGGTCTCAGCGAGGACATATAGTGGGACCGGTACCAGTACCGCGATCCCGTGGATACGGGTCACGAGCAAACAAACTCATCGCGCGATCATTTCCGCTTGGCCCATTCACGATACGCAAAAACTGCGGCTATCGTGCGTGACCAGGCGAGTGCCTGCGCGAATGCTTAACTTTGGCGGCGCGCCAATGTTAGCTTGGGCTATGGACCCACGCAGGGTGTATTTCATATCCGCGCTTGGAATGCTCGCTGTCGTGTCGGCCTGTCACGCGCCTCGCGTGTTTCGTTGTTCCACGTCGTCGCAATGTGGAACCGACGGGTATTGCGAGTTGACTGGATACTGCAGCTTCCCCGATAGCGCTTGCTCGGAGCAACGCCGGTATGACGAGTACGCAGGGGAGGGGTACTCCGATGTATGTGTGTCTGAACCACCCATGACGGAACCGGTGGCCCATGCGACAGGCGGGCCAGGAGATCCGAGTTCACCTCCCGGTTCGAGCGATCCGCGCGACGAAGCGATCGTCGAGATGGACAGCACGAGCACTCACGAACCTGGCAGCACTTCCGATCTCGCGGAAGGCTCCAGCGGAGATGGTTCAGGAATCGGCGCGTTCGCGAATTGTGCCGATGAACTCCGCAACGGCGACGAGACCGATGTGGACTGTGGGGGAAGCGATCCGACGTGCGCGCGTTGTGTCGATGGGCAATCGTGTGAACTGCCCATTGATTGCGCCAGCGCGAATTGCTCGTCCGAGTCGTGTACGTCCGCATGCGACGACAGCATCGCGAATGGGGATGAAACCGGGATCGATTGTGGTGGCTCTTGCGAGCCTTGCGCTCCGGGGGACGCGTGCCGGCTCGATTCGGACTGCAGCAGTGGCGCGTGTCAGAGTGGCCTGTGTTGCGGAGGAACCACCCAAGATTGCACGCGGTGCGCGGAGCGACTGTCTCCGCAAGTCAATTGCGTAGACGCAGACTCTCCTGCCGACCGTGAAAACTGCTCCTTCTTCCTGCAATGCATGGCAGAGGCCCCCGACCTCTGCCCAACCCGCCTCGCCGATGGTTGTTCCGGAACCGGCGATGTTTGTGACGTGGTCGTGTTCGGCGGAAACTCGGGGGGCGGCATGGTCCAAGCCGACAGGATCTTGGGCAACGCCAACTGTACGTTCTGAGGCGTAGTCACAATGCAATCGATCCAGCAATGTGCACTTGCTTGATTTCGCGACATTCTACGGTCATCGTCGTGGGCAAGTCTTTGCATCTTGTGACCGTCCGCCGAGCAGGTCCAGATCAGCTGACCTGCGTGCACGGCGTAGGTGCGCCCACCGATGCGTTCGACCGCGTGACTGCGCTTGACCAACAAGAACTCGAGCTGCCCGTGGAAATGCGACGGCTTCCGACTTGAGGCACTAGGCTCCCGCGAAGGCGTGGTTTTCTCCGCGGGCGAATCTGCTCAGGCTTCGACGGTGAAGTCGAGCCTCCGCCAAGAGCTTGCACCGCGGGCGTCTCGGATGACGATCCATACGATGACCTCCCCGGCTTCGGCGGGCGCGGTCCAAACGTTCGTGCTCAACAGCACGGGATCGTCGCTCGCCCGTCCGGTTTGAGCCTGACTGAAGGATCCGGCGGTTGCGTACCAGGCGACCTGGATGCTCTCTCGAGTTTCGACGAGCTCGAGGTCGAGCGGATCGAAGCGGAGATAGGTCTCGGCGCCCCGGCACCCGACGGGTTGCATGCAGTCCTCTGGGCATGAGAGTGACGATTCATCGACCGTGCACGAGCCATCTCCACACGCGGCGATGGTCGGACAGTCTGGCCATTCGACCTGCAGGTCGACCGTGGAATTCGTGCCGACGCGCGCGGATCGGCCGGCTTGGCCATCGATGAGAATGATCGATAATCCCGGAGCAACGTTGGGATGGTAGCGTTGTCGAAACTCGACGGATTGACGTTGGGTGGCACCCGCGAGTCCGCAGGTGATTCGCAAGCCGAACAAGGTCGGGTCGGACGATTCCGGGAGCGCGATCGTCAAAGGTTGATAGTAACCGCCGGTGATGTCCGCATCGACGGGGCGTCCCGATGGTTGCCCAGGTTCCGCGGGCGGTGGTTCGGGACCAAACAAGCGGCAGGCGTCGGCGGGCAATGAGAGTGACGATTCGAGCCCCTCGGGTAGGGGCACGAGCGAGTCCGACTCGAGGTCGAGGCAATCCTGCGCATAGGGCCCGAGCTCGGCGAGCGGGCGCCTGGCCGTGCACATCGACCACGTGAGTGTATCCGAGCCGGTTCCATCGGGGCTTGCGAGCAGGGCGGTGAGCTGTGTCGCCTGCCCGGGAGGAACTTCGGCTGGCGTTGCGCTGATCGCAAGGACCTGCGGGTCCTCGATCTGCGAAAGATCGCTTTCCGGTTCATCGACGGCACAACCGAGCCAAAGCCCAGCGACCACGACGGTGACTGGCCAGCTGGCCCCACTCCTATCCGTTCCCATTAGAAATCCCATTGGACACCCAAGACGGGGAGGATCGGAAACCCTCGGATGTAGCCCCGCTCCTGGAAGTCGGGGGAATAGATGATTTCTTCCGCATTCGAGCGGTTCCAAAGGTTGAGCACTTCGAGAAACACCTCGAGCGTGGTCTTGCGGATCGTGAAGACCTTGGCCACCCGCAAGTCGAGCTGAACGAAGTCGGGGATCCGGATCGAGTTTTGGTCGCCGAAGATCGGCTGATAGCGATTGTCGGTCGCATCGAGGTACGACCCGACGACGGGGGATCGTGGGAATCCCGAGGCATAGCGAAACCGAGCACTCACCTCGAAGCGCCGTTTGGTCGCATAGGCGAGTACGGCGGTCAGCACGTGAGTTTGGTCGAAGTCGAAGAGTCGCCAAGCCCCTTCGTCGTTGCGACGTTCTGCGCGCATAAGGGTATAGGCGACCCATCCGAAGAACCCCTTGAAGAGATCGAGGCGCAGCAAGGTCTGAACCCCGTACGCGCGCCCGTAGCCGAGCGGTTCGAGGGCTTCCGCTTGGAGGGGAGCGTCGTCGAGATTGCGCATCGCCAGTCGATTGGACTGGGTGTAGAAGCCAGTCAACTCGAGTGAAAGGGTCTCGACGATGTTCACCGCAGCACCCAAGACAGTGTGCAATGCCCGGGCGGTTGGAAGGGTCGGATTGCCGAATGCGGCGGAAAGGTCCTCGGCGGCGGGTTGTTGGCGATAGAGACCCGTCGCGGCCCGCAGCTGCAAGCGTTCGATGGGCCGTACCACGACCGCCAAGCGCGGTTCGAAGGCGAAGTTGTACTCGAACAATCCGGCGCTCGGCGTATTGGCGGCGGGGGGATTGCGACGGCTGACTGCGCGAACATTGGGATCGATCCGCAGACCCGGCGTCACGCTCAGCTTGCCCCCCGGAGTGATGAAGACCGCATCGACGTACGGCGCAATCCCGATCCGGGTCACGGTCCAGGTATCGCCGCTAATTTGATCGGGCGGCGGTTGACCGAACACCCGGACATCACCCTCGCGAGGTGGCAGTCCGAGCGAGCCCACGCGCTCGGACTCGGTGACATCGAGCTCGGCATCGACGCCGAGGTCGAGGGTCACCCATTTGCGAAGGTTCCGCGAGTGATTGATGCGCAGGCCTGCGAGCCACACATCGCCGCGAAGGGTCGTCGTCGTGGGTCCGAAGCTGGTCGACTGGGCGGCGCGAGAGAAGCCGAAGAATGGGGTCGTCGTCGTTTTGGCGCCGTGGCCATCATCGTGTTCGTAGCGAGCGTACACGCGGACGAAATCGAGGCTTCGTTCATCTTGGATCGCGAGCGCGGGATCTGGATGGGGTACCCCGCGGCTGAACCGATCGAGGCTGGCGAGGGCGACGACATCGATGTGATCGCGCGACGACGGTTGGTAGCGAAGGCGGATTTGTCCATCGCCGTAGTTTGGGATCGGGATCAGGGCTTTGCTCGCCGTGGGACGGATCGCATCGGCCCAAAGTTGGAGGTAGCTACCGCGGAGCGCAAAGGCGAGACCAACTTTCTTGCGCTTGCCGAGTGGGGTTGCCAAAGCGAGTGACGCATCGATGATGTCCGCCTGGACGCGACCGCTGACTCCAGCCCCCGTGGGGCGTGAAGACAACTTTTCGTCGCCGCGTGACCGCGTGGTCACGGAGACCATGCCACCAAGACCCCGTCCCCATGGAGCACCTTGGCCACCCGGAACGAGTTCGATGTTCGAGACGAACCACGGATAGACCACCGAGCGAAATCCGCCTTCATGATAGAGGCGGGGAATGGGCACACCGTCGATATAGACACGTGTGTCTTGGGGGGATGCTCCCCAGACCACGAGTTGGCCGGTCCCTGCGGTCGAACGCGCGACGCCGGGTAAGTTCTCGACCACGCGCACGACGTCACCCGATGTACCGGGTACCTGCCGGGCTTCTTCGGCCTTCATCGACGTCGACAACACCGCGCGACGCATCGGGGGGGCGACGACGAGGATCTCGAAGTCGTCGACGGGTTCATCGGGTGATGCGATCGGTTGCAGTGAAACTTCGTACGAGACTTCGAGCACTTGGCCCGGCTCGAGCGTCTCGGTCGTGGAGACCGAAGTGAGGCGTTCACCGCTCAAGCTGATGCCCACATCTCCAATCGGAACCTCTTCGAAGGTGAATCGCCCGTCCGCATCGGTCGTGACCACCCGCGGCGGATCCGTTCCGGGCGGACGGAGTTCGACCGCAACCCCGGGCAAGGCCTCGGACGTACCCCGTCGAATGACGTGTCCGGTCAGGGTGGCCGTCGTCGGTACGATCACTTCGGGCGTGAAGGTGAACGCATAGCGATACACGATCTGGATCGGTGCGGGTTTGCCATCGATCTCCGCCGGGGTGAACCGGAAGGCGAGCACGGCTGCGCGAGCGGCAGCATCGAAGGCTTCTCCCGCAGAGTCGACGATGTCCGCGGTTTGGACCACGCCCTCCGCGTCGATGTGCAATCGCAAGGTGACGGTCGCGCTGCGGCCGGCTTCGCGTTCGCTCGGCGGAAACTCGGCCTCGACGAATGTGACGAGTTCGGGAGGCTTGGTCAGCTTGGGACCTTCGCTCGGGGGTGGAGCCGCGACGGCCATGCGACTCCACAAGAGGACGACGGCGGCAAGCCATCGGACGAGTGCAACGCGACCGCCGGTCCCTCGCAAGCCACCACGCCGCGATCCCGAAGACTGGGTCTCGTTCGTCGGTGGCTGTGGAAGGGAAGGTTGGGGCGGAAGCGTCCTCGTCGTGGACGAGGTCGTTATATTCACAGAGTAAACCTCACCGAGATCGTGATGCTCGTGGGAGCTGGCTTCCCGCATCGTTGTGCAGGTTCGAAGCGTGCAGTTTGCATGGCCCGTTCGGCTGCGCGGTCGAGCTGCGGATGCAAGGAGTTCACGACTTGGACGCTCGATACATTCCCTTTTTCGTCGATGGCGATCTTCAATCGTACGGCCCCTTCGACACCCGCGGCTCGAGCATCTTCGCTGTATTCGGGTTGGGGGATGTCGATGGGTTTGGGTTTACCGATCGCTTCGGTACATTCGTCTTTCGGCTTCTCGGCGGCCTTCGGTTCTGCGCCGAGGACCTTGGTCTTCTTGGCGACGGGGGCGACCGGTTTGGTGGCGGCCGGTCTGGCCACCGGCACCGCGATTCCGCCGGGTCCACTGCCGCCGTTGCCGAGCTCGAGTCCGAAGTCCTGGCCTGTTGCAGCCGGCGCATCCGATGGGGGGGCGGCTTCGGCCGCAGGAGGCGGGGTTGGAGCGGGTCGCTGCTTGACCGGTTTGGGCGGCTCCGGTGCCGGTTCGGGCTCGGGTTCCTTGTCCGGTTCGGGCTCCTTTTCCGGCTCCTTCTTCTCGGGCTCGGGGGGCGGAGGCGGTTCGGGTTCCGTGACGACGATGCTGATCGGTGTCGGCAGAGCCGGGGGACGCCGCTCGATGTCCGACAGTAAAGCCCAAAGGGCTCCGTGCGCCGCTACGCTGAAAGCATAGACGGCAAGGGTGCGCCGATTGGCCATCAGTCGGATCGCCTCTCCACGTTGACGGCAAAGCGGGTGACCCCGACGAGCCGTGCGAGATCGAGGACGTGGACGACGACCCCATGCTGCGCGAGCGCGTCCGCGCTGAGCATCAGGGTAAACTCCGGATTACCTGCAGCCGCGGTGCGCAGCTTCTCACTGAGCTCGGCTTCGGTGACGGGCTCCTTGTTGAAGTGCAACGTGTGATCGGCGAGGACGGTCACCGCAGCCACCGAGGGGGTCGAACCATCGGACGTGGCGGTCTTCGGCAAGTTCACCTTGATCGTCTGCGACACGATGTAGGTGGCCGACACCATCATGATGACGAGGAGCACGAGCATGACGTCGACGAGCGGCGTGATGTTGATCGCCGCAATCGGGGCTCGCCGACTCGACGACGAGGACGTTGTGGCAGCCATCAGTTGTCTCCCGTCACGGCCGAGGTGACAGCTCGTTTGGCCCCATTGTGCGTAGGCTCGCCACCGCCCGCCTCGTCGGTGAACCGCGATTCGAACCATCGCTCTTCACGTTCGCGTACGCGCATCCACGCGGACAGGAGCTTGGCGAGGGTTTGGATCCGATCCTCGATGTCCGCGCTCTTCTTTTGCGCGATGTTGTAGCCGACGACCGACGGGATGGCGACGAAGATACCGACCGCGGTGGCGACGAGCGCTTCGGCGATACCCGCCATCACGTTGCCCATGGCTGCTTGATCGCCCGAACCGAGGAACGAAAACGCTTGAATGACGCCGATGACCGTTCCGAACAGACCCACGAAGGGGGCGTTGTTCCCGATCGTTCCAAGCAACGTGGTATTGCGGTCCAGATCCTGCCGAGCGCGACTTTTTGCGCTTTCGATGGCGTCGGCGAAGGCATCGGGTCCACCGTGGCGAAAGCTGAATCCTTCGAGCAACACTTTGCTCTCGACCGCGTAATTGATGCTGAGCACACGCAGGATTTCTTGCTCATCATCGAGTGCGATCGCGGTATCGAGCTGCGCCCGCAAGGGGCTGACACGGCGGATGTTGCGGCGATGGAATACCCAGCGTTCGAACATCCCGGCGAATGCCGCGATCGAGAGTGCGAACAAAAGATAGAGGACCCATGTCGCACCGAGCAGGGCGACGTTCACGAGATGTTCGATGATGTTCATGTCTGCGTCACTTTCTCTGCCGACCTACGGCAGATCGAATTCGGTGATGAAAAGCGCAGGGCCGGCACCGCCCGAGGCCTGCAAATCGATGAGACTCCCCTGCGAGCGTGCATCCTCTTCGAGGCCGAAGGTCCCGTCGTCGTGCGTGACCTTGCGGTAGAGCACGACGGAGAACAACACACTTGGCTGTCCGCACGCGTCGAATAGATCCACGTACACCGAGTACGTACCGCTAAATGGGGTGGTCGGCCATACGATCGATTCGCTATTTCGCCCATCGATCACGCAAGCTGCGTTGCTGTCGCGGGAGAGCCTTGCGCCATTCATATCCTCCGTTGCGGCAGGGCTTTGCGGCCGCTTCCAACCGATGAGAGCGTCGTTCGGATCCTCCGTGCTGAGATCGAGGTCGACATTGCGATCCCAAGTCAGCGCGATCACGGTATCGGGCGGTTCTACCGACGGATCACATGGATTGATGTCATCGGGTCGATCGTCGTCGAGGACGCAGAGATCGAGGGCAAAGGGGGCGCCGCCTCGGCCCTCTCGATCCACCCCGCGAATCTCCAAGGTATGGATCCCAGGAGGGACCCCGTAGGAAATATCGTAGTTGAACTCGAATTCCCGCTCCCCGGGAAAAAGCGGGCTCAAATCCGCTACGGGTACGACCCAGAACCCCGAACCGAGCCCCGTAAATCGCACGGCAACCGCATAGGCCGATTCATGGACCCGACCTGGCAAGCTCCGATCGATCCCCCGTTCGACCGCAAGGCCGCTCGGGGATTCGACCGCGGTGACCCTGAACTCCTCTGCGCTTTCGGCCGATTCGAGCTCGCCGTCATGGAAGGACGCGTCGTGGACCACGAGCGGTTCCGCGTACTCGTGATCCAGATTTGCGTCGCCCGTGCACGCGACGGTTGCAGCTACGGTGAGGGGCATTCCGAAGGTGAGACGTCGCATTAGAACTCTCCTTGGACGCGAAACGTGAATTGGTCGTTGCGCGCATTCTCGGGGACCCCGCGGTCGTCGCGGCCGAGGTGATCGAACACCGCATCGTATTGGAACGAAAACCGAGCACGGAACCCGGGGCTGAGGCTCGAGGGGAGCACCCCCGCCACGAGTGGCGACAGTGTTTGAATCGAAGTGTCATTGGGCACGAAGGAACCTCGCCGACGATCGAGAGCATCGGTGTAAGGGTCGTAGTAGTCGTAGCGAAATCCCACGAATGCGTAACGCGTAACGTCTTGGAGAATCGCTCCGTAGGCTTGGATCTGGCGCAGATCGGCGCCTTCGAACACGGGATCGGAGACCACGAGTCCCCGGTCGAAGTTCGTTCCGATGGTGCCTTCGCCGAGCAAGCGGGTCCAGCCCGCTTTGGTGCGGATACCGAATTGCAGATCGACATTGACGGCCCAATGGTCGAAGACGACCGATGGTGTTGCCGCTTGGCCGGGAATGGCCAACGTCTCGCCACTATCGAGCGAACCGTTTTCGTTCAGATCTTGCCAGGCGAGCGTGTTCTTGGTGGCGGGGGTTCCCGCATGGAATCCGTATCCGTGTAGGAAAGATGCGCCGCCGCTCAACGCCGGGTTGCGGGGTAAGATCTCGAAGCCGAGGCGACCGGCAATGTCCGGTTTACGGGTGGGATCGAATCCCCCATTCGCACCGGCTCGGTCGTCGAGTGGCGTACCGTTCATGACGGCCACGTCGTAGCGGAAGGGTCCAACCCCGCCGCGCAGCCTGACGCCGACGTCCACCGGACCCGGAAAGAACGACAGCGATCCCAACGTACGTTCCATGAACGGCATCTCGCGTTGTCCGAGACGATTTTCGAAGCCAAACGGGACTTCGGTGAGACCGACCAGGAGTTGCATGAGCGGGGGACGCGACGAATCCTTGTGGCGCCACAGCGCACTCACGTGGGCTTGGCGAATCCCCACGAAGGGGCCTCGCGTCGTGCTGCCATCGAGCTCGAACTCGAAGGCGGTGAACCTCCAGTCTCCGGCCACGCGAATCCGACCTCGTCGAATGACAAAAAGATTGCGGTTGAGCGGAGTTCCGCTTTGATCGATCTCGTCCTCGGAAAGCGCGCTCCATTGGTATTGCAGCTGCAAATACCCAGAGATCCGAACACCGTAATCCTCGGGGGCAACCGCCCGGCCGAATCCGACGCGGGCAAACGCCAGCGGCGATCCTTTGATCGGCTGCCCGAGTCGCACGAAATTGCGCAGTCGCTGCTTTTGTTCGACCTTGGCTGCTGCTCCGGCGGTTCGAAGGTCGGCAACCTCCGTTTCGAGGGCGGTGAGTCGCTCTTGTAACGTCGCGAGCGTAGTCTCGGCAGAGTCCGCGTCTGGCGTGGAAACGGGAGCGGTGTCTGGTGCTGCCGCGTCGGCGTTGGTCGTGGGTTCCACGGGGGATGTGGGCTCGGTAGCGGCCGTGACCGGTGCTTCCGAAGGTGCCGTCGCATCGACGGGGGGGGGCATCTCGCCCGCAGCGGGATCGGCTGCGGGCGAGACGGTGGACGTGGACGGGGTGTCGTCGTTCGGTTCGCCCTCGGGTGGCTCATCCTCGAGCACGATCTCGACGGGCGCAGCTGCGAGGGTGGGCCGACCCATGAGCGCGGCCGACCCACACACAAAAACCCGAGCGATGGCGATGACTCGACCCCTCAACCAGACTTCATGGGATCGGGGGGAGCGAGCCGTCGTCATTGAGGAGAGGCAATCTGGCCGAGTTATCGAATGGTTCGCACGCTGCGTCGGTACATTGATTGAACAGTTGTTCTGGGGTTTCGGGAATGCCCGCGAAACATTCGTCGTCTGGACCGCCTGTGCCGCTATCCTCATCGGTTCCTTCGGTCTCACTCGGACCGGTCGTTCCTGTTGCATCGTCCGGGCCCGATCCTTCTGTAGTGCCATCTCCTGCAGTCGAATCGTCGACGACTGCATCGTCGTCATCGTCGGTCGGAGTGGCTTCACCATCGTCACCGCACGACGAGAACGCGAATAGGCATGCAAGCAGGAACGTAAATGTGGATCGTTGCATAGGATGAGACCGAAGCGGCGGAGATGAACGTGCAATCGAAATGCGGTGGGTCATGTGGCCTCGCAATATCCGTAGCGGCACACGGGCGCTGCGGGGTCGGTGCATTCATCGTCAGTAGCGCAGATCGAACAGTCGGTTGCGCCGGTTGCGCGGAAATCGTAGTAACAACCGCACGATTCCGTTGGTTGGCGGCTATACTGGGGACCGATCTCCTCGTCGCGCCAGACCGTCATGGCACACAGGGGCACCGTGCCGTTGTCGATGACGATATCGAGCAATGGCAGTTCGGTCGGCAACGCCTCCGAACCGGTGAAGTATCCCACGAAGCGTCGCGTGGGTTCGTCGATGATGGCGCCCGTATCATCGATGGGTGCATAGAATTGATATGGGCTCCAGAGGTCATAGTGACCATCACGAACGTTCTTCTTGTCGAACGACGTGACCGTCGAATCCGGCCAATAGCCACAGGATTGTCCGGGGGCCTGGTAGGCAAGGGTTCGGACCGAGTCTCGGGCACCGTCGGCTACCTCTGCACTCACGAAACCGATCGCATTTTCCGGACTTTGTGACATCGCAAGCGACGAGACCATTGCTCCGTTGCTGCCGACGTCCACTCCTTTGAGCGAAGCCGGGGGAAACCCGGCACCGAGGCTGATCGAGATCCCAGCCGCCGAGGTTGTATTGCGACTATAGAGTTCGGCCTCGACCGTCCAGGGGCTCACTTGCCCTTGGGCAGCGCCAAACCCATAGATGAAATACACAGCCTCGGCACTGATGGAGGTTTGACTCGATGCGGTCGGTACGATGAAGTTCCAACCCGTGATCGGACCCTCGAAGGTTCCGATTCCGGCAGGAATGGCATCCACGCCTTCACAGAGAGTGCCCTTGACGCCCAGCATGCCGAAGTCGAGCGCCTCGCCCGTGACGGGCAACGTACAGGTCAGAGCCGTGCCGGCTGCATCCCAGTACGTCGCGGTACCGGTGAGAGGCAGTGCGGTACCGTCCACATAGGGGGTGATGCCAAAACAAGCTCCCGTTGATTGATAAACGACGGTCACAGGAGGATCGGGAATGCTCGCGAGCGCAGCACCGACGGCGGCGAGCAACGGGACACTGGCGCTTCCGCCCGCACCAATCGTGGCGTTGGGCAAGCTCGTACACTCGACCTGGGTCGGACCTGCGGTTGCCATCGACGGCAAAAACAGCGCGGGAACGGCGAGGACGACGAACGGAATGCGCATGGGCAGTGGTTTCATGCCGCCTGCCTGAGCAAGACGCGGACCGCCCGCGTCGGTCGAAATCCCGAATGATTGCCGAAACCGTGTTCACCCCGAACCACCCCTACCCATCCCTGAACACGGGACCCGCCGTCCAACCGTGAGCCGTCACGGCCTCGGCGATTCATGGAGCCCGAAAGGAGCAAATCACGGCCCGATGATCGGCAACCTTAACGTCCGTGACGGGGAACCTTAATGTCCGTCACGGAAACCGGGCGTAGTTGCGAGGGGTTCCGCGACCGCGCAAGGTCAGGTCGATCGGACCCTTGCTGGGCCACGGTACGCAATTGGCCGAAAGGACTGCGTTTCGCGGTTGGTCGAAGTCCCCCATCGGACCCATCCGCCATTGGCAGGACGGTGGAGCGACCGTACGAGTAGGGATCGTGACCATGAGCCGATCGACCTTCGAAGCGCTGACCGTCCGCGTCGATCGGTTCATCGACATGGACTTCGAGGGCTACTCGGGCTGGCATGATCGAACGAAAGTGGGCTCGCCCGCATATCGGCCTGCGATCCAGCAGGTCCGGTCGGAGTTCATCGACTTCCTGCGAGTCTGTCATACGCGCCGCCTCGCGAAGCCGAGCCTGTCGATGTTGCAGATCGGACTTGGAATGGGTGGGGGCTCCCACTTCGCGTTCAGTCAGGTGTTCGCGAGTACCACGACGATCGACTCCAACCCCGAGGTGATCGACCGATATGGCCGCAGACTCGAGGCGTACTCCGTGGCCGAGGGTCTATCCTTCGAACACGAAGAAGGTGAGGCTCGAGCGGAGATCGTACACGGGTTCAGCAACACCCGCGGTCTACTTCGATCGCTACGTGCCCGTGGCCTTCGATTCGATGCGGTGTTCATCGACGGCGACCATTCGCTCAACGGGGTCGCGACCGACTGGATCTGTTACGAACCATTCGTCGTGCCTGGCGGGATCGTAGCGTTTCACGATCGCGTGCCCCAACCGGAGCTCGTGCACCGACGAGCGGTACACGTGTTCGTGGAGTGGCTGCTTCATCAGCCGTTCTCTCCGGGCACGGTCGCGGAACTCGGCTCCGAGCTCGGCATCTTCTACTACGTGAAGGAAACGGAGCTCGTTCCGTGTCTGACCGATAGTATGGTGACGGGGTTTCTGCGCATGCGAGACGACCCGACGTGAACGGTGTCTCAGCTCTCGCAAAGTGGGTCTTCCCCATCGGGACTTGCGATGACCACGGTGTAGCCGTCGAGGTCTCGAAGCCAACACTCGCGGTGTGCCGGACCCCCGGGCTCCCCGGGCGGCGGGTTGCGGTGCGGTGCGAGGACGACCTCCGCGTGTAGATCCGTGGATCGGGCGACTGCCGCATCGAAGTCGTCGACCTCGAACCACAACAACACGCCGTTGCCGTAGGGCTTGACTCGTGGGTCGCCGATCGGTCCATGGTCGTGTTCGACCTCCCAAGCGTGGAGTTGGAGCACGAGGCGACCGCCGTCGACGAGGCGTTCGTATTCGGGGCCACCGTGATCACTGCGACAACCGAGGAGTCGCTGATACCAACGGCTGCTCGCTTCGACGTCTCTCACAGCGATCAATGGTTGGGGCCGCATGTTTCCGCTTTCATATCGACGATACTACCGAACTTGCTGGCAACGTGACTTACCTCGATAACGCGGATAGGTTCTGTCGCAACCCGATCGATGTCGTTCGCATTGTTCGCGTGCTATGAACGCAACGTGGGCGATTCCATGCAATTCCTTGGCTATATCGTCGGAGCCGTCATTTTGGTCGCCGGGGTGGCCATTTCGCTCGTTCGTTCTCGCCGTCCCCAGTTGCCGGCCACATTGCCGGTGTTCGGAGCGCTCCCCATCGCCGAGCTCGCGAAATACTATGACCGCGAGCCCCCGGTGCTCGCATGGGAACGCGTTCGAGGATGGCAATTGAACGAAACGCCCGCGTCGTGGTCGACTCCGGCAACCATCGATCATGTCGTGTTGACACCCCGGCTGCTCGATTTTTGTAGCGGTCGATCGGGTCGCCTGGAACTCGATTTCAACTTTCTCGTCGACAAGATCCTGCAGGTTCAATTCGACGCCCAGGGTTTGCCGCCCGGGCTTGCGCCTCCTGGCTTTGGCGTCCTGCGGATTTACACGCCGTCGGGGCAGACTTTGCTCATCGGATCCCCGCAGCTCGCCTATGCGCTCCATGAGGCGATCGGTCGCGCACGAGCCATCGGTGGATGAGTTCGGGCGCATCCGCGCGTTCTGTTGAATCGCGATTGCGGGCCGAGGGGTCGAAGGCGCGGCCCGACTCGTGCCAAGCCTCGGGTTTCGCCCGGCCGGTGGAGTGGCACGCTCTTCTTTGGGTCACCGAGGAGTCGAATCGCGCCCCAAAACGTCGGAAACCGATGCAAAGGTCAGTAATCGCGCAGCGATTCCAGTGTCTATGAGCGCGTGAGAAGCAATTCGCATTACTCTCGTATCGGAGAACATTCCTCGCGCGGCGATGAACGCTCGCGACTCGGTCGCCATGCTCTGGCTGTGTGGATCGTCGCTTTTCCGTTGGGGTGGGGTGCGTGCGATTTGAGCAGCTTCAAGCCCGATGAACCTCAGGGGGACGATTCGGGTGGCCCTGAACGAGACATGCGGGATCCCGACGCAATGTCCGAAGGCGGCCGCTCGAGTGCGGAGGAGGACCAAAGGGATCCTTCGCAACGGGGAGAACCCGACGGAACGGGTGGCGACGAAGGAGCGGCTCTCAGCCACTGCGATGAAGCCCGGATGAGTTGTCGGGAGGATGGCGTGACTCCGGAAGCCTGCGCAGAGGCATTTCCGGAGTGTTCCAATGATCCGTGCGCTCGCGTTCGGTCGAGCTGCATGGAGTGGGAAGTGAACACCGACGTCTGTGCGACAGCATTTCCGATCTGCTTCAGTGACAACCCGGACGGACCGATCGGGGATCCCTGCCAGGCGGTCCGTAGTCTTTGCGAGTCCGAGGAGATTTCCGTCTGGATTTGCGCAGAGGCCTTTCCGGAGTGTTTCGAGCCCCAGGAGCCCATGGACGTCGAACCTTGCGAAGAAGTCCGCGTCACCTGTCAGAACCTCGGGTTTTCCGAGGAGAAGTGTGCAAGCGTATTTCCCGAGTGTTTCGGCATGAGCGGCCCGCTTCCCGGGGACGCCTGCGACGCTGCAATTCGCGCGTGCAAAGCCGAGGGGTTGACAGAACAGGACTGCGCGGCCCTCTTCCCCGACTGCGTCCCGTAGCCCGGATGAGCCAGCGGGGGCCTCGCTCGCAAAACTGGCCCCGTTTGTCGACCATGCGTTGACACACTCTCGCCCACGGTACATTTTGGACCGTCACAGCTCGAGCCCATGGCTGCGAAAGCCGCTCGATGCCGCCGAGAATCAGGAACTCATGGCCGACGGTGTTTTCAGTGGCGTTGCGGATGACCGCTCTCCCGCCGACGCCCATCCCTCCTCGAAGTTCGCTCCCCGTTCCACGGGGCCATTCGCTTCGCGCCCTTCGGGCGGCGTCGAAAGTCGCGAACCCGTGAGCGCGTCTCAGGCACGAGAGGGAGCGAAGGACAAAGGTCGACGCGCCCGCACCTCGGCGAAGGCATCGCCCCGGGCTGCCGACGCGAAAGCGTCGCCTCGAGGCGCCGATGCGAAGGCATCGCCCCGAGCTGCCGACGCGAAGGGCTTGCCCCGAGGCGCCGATGCGAAGGCATCGCCTCGCAAACCCGAAGCGACCGCGACGCGCGAACGAGAAGAAGAGTCAGAATCGAGCGAATCCTCACGGCTATCGGCGTATCTTCGACGAATCGGCCGCGTCGGGCTCCTGACCCGGGAGGGCGAGATCGAGTTTGCCAAACGCATCGAGGAAGCGCGCAGCAAAGCTCGGCATACCTTGTTCGCGACCCCGCTCGCGGGTCCGTACGTGCTCGCGACGTTCGATCGGCTCGCGGAAGGCCGCGTCCCCCCCGAAGACGTCTTCAGCGCCGAGGCTCCCTCAGAGCCGGAAAAGTGGGCCGGTCAGTTGCGACGCCGTGTGCGGTCGGCCGAGGGGGTACTCCGCAAAGCCCCCGACGACGAAGCCGTGTTGCAAAACGCTCGCGAGCCCATCGTCTCGTTGTTGTTGACTTACGGGCTCTCGTCGCAGGTCGAGCGCGGCCTTCGGGTCGCGTGGGATGACCTCATTGGCCGAGTGGAGTGTGCACACCAGGATCTCTCGTGGGTGGAGCGGCGAGCGGGAATTCCGGCGTCGGCGCTTGCAGCTCGGGCTGAGGCTGAGGATCGGTCGCAGCTCTCGTTTCAGCTACGGCTTCGTCCAGCCGAACTCGAAGAGACGATTCAACGCGGAACACGGGCGGTGTCCACGATCGAAGAGATCGAGCGGTGGGTTGGTTCGCCGACGCAGTATCTCTGCACGCACCACGATGAACTCCGCTCCGCCGAGCGAGAGCTCGATGCCGCCAAAGGCGAAATGATCGAAGCGAATCTGCGGCTCGTGGTCGCCATCGCGCGGCGATATCGTGGCCATTCGCTGACCCTCTCCGATCTCATCCAGGAGGGGAATCTGGGCTTGATGACCGCCGTCGAGCGGTTCGATCATCGCCGCGGGTTCAAGTTCTCGACCTACGCAACGTGGTGGATTCGCCAGGCGATCACCCGGGCGATGGCCAACACGGATCGGACGATCCGGTTGCCGGTCCACGCTCATGACGCGGTTCGTCGGCTACGTGCGGTCTCGAGCCGACTGACCGCTGAACTCGGGCGTGCTCCCACGGTCGATGAGCTCGCCCCCCCCATGGGGCTCTCCGTGGCGCAGGTCAGCGCCCTCACCCAGGCCTCACTCGACGTGGTTTCGACCGAAGCGCTCATTCACGAAGATGTTTGTGTGGGCGATGTGCTGGTCGATTCGAATGCTCCCGATCCGGTGGATTTGCTGCGGGGCGACCAGGCCCGTCGCCAAGTCGGCGAGATGCTGTCGCGGCTCTCTCCCCGCGAAGTTCAGTTGCTGACCGACCGCTTCGGCCTGGCGGACGATTGCGAGCGCACCCTGCAGGTTTGCGGGGAACGCTTCGGGGTCACGCGCGAGCGTGCTCGGCAAATCGAGCTTCAGGCGCTCGAGACACTGCGCGCAAGTTGTGAGCTTCCGGCTCTCGCCGATCTGTTGATTCACTAGAGCGTCGGCGCCGACGCGCTAGGGCTGAGACGGCGCTCATCGGCGGGTGCAGGCCCGTAGTGCGGCGTGGAACCGTGGTGCGATGGTGGAGCGCGCGACATGACGGCCGTCGACGACGACGTGTCGGCCCGCCGACCAGACATCGCTCACGACCCGATCATCGGCCGCGAAGATCCAGGCGTCGAGTTGGCCATCTCCGGTTTGTTCGACCATGCGATCGTCGTTGCGCGAAAGGGCGACCAGGTCTGCCCACTGCCCTACGGCGATCGAGCCGCTCGTTCGACCGAGGGCACGTGCGCCACCCCGGAGCGCCTGCTCGAAAAGACTGCGTCCAACCGACTCATGGGGCGGCGTGACGATCACCGCGCGGGTGCAGCTCAGCAACCGCTGCTCATACTCGAGGAGGCGCAGCTCTTCAGCGAGCGCAATACGAACGTTCGAGTCCGTTCCGATCCCGAACGCGCCTCCCATTTCGAGCCAGGTCGAGACGGGGAATACACCGTCGCCCAAGTTGGCCTCCGTGATCGGACAAAGGCCCACCGTGGCGCCGCGGCGGGCAATTGCACGGAGTTCTTCTGGCGTGGTCTGGGTCGCATGAATCAAGCAAAAGCGATCGTCGACGGGGGCGTGGTCGAGCAACCACTCGACCGGGCGGGCTCCGAGCCACGCTCGAACGTCACGAACCTCTGCGGCTTGCTCGGCGATATGAATATGGATCGGCGCTTCGGAAGACTGGGCCCACAGGTGATCGAGCCAGGTCGGCACCACGGCTCGCAGAGAATGCGGCGCCAAGCCGAGACGAGCGTCAGTGGCCAGTTCGAGCCGCAAGATCGAACCTGCAGCCTCGAGCAGCTTCGCGAATCGATCCGGATCGTTGGCGAACCGTCGTTGCCTCGCCGAGAGCGGCTGTCCGCCAGCCCCTCCGAAGCCATAGAGGACCGGTAGAAGCGTGAGGCCAATGCCCGTCCGCGCCGCCGCAGCCACAATGCGCCCGGCGAGCTCGGCCAGGTCGTCGTACGGCCGTCCATCGGGTGCGTGATGCACGTAGTGGAACTCCGCCACCGCGGCGTATCCAGCCTCGAGCATTTCCATGAACGCCTGAGCGGTCATGGCCTCCAGGTCGTCGGGCCCGAGCCGCCCGACCAGGTCGAACATCTGCTCGCGCCAGCTCCAAAAATCGTCCTGGTTCCCACGGCGGCGCTCGGATCGGCCCGCGAGCGCGCGTTGGAAGGCGTGGCTATGGACGTTGGCGGGAGCGGGGAGCAACACCCGATCGGTCAACTCGGTGTCGCCGCTCGCCTTCACGGTATCCCGCTCGACGGCGGAAATCCGACCCGCGTCGTCGAGGAGAACTCGGACATTGCGCGCCCAGCCGTCGGGAACGAGAGCTTCTTCGGCGAACAGCGACCGCGAGTGAGTGACCGCAAGCGCCATGCATCCAACATAGTCCGTGACCCACGCGTCTGGCCATGGGCGTCGCAGGGCGGGTCCGCTCGACCGCGCCAGGCTGAAAATCTGTGCCCCTCGAGCTCGCGTTGCCGCACATCGTCGTTGCGGTCGCGACGGCGCGCGTGCACGACAACGGGATGTGGCTCGTTGCGTACGATACTCAGCAATGATTGTTTCGTTGATATGTATGCTGGGCGACGATGGACTCCGCGGTCACGGATGAAGAGAAGCGTGCATCCCTCGCACGGGTCCTCGCAAGCCGAACGTTCGGGCGTTCCGAGCAGCTCCGCGCGTTCCTGCGCTACGTGTGCGAGGCGGAGTTCGAGGGCCGTGCACATCAACTGAACGAATACGCATTGGGCGTGTCGGTGTTGCGCCGGCGCGAGGGCTATTCGCCCGCCGAAGACTCGGTCGTCCGCAGCCGTGCGTACGACCTTCGCAACAAATTGAAGACCTACTATCGCGACGAGGCGCCCGACGATCCGATCTGGATCGCCATCGACAAAGGCGGCTACGTTCCGCGGTTCGTTCGCAAGACGATGGTCGGCGATGCCATTGCGCCGATCGACACCGCGATCGACCACCTCTCGGCGGGGCCCCTCTCGGCGGGGCCCCTCTCGTCCACCGTCCATCCAACCTCGTCGATCCCCCCCCAGGCGTCGCCGATCGCCGTCCCTTTCTCAGCGATCTCCACAGCGTCGGAGATCGCTGGGTCGACAGTCGTGGACTCACGGGCAGCGATCGAAGAACGAGAGCCCGAGGTGCCGCAAGTCCGAGCCGCGACGAGGCAGCGGATCGATCCGGGATTCGCTTCACGCCACACCAGGGCAACATTTGCGGCGCTCGTGATGGGCGTGCTCTTGATGATCGGGGCGCTATCGCTGGTCTGGACCTCGCGTTCATCGGAACATGATGGAGAGCGGTCCGCCCGGACGCTCAGTCCCGAGATGCAAATGCTTTGGGGGCCATTCTTGGACGGTAGTGCCCCAGTGTTGGTCTCGTACCACACGCGCCTTTTCTTTTACGCCCCCGCGGCCGAGCTCGTGATCCGGGACGTTCGCACCAACGAAGTCACGGACGTGGGCGCTCCGAAGCCGATCGCGAACTTCCAGGAGCGGATGGGCGCGACCTCACTCATCGAAACATACGACTACTCGGATGTCGGGGCGGTCCGGGCCGCGTTTCTCTTGGGAAGGCTCTTGAACCACGACGCCACACTCGAGGATTCGCGCGCCCTCGGTTGGGAGGACGTGTGGAACAGCCACATCGTCTTCGTTGGCAAGGCCTCCGACAATGCGGCGATCGACAAGATTCTGCGCGATGCCGACCTCGATTTCGTCGACGCGAAGCACGGGACCGTCGTCCAAAATCTGCGCCCAGGGCCGGGTGAACTCGCCGAATATCCGAACGCGGCGACCCACGGTGCCGGCACGAAGTACGGCATCGTCACGGTTTTGCCGGGACCGCAGCCCGGCCATCGCCTGTTGCTATTGACCGCCTCTGCCGCCGAGCTCGAAGGCGCGCTCGCCCATGCGGTCACCGAGCCCACCCGCGTGGCCGAGATCATGGGCCACGTCGTGCCCGCCTCGGGGGAATGCCCGCGCGCGTTCCAGGTCGTCCTCGAGGTGACGTTCGCGTCGAACGTACCGACGAACATTCACTACGTCGCGCACCGGGTCTACGAAGTCGAGTGATCTCGGACTCGCGCCACGGGTGCACGTCCGTATGGGTAACCGCACCTCGATGGCCGCATGGGAAGTGGTGTCGCTGGCCGAGTTTGTGGCGCGGTCGAGGGGTTCTTGGTCCTCCTGAAGCCGAAGGTGGCTACAATGAACCGTGCATCCGCGCCGACCCCTTCGCTTCACGTTGATCCTGCTGCTCAACGGGGGCTGCTTCGGAACTCCTGGAACCGTGGGGGAGGACTGCGAAAAGGAGATGTGCACGAACACCTCGGGCGGTGCCTCCACCGGCAGCGCGAGTGGGGACACCACCGGCTCGTCGGACTCCTCCGGCTTCTGTGGCGACAGCGTCGTGCAAGATGATGAGATGTGTGACGGCGGGCCGGGTTGCGACGATGAATGTCGATTCGAAGATTACTTGTGCAATCCGCTCAACGACGCGGGTTGCTCGGAGGGCTTCCGCTGCGGTGCCTCGGACGTTCTGGTCGAGTCGTTCTCGTGCCAGATTCCGGGCACCGGTGACGTTGGAGATAGCTGCACTGGCGCTCCGGAAAACGACAGTGATTGCGGGGCGGGGCTGACGTGTTTGTTCAACTTCAACACGCCTCTCTGCGATGCAGGTAACTGCTGCGTCGACTATTGTGATCTCGTCGAGCCGGAGTGCCCGGACGGGCAAGAATGCCGTGCCTTTTTCATTGGTTCACAGTTCCGTGGCCTCGAGCACCTCGGCTTTTGCGGCGAGCCGCTCTGATCGAACGCGGTAGCCGAAGGGCCCGTCGGCCCATCGTGCGACGGCGCAGGTGAAGGCCGAGTCCAACGAGCCTGCCCCGCCCACGAGTCATGTGGTCTTGGTCGCTCGCCCATGCAGTCACGGAGCCCACCGCGTGGGCCGCCCCGGGTCGTCTGCGAGGTGATGTTCGCGTCGAACGTCCGTTACCTGACGCACCGGGTCTAAAAGTCGAGTGATCTCGGGCTCGCGTGACGGTGCGCGAACGGTTCGGCCACCGTGCGGACCCTGCCGTTTCATGGGCGACAGCGCCATGGTCTGTCGGCTAAATGAAGACAGTCGATTTCCGCACGCTCGTACGCGTCGTCGCTGGGATGGTGGTCTCGCTCGGTGGTACCCCCGGGTGCCACGAAGACGAGACCATCACGCCGACGATCGTGAGTCCGCGCCAGCGGCTACCGTTCAACGAAGGCTGGCGGTTCACCCTGGGCGACCCACCGGGCACGACCGGCCTCGCCTACGAGGACGCCAAGGCATGGGTTCTACCCACCGGCAACGCGTTTTTGAGTGATCCGGCGAACCATGCCGTTCGGCCTGACGAAGACCTGGGTGACGGGGTTCCCTACGTCTCCGAGGCCTTCGACGACAGTGGCTGGCAGGCGGTGAACTTGCCGCACGACTACGCCATCGCGGGTCCGTATGCCAATGCGATCAGCAGCAATATGGGTCGTCTGCCGTCGGTGGGCGTCGCTTGGTATCGCAAGACCTTCGTCATCGCCGAGGCCGACGCCGGGAAGTCGGTCTTTCTCGAGATCGACGGCGCGATGTCTTACAGCATGGTGTGGCTGAATGGGCAGTTCGTCGGCGGTTGGCCGTACGGCTATTCGTCCTATCGTCTCGACCTCACGGAGGCGATTGTCGCGGGTCGAGACAACGTCGTGGCCATCCGCTTGGACAACCCCGTCCCCGCAGACGCGCAATGGGACTCGGGATCCTCGCGTTGGTATCCCGGTGCGGGCATCTATCGCAATGTGCGGCTCGTCATCGCCGAGCCGATCCATGTTGCGCAGTGGGGGACCCATGTCACCATCCCCGTCGTCGACGCTGCCGAAGCGACGGTCGATCTGCGCGTGAACGTCGACAACGATGCGTCGGAGGACGCCCTCGTCACCGTCACCACCGATGTCTACCGGCTCGACCCGGCGGGAAATCTCACCGGTCGCATCGTCACTTCGTTCGATCCGGTCGATGGGATGGTTCCCACCGGTGGTTCGGTGGTCCTCGATACGCATGGCACCCTGCGCCATCCGGAGCTCTGGGGAACACCGCCCGAGCAAACACCGAACCTCTATCAGGCGGTCACCTACGTCCTTCGCGATGACGTCGTCGTCGATGTCGAGCAGACGACCTTCGGTGTCCGGACGATCGCGTTCGATCCCGATGAAGGATTCTTGCTCAACGGTCAACACGTGAAAATCGACGGAGTCTGCCTCCATCACGATCTCGGGCCGCTCGGCGCCGCGTTTAACCTTCGCGCGCGACAGCGGCAGCTCGAGCTCTTGGCGGAGATGGGAAGCAATGCCATTCGCACCGCTCACAATCCGCCGGAGCCGGAGCTCCTCGAGCTCGCCGATCGCATGGGATTCCTCGTCATGGACGAGGCCTTCGATGTGTGGGCGGAAGGGAAGACGGCGCTCGACCATCACCTGCTGTTCCCGGAGTGGCACGAGCAAGACCTACGAGCGCTCATCCGCCGGGATCGAAACCATCCGTCGGTCATCATGTGGAGCATCGGCAACGAAGTGATCGAGCAATACGACAACGTTGCCGGCCCCGAGATCGGGCGCGAGCTGACCGCGATCGCTCACGCGGAGGATCCCACGCGGCCGACCGTCGCGGGCATGAACGCCGCAAGCCCGACCAGTCCTTTTCCCGAGTCGATCGACGCGATCGGCTTGAACTATCAGGGCACGGGGGTGCGTGGCGGCCCCGCGCAGTATCCGGAGTTCCACGAGCGGTTTCCCGACAAGTTCGTCATCGGTACCGAGACGACGAGCACGTTCAGCACCCGCGGCACCTATCTCTTTCCAGTCTCCGATGGCCGCGGCGAACCGGCCAACGGTAGCGGCGGCGTGCGCCCGCTCGATGGTGTCATCAGTTCGTACGATCTCTACTTTGCCGACTGGTCGTATTCTCCGGACGCGGAGTTCGAGTCACAGGATCGCTATCCGTTCGTCGGCGGAGAGTTCGTGTGGACCGGGTTCGACTACCTGGGCGAGCCCACTCCGCTCGACAGCGTCGCGAATAGCTCGTATTTCGGGATCATCGATCTCGCTGGCTTCAAGAAAGATCGCTTCTATCTCTATCAGTCGAGGTGGCGTCCGGAGCTTCCCATGGCTCATATCCTGCCGCACTGGACCTGGCCGGACCGCGACGGCCAAGTGACGCCGATCCACGTCTACACCTCCGGCGATTCGGCGGAGCTGTTTCTCAACGGCGCATCGCTCGGTATGAGGACCAAGGAAGCTTATGACTACCGCCTGCGCTGGGACGACGTCGTGTACGAACCCGGGGAGCTTCGCGTCGTGGCGTTCAAGGAGGGTCGAGAATGGGCGACCGATACCGTGAGAACCGCAGGAGAAGCCACGAAGTTGTCGCTCGCGGCCGATCGGTCGGAGATCGTCAGCGACGGGAACGATCTGTCGTTCGTGACGCTCACGGTCCTCGACGAAGACGGGCAAATGGTTCGCGATGCCAGCCATCCCATCCGCTTCGCGGTGACGGAGCCCGGTGAAATCGTCGCGACCGCGAACGGCCACCCGAAGAATACGACCGTGTATTCGTCGGTCGACCGGAATGCATTCAATGGGATGGCGCTCGCCATCGTTCGCTCACGGGCAGCCGAGACGGGCACGATCACCATGACGGCGACAGCCGAAGGGCTCGTCGACGCGACCATCGAAATCGCGGCCCGCTTCCGTTGAGCGGGTCTAGCCCCCGGTGGAAGGAGTCGCCTTATCGCACGCGCTCAAGGACGACGATTCCGTTCGCGGGGACCCTCAAGCTGATCGAACCGCTTGTCGAAGGGACCGCCCCCGCGTTGACGCGGCCCCAACCCCCGTATTGCGTTGCGTCGCTATTGAGCATTTCTCTCCACGACGCGTCGCCGATGCGGGAGTCCACAATACGATAGGCATCGAAGGCCGTATTGTTGAGGCTTGCGATGACGAGCGTCTCTTCGAGACCGTCCCGCCGACGAAACGCGAGGATCCGATTGGCATCGTGCGTATAAATGATCTCGATATTGCGGGAGCGCACGCTTGGTCGTGCGGTACGGGTGCGGAGCAGGTCCTGATAGAAACGAAACATGTTGGCGCCCGCGCCTGCCCGCAGTGCGACGAAGTCTTGACGATGGGCGAGGAAGTCCTCGTAGCGATAAGGCTCCCACGCTCCGACTTCCTCACCCATGAAGAACATCGGGGTACCAGGTGCCATGAGCGTGATCCCGGCGACGGCTCGCGTCCGGGCTTCGGCCCAGCGACGCGTGTCGCCATTGAGCGGAGCACCATTGACGGCCACGACGATCGTGCGAGCGGAGTGCGCTGTCCTTCGTTCGCCGCCCTCGTAGTATTGGTAACTCGAGTTGCCGGCCTCGTCGTGAGATTCATGATAGATCACTCGACCGCCGTCCACGTGGGAAAGCGCACCGGCGAACCAACTCATACGCAGCTCACGATTGTCGCCATAACCCGCGGACCTGAGCAACCGAGCCCGACTCGAGTCTTCCTGCGCATCACCGATGAGGTGGTGGTAGTATTCTGAATACCACGCGGCCTGAAAACCGAGCCCGCCCGCTTCGTTGGAGCGCGTCACGGCATCCCAGCCAGAATGATCCTCCGCCGTGAGGAACACGGTGGGCTTGATGAGCTGGAGGGTTCGCGTGAACTCGCGCAGGAACTTCACACCGAAACCGCGGGCGGTGTTTGCCGGGCGTCCATCAGCGTGAAGCGCTGCGTAGGCGTGGATCGACGTCGTCTGATCGACACGAAAACCGTCAACGTGAAACTCGCTGACGAGGGCCGCGGCGCTCGAGATGAATAACTTGCGAACCGATTCTTCGGAGTACCGCGGCGCATAACCAGTCGAATTGTTGTCGACGTAACCACCGAACCCAACTTGATCGGGCGTGGCGCTGCGTACGGCGTTGTCGAATTGTGGATAGTCCGTCGACCGGCCCTCGTACCAGTAGTAGATGTTTCGCTCGTGAATGTTGGAATCATACATCCACTCTGCGCGTTCCCCGTCAGGGGTATAGTGATTGTAAACCACGTCGAAGAGCACGGCGATCCCACGCTGGTGGCACGCCTTGATGAAGTGCTTGAACTGGTCACGTCCTCCACCCGCATACTCGATCGCGGTATAGTGAGACGTCGCGTACCCCCAATTGGCCCACCCCTCGTACTCGGAAAAGGGTAGCAACTCGATGCAGTTGACCCCGAGGTCCGCAAGGTAGTCGAGCATGGCAACCGCGTCGTCGAGGCGTCCGCGATCGTTCGGATCGCGTCCGACCCCAAGGCCGTCGACATGCAGCTCGTAGATCACGAGATCGTCCAACCGCGTGGGCAAAGGCCGATCGGCATCGAACTCGTCAGCCCAAAACGCTTCCACGTCCAGCCACCTGGTTTCCGGCCAGACCGGCCTGCCGGCGGCGTCGACCTGACGGAACTCGCTGGCGACACGTTCTGGGTCGACGACGACCGAGCAACTCTTGCCTCCATTCAAGTCCTCTCGGCGACCACTCCAACGTTGATCGGGCTGTGCTGGATCGACGCGGCCGCTGCCGATTTGGCAGCGCGAAAAAAGGTCGGTGCGATAGGCGACGGTGCCATCGTCTTTGACGATCCGAAACATGTAGGGGGTGTGGTCGAAGAGCGCGAAGTCAGCGAGAACCGGATCGACCGTCGGATCGGTAAACCAAATCCCACCCTCACCCTTTCTCATCGGGATCGTGGCTTGGACGCCTCGCCCATCCTCGTAAATGTAGCCACCCACGATCTCGCCGCGAACCAGCTCCACGCGCTCGGCATTGGGCGCCCATACGGCGAATCGGATCCCTGCGAGGACACCGTCGCGGAAGAACTTGTTGGCACCCAACCGCCGACAATGCGTCAAATAGTAGCGCTCGGTTTGGCCGCCGTTCGCAAGTGTGAAGCCCCGAAACTGCCCACTCTCGTCGAGGCGATTGACTTCCGTTGAAATCCCCCAGCGATTCGACGCATTGCGCGTGTCCACGCGCACACCCCACGAAAACGCTTGGCCGACCTGGAATTCCTCGAACCCGAGCGTGACGCGAAACGCGGGACAGCCGTCTTCCGCCGTGAACGGTGTCATCGGGCTCTCGGTCCATGGTTCACCGCGTCGACCCGTGGCATCCCAATTCCCAGTGACGCGCGCGTTGACGATGAAAGGCTCATGAAGCCCTGTGAGGTATTCGAAAGTCACGGGAAAAGACATGCAGCTCCGATTGTTTCGCCCGAGTCGACGTACGGGTTTTGTGCGTGAAGTCGGTGATGATGGAATGTGATCGATCACCCCGGCGCGGCCATCATGGCCCGCCACGCCGGGGCGAAAGGTGGGGGCGGTTCAGCCGATCGAGCGGAACTCGACGACGAGGTCGATCATTCCAGGGTTGCGTGGATCGCCCTTCAGATCTTTCAGCGAGATCTGGAAGTCGTTCGGATTGGCGGGCTTCCGGTCACCAGTCACGTCCGCACCGTTGGCCCGGATCCGAAGGATTTCGAGCTTGCCCGGTGGCATGAAGTCCGGCAGCACATTGATCGACGTCTGGTTGGGATTCTGTTGAACCTTGAAATACAAGCAGAAGCCATCGTCGTCACCGCTCTCACGCGTCACGAACGTTCTCGTGTAGACGTGGGCGAGATAGGACAACTCGAACGCGTGATACCCGATGGCGTGGCCGCCCTTGCGACCATATTCGCCTTCGAGGATCGGCAGCCCGTTTTCCGTGACGCGGAAGTAGTAACCCTGCCGCTCGCGATCGAGAAAGAAGATGTTCCAGAACGCCGAGGATTCCCGAGCGAGCTTGAGGAACTGCGGGCTCGATGTTGCTCCGTAGAGGATGAGATAGGCGAGGATGCCTTGTTCCTGCTGCCAGAAGTCCTTCGTCGATCCCCATGCGAACTGCGTGGGCATGCTGTTGTTGGGGTTGCGTTCGACCGCATCGAACACTCCACCGCGAAGCTTGTCGAGACCAACCTCGCCCATCTTCTTGGCCAAGTCGTCGGCAACTCGCAATGCCGACTCCGCACGCACTTCGTAGGCTTTGGCGTCGACCCGTTTCCCACTGTCGGTGAGCTTCTTGGCGCGCATTTGGAAGTAGTACGCCACCCGTGTCAGGTTCCACGAGATCTTCAGGTTGTGGCCCACGACGGCGCGATTCTGCTGCCAGCGGTAGTCGTGGATCGGCGTCCAGTCTGCTCGAAAACGCTCGTTGACGAAATTCGATTCCGGATCGGGAAACTTCTCGACGATAATCGACGACGTTTCCTCGAGAATCCCCAAGCAGGTTTGCAGCAGACTGTCGAACATCGCTCGTCCTTCGCCCTGAGGAAGGGGATCGAGCGTGAGGATGAGGTTGACGAGATAGGCGGGAATGTGATCGCCGACCGAGTTCCAGTTCTTTTGGGATCGGTTCTCCCCGAGCGACGGCGAGTCTGGTCGCATCGTCACCGGGTCGAGATGCGAGTAGTAGCCGCCCAGGCCCGCAAACCCCTTGCTCTTGGCCGAGGCGGGGTCGTGGTAGAAATCCTGGAACGATCGGATCGTACGACGAATGTCTTCGAGCACTTCCCAATCGAGCGTGATCCGGTAGAACTGTGTCAGGCCCGCGAGTGCGTAGATTTGCTCGTACAGAGGCATGGTGCCGACGTCGTCCGGCCCCTGGGAGGCAACGAGCAGACTTTCGCCTTTTTCGCCCTCCATCATGCGCCGCCGTCCGTACGCCCAAAAGCAATACTCGCCATTGTGGCTGAGGCTACGGAAGGCCTGTCGGAGATAGTCGACGGCCGCCTTTGCAGCGAGGAAGTAGCGCTCCGCGCCGGTCAGCAAGAACGCCGATGATAGATCGTAGATGAGTCGCGACAACACGGCGCTCTCTTGCGCGGTGTCGTCGACCGGTTGGCCGAGAATGTTGAGCTGCGTGCGATAGAATCGTGCGAAATCTTCAATGGTGTAACTGCGTCGTGCATCGAATAGATGGTCCAAAATCCGGTCGGCCATCTGGGAGGTTTGAACGATCCACCAATGCGTTTCCTCGAACATGAAACGCGCGGGATCCGAATGAAGCAACCACACCCCGCGTGCTTCGAAGCGGACGTCGTCGCCATTCTCCTGCCACAATCCGGTGACGACGATGGGACGATCCGTTTGGATGTAGCGCAAAAGGTTGTAGCGAATTCCTTCCACAGCGTTGGTCGGGTCGGCCACTCCCCCGGGCGGCGGGACCCGGTCGCGGTTCAGGTTGTCGAGGTTACTGACCACTTGATAGTAGGTGGTCGGGCCGACGGACACCCTGAAGACGTCACCGGTTCGTGCATTCAAGGAGAATGCGAGCCCCTGGGCGTCGATGCTTCCGACGACACCGGCAACTGTTAGAGTCTGGTTGAAAGACCTGAGTCCCATTGCACTCCCCTTCGTTAGCGCTTATGCTCGAGGAAATCGCTCGAGTCTAGAGCCTTCGGTTGCGAAGAGACGTAGACGGATCGCTGGATACTTGCAACTGCTTTCGACCGTCGGTGTCGGAGACCGCCGTTCTGCTGGAAAAACCCGCCCGCGGCCAGTTTGTAGCACAACGCCTCGTCACGCAGACCGCGTGTTTTCGCGCGGCACAATCAGTCCTCGGCCGTGCTGCTACAATATGCGGTCATGCGGCCCGTTAGGGTTCGGTAGAGGCGTCTACCTTGGCGAAAGCCTCGGGCGTGGCGATTCCCGTGCTCACACCGTTTGTTTTCTTCGAATGGGATTCGCGGCGATCCATTCGCCACGGTGGCCGTATGAACTCGCGTGGTCCGATGTGCTCCGTCGCTTGCAACCGTGCTGATCCTAACATGGCGCATGACTTCATTGCGACAAACGAGGTAGGGGAAATCGCGTGCAACGTGAGTGTCCATAAGATCGGTTATGTTGGTCGAAATGCCCGTCCATGTTTGAGCATCATCGCCGGACCGAGTCGGTAGCTCGATATTGAGCCTCGAGGCACGACCCGGTCTCGAGTTTTCGAACGCTGCAATCGAATCGTCGGAACCAATTCGTACATATTATATGGTCGCAATTCGCGATCGCCGCCGGCCGTTAGACCGTTTCCGACAATGATGTATGACGACGCTGCGCTTCGAGGGCGCGGAACGGGGGTTGCCGGGGGACGTGGGTTCCGGGATCGATGGTGCGAGTCCCACTGCTCGTGCTGAACGTTGTTCGAAGACCGGCGATGGACAGGACGGCCAACGTCGCTCCGGCTCGACTCCGCTCACATTCCCATCCAGCTGACCGGACCTGAAACAGATCGTGCGCGAGACGTTTCCGCGCTGACACGGGGTGAGTGTACAAGTCGTCTCGTAAGCGCCGGTTCTCTCGCACGGTCTGGACTCTCCGCCGGATCTCGGATACGGTCTGCGAGTCCCCGGAGAGAGTCGAGTCGATGCCTTTCTTTGGCCTCCCGAACTCCGCACGCGCGCGGCTGGCCGACCAGCTCTTCTCTTCTCATTTCATCTTGCATCTGATGAGGCGTCGGCAAGGGAATTGCCACCTCGTCGGGGATATTTCTACAGGCAGTCTGTCGGATAAGCGAGAGCCGTCCACGGTTTGGTTCAGGGCCCCCAGGACCAACGATACGCGCGACTCGATGAGCCAATCGATCAACCAATCAGAGCATGAGGGCTGGCATAGCCCTTTTGAGAAACGAGCACGACTATGGGAACGACCGAAACATCGCTGGACGTGACGAGCCCTTCCAAGCTCGTGCAACAACTCGCTGAGCGGTATGCGCGGGCTGTTGAGTTTCCCGTCATGAGTACGCCAGATGGCCAGGAAGCGCCAGTTGGCCGGATCGCCCAGCGAATGGTCGATGGCAGCTACGATCGCGCCTTCCTCGTGGCGGAGGTCAAGCGACTGACCGGTGTCAGCGTCGAACTACCCAACGATCGCGGGCGCCGGTTTCTGTGCGTGATCCCCCAGCATGGCTACTGGAGCTCCGAACTTTCGCTCATGGACCATGTGTTGCGCGTTGCGGGCTACGAGGTCGACTATGCAACCCCGGGGGGCGGCCGACCATGGGTGCTCGGGGTCAGTCTCGATACCAGTTTCCGCGATCAAGCATGGAATGCTCGGCAGGTCTCTGCGGGCGAAGCTTCGCTCGGGAGGCGTTATGAAGACCGCAATTCCGAGGAAGGCCAGCGAATCAATGCGCCGCGGAGTCTGGCCACGTGGCTGCCTCCGACCCCTCGGCCCAAGGACGGGGAATCAGCCCGAGAGCCCTATCAAATGCAGGTTTTGCGGGGACTTGGGGAAGCCTTACAGTACGCGGGCATGATGATTGTGGGGGGGAGCGGTGCCTACATGGATCTTGGGGGAAACACGTCGATTCGCCCGATCATTCACTTGCTCTCTGCGCTCAATCGCCCGGTCGTTGGGATTTGCTATGGCGTGGCCGTGATGGTGCAGAGTGTGGACCCGGCCACCAAAATCCCACTCATGGATAAGCGAATCGCGACCGGCCACTCCGAGCAAGACGACTACACCATGGGGACCACCGATGTTCCAGTGGAAGGCGGATACGGACCCGATTATGGCTCCGCGCCTTTTACCCTCGAGCAAATGGTGAAGCAATACGTGGGGACCAGTGGTGGGGGCTTCGTGTCGAAGGATGGTAGCCCGTACATGGCTGTGGCGGATGGACCCTTCATCACTGCGAGGACGACTCCTGATGGCTATCCGGCTGCGATGCTGGCGATTGCGCAGTTGCACGGCGGCGGGGCACTACCTAAACGCTTCGTGATCGATGGAGACGAGCTCGGACACGAGCCGAGGGCTCAGGAAATCAACGCCTGAAGTCGTGATTGGCGCTTCGGAAGCCACGTCCACCGCTCGCGTGGACGCTCGGATCCGCGTTCTGCGGGACGTGGCGTAAGTTCCGGGAGACGCGGCAGTAGGGATGGGGTCTGCGCCTGCTCCGCGTGAACCCCTGGTCGCTAGTGTCAATCCAAGATAGCCTCCGCCCTATGCCACTTCGCGTTGTGCTCGAAGCACCGATCCGGCGCGCTGCGTTTGTGACGCTCGCGCTCGCGACGCTCGCCTTCGGGTGCGAATTGACGACGGTTGTGATGCCCGCAGGTTCTTGCCCGATCGCCCGCGACTACGAGGCTCGCCACATTGTGTTCTGGCCCTCGTCGGCGAGTCAGGAGCTGCTCGATCGGTTACTCAGCGGCGATGCACCGGCCGTGCGTTTCGACGGCTGCCGCGTGGAGTTCGTCGAAAGTTGTCACGTTCGAGGGCAGCCCTACGTACGATCCATGAATCATCAAGAGGACGTGCATGCGGGCGACGTTACGTCCAGCTTTGCTACCTTGGTCGGAGTCGCGGACGGCCACCCGTTCGAGTCGAAGTCGTCCGTTCATATCCTGCAGCGCGGAGCGGTGGGCGTTGCGGATCCGGCTCGGGAGTTCACATCCGCATGCGAAGAGGCGACCCACGTGGTTGCGCAGGTGATCGTCGGTGCATTCTCGGTCGATGCCACGGTCCAGGCGAAACACGGGATCGAACAAGCGGCTTCGATGGAAGCCTGCGAAACCGAGCCCGAACCCGGCGTGGAAAGTTCGGCCCCACTCGCGGGTACAAAGGCGAGCGTGCATTTGTCCCAGGTTTCGAAGCTGGATCCGACTCCGGACGATGTCACCGACGACGTGAGCGAGGTTCCGCCAGAATCGGATGTGGAGAGCCAGGCCGATCCGCGTTTGGCGTTCGAGGCCCTCTCGGTTCCGCCATGTCGCACCCCGGTGACGATCCAGCTCGTTCCCGTTCCGCAGCGTTGGATCGCAGCCGAGGGACCGAAATGCCCCGAGGGCTCGCGATCGGTCAATGGCGCATGTGTTCCGGAGGACTCACCTTCTCCTTACACGATTCCGCCGGTCGATGAACAGACGACCGCTCGTTTTCAAGCCGCGATCACCAAGCTTCAAGGAGCGATGGGGACCGATCGTGTGGCGCATCTTTTTGAGCTCGCGCAACTTTATTGCGCGTTTGCCCCTGCGAACGATGCCTCCAAAAAGGCGATCCTCGTGGAGTATATCGACCTCACGACGAATCGGCCTACCAACCACCAACACCGCAAGGTCGCATTGTCCGAGTTGCTCGGCACCGCCCTTGCGACTGGCGACGACGAAGGGGTCGTGCTCGCGGCCGCGCTGCTCGTTGCAGAGTTCCCGGACGACGAGGGGTCATTGCGAGCCTTCTTCGAGCTCGCACGCTATTATTGTCGCAAAGGCGATACCACGCTCGCGCGGCGTACGATCGAGGACCTGCTCTATCGACATTCAGGAGCGATCTCGAAGAAAGCGTCGAAGCCACCGAGCGCCGAGACGGTGCGCATCCTTGAGGAAGCCAGCACGATGCGTTTCGAGGAGTGTGCGCCCCCAAGTGCAAGCGCTACTTCGCCGGCAGACTGAGCTCGCACTTTCGCAGCTTCGCCGTGGATGACGCGAGCTCCTTCTCGAGCGTGGACTGGTTCCCACTGCAGCGCCGTAGTTGGGCCTTGCAGGCGTACACTGCCGCTCCGTTGACCACGAGCTTCGAGTTCTGACGCTTCAACTCTTCGATCGCATTCTGCAATCGACGCTGCTCACGCTGGAGTTTGCGGGTTTCTTGCGTCAGGTCGTTCATAGCTTTCCGGGCCTTCGTCTCGGCCGCTCGGGCTTCGTCTGCAGCCTCGTCCGCGAGCGTGCGAGCCTTCTCAGCCCGTTGCCTTTCCTCCTCCGCTCGCCCCGTCTTCTCGAGCAGCAGCGCTTCGCTCTTGGCGAGCTCATCGGTTCGGCTCTCAGCCCGCAGTTTTTGTGCTTCCGCCTCGTTCCGCGCGATCTCGGCGCGGACTCGCTCACTGCGGGCCTCGTTGGCCGAGGACAGTGCTTTGGTGCGCTCATCGTCGAGTTCCCACGCTTGACGGGTTACCGAGGCGAACAACACCGCGATGATGAGTAAGAGCAAAGTCGCGATGGTGAAGCCGTAGCGATAGAGCGTCGATTGCCGCGAATGCACGGCAAGCGCCATTTCGGCATCGCGTTCGGCATCGGCTGCCACCTCGCTCTGAGACAAAAACCGGAGTGCGCGTCCAAAGAGGTCTGCATCCTCTTGTGCGATTTGTTCGTCGGTGATCGGGGTGTCGGTGGTGGGCCTTGGGTGATAGCGGCCGGCCCAGGCTGCCGTGGGCTTCACTTGCTTCCACCATCCGAGGGTGAGACCGAGCTGTGGATGCCGCCACGGCCCGATCTCACCTTTGTCGTATTGCAGCGCTGCACCGAGGATCGCTGCATATGTTGCGGCTCGCGTGCCTTCGTCGGCGATCCAGGAACGTGCGCGTTTCCACACCCGAAGCACCGCTTCGTGGCTGATGTCGATTTCGACGTCCGGAGCGAGCCACTCGCGGCCGGTATGAAGGATGCGACATTCAGCGGCCGCGAACGCACTGATGACGGTCAGTAGCGAACGATCGTCGGATTCGACTCCGACCACGCTCGCCAGACGTCGCAGCGAGGTCGGCGAACGAGTGACCACTTGTTCGGTCTTTCTCGACAGTCGACGGAACAGCACCTCCGTGATGTGCTGTTCGGTCGGCGAAAAGCTGCCGTAGATCTCTTCGGCATGGCGATCGAGTGCACTGTCGACCGTGCCCGCACTCTCGTAGTGCTTGACGCCGATCTCATTGGCGTGACTGTCGTGTTGCCACGCAAGCCACGTCCGCATGAGCGCATGCTGCAAAACCGGCAGTTCATCCTGCACGCGGACCGAGTCGCCGAGGATCCGTTCGACCAACATGGGCGCCATCGATTGGCCGCGCTGCTGCAGCGGCAGCACGATGGCGTTACGCAGCTGACGTTGAGTGAGTCGAGGGACTAGGTATTGCCCAGCATTGAGCGCGTCGGCGAGACCATGGAACGCTGCGCAGTCTCCGATGAACTCGGTCCGCATCGTGATGACGACATAAATGGGTACGCGGGTTTGCTCGGCCGCCGCGAGAAGTTGCTGCACGAATACGTTGCTGCGTTCCCACCACGTCCGCTCGTCTCCTCTTCGCCGGCCGAGGCGGAAAAGTTCTTCGAACTGATCGACGACGACGAGCAGGTTGCTCTGGCTGCCTTGCGTCAGGTGAGCCATCGCGTTCGCGAGACCATCGGAGGCACGAGAATCGATCTCTGCTTGCGCGAATGCGAGACGCTCCACGGTCGCCGGAGCCGAAGGATCACCTTCAGGTTTGAGGGTGAGCACGGCATCGAGCAGCGCCCGGAGCGGGTCGCCACCGGGTCGCAGGATGACCATACGCCAGTCGAAGCCGGAGTCGCCCAGCATGCCATCCCGCACCGCCGGCAAGAGGCCAGCACGAACCAGCGACGACTTTCCGCCGCCGGACGGGCCAACCACAGCAAGAAAACGCAGCTGGCTGTTCAAGCGCGTCAACAGCTCGTCGACGTGAGCCTCGCGGCCGAAGAAGATGCCTGCGTCCTCCTCTTGAAATGGCGGAAGACCGGGATATGGGCATTCCAGCGCTGCCCGTTCCGCTGCGGCGTTTGCCGCTCGAGTCACGATCGAATCTCCGCAAGAATTTCGTCGGTGGCACGCTCGAAGTCGGCAAGCGAACGTACCCGCCAGTTCGACGACGGCGGATTCGGCAGTCCTCCACTCCGCGGTTCACGCGTGAGCAATGTGCGTGGACTTTTGGGGGGACTGTGCTTATCGACGAGCGTCATCAAACGTTTGGCAGGATCGGCCTCAGCCGATTCAGCGAGTACCACGGCCGCCTTCGCTTGGGCGAGCTCATTCGCGACGAACTCACTCCCGCGACGGCGATCGATGGCTCGCACGTCGAAGGCTCGTTGCAGTAGCGACGAGACCCGCGCGGTTTCCTGTTCGTCCGAGCGATCGCTCAACAGGGCTGCAACGCAATCGGTCGTTGTCCCTTGCTTGCGTAAGAATCGAAGGTTGTCGCGTACGGCGTCGATGAATCGCCCGATCCCTTTGTCGTGGATCTCCACCGCCCGTGATTGATGGCGGAGTGCTTCGATGCGTTGCTTTTGTTCTGCTTCGATATCGTCGCCTTCGGGCAGGAGCACCATCGTAATGGTGGCTGCCTCCAGCGCTTGATCGAGTCGCTGCCAAAGGTCGGCGTCATAGCGCGAACCCACTACGATCACTGCGAGCCGAGCGATTTGCAGGGCTTGAGCGACGTCATCATCTTGGGCCGCGCGACCGGCTGCAGGGGGATATGCACGAACCGCAGCGCCCACACGCAGCAACTCCCGCCAAACCTTGTAGGCGTTGGTTTCGGCGTCGTCGCCGGGCCCAGCCCATACGAACACCGGATCGGTCTGTGCGCGGCGTAGTAAGAGTGCGCCGCGAATCTCATGGACCAAGCGATGGAGTCGCCCACGATAGTCGGCGTCACTCGACAACAACTCGATCGGTGGGTTGCCGGTATGGAACGCAACGGCATTGAGTCGCCGGAGCTGAGGGGGAATAGGTGCTCCGTCGAGCGGAAGTTTGTCGATGCGAAAGACACAACCCGTCGCGGGGTCGCCGCGCGCGATGAACCGCTCGAGCTCGGCGGAGCACCAATTCGACAGGGCATGTGCGGGGCTCACGATGGACGCGAAGCACGTCGAGCGTTCGACATAGGACAAGATGTCGTCGATCCGGTCCCCTAGCCGCAGGCTCTCCCCGTCGAACCACACGTAGCACTGACGACCGATGACGACCGACAAGCGGTCCTCCAGCGAATCCTTGAGCGTCGTGATCCACCCGCGATGAGGCGGTTCCGGTTCATCGTCGAGATGGGCGTAGCTGAGAAAGACGTCCCACGGGGCGCCATCTGGGGGAGTCGTCATGGGGCTCAGCTTCTTCCGACTGCGTCGCCGCGGTGGACGTTACCGTGTGGGAAGCGGGGTGGTCAACGCCATGGATCGTTCCGTATTCGCCCTAGGCCTGCGATATGGGGTGCACCGAATAGGCACCGGTCTCGAGATCCACGATGAACTTGTGAAGGCCGCTCACTTGAGGTGTGATCTGAAGGGCAGGCGGGTCGCCGTGGGTGGTGAGGTGGCCGTAGCGTTTGAGCATCGGCAAGGCGGAATGCAAAACGTCCGGATTGCGTCCCCTGAAGTCTTCGCCATAGCCGTCGAGCTCGTAATCCGCGAACACCCAGAGCCAAGGTAGGTGGTTTGCGGTATACTTGTAAGAGTAGGTCTGTCCCGCGATCAACTCGACGTCGCGCTCGAAACGGTTCTGGGTTGGACGTTTCATGTCGTTCGCTGGGTTGCGAGGATCCCAGGCGACGAGTGGCGCCTCGAAGTTGCCGACGAGTTGCACTGAATCGATGGTCGTGATCGGGCGCAGAAGGATCTTTTCGGAGGCGCTCGCCGGTTCGATCGTGAATTCGTCGTGCGTCCCGTCATACGTGAATCGGTAGGAGCCCGAACTCAGGACTTCGAACAATACGTTGGGTTCGCTGGGCTTGCCATGCCACGCCCGGCCGGCGAGTTTCGTCTTGTCAGAGGTCGCAATCCAAGCCCCGAGCGCCATCGTGTCGAGGAACAGCTCTTGGCTGATCGCGAAATTGATGGAATAGATCCCGGGTGCAAGATCGACCGTTTTGACCCACGCTCGGGAGCCGACGTTGTCCATCCCATGTTCGGCCAGCGTGGGGTCATACGGTCTATCCGAATAAATCGATCCGAGCAGTTGCATCGAATCGATCCGATTGAGGCGATCCGGCGGTTGCGCGCCATTCGGCGGCACGACTTCGAACTCGAATCTCGATGGATTCATTCGTATCGTATAGACCCCATCGTTCCATACCTTGATCGTCACCGCGGAATGAATCGACCCGCCTCCACTGCTTCCGAAGCCCGTGCCTCCGCTCAGTCTTCCCAGCGCGCGGTTGTCTCCCCCGAATCCCCAATCCTCGTTGTGATTGGCGGAGAATAGAAACTGGTAGACGCCGTCCTTGCGGAAGCTGATCCCCCCATCTGCCCTGAGCGGAATGCTCAGCTCCCAGGCTTGGCCGACCAACGTCATCTCATGCGTCGGACGGGTTTCGTCGAATTTCCGAAACATGTCTTCGTCGTCCCAAACGAATCCATTGAGTTGGATCGACGAAATCGTCGTCAGATACTCCGGTCGCGGGCTCACGTTGAAGGCCACGACGTTCGGGTCGAACGTGATCGTGTAGATCCCATCGGTGACCACCCGAATCATGATGTTGTGAGCGGCGGTGGCCTCCGGGCCAGACATCAATCGCGGCTGGCCGTCTTCGTCCACGTGACTGTGATCGGCCTTGAACGTCCGAGCCAGCTCATGATCGCGAACGAATCGGAAGGCATAGACGCCATCGCCGTGCCGCCCACCGGTTCGGAAGAGTTCAATGTCCTTGGTGAAAGCGGTTCCATTCCAAGCCATGTTGTTCTCGGCCAAGAATGGGTTCCAGCGACCCCGATGATTGTGCACGGTGCCGATGAGTTGCGCCGTCCCGGTGCACTCGGATCGTGAATCGATATCCGTCGCGCGAGGGGCTACGACAGGTATCTCGACGCCACGCGTTTGCCTGTCCAACATGCTCTCGAGTGTTTGCACGTTCATTGCGATGCTCCTTCGTGGTCGGTATCGCGACGATACGCGAATTCCAAAGGTTAGGGTGAACGAAGTCCGATGTTTCGTGGATGACGCAATCGCGCGGTCCGGCCAATCGGCCGGCGAGCCTAGCTAGGGATCTGCACTGGCCGCACTCGCTTCGCGATGGCGGCCAATGGTACAGTTGCCTCGTTCACGGTCGTGGTTAGCTTGGTGTTTTCGCGCAACGAAATCCGAGGACCGGACCACGACTCGACGGGGCGACGTGATCGCAGTGATCCACACGAACCTCCGTCTGCGATGTTCCATCCCAACCTCCTCCGCAAACCGTACGGTCGGAGGCACGTCTTCGGCGGTCGTCTTCGGCGACCCACTCCCAGACATTTCCCGCCATGTCGAGAACCCCGGCCGCGCTCGCACCTGTCGGAAACGAGCCGACCGGCGCGGTCGCGGGCCATCCATCATCGCCCTGGTACATTGGTTTCCGGCGGAGTTGGTCCCGTGCGAACAAAGCTTGGCATTCGGATCCGCAAGCGTTGAGCAGCCGTGCGGAAGGGGGGGTGTCACCCCATGGATAGCTCGTGTTCCCTCGACCACTCGCCGCAAGCCTCCATTCCGAGCCGGTCGGCAGCCGCTTGCCTACCCAACTGCAATACGCTTCGGCCTGGGAGACATCGACACAATTCATCGGATGCTTGGGTGCATCCGAGCCGTTGCAATGACGCGCAAGAAACGTGGCGAAGCGGCGCTCGAGGTTTTCCCAGACGGGCTGGCGAGTCGCCGGCGGGCAAGCGCGTTTCGATACACACGCATCATACGCGTTCACTGTGATTTCCGTCTCATCGATACAGAAACCGTTGGGTTGGACCGCCGTTTCACCAGACTCGTCATCGGGTGCATACGTCGAGCCGTCGCGTCGGGGGACGAACACCATGCCTTTGGGGCAGCGTGGGGCTGGTGGCAATTTAGGGCCAGGATCCTGCGTCTTTTCCGAATCCGTCTTGGGTGATTCGATCTGCTCGACCTGCGGCGGCTGTACTCGAGGTCCGCGATCCCATCTCGTAGCGGCGACGATCGCCAATGCGCCGACAAGGACGAGCACAGATCCGAGGACCCAAGGGAAAGCTCGGGTTCTCGGTCTCGCAGACCTCGCATCCCTCGGACCCTGGGTTCGCTTGAGCGCTTCGGACAAAGCGCGCACATCGGCATTCCAGCGATTGTCCCGGAGTTCGAACGCGTTGCGACGGAGCAGCGGTTTGAGCTTGTCCGGAAGTTCTTGTTCGCTCGGTAGCGTGGCTCCTTCGACCAAGACCGGTACGACTCGCACGTCGCGCTCGAGCGCCGTGATGGTTTCGAGAACGACAAAGTCGTTGACATCCTCGAGCCGGCGACGCCCGGTCGCATCCGTGCATGTCACCCAATCTCTACCGATGACGACCAAGAGAACGTCACAAGCGGCGATCGCCGACTCGATCGCGCGATGAAAGTCGAGCCCCGGTTCGATCCCGACGACATCCATGAAGACTTGGGTCGAGCCAAAATCGCTGGACAACCGGTCGAAAAGTCTCCCTGCGTGTCCGGCGGTGTCACCGCGTCGGTAGCTGATGAAGATGTTCGGGGTCGACATCCACGCGATCTTATCCAACCCGGACGCGGTTGAGGCGAGGAGATTTCTCGCCATGCGGGGGCCCACCGGACGACCGGCACGGTGTCGAGCGAAATAGGTTCCCTTCGCTCGGGGGATGTCGAGCCAAACGTTGTCGTGTTCGGCGTTTCGTCGCTCCGGCCACGACTGATCGATCGATCGATCAATGTCACTATGCGAACCACGTTGCATATGTGAAACGCCAAAGCTGAGGGGTCGCCCAAGTGCTGCTTCACCGCGCGCCTGGTCCTGACCTTGAAATGTGGGTGATCGCCTGGCAGGATCGCGCACGGACTCGCCCGACATGACGGATGTTTTCATCTCGTATTCGAGCACCGATCGGGCGTGGGCAGCAAAGGTGAACGATGAGCTCGGTCGCCGTGGCTTCACCGTGTTTTTCGACCGTGACCGCCTCGACGTCGGATTACCCTGGGAGCCGCAGTTGCGCGACGCGATCAAGGCCGCTCAGCATCTCGTGGTCTTGTGGAGCGTTGCGGCCAAGGATTCGGCGTGGGTGAGTCGAGAGATCTCCGAATTCGAAGCGCGTCATGACTCCGATCGGGAAACGACACATCGACTGATCTTCGTGAAGCTCGACGCGACCCCCTGTGCGTATGCATCGATTCAGTCGGTGGAGGAGTTCAGAGACGCAGGTGCCTATGCGGCCGGTGCAGACAAAGCTTCGGACACCCTCTGGCGCGAGGCGTTCGAGCGTGTGCGCAAGGCGATCAGCGGCGAAGAGACGGGTCATCCGATTCACCTCGCCGTGTTGACCTTGACCGAAGGCGAACTCGACGACTTGCACGATACCGCGTGGGACGAGATTCAGTCGCAGCTCGGCATCGACCGGGTCACATTGTCCAAACGATACGGCCCCACGCGCGGGGATTGGCGGCCGCTCGACGGCCGGCTCACCATCGCAAGCATGCTCTCCGACCTGAGAGACCGTATCAACGCCGAAGCCAAAGCCGTTCATCCGGGATTGCGTTTCCGCTGGGAACCGCTCCCCGACGTATTCTGGAACGACATCGACAGCGCGCGTCAGCACGCGGGTCGCTTCGCATCGGCGCAGTTGTCCGTGTTGGTCATCGATCCCGTGGCGACGTATCTACGCTCGGTCTATCAAAGGATGAACTATCTCGAGAGCTGGACGCGGTCGCATACGGCCGTGTTCGTGTTGCCACCGCTGCCGTTCGACCCGGTGTATCAACGTTTGTTGACATGGCTCGGACAGCTCGGGGCGCCCTACTTCGATCCCTATTTCCACCCTGGTCTGCCTCCGCGGGTACGGCTGGCGGCTCAATGTGCGTTGCCGGTCAATGACGATCGAGAGCTGGAACGCGTCATGCTGTCCACGATCGGTGGCTTTTTGTTGTCGACGCAGTCGGTCACGCCATCGCGCTACCTGAAGATGTGACGCGCCCGTGATTTACACGTTCTATTCGTACAAGGGTGGTGTCGGCCGCTCGATGGCCGTGGCGAACATCGGAGCGTGGTTGAGCGAGTTGGGTCTGCGTGTAGTGCTCGTCGACTTCGATCTCGAAGCCCCAGGGCTCGAGAGCTACTTCGCGAGCCTTGGTACGGATGTCGAGCGTGTGAGTGACTCGATCGGGCTCATCGACGTGCTCGAGAGTTACAAACGGATGTTGCCGAATCTCGAACTGCCTGCGTTTTTGGCGAAGAGCGGCGAGACGTCGACATCGATCATCGATGAAGCGCCACCCATCGTAGAAGGCTCGCAAGTTCGTTCCCGCGCTGTCCCGGGCGAGCACCTGCGCCGAGATGTGCATGGCATCGTCGAGGTGCTCGACGCCGCGTTGCCGCCACTGCGGCACGCGCTTCATCCATTGCGTGCAACCGAGCGCGGCGATGGCGGGGCGCTCTGGTTGTTGCCCGCAGGGCTGCGCTCTGGTGATCGTTTCAAGCGTTATGCCGAATCGGTGCAACGCTTTGGCTGGGGTGACTTTTACGCGCGATACCACGGCGAAGCGTACTTCGAGTGGTTCCGCGGTCAGCTGACCGACCCGGCGCATTTCGACGTGGTGTTGGTCGATAGCCGCACGGGCGTCACCGAGATGGGGGGAGTGTGTACGCGTCAACTCGCCGACGTCGTGGTGTGCCTGGCGGCACCCAACCTTCAAAATGTCGAAGGCGTCGCGCGAATGGTCGAGTCGATGCTGCGCGATGACGTCTTGCAACGTCGTGGCCGCGATCTGCAGGTCGTCATGGTGCCGGCACGCGTCGACAACTTCAATACGCACTTCAAAAACATGTTCGAGCGAGAATTTGCGACCCACCTCGCTCGCTACACCCCCACTGCGTTCACCGCCATCGGCTCGGACTTTTGGCGTTTGCGCATTCCCTACATTTCCGATTACGCCTACCGCGAACGCCTCGCCTTCGATGATCCGGAGGCGGATCGCGACCTCAAGGAGGCATTCAAAAACCTCGCTGCGCACCTATCGATCCTCGCTCCGGGGACGAGTGCGATGCGTTCACGCCTTGCTACCGAAAACCTCCGTATCTTTGGTCGGGCGCTCCCGGAGGTCTTCTTCGCCTATCACGGGGACAGCCATCCCTCACTGCTTTCGCTACGGTCCCGCCTCGCCGAAGCGGGGGTCGCCATTTGGCCGGACCCGGGCGACTTGACGACGGTCACGCCCCATCGTGAGGCGCACTTTCACGTCTTGTTGGAGCAGTCCAAGACGATGGTGCTGCAGCTCGACCGAGCAGCTTTGGCGTCGGGATTTGCAGCGCGCCTTTGGCGAGCCGCGCGACGTCGTGGCGTTCGCGTATTGCCATTGCAAGTCGACGACGCTCTCGACCGAACGGATCAACCCGGTTTCGTGCGCGATGCCACCACGTTCCATCCGGGTACGGACTTCGACGCGCTGTTGCGTACGCTGCAGCATCCTTCCCCGGTTGCGCCTGTTCCGTTCATGGTGCGCGAGTTGCCAGCGATTCATGTGCCGCGCCGCGACGAGCTCATGCGCGCCGAACGAGCCGTGCTCGGAGGCACCCGGGGGACCGCGCCTGTGGTCGTGTTGTGCGGTGCTCCGGGCATTGGCAAGAGCACATTGGCCGTTGAATTGTGTCAGCTCGACACGATTCAAGACGCATTCCCCGATGGCATTGCGTGGCTCGATTTCGACAACGAAGATCACGACGAAGTTAGGCTCGAGCGGCTCGAAGCGGCGTTTGGGATCGACGTGCGGACGCGCGATCGACTCGATCTCGCCACCCGACTCCAGCGGATCTTCGAAGGCAAGCGATCGTTGCTCGTCCTCGACGAGGTGGTCGCGCTGGACCGCGTGCGACCCTTTCTCTTCAATGCACCGCAATGCGTTCGATTGATCACGACCCGAGATACGACGCTCGCCTACGAGCTCGAAGGCTTGATCATCCCCCTCGGTGGGCTCGAGCTCGGTCAAGCCCGGGACCTCTTGCTGAAGAGTATTGCTGTCGACGAGCGCGAAGCCGGCGAGCTGACCGATCCCGTCGTTCAACGTGTCGAGCGCTCTCCGCTCTTGCTCGCGATGATCAATCGCGATTTGCGGCAAAGGATGGATTCGGGTGACAGTCTGCAGACCGCGCTCTCGGCCGTCGAAGATCGTCTGCAGCGTCTCGGTATCGCAGCCTTGGGCACTTCCGTACCGGGATCGAAAGGCACGATCAACGAGACCGTCACGACCGCACTCGTCAAACTCACCTCTGCGGAGCAACGGTATTTGTACGCGCTCGCGCTCGCGCCAGAGCACAGCACGCTCGAAGAGATCGCGCGACCGCTTCAAACTCCCACCACGGAGGCCGAAGAGATGGTCCGTCACTTGGCTGCGCAGTCGCTCGTCGAGTGGGATCGTGCAGACAACACGGTGTCGATCACTCCGCTCCTTCGGTTTCACTTCATTGCACGTGGTACCGGAGGTCTGCTCACGGAGGCTCCGAATGATGCAAGCGGCTCGGTGGATCCGGTGCCTCCGACGCGGGATGGTTCACGGCCCACACCACAGCCAGGGTCTGATCTCGATCACGACGGCGTCGGTGTCGAACACGTCGACCGGACGGGCACATGGCGGAGAGATCCTCCGATGGCTTCGGTCAGGGCCAGACGGCTCCGCTTCCCGCTGATCGTCTTGTTGGTCGCGATGAGTATCGTCGTGAGCGGGTTCTTGCTTTGGGCATTGCTCAGGGCTTCGCCGACCACCGCCGTCGTCGTCGAACCTAGCCATAGCGATGAAGCTGCGAAGCTCGTCGCCAAGGCGGTGCTTGCTGCGTATGAGGCAGGCGCAGGCACGCCAAAGATCGTCGCCGATATCCAAACCCTGGAGCGGGAATCTGCCGCATTCGCGGGCGATATCGCCGCGGTCGAGATGCCAACCTCGGAAACCTTCGAAGAATCTGCCGAACGTGTGGCCGGGCTGCGCGCAAAACTCGATGAGCTGCAATCACGCGCCCGCACGGCGGGTGAGCGCGTGAAGTCAGAATCCCAGGTGCTTGCGGGCAACATCGGCGAACTCGAGACACATTTGGGAAACCGCAGGGCCGGTCTGTCCGCGGATCTGCGCAAAGCCGCCGAACGTGTCCTCGAACAGAATCGCGATAGCCTTGAGCGCTTCGCCGAACTCGACGAACGACTCGCAGCGACGACGAACGCCCTTTCGCGTGACGAAGGTGCATTGATGAGCGCCCGCCGAACTCTCGACGCGCTCGCCACGGGAGGGTCTGCGGACCGTAAATCACGAACGTTCGATAAAGGGCGAGCGCAATGGTACATCGGCTATTCGGCCTTGCTTCGTGGCGACGACGAAAACGCCAAGCAGATTTTCGAAGCGTGCGTTCGCAATTGGCCAAAGTATGCGGCCCCGCAGAATTCGCTCGGAGTCATCGCGCTGCGTGAACATGATCTCGAAGCAGCGACACAGCACTTTCGAAAAGCACTTTCGCTCGATTCGGGTTACGCACCCGCGGAAAACAATCTCGCGTTGGTCGAGATGCGGCGAGGTGACTACAAGAAGGCTGAAGCGCACGTGCTGCGCGCACTCGAGCTCTCCCCGAACTTTTCCGGCGCGCGCGATAACCTCGTCGACGTTCGTGAGCACCTGGCGGGCGTCAAACGCTGACCGCACGGACGCGTATGCGGCCGGGTTGTCCGTTCCCCGGCGCGAACGAAAAGTTCCCAAGGATGCGTAGATTCGGGGATGACTCGCGCGAATCCCATCAAGAGCAACGCACGTAAGCCACGAAGAAAAGCAGCGTGGGTCCAGCAAGGGCGAGATCGATCAAACCGAGGGCGAGGTTGCCCGAGGCAAAGTCCGTCCAGATCCTGACGCTCAAGAACGAAAGCAAAAAGGGGCCGAGCATCGCAATATAGATCACACCCACGTAGCGACTGAAAGGCGACTTGTGCCGAACGTAGAAGGCTCCCTCGCGAGTAAACGCGACCGTTTCGGGTGCGAGCTCGAGGTCTTGCCTGAGCTCGGGCTCTATCGCGGAAAGGTACGCATAACACCGCTGGATGGACGCGGTTCGATGATACAAGATGACCATCAAGTATTGAATGATCATGAGCAAAACGCTCTGAATCAAGCCGTAGGGGAATTGGCGTCGCAGCTCGTCGACTCGACCCGGGTCATCACTGATGCCGACCATGCTTGCGATCATGTCGACCAACAACGGTTGGGCCTCGGGAACGTCGAACGTCAGAACGGTCGCGGTTCCCACGACGACGAGAAGGGTCACGAACGTCGTGTTCCTTTGCTCCCACATTTCCTGCGTACGTTGGTACGTGTTTTGATAGTGCTCAGCGACGATCTCGGCACATTCCCGCATGTCAGTCCTCAGGGTCGGTGGTTGTCGACGGGACTCTATCACTACGTGCGCGCCCGAGGACCCCTGATGGACCGCGGCAGGTTGACCAAACCCAACCCGCTGTGGAAGTCACCTGCCGAGGCGACGCTGCGAGGGACGGCCTCGAGCGCGGGTCCAGTTGGGGACTGCGGTGAACGGCGCGTCGCGGACGGACGCACCCGGTCCCGACTTCACGGTCTCACGCGGGGGTCAACCTTCGATCATCCACTTTCGTTTCGAGATCCAGGTGACGTTGAGGTCGTTGTACGGTAGCTCGCGCCATTCGATTTCGACGAAGGGCGAACCTCGTCGACGCCGTCCCTCGGGAATGCGGTAGATCGCAAAGTGATTGCCCCACGACTGCGGGAGTTCCGACTCCTCCACGCCGGCACTTCCTGCACCACACACGATGATGCTTTTGCTTTGACTCCAATTCGTGTCGTCGTAAGCGCTCACCAGTTTCGAGATGCGTACACCGGGCTCGTGTTTGTGCCCGTGCAGTAGCATGTCGAATCCCAATTGGTGGAGACGGTGCTCCACGATTCCATAATCGTGGACGATCGTTCCGTCCATGCTGGTGCCATCACCCTGCCGTGGGAGCATGCTATCGAGCGGCAAGACGTGATGATGCATGACGGCGATGCGCAGCCACGAAGGATCGACTTTTTGGAGTGCGTCGGCGGCGAGGTTGAGTTGTGCAGCTCCAATGGCCCCGAAATGAAGGTTGTGATCCTCGACGACACACGAATTGAAGCCGATGAAGACGATGCCGTGTTCCTTCAGAACATGGACGCTCAGGATCTCTTTCGGTTCCGGCCGCTTGCTCTCCACATCGAAATCCCATGTGAGATAGGGATACAATCCTTTGAGGAGCTCGGTGCCACCGAACACTTTCCGCGCAAACTTCAGGAAGTCGTCGAATCGGGTGCTCGAATCGTGGGCCGAAAGCCTCCAGTTGACATCGTGGTTGCCGGGAACCAGGATCACGTGGTGGCGAGGGAGGTCGAGCCCCTGGCGGAGCCGCTCGACGAACTCGAACGCCTGATCGTACTCGTCTTTCGTCGCCTGGTAGGCGATGTCTCCACTGATGACGACGATGATGCGATGGTTCGCGGTGCGCTCGCGTTCACATTCTTTCAAGATGTGATCGGCGAGCGGCGTATTGTTGTGCAGGGCTCCCTTGGTGCGAAACCGATGCATCTCACCCTCGGTTCCACCTGAGGGTTTTCGCCCGAAGTGGACGTCGGACAGGTGAATGATGATGAGTCCGGGTAGCTTTTGGGCAGATTCGCCGCGGAGAATCGACCGCACACGGTGCGCGTGTTCGGTCGAAAGCTCGAATCGTTCGAGCAATGCAAGTTGGGCGAGGACGGAATCTTTCATTTCCTGCGAGAAATCCTCGCGCCGTGTGGCCAGCGAAAAGGCTTCGAAGGCGTCGGGGAAATTGCTCGTCAGGAGATAGGCTTCACCCAGGGAGAGCACATCCCAAGTCGACGCATTGGCCAAAGCCGGGCCGACGAGCTCGATCACCTTCGCGTAGCCAGCGTTGCTATCCCGGACTCCATCGATGAACGATAACGCGCCGAGGTTGAGCGCATGGTAGACGCTGTGAGGATCCACCTTTGTCGCAAGGGAGTAGCTTTCCTTCGAAAGCCCAAACCATTCCTTCGCTTTGACGACATCGCCTTGTTCCGTTGCCTGCAGCGCAAACCGTTTGTAGATACCCGCGAGCATCCCCATGGCCTCGATGTCGGCCGGGTTCCACGCGATGGATTGACGGTAGTATTGTACAGCCTCTTCCATTTGCCCGGACTTCCCGAGGTACCAACCGAGTGTGCGGGCGACATCCCATGTCTTTGGGTCTTCTTTGTAGGCCCTGTGGGCGGCTTGGAGCGCGAGGTCGAGGCGACGGTGTTCGCTGAACGCCTTGGCTAGGTCGAGCAGCAGATCGACAGGCAATGTCGAGTGAGGTTTCCAGGACTCCCACACCGCGACGAGTGCGGACACGGTGCGTGCACGTTCGAGTTGAGCCTTGAGTTTGCGTAGGGGTGGACGGGCGGTCGACTCGAGATCCGCGGGTCCTCCAGCCTCGACGATCATGGCTTGGAGTTGCTCACGAAACCCTGATTCCAACGCTCGAGGAAGGGCCGCAGGGTATGACAGCACGCGTTCTCGCTCGAGCTCGAACGGTGGCGTGCTGCCTTCGCAGGCGATGAGAACGCGACGAGCGGGGACGAATACGTCGCGCACACCGAGTGAATAGAGCACGTTGGGATTCGACGTGGTGAGGTCAAAGACAGCCACGTCGGCCGTTCGCAAGTAGTGCTTCGAGCGTTCCGGGATGGAGCCGGACGGATCGGCCGCGTCGATGCGAATACCCTCCCACGCCTCAGGAAGGGCTGGGTGCAGCAACTCCCGCCAGGTTGTGTCGAAGTCGTGCGTCCGGCCTTCGACGGTTTTGACACCGAAAGGCATGGAGAAAAAGACGAGTTTGGGCCGGATCACCAGGTCGAAACTATCACGAGACAATCGCATGGGCGATGCTGAAGGCGCGACGTCGAAACGAGCACGTTGGGTATTGCGTAGGTTGCGCGATTTGCGTGCAACAACGGTCTTCGAACGATGCGTGCGAAGACGCGCTTGGGCACCATCGGAGGCACGGGGTGCCGGCTGGCCGGTCCCGACGTGCGAACGATATGTGTGATTTCGATCAGTCGTGCGCCAGCTCGGGTATCGCGTGTCACGATCTGGTTGCGTATCGGGCTCTGAAAGCCCGCCTGCGCGCAATCGGCTGTCGATTTTGGTTCGCACGCCCATGGTGGTTTGCGACACTCCGCGCAACATGCCGATCAGCATCGAACGCGACTGGCCGAGATCCCTCGCAGATATCAACTTGACTCCTCGCGGTCCCGTTTACCCATCCCCCGCCCACTGGCGAGATGAGGTCCTTTACTTCCTGCTGCCCGATCGCTTCTGCGACAACGACTGGCAGAGGCGGCCGTTGTTCGACCGCAACGCCCCCCAACGGCATACGGCGAGCGATCGCCGTGCCTGGGCGCGGGCGGGCCGAGGGTTTTGCGGTGGCACGCTTCGCGGCATTCGGCAGCAGCTCGGGTATCTCGGAGGGCTCGGCGTGACGGCGTTGTGGATCGGGCCGATATGGCGGCAGCGACCGGACCTCGATACCTATCACGGCTACGGCATCCAGAACTTCGTCGATGTCGATCCGCGATTTGGAACGCGCCAGGACCTACGCGACCTCGTCGATGAAGCGCACGAGCGCGGCATTCGCGTGTTGCTCGATATTATCTATAATCATAGCGGCGACAATTTCTTCTATCGTGGCAACGATGGTAGCCCGCAATCGATGATGTCTTACCGTTTCTCCCCGCCGTACGATGTGCATGGCTGGCATTCGGCGACGGGCACGAGCGTGCCGACCATCGGCAACGAAGGCGATGGGGTGTGGCCGCGAGAGTTGCAAGACTTCAGCTGGTATACGCGCGCAGGTGCCATTGGACAGTGGGATCCACGGCCCGGAGAAGACATCGGCAATCCCGACATCGAGTTCCGACGCGGAGATTTCTTCGGTCTCAAAGATGTGAATACCCAGCGTGCGGAGGTCCTGACGGCACTCGTGAGGATCTATCAGTATTGGATCGCGCTCACCGATTGCGATGGCTTTCGCGTCGATGCCGTGAAACATGTATCGTACGAGGCGTCGCGAAACTTCTGCGGTGCGATCCATGAATATACCGAGTCCATCGGCAAGGAAAACTTCCTGCTCATCGGTGAGGTCTCAGGTGGAGATCGGTTCGAGCGGGAGTACCTCGACGTGTTCGGACGCAACATCGACGCGGTGCTCGACATCGGGGATCCGGCAGCGCGGATCGAGGGTGTGGCCAAAGGGTTTGCCCCGGCGCGCACGTTTTTCGAGTTGTTCGACCCTCCGGCCATCCTGGGCAGTCACCGTGAAGTCGGCCAGTACCATGTGTCGATCTTGGATGACCACGATCGCGTCGGACGAAGCAAAGCTCGGTTCGGAACCGGCAATGTTTCAGCGGTTGGATACGTTCAGACCGCGAGTGCCGTGGGCATGCAATTGACCACGTTGGGAATTCCATGCATTTACTACGGAACCGAACAAACCTTCGACGGATCGGAATGGGATCATGTTCCATCGTCCGATGACGATGGGTTTATCGATCGCTACATCCGCGAATGCATGTTCGGTGGACCGTTCGGGTCATTCCGTACGACCGGGTGTCACTTCTTCGACCCGAGCCACCCGGCGTACATCCGGATCGGCGCAGTGGCGCGACTCCGCAACCGTAGAGACGCGATCGGTCTCGCACTCCGTCGCGGACGCCAATACTTGCGGGGGCTCCGCTACGCTCTTGGTACTCCGTTCCATCCCCAAGAGGCAGGTGAGATCGCGGCGTGGACACGGGTATTGCACACCACCGCGGTGGAGGTCGCCATCAACACGCGCGGCACGGCTTCAGTCCACGCTCATGTAGAAGTCGACCCTCGCCTGCACGGCAGCGAACTCCGGGTACTGTACGACAGTGGATGGCCGGACGATGTGTTCCAGCGTGCCGTACCTCCCGAGGAGCGGCGGTTGCCGATCACGATGGATGCTCATGGCGCGAGTGTAGAACTCGAACTTGCACCCGGAGGTATGGTCATCCTCGCCTGACCGACGACGCCCATCTCAAACCTTGGCCAAGGTTTGGCCAGACGCGAAGTGGAGACACGCTCGCCCTTCGGAGCTGTCGCGGATTTCGCAATCGACGAACGGTCCACGGAGTCGTGTTGGCAGCCCTCAGGGCGTGGCACGGCTTTCGTGGAGCGTCATCGGGCTCGCCCGTATCCGTGCTTTACCCAGGCTCGGACCCTTGCCAAACCGTCGTTGTCGTTGTAGATCGAAACGCGACGGTGCGTGGTATCGGGTACGCAAATCCGCGTCGATGATGCATCGGACCACAACCAGCGATAGCGCGTATCCGCGATAGCGCGTGTCCGCGATAGCGCGTATCCGCGATAGCGCGCATCCGCGATAGCGCGCATTCAGGAGCAGCAACTTGATCATCTACGTTCAGCGCCCGTCGAGTTGGGCAGAAACCGTATATGCGCATTATTGGAATCTGAGCCCTGCCGGTACGGCGACCAGGTGGCCCGGTGTCCCCGTGAGCGGCAGGGTCGGTGATTGGCACGTTCTCGAATTGGACGGGGTCTCCGAAGGGAACTTCGTGTTCAACGATGGCGGCAATCATCAAACGCGGGACTTGCGCGTTGATCGTTCCGCGTGGTTGCTCAGCAATGGAACCTTGACGTACGAGAGTCCGATCCGTCCGCCAGAGCTCCGCGCGTTTCCGCGAAGGGAACTGCAATCCACCGCCGTCGACGTTCGGCTCGAAAGTAGCAATCCAGACGACGTCATCTACTATACATTGGATGGTTCGGAACCCGATACGAACTCCCCGACCTATACGGGAGTGATCGGTCTAGCGCTCCCCGACCGAGCGACCACGACGGTGGTGCGTGCGTTTGGGGTCAATCACGAGGGCCGCCGCGGGGAAATGTATGCCTTCCCATATACGATCGACCCCACATTGGATCTGCAAGCGCCGACGATCACCGCGCAACCAGAGGGCGGCGCCCACCTGGAGCCGGTCGATGTGGTGTTTACGGTGCTCGATGACCGGCCCAATGCCGTGACCGCCTATTACACCTTGGATGGCTCGGAACCCACGAACACCTCGGCGGTGTACGTGAGGGGATCGGCGCAGGGTGGGGTGAGCGGTCCGTCGATAAGGATTGCGAGTTCAACGCTCGTTCAGTTTCTCGTCGTCGACGGGGCGGGCAACGAAACGCGAAAGTCGTTTCACTATGCGCTCGGCCGACTTGGGGATTTTCGAGAGGAAACAATATACTTCGTCATTACGACCCGCTTTTATGACGGGGACTCATCGAAGAATTTCTTTTGTCGCGACCGGATCCAGTTCGACGCGGAGGGACGACCCGTCGATCCTCATTGGCGCGGCAACTTTGCGGGTTTGATTCAGCGTCTCGACTACATCAGGGAACTCGGATTCACGGCGCTCTGGATCACGCCGCCGGTCGAGAATCGTAGTGGTCTCGACTATCATGGTTACCACCCCTTTGACTGGACGCGGATCGATCCGCGGTTGGAAAGCCCGGGTGCGACGTATCAGGATCTCATCAACGCGGCCCACGCTCGCGGGATCAAGATTGTGCAAGACGTGGTGATCAATCACTCTTGCAGCTACGGCATTCGGGGTAGGGTGTGGATCGATCGACTCCCGATCAAGTACTATGTTCCGCAAGGTTCGCAACAGGGGCGGATCGACAACGGTCCCTATCAGGGAACATTGGGGAACTACGCGTATCCATTTCGCGAAGATGATGACAACCCGGCGGCTCCGGACTGGTATCGCGAGCGGCAACTGTCCGATGCCGCGGGGGTCCAACCGCTCGTCGATCCTAGGACCGGCGTCACGGTGCCGTCTCCGGGATACAATCCCGGTCGATTCTTCGGGGTCGATCCGCTCACGTTGGATCGGACTTGGTATCACCAACATGGATTCATCGCAGGTGGGGATTGGGAAAGCCAAACACCTCTTCAGCAACGGCATCTGGCGGGTGATTGCATCGACCTGGATACCGAGAACGAGACGGTCAAACGGTATTTGATCGATGCCATCACGCGATACCTGGACATGGGGGTGGACGCGATCCGTCTCGATACGCTGAAACACGTGGAACGGGATACGGTCCTCGAGTACGTCAACGCCTGGAAGGCTCGTCGACCCGGGCTGTTCGTGTTCGGCGAGAACCTGGTCAAGGGTACCGGGTTCGGCGATCTCGGCGGCGACAATGCTCCGTCGCCGATTCGTCCATGGTGGTACACGCGGCTCGGTCACGATCCACGAAATCCGAACTCCGGAGGTGACTCGGGGTTGAGCGTGTTGGACTTCTCGTTGTTCTCGACGTTTCGAGACAACCTCAGTCGCGGACACTTTGGCGGAATCGGGGGCATTTTCGGCAATGACTGGATCTATGGCGACGCCACCCAGCTCGTCACCTTCCTCCAAAATCATGACGTCGGGCCGGACAACGATTTTCGTTTCCGCTTCAGGGGTGATCAGTGGATGGCAGCCGTCGCCTACAACATGCTTTGGACCATCCGAGGCATTCCGTGTCTGTACTATGGCGAAGAGGTCGAGTTTCAGAAGGGTGCTCCGCAAGACATTATCGGCAACGACGACACGTTGGATTCGACCGGGCGAAGATACTTCGGTGACTACTTGTCGGATGCGCGCATCGAAGAAACCAGACGTCACGATCTGTTCCGCCACATTCAACGTTTGAATCTCATTCGCCGCGCCATTCCGGCCCTACAGAAGGCTCCGATGAGCCACGTCTCGGAATGGGGCGGCGGTATGCGGTTCGTCCGTGACTATGCCGATGGTCAAAGCTACGTCGTCGTTGGACTCGCGTCTGGCGGCGATCAAGATATCGGTGTTTCCGGTGTACGAAATGGCGTGTATCGAGACGCTGTCACCGGTCGCGAAATTACGGTGGGGAATGGCAACATTTTCTTCCATGTGAGAGCCCACTCTGCGGGGATCTACGTGATGAATGGCCCCGGGAAAATCGGGGAAGACGGTACGTACCTGCGTTGAACCGTGAGTCGTCCGCGCTGCAGACAAGGCCGCGCGGGCGACCGAACGCATGACTCCGCCCGTCGTCCACGGGCGCCCGTGGCGAGACGGAATCCAAGCAGGGTGCACCCGCAACGGCGACACGTTCGGCTACCGGATGTCAACCGCTGCGGGGCCGGGTACTCCTTCCACGGCGGTTTCGGGAAAGGTGGCTATCACGAAGCCCCTATCCCGGAACGACGATCTTGGGGTGGCGATTGTCACGTGGGTGGCAAAGAGGTGGGTTCGATTCTCCGGCCAGCCGGACGGGTCCCCTGGTAGCCTGCGCCCAAGGGAGCTCTTGACCGTCATCGAAAATCTGGCCCGTTGGGCTCACGATCTCACCATCGATCAGGTGCCCGAGGATGTCCGCCGATTGTGTCGCGCGCAGAGGCGTTCGGTGCTTTCCGCGATCGCGAGCGGAACCGAAACACCGGCATGCCAGCGGATTCTGAACGCCCTCGAACGACATGGTCAACCCGGCCCGGCTCCGCTCTTTGGGCGCGACGCGCGGGTGAGCGTCGAGGATGCGATCATGGCCGGCACGGCGGCCTCGCTTGCGCTCGACTTCGATGAATACGTGCTGTTTGCTCATCCGGGGCACTCGAGTGTCGTGGTCCCGTCGGTGTTGTCGGAGGTGTTCGGCTTCGATGCGAACACGCAGATGCGGGTCCAGGTCGTGGCGAATGAGTTACAGGCACGCCTCGCCGCCGCGACGTTCTTCGGACCTACGAATGGGCAAATGACTTCGTTCACCCACGCGCTCGGGACGGCCACGGCGGCCGGACTGATGATGGGCCTTGGACCCGAACCGTTGGCCCACGCGATGGCGCTCTCACTATGGCAGGCTCCGCGCCCCACTTGGCCCGGTTTCATGGCGCCCGACAGCAAGCTGCTCATGGCGGCCGATCCCGTTCTGGCGGGGCTCCGGGCCGCTCGTTGGGCGGAGTCGGGCGTTACGGGTCCACTCGATGTGTTCGAGAGCCCGACAGGTTTCTTCGACGTGTTTTCGTATGCACCGCTCGGGCCCTTGCTCGATGGTGTGGCGAACGGATGGGTGACTCGGACGCTTTCGATCAAGCCTTATCCGGCCTGCGCCTATGCCGACACTGCGATCGACGCCGTACTCGCGCTGCCGCGATTCGACCCCGACGAGATCGAATCGGTCGAGGTCACGGCCGGTCTGCTGACGGTCGCGATGGATGCCTTGAGTCGACCTTACGCCGAGATCCGTCCGCCCACGCCGGTCACTGTGAGTTTTTCGATCGCCTGGAATGTCGCGATTGCACTGCTCGAAGGTCGCGTGACCCCGCGAGAGACCAGTCCAGACTGGCTGGCTGCGAACTTCGATCGCCTCCGTCCGCTCGTCGATCGCGTACGTTGCCAACACGAATGGGCGATGTCTCAACGAACCCTAGATTCGGTGGTCGAAGTGATCTCACCACGGGCGATCATTCGACCGCTCGGCGTGACCCAACTCCTCAGTGCCATCATGACGATGCGTCATGATCATCCGAATGTCGAGTTGGGTGCCATCGACTTGGCCCAATTCGCCCGCTACGTGATCACTCGCGGAGAGCCTCGCGCGACCTTCGTTCCCTGGCGTGACGAGGCACTCGAGCGCTTTCGCATGACCTTCCCGGCACGGGTTCGCGTTCGAACCAAAAGCGGGCGGGTCGAGGAGGCCGAGGTCGACCATCCCGCGGGCGGGGCGGGGAACGTGGAGCGGAGCCCCATGTTCACGGCCCGGACCAAATGGAATGATCACGGGGGGCGGTTATTCGCCGCGAGCGACCCCGGCGATTGAATCGCGGTCCAGATCAGTCCGCCTGCGATCACGTCAACGAGCATGTTGGCGCGCATGCCATCGTTGATGGGTGATTCACCACAGCAGCCTTCGGCAGCGGTGTTTGGGCACCAGTTGCGTGCGGAAGTATTGGGATCGATGATGCTTTCGGAATCCCTCGTGGCGCGCAGCAGTCGAGTTCATGTTTTCGTATCGAGCCGCAACGGGACGTCGACTCGTTTCCGGGGCGAGGAGGTGACGTTGACGCAGGTTCGTCGCGCACTCAAAGCCGCGCTGGAGGCGACCACGGTCCCTGGGCGCACGGAGGCGTTGTTCGAGGTCTACATCAACGAGGATGAAGCGGCCGCACCTCAAGACGACGATCTCTGGGAACGTTGTCTGCGACAAGCGCGGGCAGCCCACATCGTGCTCGTGATCTACACGGGCGACGCGGGCTGGGCTCGTGAACCGGAAGGTGTCGGGATCTGCCACGCGGAACTCGAAGCTGCACTCGCCGTGGGGGCCGGTCGTGTACGCATTTTGCAGCTCCGATCACCAGGGCCGGAGCCTGGGCAACGACACCATCGCTTTGCCGAGTATGTCGAGCGGCTACTGCCCGATATGCCCGTCTGCAGTGATGGCGATGACCTCATGAGTCGATCTCTGGCTGCGGTTGGAGACGCCCTCGTCCATATGGTGGAACTTGGCTACCGCGAGGCCTGCCGCGGACGTTACGATAGCGGTGACGCGCTCGATTGGAGTCGCCTGAATTTCGACGAGCGGAGTCAAGCGATCGCCGAAGGCCTTCGGGGCGCCCTACGTGGAGTGGGGAGCCCCGTCGTCGATGACAAGCCTTCCGCGGTCATCCTCCAGCTCGAGCGCCACTGCGTTCTGTTCTGTTGTCACGGTGTACCCGCCGCGCTCTCCGAGTCCGCTGCGCGGGAGATGGTTGGCCGGCCTCATCTACGGGACCATGTCTGGTTACCGGAAGGCAATCGGAACGTCGTGGGACCGGTCCATGTCATTGGATGCCACAAAGGCGCCACCGAAACTCAAGCGGTACGAATGCTCGGCTTTCCCGATGCGACGGTCGTGCGGACGACGTTTGGTGTCTATGTCGCGGATATCGTGCAAAACGTTCAGTTGCTGTTGCTCAAAGACTGCCGGGATCGAACCTCGACCGAGCACGCCGTGCAGCGGGCGTGGGACTGGCTGCGCAAGACGGGCGAGCTCGAGCTTTTGGAAGACCGAGCGATGCGCCGGGGGCGAATCGTTCGGGAAATGCAAGCAGCGGTATCCGAGGTTCGATCGGACCCGCGATCCGACGCTTGACCATCCTCGACCTCATCGCGTCGCTCATGGCCATTCAATGACGAGATCCGCCACGATGAATGCGTATCGGTGTTCAGGGCTGGGGTAGCCCAAACTCGTCACGGAACTTGGTCGCCCACGCGGGCTCGAGCTCCGGTATGGCGTTCAACAGCCGGTCGAGCTGCTTGGCGGTCGACTCGATGCTGCCCTTCTCGTTTTGGTGGGCAATGCGAGCATCGTGGTACTGCGCGAGCGATTCCTCGTATCGACCCAGAATCAAGAGCGCTTCCGGTTTCGTGGCCCGAACCCAATAGTCATCGGGAGGCCAGGGCTTCACCTTCTCCAGCGTCTGCAGGACCGACTCAGCGATCGGTTTGCCCTTGTCGTGTTGGCCGAGGAGCACCGACTTCGAGGCCGCATTGATGCCGACATACGTGTTGCTCGGCGAAAGCTCCCAAGCTTCGAGGTAGAGGTTTCGCGACTGTTCCAGTGCGTCGCGGGCGTCCCGGTGCTTCCCGGCCTTCATCCGGGACTCCCATTCGTCTGCCCAGCAGGCTCCCAGTGTGCCCATCGTTTCCGGATCTCGGTTCCCCTGGTGACGAAGCCGAGCGAGCTCTTTGATCGCCGCCGGGACGTCACCCGTGCGCCGCAATGCGAGCCCCTTCAGTTGATTGAGGCGAATTGACTTGGGGAACCGCTTCGCCGCATCGTCCAATACCTCGAGCGCGAGCTTGTCCTGCTTACCCGCGACGAGAATCTCGGCCGCGAGCGCCGGGAGAGCCGCTGAATCGACGTAGGCGCGGGCGTCCGACAGGGCACGTTGATGAATGGCCGCGTAGTCGTTGGCACTCGCATCCGCACGCAGGCGGGCGGGCTCGTCACGAACCTCCTCCTCCGCTTCGAAGATCTTCCGCACCGCAGGCGGGTCCAATGGTTCGCCGCGAAGCCCAAACAACAGACGCACGAGTTCGGCACCGGTGGGGCCATCCGGATACTTCGAAAAATCGACCCAAAGCCGGCCTTGCGTCAGTCCGGGAGGCTTCTTATCGTCGAGTGTCGCCACGGCGAAGTGGAATGGAAATTCGGACTTGGCCGTATTCGCTCGCCGCGACTCCATGAGGTTGTATTCGCTCTCGACCCATTCGGAGTCCCCCGTATCCTTCGACCACAACAGCACTCCGCTCGCACTGGCTTCGAGTGCCTGTCCGAGTTGCGAGCTCAGGCCCCCGCCCACCTTGAGCACGTACTGGTCGAGAAACACCTTGTAGTCGGCCTGCTGCAGCATGTCGTAGAGCGACATGGCCCAGCGGCGATTGATCGAGCGGTAGGAGATGAAGACGTCCCACTCGATCCCGTCCAGTCGCGCTCGCGGTGGGGGGCAGTGTTCCAACCAGAACGGCGTCGGCGTCATGCTTCACCGTTTCCGATCGCGTTCGCCCTGTCAAGCGAGTCTCGGTCGGCCGGCAGGGTTGGCGTTGCAGTGGCCAGGCGGTCGTCACGGTCGACTGCGCGATGCCAGTTCGACTTCGACGAAGGCGCGCACGCGATCCTGTTCGTCTTGGGTGCCACCAAAACTCTTCATGCGCCAGGTGAGGTGTTGGAGTTCGACCTCGGACAGGCCGACCGCTCATGGCTCGAAGTCTAAGCCCGAGGCGGATCGCATTCCACTTTGGATCGTGGAACAGCCCCTCGAGTGGACCCTCGTGACCTACCGTCCCGTTTCCAGCGTGGCGTTCTCTGCCGTCTCTCGTTGCGGTTGAATACAAACGCCTGTACGAGCCGGCCGGCGGGTGCCCCTCGACCCGAGCAGGACCGGACCGGACCGGACCGGACCGGACCGAATCGAATCGAATCGAATCGAATCGAATCGAATCGATTCGAGGACGGGACGAAGTCGGTGCGGGTCATGATTCGTGGTCGACACCGAGCTCGAGAAACTCGAATACCTCGAGTTCCGTCACGATGGCGTCGAGCGTCAGGTCGTAGCAATCGTGACAGCGAATGGCGATCCCGCACATTTTGTCGACGAGGAGCTGATCGTCTCGATCGACGATGACGAGGCGCCGTCGGCATTCGTCGAGCGCCACGATGCGGTCAAGATCGGTGAAAGTGCTCTCGGAGAAGGTTGCCATCTGCGATGTGATGCTGGTCATCATCGGTCCGCGTGGGGACGGCACATCGAGGCGCCGAGGCGCGATGTCCAGCGGACCGGAAGCCACGCCGGTGCCACGAGATTGCCGTCGTCCCGAACCTCGCGCGCGTACGAGAGCCGTCAGTGCGTCTGAAATCGCCGCGCCTAGCTTCTGTGATCGCGATGGCCGTGCGCGTTCGAGCGCAGCGATCAATCCCGATGGATCGGAAACGACCGTAGTCGAGCCACCACGGTCGCGGCGAGACAACCTATCATGGGCCTCGGTCGGCGAGTCCCCATGGCCCACGCGCGTCACGTTCACATCGCCGTGGTCTGGGCCATCACCTTGGTGTGCTCTCTCGTGCTCGCATGTCGTCCGGAACCCCGCCCGATCACGACGGTCGAGCCAGTCGCCCTCACGGTCAACCACCCCGACGACGTGTCGCACGACGAGGCCCAAGCCTCGTCGTCCCCGGTCCCAGCTGCGACGTCTCTCCTCCATTGCGACATCGAAGTGTTTGCCTTGGATGAACGCATCGGCCAAGAGCGGCAGACGCTGCGAACATCGCTATTGCACGAACCGTCGGTTCGATTCGAGATCGTCGAAGCCAAGCTCTTGACGCCGGACTGCTCGGGGGTGGGCTACGAGCACGCCGTGTTGACGAGCGTCACCGATCCCACATGGATCGCCTACGCGAGGCGACCGCTTTACGGCGCGTCGATCCCGAAGGCGGTGCGATACGGTTTGGGTGGAACGAGTGAAGAACCGCGTTCCATCGATCTGAACGGCGTCTGCGTACCCTTCGAAGGTATCGTCCGCGCATCCGCACGTTGGCTCGTCCCCATCACCGATGACAGTCACGCCGTTGCTCTCGCAACCTTGGTCGAACGCTGTCGCGGACTACCCAACATGTGTAGCGCGTGTTCGAACGAGTGTGGTGACGCGATCGACGAAAGCTGCTGCAAAACCCGGGAAGACGGATGTCCCGGTATGGAAGACAATTCGACCTGCGTGGGGTGGCACCCCTGCGATTCGACCTGTTGCCCATCCGTACCCATCGAAGGAACGGCGTCCAACTTGCCTACGAGTCGGTGAGCTCGACGTCGCGGTCGTGATTGAGGCGACCGACGTGGAAGGACCGGGCTCCAGTCGGTGAGCGCGCGAGGAAGCCTCGACGTTCCTCGTTCGCTGTGGTGTTCCACCCGACACGATCCCTTCGTTCGGCCAACCGGACATGTTCTGGTCGGAGGTGCTCGAGGCTCAAGCCAACGGACGCTTGCCTGGCATCGTGTCGTTGATTCGCCAAGCTCGGCTCGAGTATCCCGGCAATTCGGTGTTCAACGGATCGCTCCCCGAAGTGGGGGGCCAACGCGCGTGTCTACGAGATGACCCGCAATCCGCTGCTGCTGACGACGATCTGCCTGGTCCACCGCGACTTGGGTCGATTGCCGACCGCTCGCGCCAAGCTTTACGAGGAGAGCATCGCGGTCTTGCTCGAGCGGTGGCGCCACCGAGTCCTGGGTGGACAACCGCTCTCTGCCGAAGATGCGTTGGCGGTGCTTCAGCCGGTGGCGGCCTGGATGCACGAGGAGATCGGCCGTACGCGGGTGAGCGAGGCTGAACTCACCGCTCCGATCGGTCGGGCACTGCAGCGGCAGCGGAGTGTCGACGTGGAACGCGCTCGGGTTCTTGCGGGCCGTTCGCGATCACAGCGGGCTGTTGACGGGGTGGAGCGTCGACGAGTTGCTGCTCGCCCAACGCAACCCGAGCGTGTTCGAGCCGTTCATGCGGGCGGTACTGCGACGAAGCGACTTCGACCAACTCGTCGAGACGGAGGTCATGGCGCTGGCGATGCGCGAGGCCGCGGAGGTTTCGGTGAGGCCGTTCGAAGACCTCCTGCGGCAGACGGACGGGGAGCGGTTGGGGGAGCGGCAACTTGCTGCGGGCACGCTCTTGGCCCGGGTGATGCCGAAAGCGTTGGCGGGCTTCGAGGGGTTGTTGCGGGAGCATCCGAACCGAGGCGTTCGCCACTGGTGGCGAGAGCGGGTCGGACGGGAGGCTGCCGTGCAGACGAAGGCGGCACCGCAGGGAGGAGTGGAATTGGTGTTCATCCCAGGCGGGACGTTCATGATGGGGTCGCCGGCGAACGAAGAGGGGTGATTCGATGCCGAGGGACCGCCACACGAGGTGGAACTCGTGGATTTCTAACTCGAGCAACCAGTCGTGGGAGTGAGCTGGCAGGATGCGCGGGCGTACTGCCGATGGGCGGGCCTGGTTCTGCCGACGGAGGCACAGTGGGAATACGCATGCCGAGCGGGGACGACGACGGGGTACTACCTGGGGAACGATGAAACGTCACTGGCTCGAGCGGGTTGGTACGCGGGGAACTCGGAGGGAAGACCTCACCCCGTCGGGCAAAAGGAGCCGAACGCATTCGGGCTCTACGACATGCATGGCAATGTTTGGGAGTGGTGCCTGGACGCGTTCGGGAAGGACGCGGCGGCGAAATCCAGACCTGCGGATGGACCTGCGGATGGGCGACGACGGGAACCGGTGGGTGATGCGGCAGGTGTGATCCGTGGCGGTGGTTGGGGCAACCCCGCTCGCCTCGCGCGGTCGGCGTTCCGAGTCCGCCCCCCGGCGGGCTACCGCGACGACTGCATCGGGTTTCGTCCGGCCGAGCGGATTCCCTGACTCGGGAAATGCCGTGGCCCGGGATCGATGGATGATCGATGCTCTCCCCATGAAAGCACTCGTTCTCGCCCTTGCTCTGCTCGCCGCGACGGCCCCACCCGTGGCTGCGGATTCCAGCTTTCGCTCCCTCCCCGTCGGAGCCACGCCCGAAAGTGTGGTGCCCGGCTTCGAGGGCAAGCTCTACGTCACTTTGATGGGGTCGAAGCGTGAGAAGGGCGATGGCGATGGAAAGGTCGTGATGGTCGATGGCGACAACGTATCGGTCGTCACCGAAGGCCTCGACGATCCCAAGGGGCTCGTGTTCGTGGGCGGCCGGCTCATCACCACGGACTTCGACAAGGTTTGGGCGATCGACGCGAAGGGTGTGAAGACGTTGCTGGCGGGCCCGGACGCGTTTCCCGAGACGCCGCGGTTCTTGAACGACGTCGTCGTCGAATCCGGCGGACGGAGCATCCTGGTGACGGACATGGGTGACCTGCCGGCGATGTTTTCGAGCGACGGCGTGTTCTGGCCGCTCGACAGCGAGCAGGCGAAAAACCTTCCACCGCTCGGACGCATTTATCGCCTGACGCTCAACGGTAAAGTCTCAGTGGCGATCGATCATGCCAAGGAGATGCCCAATCCCAACGGTGTCGACGCGCTGGCCAACGGCACGATCCTGGTGGCGGAGTTTTTCCGCGGGACCTTGCTCGAGTGGAAGCGGAAAGCCAAGAAATGGCGGGTGATCAGCGACGATCATCGCAGCGCCGACGGCATCGCGCACGACAACGCCGGCAATCTCTATGTAACCGAGGTGCGCACGGGACGTGTGTGGCACGTGAAAGCGGCCACCGGCGAGAAACATCTGCTCGCGACCCTGCAGTCCGCGGCGGACCTCTACCTCGACGAAAAGGCCCATCAACTCGTGGTGCCGGACTCGAAGGCCGGGCAGTTGGTCTATATTCCGCTGCCGAAGTAGGCGGGGCTTGGCGGTGAGTGCCGGCATGTTGGACGGCGAGTCCAACATTGCCGGCGGCGGCCGGCGGATCAAACCAGGTCGAATCGATCCAGGTTCATCACTTTGGTCCAAGCTGCGACAAAGTCATGAACGAACTTCGGCTGCCCGTCCGAGCTTCCGTAGACCTCGGCCAGCGCACGAAGCTGTGAGTTCGAGCCGAAGACGAGATCGACACGGGTACCGGTCCACTTGACCTGCCCCGTTTTGCGGTCGCGCCCTTCGAAGACATCGGCATCCTTGGTGGCTTTCCACTCCGTGCGCATGTCGAGCAGGTTCACGAAGAAGTCGTGGGTCAGAGCCCCCGGCCGATGCGTGAAGACACCATGTTTCGAGCCGAAAGCGTTGGTCTCGAGCACGCGCATGCCACCGAGGAGCACCGTCATTTCGGGAGCGGTCAGGGTCAGGAGCTGTGCTTGGTCGACCAGCATGACCTCGGCTGGCACGCGGGACGGACCCTTGAGGTAGTTGCGAAAGCCGTCGGCCAACGGCTCCAGCACGGCAAAGGAGGCCACATCCGTCTGTTGCGGTAACGCGTCCATGCGGCCCGGCGCAAACGGAACGGTCACCGGGTGACCGGCATGCTTCGCCGCCTGTTCGATACCGACGCAACCGGCGAGCACGATCAGATCGGCGATCGAGACCTTCTTGCCGCCCCGCTGGGCGCTGTCGAAGGCGTTCTGAATGCCCATCAGGGTCTCGAGCGCTCGTGCGAGCTGGGGCGATCGGTTGATCGCCCAGTCCTTCTGCGGAGCAAGTCGGATGCGGGCACCGTTGGCACCGCCACGCTTGTCGGAGCCGCGGAAGGTGGAAGCCGATGACCATGCGCAGGTCACCAGCTCGGAGACCGAAAGACCAGATGTCGAGATCTCGGCTTTGAGCGCGGCGATGTCCGATGCGTCGATCAACTCGTGATCGACGGCGGGGATGGGGTCTTGCCAGAGCAGATCTTCCGCGGGCACCTCCGGGCCGAGGTAACGCGTGCGCGGGCCCATATCGCGATGGGTCAGCTTGAACCAAGCGCGGGCAAAGGCATCGGCGAACTCCTCGGGATGCGCGAGGAAGTGGCGGGAGATCGTTTCGTAGGCCGGGTCGAAGCGCAACGACAGGTCGGTCGTCAGCATGGTGGGCACGCGCTTCTTCGAAGGATCGTGGGCATCGGGAATCGTTGCGCCTGCTCCCTTGGCAACCCACTGGTGCGCACCGGCTGGGCTCCGGCTCAGCTCCCATTCGTAGCCGAACAGGTTCTCGAAGAAGTTGTGGCCCCACTTCGTGGGCGTGGTGGTCCATGTCACCTCCAGGCCACTCGTGATCGCGTCTGCGCCCGTGCCCGTGCCGTAACTGCTCCTCCAACCGCAGCCCTGTTCTTCGATCCCGGCGGCTTCTGGATCTGGCCCCACGTGCGACGTCGGGCCGGCGCCGTGAGTTTTGCCGAAGGTGTGGCCCCCCGCGATCAGGGCGACCGTCTCTTCGTCGTTCATGGCCATGCGTGCGAAGGTCTCTCGGATATCCTTGGCCGCGGCGATCGGGTCCGGGTTGCCTTCGGGGCCCTCCGGGTTGACGTAGATGAGTCCCATCTGCACGGCTGCAAGTGGATTTTCCAGGTCTCGCTGCCCGGAGTAGCGCTTATCACCGCCCAACCAGGTCCGTTCGGCGCCCCAATAGACGTCCTCGTCCGGCTCCCAGACGTCCTCGCGCCCACCCGCGAAACCAAACGTCTTGAACCCCATCGTCTCGAGCGCAACGTTCCCCGCGAGGATCATCAGGTCGGCCCAGGAGATCTTGCGGCCGTACTTCTGCTTGATCGGCCAGACCAAGCGCCGCGCCTTGTCCAGGCTGACGTTGTCCGGCCAAGCCCCGAGCGGGGCGAAACGCTGCTGGCCTCGACCACCACCGCCACGGCCGTCACCGGTGCGGTACGTGCCTGCGCTGTGCCACGCCATGCGAATGAAGAACGGCCCATAGTGACCGAAGTCCGCGGGCCACCAGTCCTGCGAGTCCGACATCAACGCGGCCAGGTCTTGCTTCACGGCCGCCAGGTCGAGACTCTCGAACTCCTTGGCATAGTGGAACGCTTCCCCCATGGGATTGGACTTGGGGGAGTGCTGGTGAAGCAGGTCCAGTCTGAGTTGATTCGGCCACCAGTCACGGTTCGAGGTTCCGGAAGCTGCGTGATTGAATGGACACTTGCTTTCGTTCGACACGGATGTCTCCTTCGGGGCTGCGGCGTGGTCGAGCTGAAGATGCCGCACCGCTGCCGATGGGTCCAAATCATTGTCGCGATGTGGTCGATAGCCCCTGGCTATCGACACCCACGTGCTCGACCGCGGAAGTGGAACGCACGGTCGCCCTCGAGAACACGAGCCGCACGAAGTTCAGAACCCTCTGCTGCAGGTCCACGCGAGCGCGGCTCGAACGACAGCCATCTCCCTTTGTGGGACATGGCGTTCGGCGCGTTCGAAGCCCGCAGGCTTTGTGTCGCCTGTGCACCGACGACGTCGTCGCCAACGCCTATCATGGGTGCTCGGACCCATTGAAACACCTCGCCTTTCCGCTACGGTGCTGGGTGGACGATGGAGTTTTGCGTACCCGCTTCGCTCGAGGCTTTCGTCGTCGAGCAAGATTACGCGCGCTACGATGCGGCCGATCAGGCGACGTGGCGATTCGTGCTGCTCCACCTGCACGATCACCTCAAAGCCCACGCCCACGCCAGCTATACCCGTGGCCTGTTCGAGACCGGTCTCGACATCGAGAAGATCCCACGCATCGAAGACGTCCACCGCGCCCTGCAAGCCTTCGGATGGGGGGCGGTTTGTGTGTCGGGATTCATCCCTCCGCGGGCCTTTCAAGCGTTTCAAGCCGCGGGTGTGCTGCCGATCGCCGCAGAAGTTCGCGATCCGCAACACGTGGCCTACACGCCGGCACCCGACATCATCCACGAAGCGGCAGGTCACGCCCCCATCCTGGTCAATGACGCGTATGCGAAGTATTTGCGGCGGATCGGCGCCGTGGGGCAAGCGGCCTTCTCCAACCCCGAAGACGTCGAGGTCTATCGTGCGATCGCTCATCTCTCGGCGGTCAAGGAACAACCCGCGGCCATGTCGAATCAGTTGCAGCGCGCCTCCGAGCGGCTGCAAGCAGCTCTCGCGGCCCAAACCGGAGTCAGTGAAGCTACACGCATCGCTCGACTCTATTGGTGGACCGCCGAATATGGATTGATCGGCGAACCCCACGATTACCGTCTTTACGGTGCAGGACTGCTTTCGTCGCTCGGCGAGGCGGTGTTTTCCCGCGACAGCGCTGTCGCCAAGTACCCGCTCAGCATCGCCTGCCTCGACGTCGACTACGACATTACTCAGCCGCAGCCGCAGTTGTTCGTGGCGCGCGACTTCGATCATCTGCTCGATGTGCTCGCGCAAGCCGAGGCCACGCTCGCGACCCATCGCTCGATCCGTGACGCTGCGCGAATGGCCATCGCGAGCCGGCTTCCTGCCATCATCGTATTGTCCGATGGCGGTAACATTCGCGACCGGATCACCGCACTGTTGGGTGAGGATCGGCTCATCGCCCTCGTACTCGAGACCCACGGCATTTTGCCCGTCGGCCCGCATTCGGTCCGCGGGCCTGCGATCGTGGGCCAGCCCGTGTCGCTCGAGTACGCAACGGGGGCTGCGGTCACGGGCACGCTCGAACGCATCGAAGCGTCGAGCTGGACATTGCAAGACGCACGCGTCGTCATCGGCGCGCAAGTGCTGCCCGTCGCGAGGCAGCTGATCCTGCCGCGCACCGAGATCGTCGCCATTCGGCCTGGCGATGACCTGGGGGTGTTCGATTCACCGCGAGAGCGTCGTCGTGCGCCGCTCGTGCCAACGCGAACGTCTGAGCAGCAGAAGCTTCGTGCGCTTTACGAACGAGCCTATGCGGCCTGGCGCGATCGCGCTGGAACCCAGGTCGTGGAGGTGTTCGCGGCCATCCATCGCGGTCTCGAAGCCTTTCCCGACGATTGGTTGCTACGCTGGAATTTGCTCGAGAGTCTGATCAAGCTCGGTGCTTCGGATCAACCCGACCTGGTCGAAGAATTGGAGACGCTGGAGGTGCGGTTTGCCCATCGCCAGCCGATCGCCACCGGGCTGCGATCGCTTCGTCGGCTGGGCTACCGCAGTCAGGAGATGGTCTCGTGAAACTCGGCACCCGCCGCAAGTCGGGGCTGCGCGACGGCGAGCTCGTGGTCGTCCGTCGCGATGGCCAGCGCTGCCAGTCCGTGCCCCACATCGCGCCATCTCTGCAATACGCCCTCGACCACTGGCCTACGTGTGCACCACGTTTGCAAGACGCCTATTTGGCGCTTTCCGAGCATGCGGGCGAGGAGGAGGGCGAGCCGGTCGTCGACACCGGCTGGTCCGCACCTCTTCCACGGGCCTACGAATGGCTCGACGCCTCGGCTTACCTCAGCCATGTCGAGCTCGTTCGCAAAGCCCGAGGGGCGCCGCTGCCCGAGGACCTGCAGACCCATCCGCTGGTGTATCAAGGCGGCTCGGGGGTGCTGCTCGGTCCCCGCGATCCAATCGAGCTACCGGACCCGAGCTGGGGCCTCGATTTCGAGGGTGAGGTCTGCGTGGTCTTGGGCGATACACCGCAGGGCACGACGGTCGAACAGGCGAGCGCGTGCGTCCGTTTGCTGGTGCTCGCCAACGACATCAGCTATCGCAATCTGATCCCGTCCGAGCTGGCCCGGGGGTTCGGTTTCGTACTGTCCAAACCAGCCACCGCATTTTCTCCCTTGGCGATCACGCCCGATGAACTCGGCCCGGCTTGGCGGGCAGGCCGAGTCCACCTCCCGCTGCGGTCGACCCTCAATGGAGTGGTCGTCGGCGAAATCGATGCGGGCCTCGAGATGCACTTTTCGTTTTTCGACCTCATTGCACATTTGTGTCGCACCCGCAGCTATACGGCGGGCACGATCGTCGGTAGTGGTACCGTTTCGAGTCGATCCGACCGGGTGGGGGTGTCGTGCCTCGCCGAGCGGCGAATGCGAGAGATCATCGCTTGCGGTACGGCCACGACGCCCTTCCTCGCCGTCGGCGACGAGATCGCGATCGACATGATGGCACCTGGGAATGAACACAGTCTCTTGGGCACGATCCGTCAAACGGTGGTAAAGCCCATCAGCCCCGGAGGGGCGTGAAGCCATCAGCCCCGGAGGGGCGTGAAGCCCATCAGCCCCGGAGGGGCGTGAAGCCCATCAGCCCCGGAGGGGCGTGAAGTCATGTCGATAGGGATCCAACGACTCATCGGTGTGCACTACTATGTGCACGATCTCGAGCGAAGCCGGCGATTCTACGTCGACGCGATGGACTTCGCCGAGGTGGGCAAAAGCTCGGACGAGCTCGAGCGGGCGGGTCGTCAGCGCTCGCTCGTATTTGCCGCGGGCGACTGCGTGGTGACCTGCTCGTGCCCGGTGGGCGTGGGCGGCCGAGCATGGCGATACCTCCAGCATCACCCCGATGGAATCGGTACGATCGCCTTCGAGGTCGACGATGCCGCGCGCGCGTTTGCATGCCTCGACGCATGCGGCGGCACGCCGATCACCGAGGTCCAAGTCCACCGCGACGAAGCCGGCGAGCTGGCCACGTTCGCGATCACGGCCCCGTTCGGCGACACCACGTTTCGATTCATCGAATACCGCGGCCATCGGGGCCTGTTTCCCGGCATGCAGACCTATCCGCAACCGCTCGGAGGTTCCAATCGATTCGGCTTCAGCCACATCGATCACATCACGAGCAACTTTCAGACCATGAAGCCTGCGCTGTTATGGTTGCAGCACGTGCTCGGGTTCGAGCCGTTTTGGAACGTCGAGTTCCACACCCAAGACGTGGCGACCCGGCGCATGGCGGACGGCTCGGGCCTGCGCTCCCAGGTGATGTGGCACCCGCAGAGCGGTACCAAGTTCGCCAACAACGAGCCCTACCGGCCGTATTTCAAGCGGTCGCAGATCAACATCTTTCACGAAGACCACCACGGCGATGGCATCCAGCACATCGCCCTGGGCACACGCGACATCGTCACAGCGGTTCGCGCGCTTCGGGCTCGGCAGCTCGGGTTCATGGCCACCCCAAAGGCCTACTACGAGGCGTTACCCGAACGGCTGCAGCGGCTCGGGATCGGGGCGATCGATGAGTCGATCGCCGAGCTGCGTGAGCTCGAGATCTTGGTCGACGGGGCCGGACCGGGCCAATACCTGCTCCAAATCTTCCTCCGTGACGCCGCGGCGATGTATGGCGAAGCGCAGGCCGGGCCGTTCTTTTTCGAGCTCATCCAGCGCAAAGGCGATCCTGGGTTTGGCGCGGGTAACTTCAGGGCCCTGTTCGAAAGCATCGAACGGCAGCACGCGGTCGGGGATACATGATCGAGCGCGTCGCCCAGGGCGAGCTGCCCGGGAAGCCCCATACTCGGTCGATGGGGAGCGACGGGGCGCTGCGGTACGAGCTGTGCCTCACCCGTCGCGGGTTCGATGGGCCGTACACGATCCTCTATCACCAACATCGACCGCACGCCTTTCGGCGGGTGAAAACCCCTGCGCGTGAGCCTGCCCCCGTTTACCGCGACGCAGGAGCGCTGCGTTGGCACCTCCGCCCCGATGAACAGGATGAATCGCGCGAGTATACGCCGCTGCTCGGCAACGAAGACTTGCAGCTCGCCCGTCGCCGCCCGCGGGCGAACGACGAGACCTATACACAATATGGTGACAGCGATGTGTTGCTATTCGTCCAGCAGGGTGGTGGATCGCTGGTCAGCGGTTTCGGTCACTTGACCTTTCGCGCCGGCGACTACGTCTTCATCCCCAAGGGTGTCATCCATCGCATCACCTTGTCGGAGGAGCCGCAGCACTGGCTCGAGTGTCGGCTTGCGGCCGAGTTCGCGTTGCCCCGCCAGTACCTCAACGACTGTGGGCAGCTGCGGATGGATGCCCCATACTCCCATCGCGACTTTCGCAAGCCGACCTTCGCCGGGCCCCTCGACGAGGGCATTCGCCGGGTCGTGTTCGACGGGCAGCGAACCCTGTCGATTCTCGAATACCAGCATTCCCCGCTCGATGTGGTCGGATATGACGGTGTCGTCTATCCATTTTGTTTCGCGATCACCGACTTCCAACCCAAGGTCGGTCGCGTGCACCTGCCACCGACGATCCACGCGACCTTTGCCGCGCGCGGGGCTCTCGTCTGTAGTTTCGTGCCCCGGCCGGTCGATTTCGATCCGCTCGCGATCCCCTGCCCCTATCCGCACGTCTCCGTCGATGTCGACGAGGTCATCTTCTACGCCTCCGACGACTTCACGTCGCGAACCGAAGTTGGTCCTGGCAGCATCTCGCTGCACCCGCGCGGCACTCCGCATGGCCCCCATCCCGGCCGGTACGAGGAAAGTGTGGGGAGCCAGCGGACCGACGAGCTGGCGGTGATGATCGACTGCGCTCGGCCGTTGCGTTTGAGCGAAGCGGCGCTGGCCAGCGCCGACCCGCACTACGACGAGCGATTTGCCGACGAGTGATCGCGAGTTACACGATCTGAAACTTGCCTACGGCACCGAGGTCGGAGAAGGCCTGCACCAGGCGTGCGGCCATTCCCTTTTCACCGAGGTGAGTCCAGACACGCGGATCGATGAACTTCTTGTTGGGTTTGTCGTCCCCTTCAGGGTTGCCGAGTTGGTCTTTCAGGTACGCATCCTTGGCATCCATGTATTGCTTGATCGGTTGGGTGAACGCCCATTGCGTGTCTGTATCGATATTCATCTTGATGACGCCATAGGACACCGCCTCGGCGATCTCTTGGGGGCTCGATCCCGAGCCACCGTGGAACACGAAGTCGACCGGCTTGGTGCCCGTCTTGCGTTGCTTTTGGATCTCGTCTTGGCTCTTCTTCAGGATCATGGGGGTGAGTTTGACGTTCCCCGGCTTATAAACCCCGTGCGTGTTGCCGAACGAGGCCGCACAGGTGAAGTGGCCGACGGCGTTGAGTTTGTCGTACGCTGCCAGCACTTCGCTCGGCTGGGTGTAGAGCCGAGCATCGTCGATTCCGCTATTGTCGACGCCATCCTCCTCGCCACCGGTCACGCCGAGTTCGATCTCGAGTGTCATCCCCAATGGGCTCATCCGTGCGAGGTAATCCGCACAGATCTCGAGGTTCTCGTGCAGCGGTTCTTCCGAAAGATCGAGCATGTGGGAGCTGAAGAGCGGTTGGCCGTTGGTTTTGTAAAACGCTTCGCCTGCGTCCAACAAACCATCGATCCAAGGCAACAACGGCTTGGCCGCGTGATCGGTATGGAGAATCACGGGCACGCCATACGATTCAGCCATCAAGCGAACGTGATAGGCTCCTGCGATTCCACCCGCGATCGAGGCCTTCTGACCCTCGTTGGACAAAAATTTGCCAGCGTAGAAGTGCGAGCCACCGTGAGATAGTTGAATGACGATCGGGCAGCCGGTCTCCCTCGCCGCTTGCAATGCGGCATTCGTCGTATGTGAACCGGTCACGTTCACCGCGGGCAGGGCAGCCTGAACGTCCTTCAGTTGAGCGAAAAGTTCTCTCAATGCACCACCGGTGATGACACCGGGTTTCACTTTGATCTTGTTCATATCGTCGATGCGTCTCTCCGCGCAGGAGGTGTTTGGTTGAGGTTGCGCTGGTGCAGACGTCGAGCCGATCGATCGAAGTGAAAAGGTCCTGCTGCGCCCGCGGTACTCGAACCAAAGCACGTGTCGACCACGCACGTCACACAAAAACGCGATCGATGGAGCGCGCTGGGCTCGATGCGCCCCACCGAAAAGTGCGTTTTGAAAGTCACCCATCCACCCGGGACGTAGGTTCGGGCTTGCCGGCACGGCGCTGGCCAATGCTCGCGGACGAAGACTTGCGTCGTCACGCGGCGAGAACTTCAACCGGGCCGATGCCCTTCTCTTTGGTCGGGTGACCTACGAGAGGATGGAAGCGGCGTGGCGGCCGCTGGCTCGGACGGGAGCGCGACCTGATTGGATGGAACCCCTTTGCCCGGACGATCGACGCGGAGCCCAAGGCCGCCCGCCGAGGGCGGAACTTCAGCTATGGCCATGTGTTTTCAAGCCCCGCTTTAGCCAATATTTCTGGCAGTTGTCCCGAAGCTAATATCAAATACTTCGCCTGTAACCTGAGCCGTCGCGTCTCCGGCGAAGAACATCACGACTTTGGCAATGTCAATCGGCTCGTAATATCCCCTAGGAACAGGGTTGCCGCCTTTCAACATTTTACCCACGGTTTCCAACGTTGGGCTTTGGGGTGACATCTTGTTCAAGATGTACTCATTGTCGACGAGCTTCGTGTGAACCAATCCCGGGCAAACCGTATTACACATGATGTTGTGTTGGGCATAGGCGAGGGCTGCGCTCTTTGCAAAACCGATGACAGCCCATTTGGAGGAGGTGTAGACCGGGAAAAGCTCGTTCCCCATGCGCCCGAGTCCCGAAGAAATAAATATGATCCGTCCCGATTTTTGCTTTTTCATGATCGGAGCCGCGGCCTGAGTGGTCTTCACCACACCGCCGACGTTGATCTCGAAAATCACGCTTATTTCCTGGTCGGAAAATTCCTCGATACTTCCTGCTTGCGTCACGCCAGCATTCGCAACGACGATATCCAGGCTGCCGAACTTCGTGACAGCTTGCCCCATGGCACTTTCTAGTGCCTCACGGTTTCTGACATCGCCTTTGACGGCAAGGCATTTGACGCCCAACGCTTCGATTTTGGCTTTAGCCGATTGTAAGTCGGTTTCAGTGGCTGCGGCATAGCCTACATTGGGAATGGGTCCTGAGGCGATATCATAGAGCACGACATTGGCGCCAGCCTTAGCCATTTCTTCAGCGGTCGCCAGACCAATGCCTCTTGCACCACCTGTAATAAAGGCCACTTTGCCGCTGAGCTCTTTCTTGGCCTTCGCCGGTGCGGCTTGGGCTACGGAAACTCCCGTAGAGGCGAGGCCGATTGCCCCGAGCCCAAGCCCGACCACGACCTGACGTCGGTCGACCGCAACCTTCTCATCTTGGTTTGTCATGGGTGCTTGGCTAGCACATCGAGGCGCGATCCGGTATTCGTCGAAATCGCTCAATAGTCCCATGCGTACTGCGAATTGGACTCTGCACTCGTTGCAGCACACTTCCGAACGATGGACAGTGATCGATCGATGGGTCAGGGCGAGATTGTAGGATGAACCGATTGAGATGACTGCAACGTGACAACGTTGCAACACACCGACCAAGAACGCCTGGAGTTCGGTTCACAATGTCGAGTGGTCGATCGGCCATCGTTCCTCGAGGTCTCCCTTCGATGCTCGGGTGGGTCGAGCCGCGAGCCGCCGTCGAACAGTGCCAACGCTTGCGGAGGGCGAGGCAAGGGCTGGCGGGGTTTGAGGGTCACGCTCGCTCGAAGACGTCGGACTCCCCGTGTGTCCGTCCGGGCAGCGCAGATCCTTCGCGAGCACACCGGGCCGAGCCATGTACGGCTGCACTGGACCTGGCCTAGGCCATGGTCGTGAGCAAGACCAACCGCGGGGTAGGCCATGATCGTGAACAAAACGGCCAACGGGGTGGACTCGTGGTCATCGACACCCGCCTACGGGTGGGTCGGCCAAGCTACGCGCGGAAGCGCCCTTCGTCCAACTCGGAGACGACTAGAGGCCAGGCGACGTCGTTGCCTCGGTTGGGTCGTGAGGTCGTGCGTCCGGGAACCGAGAAAGGAGTTGTGGTTGAGTGGTTGGCTGGGTAACATCCAGCTCGGAGGGACCCGAGCTGGCCTGGTGGCCACCGTCCCGAGAACCCTACCGCGAGCAACTCCTGCAAGGACTTGAGGAGGTCTGGCAATATGCAGGGTCGATGATCGTACGGGGAAAGCGGAGCGTACATGGAGCTCGGCGGAAATACGTCGATTCGGCCGATCATTCATCCATCTGCGACCCTTGCTCGGTGGCCCCGTCGTGAGCATTCGTGATGGCGTGGCGGCAATTGGCCAAAAGATCGATATCGATGACGTTGGGCCGAAGCGAGGTGGGAAATCTTGGACAAGGCAAAAGGAACATCGCGGTATGTGCTGCGCAACGGCCCGTGAGCTCGATACTGAGCACCGTGGTTTGCAACAGCCTCGAGTTCGATGATGCTCGAATTGCGCGGATGGACCGGGTATAAATTCCGTACAACCACGCTCGCAATCCCGACCGGTGCTTCGACGAGGTTCCAAACGTCGTTTCGATGCGAAAATGCGGCTCAACTGTCGACACAGACGTTGGGCTCGATCCTTGCGATAGCGTTCCCAGTAGCAAGGAGTTGCGGGTCGACTCCGCACATTCCCCGTCCAGCCGACCGGCGCGTCAAACCAGCTCGTTCGCCCGACGTTTCCGCGCCGACACTGGCTCGACACCGATCGGAGATTCCGTCAGGCGCGCTGGACTCGCAAGGGGATCTCGGATACGTTCCGCGTGTCCCCAGGACTGAGTCAAGTCGATGATGTTCCGTGGCCTCTCGAGCTCCGCATGCGTGCAGTTGGCCCGGACGGGCTCGTCTTCACTCATTCGACCGGAGCGTAGGGGACACGCTACACGCAGTCTAAGCAAAAGGACATCGGAGTTATGAAACAGGTCAATCTTGGATCACAAGGCCTTCGTGTGCCTGCAATCGGTTTGGGCTGCATGGGGATGTCGGATTTTTACGGCTCCTCTTCAGAAGCTCAAAATCTTTCCGTTCTCGATCGCGCAGCAGCCATTGGATGCACGTTCTGGGATACCTCGGACATGTATGGCCCGTTTACGAATGAGATCCTGTTGTCCAAGGCACTGCAGGGGCGCCGCGACCAGATCACCTTGGCCACCAAATTCGGCGTTTCCAGGGGCGAAGACGGCAGCTGGAAAGGGATCAAAGGATCTGCGGATTATGCAAAGGCTTGTTGCGATGCCTCACTGAAGCGCCTGAAGACAGACTATATCGATCTCTACTATCAGCACCGTCTGGACCCCGAAACACCGATCGAGGAAACGGTCGGTGCCATGGCTGAGCTCGTGAAGGCGGGGAAAGTACGCTACATCGGCCTGTCTGAGGCAAATCCGGAAACCATCGCTCGCGCCCACGCGGTTCACCCCGTGAGTGCACTCCAGACCGAGTATTCCTTGTGGACGCGGGACGTCGAAGCCGACATTCTGCCCACGGTTCGAAAACTTGGCATCGGATTTGTGGCTTACAGTCCCCTTGGCCGAGGATTTTTGTCCGGGGCCATCCGGTCACGAAGCGATCTGGAACCCGGAGACTGGAGGTTGGTGAATCCTCGATTTACCGACGAAGCCATCGCCACGAACATCCGGTTGGCCGATGCCGTCGCTCAAGTCGCGGAAGAGATTGAAGCCACACCAGCTCAAGTCGCATTGGCATGGGTTCTTTCGCACGATGTCACCGCGATACCAGGGACACGGAGAACGGAACGCCTGGAAGAAAACTGGGCGTCGCAAGATATCACTTTGCGAGCGGAACACTTGGACCGTCTTGAATCCCTTATCAAGCAGGGTGTAGTAGGCGGTCGGTACTAATCCTGTTCAGAAGGAGATCCAACCATGCCGAACCTCAAAGAACGCATTCTAGACGTCGTCAAGGCCCCATCTCTGTCAGGTCTTGCTACGACCACGAAAGACGGCAAGCCGTGGGTCCGCTACGTGATGGCCGAGGCTTCGGACGACCTGACGTTCCGGTTTTCCTCGTTTAGCAACGCGCGCAAGGTCGCTCAGATCGAAAGCGACCCCGAGGTCCACCTGACCTGCGGCATGACAGACCCCGTCAACATGAGGATGCCGTATCTCCAGATCCAGGGACGCGCAGAGTTCACGACAGACCGTGAAGCTCGGCACGCCTTCTGGAGCGAGCGGCTCCGTATCCTCTTCGACGGTCCGGACGACCCGAACTTCGGCGTCGTGGTCGTCGAAGCCTACCGCATCGAATACTGCCAGGTCGGGTTGGAAACCGAAGTCTGGGAGAGGAACGGAAAGGGATCGAGGACATGAAGAACCAGTGGATGACGGACACCGTAATCCAGGTATCCATCCTCGACGCCCTGCTTGCGCGCGTGTTCGACGGGCGTGTGCCGTGCGGGGAACTGCTGGAGTACGGTGACCTCGGTACGGGCACCTTTGACCGGATGGACGGGGAAATGATTATCCTCGACGGCACCATTTACCAGGTCAAGTCCGACGGCAAAGTCTATCGGCCTGACCCTGCCAACCGTACGCCGTTTGCGACGGTATGCCGTTTCCGTCCAGACCAGACCTGGACGGTCAATGAGCCGATGAATCTCGAAGCCGTGGGGAAAATGATCGACGAAAAGGCGCCGAACCCAAACGTGTTCTGCGCCATTCGCCTGCAGGGCTCTTTTTCATACATGAACACGCACGCCTTGCCGATACAAAGCAAGCCGTATCCTCCGACCGCGGAAGTCGTCATGTCCTGCCCGCAGTTCGAGATGAGGAATGTGTCTGGGGCGATTGTCGGATTCCGGTGCCCGCCATACGTCCGGGGAATCAACGACCCGGGGTATCATTTGCACTTTCTATCGGACGACAAGACGCAAGGCGGTCATATCCGGACGTTTGTCATGGACCGCGGCGATTGTGCGATCGACATTTGCAGCAACCACTTGGTGATCCTACCTGACGGTGGTGCAGCACTGGCCGATGTCGACCTGAGCGGGGACCTCGTCACGGAATTCCACAACGCACTGTCGAATCATCATCATTAGACCGTAGCTTCATCAGCGGAGAAGCAACTATGCTGTTTTCACTGGGGCCGTCGGCCCAGGACGACGATATCAAGAGCGGAATCGCCGAAACCCTGGGTTCGCTGGATGCCCAGTCGTTCAGCTTTCGCGTAGAGGCGCAGGGAACCCGATGGGAGCCTCTTCAAGCTCTACGGCCTGAAGGTCCCCCGCTTCGGCCGTCCGACTTTACCGTCGTCGCCGTCCACGATCCGGCCCACAACCGAATGCGTGTATGTTGGCAGCGGGCCATCTTGGAACCGCTGACCGACAAGGTCGTCTACGACGAAATCGTGGTGGGCAACGAAGGATATATCACGGGCGCTGACGTAGCCCTGCACCCGGTGCCGGCTCGTCCCATGAGATCCGATCGCTTGGCCGCGGTTCGTCGCCAACAATACTTGCTTCATCCCCAGTTGCTCGTGGGGGAAGCTCTCCGACGGCAGCGCGAAACCGGACAACAACAGATTCGATATATCGGTCGCCAAGAGCTCGACGGTGCTCCTCACGAAGTCGTTGAAATCGTCTCATGGCCTCGGCCAATCCGCCTCTTTATTGCTCTCGACTCCCGTCAACTATCTCGCCTCGTCACTCAAGAAAACGACTTTCCCTGCGGTGATATCGAAATCGTCGTAGCGTTCTCGGACTGGCGCCGCGAGAGCGGACTCGCCTTCGCATACCAGGCTGAGTTGAGCTGGGAGGGAGTGGTCATACACCGCGAGGTTCGCCAGCGAGTCGAGGTGAATCCGCAGCTCGACCCGGACACCTTTGTCCTGGCCGTAACGCAACCATTCGATCCGGAGGCGGGCGAGCGTGGCTTGATCCACGAGCAGTGGATTCACCGTGCCTTGGCCATGGGTGCTCCGATCTCGCTCGAGGCCGGCGACACGGTCGTCGCGCGCATTTCTGCGGATGTCGTGACGATAGGTGGCGGTATCCACCATTCGTTGGCGATCGCCCTCGAGTCGGGAGTGGTCGTCGTCGATCCTCCACAACATGAAGAACGCTCCCTCGCGGTCATCAAGGCCGTCACGACGAGGTGGCCGGACAAGCGGATCACGCACCTGATCCTGAGCCACCACCACCATGACCACAGCGGCGGAATTCGGGCCTACGCCGCCATCGGTGCCGAGCTCATCGTGGCGGAAGGCGATCTCAATTTCGTGACTCAGTGCCTCGCCCGGCCGCACACCATTCGCCCCGACACGCTGGCCGCGACGGGAACTCGACCGACGATACGAACGGTCGGCGACAACCACCTCAGCTTGGGCGGTGGGGCGATTCAAATCCACCGGATTTCATCGCCGCACTCAGCCGAAAACCTGGTCGTATATGTCTCGAGCGTCAAGCTGTTGTTCAACGCGGACCTATTCAATCCAGGTCTCGTTCCGCACGGCGTTGCTCCCCCACCGTTTTGGTTGATTTTTTCCCGAGATTTTCGGTGCCAGATCGAGGCTCTCCATCTGGATATCGAGCTTTTGATCGCGGCCCATGGAGCCTTGGAAGGCCGACCGTATCAGAGCCTCATCGACTTCACGGAGATCGAACCAAACGCTGAGAGAAGACCAGACGACCGAGCCGGCAGACGAGAGGGCTACGGCACGCTGACGGCCGAAGTCGTGGTGAGAAACAGCCTCCAATTCATGGAGTTTTGCATGAGCGCCTTCGACGCTGTGTCGACGGAAATCGTGCCCGGACCCAACAAGTCGGTGCTCCGTGCCACGTTGCGCATGGGCGATACGGTTCTCTTCGTGGCCGACGAGAGCCCGACGGCGAAACTGACGAAGTCGAACCTGTACCTGTACGTGCCCAACGCGGACCAAACGTTCAATCGCGCGGTCAAGGCGGGGGCAGCCGTCGCCATGCCGATGGCGGATACGCCTTGGGGCGACCGTTGGGGCATGGTGCTCGACGACTTCGGTAACTATTGGCAGATCGCGACGCATCGTGAGGACGTGTCGCCCGAGGAGATCGCCCGACGGCTGGCCGAAGCGCCTCCACGGGCACCTCTACTCGCTCCTCCATCATCGGCCGGCACCTCGGTCGAAGACGTGATCCGGACACACTTTGCGTGCATCAACGAGGCTCGTTGGGACGACTACCTCGCCCTGTTCGCCGAAGACGTCCGTGTGGACGAGCAGATGGCGGGCCGCAACGACGGCCTTGCGCATGTGTGGGGAGCAGGCGGCATGCTCCAGTCGCTCGAGCTCCTACAGGTCTTGGTGGATGAACGGCATGCGGTGGCACTTTGGCACATGCGGTTGATGGCTACGGGCGGGATGCCGGTGGACGTCCGGGGAGCAAGCCTCTTTTGGGTACACCAGGGGAAGATTCGCTATCTCAGGACAATCCACGACACTCTACCTTTTCATTCGCTATTCCCCGAACGTCAGCGATGACCCGACCCAGACGTCACGACAGACATGAGGGAAGGGCCATGGGACAGAGGTATAAAGCACCATGAACAGCGGACTCGTTCTCAGCAAACCAACGCAATCACTCGTCACCCAAACGCCGAGCCAGGGCCCCGACGCGAGGCCGGAAGCTTTCCCCGCTGGCAAGCGGCGGACCGTTGCAGAAGCTGTGGTTCGAACGCTCATTCAGCATCCCTCATTCGGAGATGGCGTCGGCTTCCATTTCTTGAGTGGCAATGCTGGCAGCAACGAGGGACCGATCTGGCAGGCCGTGCAGGATGTCACGGCATTCAAAGGCCTGGTTCACGGTGCCACGGAGTTCGTTGCCACCTGCATGGCCTCGGGTTTCGAAGTCCTCGCAAGTGCCACTGAAGAGGGATTGAAGAGGATTCCGGTTCTCCAGTTACACGCACAGGTCGGTGTGAAGTATGGTGCCGCCGGACTCGACTTCCTGACGCGTCAGCGTCAACCCTGCCTTCTACTCGTCGGTGATGCCGGAAAGCTGGCTCGGCAGTATGGTGGGCACAACTCTGTTCCGGACTATCCGGGGTTGCTCAAACAGCTCGGGGTCAAGAGCGTCCATTCCCCCGTCGGAGAAGAAGGCCCGAGTGGGCTGTTGTCGGCACTGCAGGCAGCCATGACGGCGGTGATGAGTGAGCCGTACGGTTCCGTCGCGGTCATTCTCGACGAGGACGTTCTGAACACCATCGTGGATATCGCTCCTGTTCAGGTGGCCACACCTCCCTTGAAAGGCACGTCGAAGTCCGAAACCCCGACGGCAGAGACGCAGGCGGCGATCGTTCAGGCGGCAGAGTTGCTGGCGAACAAACAGCGGCCTGTCCTCGTGCTCAATCAGGAGGTCGGGCGCTCGCCCGGCGCCAGAAAAGCAGCCGAGAAGCTGGCAAGCCTGACCGGAGCACATGTCGTGGCCTGCTATGCACCGGGCACGATTTTCGGCCGTGGCCATCCATCGTGGTGCGGCAACCTGAGCTTCGGCGAGTCGAACGACGTTGCGAAGCAGATCGCCGGCTATGAGCCCGACGCGGTCGTGGTGGTCGGCGGCCCATTCCCCAACAACGTCTGGCCCAATGGGCGTTCGGAGGTACCGGAAGGAGTCCCCGCCATCGTCATCAGTCCGGACGAAACCGACCGGACGAGATGCAACATCCTCGCCGAGGTCTTCGTTTGCGCCAACGTCGGGATCGCCCTGACGGGCCTGGTCCAGCAGCTCGAAAAGCGCCGCACGCCGGTGCAGCAAAAGGCTGCGAGCGAACGCTTGAAGCAGATTGAGGGAGAGGTTCGGACCGCCCTCGAATCGCGCATCGCGGCGTACGAAAGCCAGATGGACGAAACCCCGATCCATCCCGCCCGTATCGCCAAGGAGTTGGTGCTAGCTCTGAAAACGAGGGCGGAAAACGGGAAACTGAGCCTCGAGAACGTCGCGATCTTCGACGAAGCGTTGACGAGCTCGAGACCGTTCCAGGATTACGTGGATCACCTTGCCCTGCATGACCTCTTCTACTATGGCACCCCCGGGCCGACCTTGGGAGCACATGGGGGGTCCTTGGGGTTTCAAGCAGCCAACCCGAAAGGGCTGGTGATCTCGCTGTTTGGCGACGGGGGAGCCGATTTCAACGAGGCGGCATTCATCGTGGCAGCCCGGGACAACCTGCCGGTCAAGCATCTGATGATCGACAACGGTGGATACGAGTTGGTCAGCGTGAATTTCGCACGCGATGCTCGGCTGCGCGGAGAGAACGCAGAGGAGCAACTGGCGGCTGGGCGGGTTCTGCCGCTTCATAGCCAGAACCCGGTCCATCAGAACAGGGCATTCCAGGTGCGCGGGTTCGTGAGCCGGGCCACCCAGGAGCCGGTGTTCGAGTCGGCCTACGTCGAGCTGCCGAAGCAAGTCGGTCCTGCGATTGCTGCAATGCTCGATTCGAAGGGGCCATTCCTGTTGCAGATTATTGCGCAGGGAGTGCACTTTCAGCCCGCAAGCAGCTAGGGGACCTCTGAAGATTCGAAGGTTTCGCGGCGCAAGGATGGGCCGCGATTGAACTATTCGGAGACGAGCCGATCAGAGAAGCCCAAACGGACGCGAACGGATTTCTACGAAGAACTGAGTGAGGGAACGACGATGGAAGCAGACAGATTCCAGATCAACCGGGTGAATCGAGCCGACTTGGAGGCGAATCCAGTACGTCTTCCGCTGGATGCTGACGTCTTCACGCGCGAGGTCGGCGTTTTGGCCAAGGCCTACTTTCGGGCAATCGATGAAGGCGACATCGCGTCGATGCTCGGCCATCTCGACCCGAACGGCTTCGATATCCATGTCTTGTCGCCTGACGCCCATTTGACGAGCGAGAACGATTATCGCGAATGGTACGGTCGCATCGTTTCGGCGTTCAGCCGACTGCTGCACACGGTGGTGGCTCTCGACTCGAAGCTGCTCACCACGAATTCGGCACAGGCGAGACTCTCGATTCACTCCGAGCTCGATCGGCGTAACCCCGCACCCGACGAGGCTCCCCGCGTCACCATCACGTTGTTCATCATCTGGGAACTCGCTCGGACGGGGGACGGCCGGTGGGTCATCTCCGGCCAGCGTGAGGCCTCCGATCCCGCCCCTCCGTTTTCCAAGGAACGGACACGCGAATTCGCGGTCAGCTACCTCAACAATCTGGACCGACGAAACCTCGACGGTATGCTCGCGGTCTTGGCACCACAGGGCGAATTGAACATTGCGCTCAACGGAGGCCTGATTGTCGAGGACTTTCCACAATGGTTCAGAATGATCGATGAGGGTTTCATCAACTCGGTCCACAGGGTCCAGGGTCTGGTTGCCTTGGCGAACGCGGATGGGACCATCGATGCGCACCTCAAGATTCACTTCACGGCGGATCGAAGGAATCCGGTACCGAACCAAGATCCGTCGGTCGACTTCTCCGTGGAGCGCATCTGGACGCTTCGGCCTGACAAAGACGGCAAGCCTCAGCTCGTGAATCAGCGGCCGTTCGTATTGTTCGATCTGGGCACACGCGTCGACCCGCTGGACGTCAATGGTGCGCTCGCGGCCGTTCGACGTGGTGACAACGAAGTCGTGCGTGAGTGGCTGCGAAACGGCGGTGATCCAAACGCCTATGCTCCAGACGGGTTCAACCTGTTCTTGGCGGCCGCCGCAACGGGCAATACCGAAGTCCTCAGAATCCTGCTGTTGGAGGGAGTTGGCCCCCACGAGGTCGATCCCAAGCTTTCGCTCAAGGACCCTCGGCGCCCGGACTATCGCAGCCAGATCTTGGCGGCACACCTTTCGACGCAGAAGGGGGACGTCCAGAGCACGTTGCTTCTCTTGTCCAGGTATCCTGAACAGCTCCATGCGCGCGTGGAAGTCAATGGGCACACCCCTCTGCTTCAGACTGCATTTTACGGCCACGTCGAAGTGGCCAAGGCGATTCTAGCGAATTTGCGGTCCATCTTGCCCGAGGGGGCCAACATCGAAGCGGAGACACTGCGCCTCTTCAGTGAGACCACGGTGCGTGGGATCAACGCTACGCAGTTCGGGCGTCAGTTCCAGAACCAGGCGATGGTGGAAGCCCTCGAGCCGTTCGACAAGGCCACGACGGAAGCCAAGCAGGCGGATACCCAGGCGTTGCTCGAAGCCATCCCTGCCGGCCCACGCCATCCCGAAGCCGGCACCCCAGCTCAGCAGACGAGCGAGACGGTGTTCAACGCGATCACGTCCGGTTTGGCTGAAGTCGCGCGGCTCGAGGAACCACAACGCTCGGCTGCGGTGACCCGAGTCGTCACTGCGTTGAAGGACGCAATCCAGAACCCGGCCTTCGATCCGAACCGCTTGGCGGGCGAATTGCTCCAAACGCCCGTCATCGCTGCGGTAACCGGTACCAACGCCAACGACGGCGTTGCCCGACTTCGGCGTGAAGTCGTGGACCTCCTGCTCGAGAAGGGGGCGGACCCAGACAAGGAAGAGATGTACCCGATGGCGGTGGACGCCATCATTCGGGCCGCGGTGTTCAACCATCTCGAGATCCTGAAGAGGTTTCAGACGGTCATGACACCCGACGCGATGAAGCAGGCACTCAACCACAAGCCTGCAATCAACGGCCTGACCGCACTTCACGACTCCGTGTTGCGGGCAGCCACCGGATCCTCCAGCTACCTCGAACAGATCCGCTGGGCGCGTGGTCTCGGGGCGGCGGCCGACATCCCCGATCACACCGGCCGAACCCAACGGGACTTTGCCGCGGCAGCATTCGTGACTGCAGGCCAGAGAGAAAACGCAGCGGCGGTTTGGGCAGCGCTGCAATTGGATTCGCCACCGCCCAGACCTTATACGTTGTTCTCCTACGAGAACCTGACGTTCCTGACCATCCCCAATCGCGTCGCGGACAAGGGCACGGTGTGGCGCACATTGGCAGGCGCTTCGAACGTGATCGTGAAGAGCATCGAGCTCGACGGCCCCAACGCGATGTCCGCGGAGGTTGCTCAGAACCATTCGTTTGGTACGGCGATCATGAACCGTTGTTGGCCGGATGGACGTCCGGTCGACGCGAAGGAGGTGCAGGCATTCGCGGCGCAGACTCGCGGTACACCGTTTCTCCCGCTCATGCGGTTCGAAGCATCGGATCCCTACATCAAGCAGCTCCTTGGCGCGGGCTTGTTCGGTGCGCTGCTCGTGAATCCGGACAGCCCCGAGGCCGTACGCGCGCTGCTGCGTGATGTCTACTTCCCGGAGCGGCCCAATGCCAACGCGACCCCCAGACCGTCCACGGCACAGCATCCGCTCGGCAAACGAGCCGTAGGGGCGGACAACCTGGCTCAGCGTACCTTTGCCGAATATGCCAAGATGATGGACATCGTCAATGACATGTTCATTGGCGGTCTTTCGTTCAGTCGGCCTGCGACACCCGACGTTTTGCAGCAACTCCCTGCGCTCAAGCAACTCGGCGTACGAATGGTCGAAATCGATCACGCGGGCATCCGGACCGAGCTCGCGAAATCCCGTGCGGCCGAAGAACTCGACCGCGAGACGGAAGCGGCGGTCTCCGCCATCGAGAACGCCGCTCGAGGTGCCGGGATCGTACTGTCAGGAAGTTTCAGCACGGACGAGCAGATCCTGCGCGCATTCGAAAAGGGATATCGGCACATCACCACCATCACGGAACGAGCCGCCCATGAGGCCTCATGGCGCAGTTGGGTGCCGGGAGGCAGGATCGAAGGACGTGAGCCGCTTCCTCACGAGATGCCCATTCGACGACCCAGCCAAGACTTCAACGACGTGCGACGTGCGTTGGCGGACGGTGAGCTCGTGGTGTTCGGCGCGTTGACCACACCGGACTTGAATAATGCAATCCAACTGGCGAATAGCGGGATCCTGAACGCTGTTGCCATCGAACGCGAACACGGGACCTGGTCGACCGACGAAACGGTTCGACACATCAAAGCGCTGCGGGAGCATACCCATGTCATCGTGCGCGTATGCAGTGCCCTCGATCGAGAGGTGGAGACCTTCGTCCGCTCGGGTGTGGCGGCATTGATCGCCACAGCGGTGCTCAATGCGGATGAAGCACGACACTTTCTCGGCGAGGTCGAGAAGGCGAACCTCGAGACGTACGGCAAGAACGACAAAAGGAAGTGGGCGGTTCCAGTCGTCATGATGGAGACCGAAGGGGCGGCCAACGACACCGACAAGATCGTCGCCATGCTCAAACAGCACCAAGGCGTCTGTCACCCCGGTCCATTGGACCTGTCGGCGTCTCTGGGAGCGGCGTGGGGGACGGAAAGGTACGAGTCGACCCTCCGCAAGATCGAAAGTACGTCCAAGGTCGCGGGGGTTCCGCTGGCGGGTGTATTGAACACGCTCAAAGCGTCCCTGGACCACGGTCTCGGCATGGTGTTGGCGCCCGTCGGTATGGACGGTGGTGCGCTCAATACGGGAATTGCGGGCACCAATCCACTCCAATCATTGCAGACCGACAACTCCGCCCGATGAAGTGGCGACTGCAGAAGAGGACCGAAACATGAGTGAAGAAGCAACCAGAGCGGTTGTGTCGCGGTGGTTTGGCGCACTGGATGCCGGTGATGTCAATACTGCAATGGCATGTTTGGACGACAATGTCCGCTGGATCAACAGCCCCGCCCAGGCAGGACAGCCCGGCGGCATTCCTGGCCTGAGCGCAATCATTCCGTGGCTTGGAGACTTCTCCAACAAAGTCGATGTCATTGCGACCTTCGGACCCTGGGCCGAGCGGCAAGAGACCATCAACTATGCACGTTTGAACATGATGTTCAGCGATGACCAGGCTCTGGTGCTCGTCCACGAAGCTGCTCGCATCAGAGCGACCGGCTTGGTGTACGACATCGAGTTCGTTCAACGCATTCAGGTGGCCGGTGATGTCATCGTCATGCTGAGGGCATACTGGGACACGTCCCAGGCCGTCGCAGCATTCCGGGGCGACATGCCAGCGCGGGTGTTGGCCGCAGCAAGGAACGGTAGCACCGACGAAGCAGACCTTGTCCTGCCGTTTGGAGCGAATCCGAACCAGGCAGATCCCGTCAGTACGGAGTCTGCCTTGATGATTGCGGCAGAAGCCGACCATATCGAGATGGTGAAGATGCTCCTTTCGTACGGAGCAGAGCCAAACCTCGTCAGCCGCAAGTCGGGAAACACCGCTCTTCACAATGCATGCCGGACCGGCAAACCGCGTTCGATCAAAGCACTCGTGGAAGCCGGCGCATTCGTCAATCTCCAGCGCCCGACGACGGGCGAAACTCCTCTGCACGAAGCGTTGAAGTACGGCTTTCCAGAATGCGCCGAAATCCTCATCGAGGCCGGTGCGAACAAAGATGTCATCGCGTTCGACGGCAAGCGTCCGGCTGACGTCGCGGCGAAGGTCCTCGGACCGAAGGCATCGATATTGGCCCGACTTACGTAATCTTTCGAGGGGTCTTTCGAGGGGCCCTTTCGCCAAGGCCCCTCGCTGCGGAAGCAAGGCTTCACCTAGACCCGTTTCTTTCCTGAGAACCCACTGATTCGAGCAGCCACGGAGTGGTAAGTCGAGCGAGGCAAGGAGGCGTGTATGTCTGATTCCGTTGACTATGTGGTGGTTGGAGCCGGTACAGCTGGCTGCGTCTTGGCCAGCCGATTGAGCGTAGATCCGCACATCCGTGTCGCGTTGCTGGAATGGGGTGGATTGGATTCCAATCCGGCCATCTACGACACGAGCATCGATGCCATGTACAGCCTGTGGGACCCGCAGTGTCCAGAGAACTGGGGCTACACGACCGTGCCGCAGCCAGGGCTCGACGGCCGCACCATTGACATTGCCCGCGGCAAAGTCCTCGGAGGCTGCAGTGCCGTCAACGCGATGATCCACGTTCGTGGGAACCGCCGTGATTTCGACGCGTGGGCCCAGCTCGGTAACCAGGGATGGAGCTATGACGAGGTCCTCCCTTATTTCAAGAAATCGGAGACCTACCATGGACCCATGTCGGCCTACCACGGGGACAACGGTCCGCTCTCGGTCATCGACTGCCGGAGACCCACGCCGGTGTTGCACGCACTCGTCGAGGCGGCCGCAGAATTGGGCGCCAAAGAGAAGTACAACGACTTCAACGGAGCCACGCAGGAAGCGGGCGCGGGCTTCTATCAGTCGACCCGGACTCGCGATGGCGTCCGCGTGACCGCGGCGTCCTCGTTCATCACTCCGGTCTTGGGGCGCAAGAATTTGCGGTTGCTGTCGCAGGTACGGGCAACACGCCTCGTGATCGAGAAGGGACGCGTGGTCGGGGTCGAGTATATCGGCCCGAACGGTCTACAGACGATTCGAGCGGAGCGCGAAGTGGCTGTGTGCTGCGGCGCGTTCGAGACTCCGAAGTTGCTGATGCTGTCGGGCCTTGGACCGGCCAAACAGCTGGCAGCGCATGACATTCCGGTGGTTCGAGATCTGTCGGGTGTGGGTAGCAACTTGCACGATCACCTGCTCCTCGGCATCGCGTACCAGAGTCTGGTCGATCTGCCGGCCCCCGAGATGGCGGCCGAAGCCGGGCTGTTCACGTGGACCCGGACCGCGACCGAGGGAAAATCGCCAAACCTTCAATACTTCTTCGGGCCCGCCCTCCAGCCTTCCCTCGCCGCCTTCGCACCCCAGTTCGTGGCCCCCAACCGGGCCTTCACGTTTACGCCCATTCTCAATCAGCCGGTCAGCCGAGGGACGGTGACCCTCGCATCGCGCGATCCAACGGCCCTCGCTCGCGTCGATCCGCAGTACCTCACCCGCGAAGAGGATCTCGCGGTGCTGGAATATGGGATTCGGTACGCGCGAGAGCTTGTCCATACCAGTGCATTCGCCAGGATTCGGGGACAGGAGATCGCTCCCGGAGAAGCGGTCACCAGCACCAGCGAACTCCGCAACTACATTCGTGGGTATTGCGGAACCGTGTGGCACCCAGTGGGCACCTGCAAAATGGGCAGGGACTCGGAGGCCGTGGTCGATGACCAGCTCAGGGTCCACGGAATGGAAGGACTTCGTATCGTCGATGCTTCGGTCATGCCCAATCTGGTCAACGCCAATCCGAACGCGGCCATCATGATGATCGCCGAAAAGGCGGCGGATCTGATCCGTGGCAATCAGGCGCCGATCTTGATTCCAAGATCAGCGGAGTGAGTCTCGTTGGGTCTCGGAACGCGCCCGGCGACGACCGGGCGCGGTCATTGGTGGTTGCAGACCTGAATCGAGTCACGCCCGGAGCACGGCGTTTGCGATGTCCTTGCGCGGCGGTGCACCGAACTTCCGCGCATACTCGCGGCTGAATTGCGTGGGGCTCTCGTAGCCGACCTCGAACGCCGCGGTGGCGACCGAGGCTTCGCCGGTCACGAGCAGCCGCCGCGCGGTCAGCAAGCGGAGGTCCTTTTGATATTGGAGCGGCGTCGAGGCCGTGACGGCTTTGAAGTGCTTGTGGAACGCAGACACGCTCATCCCGACCTCGCGCGCGAGCTCAGGGATCGCGATGGACTCACGAAAGTCACGGCGGATCTGGGCGATTGCGCGGGCGATGGCACTCGCGTGGCTATCGTGTCGGAGCAGGTGCCGCAACATGCCGCCGAACGGCGCCATCAGCAGGCGGTAGTGAATCTCTTTGAGGATCAACGGGCCCAGGACCTTCGCGTCCATCGGCGAAGGCACGAGTGCGAGATAGCGATGCAGCGCATCGAGCAAAGCTGCATCGGCTTCGTGCACTTCCATCGCCCGCGCGTCCATCGAGTCGAGGGTCGTTCCCGTCACCTCGTCGTAGAGGCTTCGCAGCAGCGCGATCTCGAGGTCGAGCACCAACGCGACGTACGGAGCTTCGGTGATGCGCGAGACGACCGGCAAGTCGTGGCTGACCAGTAGGCACTCGCCCGCGCCGAAACGGAAACTGTCATCCCCGAGCGTGGTCTCTTTTTTCCCCTGGACGATTAGGCAGACCACGGGTTCGTAGAGCGTGGCCTCGAACGCCGTCTGGCAATTGTGCCAGAGGATCTGCAAACCGTGCAGCGGCCGCAGTGATTGTGGAGAATTCCCGCACCGACCGTGGAACAGCTGCCGGGCTTGTTGGGCGAGTCGATCGATGTCCATGCTGTCTCCGTTCGAAACTGAGCGTAGCAGTGGCGTCGGCCGGCCGAACCCATTTCAGTCGATGTCGGGAGAAATGGGCAAGGACCGAATAGGGTTGGGCAGGCGTCGGGTCCATGTTAGGCGTAAGTTGCTTTCACCCAAGGAGGAGCGAAGTGACTGAAAAGCGCACCCGAACGCTGGGCCAAGACGTCGAGATCCCCTACCTCGGCTTTGGCACCTACCTCATCCCCAACGACCAAGCCGCGGCCGCGGTGAACGAGGCCATTCGCGCCGGTTATCGACACATCGATACCGCGGAGGCCTATCAGAACGAAGCCGGCGTGGGCGAAGGGATTCGCCAGGCGCTCAAGTCCGAACGCCTGTCTCGCGGCGACTTGTTCGTGACCACCAAGCTCTGGCCCGGAAACGCCGCGTGGGGGCAGACCCCGAAGACGACGGCGTCGACGATCGCATCCCTCGACGCGAGCCTCGATCGACTCGGGTTCGACCATGTCGACCTCTATCTCATCCACGCGCCTTACGACCGCGAGCAACGGCTCGCGCAGTGGCGTGGTCTCGTCGAGCTCAAGAACCAGGGCAAGACGAGGGCCATCGGCGTGAGCAACTTCAATGTCGCTCACCTCGAAGAGCTCGCCGCCGCGGGTTTGGAGCAGCCCCAAGCCAACCAGATCGAGCTTCATCCCTGGTCACAGAAACCGCAGTTGGTCCGCTACCTCGATGCGCACGGCATCACGCCCATCGCCTATAGCAGCCTGGTTCCGCTGTCCACGTGGCGGGTCGCCGAAGGCCACGACAGCGCCAAGACCGACGCGATGCGGGCCGAGGGGCAGCGAGAAGACTCGCCATTCAAGGCCTTCGCGGTGAAGTACGGCGTGAGCGAAGCACAAGTACTGCTGCGCTGGGCGATTCAGAAGGGCTACCCCGTGTTGCCCAAGAGCACCAAGCCCGAGCGTATGCGGAAGAACGCCGACCTGTTCTCGTTCAACCTCGACGAACAGACCATGGCCGCGATCGCGAAGATGGACCGCGGTGATGGTGTGGCCTGGAGCGTGGGCGACCCGACCAAGGCGAAGTAAACGAGCAGCGCTCGCGGTCAAGCGCTCGCGGCCAGCGTGCGCTGCCGCGAGCCGTTGACGTCATGCCGCGTCGATTCGCAGCAAGGTGCGACCGAGCAGGAGCAGGCTCCCGTACGGCACACGATCGATGAGCGGCAACCGCTTGAACGTTCCATTCGTGCTGCCGAGATCCTCGAGCATCGGTCCACCTGGACTTCGGCGGATGATGCAATGGTGCCGTGAGACGAACGGGTCGTCGGCAAACGGGATTTCGACCCCGTCACGGCCAAGCCCGACGATCGACGTCGTGAGGGCTTGTGCCCAACCGGCGATTCCGGGTCCCAACATGACGTCGATGCGTCCCCAAACTCCAGGATTGGGCGAGCTCAAGTCCCGCGCCGAAGGTTGGCTCGCCAGAGCGGCCTGAAGTTCGCGAAAGACGAGGACCTGTCGACCGAGGCGCAGACGAGCACCATCCTCGAGCGCAACGGGCTTGGTGATCCGTAGATAGACGCCATTCATCGTGCCGAGATCTTCGACGAGCACGCCATCGGATTCGGGAACGATCACCGCGTGCGAGGAGTCGAGATGCGTGTCCCCGCGCATGCCCTCGCGTTGGCGACCGCATTCGAAATGCTCGCGCAATCCGATATGAAAGGTGAACGGTTCCTGGAGGTCGGAGATCGTCTTCGCCGGATCGACGAGATAACGACCGAGCACTGTCACGCGGGCACCTTGCGGAGGACGTGCCGCGGTTTGGCCATCGCAAACGAGCACCTCAGCCGCAACGTCGATGCGCGGCAGCGCTCGGTCCGTCATCCGTGCCTGCCCCGGCGAAAAGATCGTGGTTGGAGCTCGTTCGAGACGTGCTTCACCCGGAGTCCGGGTGACCGCCCGCGGTGACGGATTCCCTAACCGCACCTGATTCGGAACCTTGTTCACCTGGGCCAGAAAACTTCCCGCAACGGACGCGGCGGGTTGTTCAGTCGGTCGCATCATCATGAAGAGAGAGGTCATCGAGCCGCGTTTTTCCCCGCACCCAGGCACGATTTTTTTGCGAATCCAACCTGGCTCATCAGGCACGGGTTCGAGGGAGCCGAGCACGCCTACGATGTCCCATGGTGGTCGTCATGACCCTCCTGTTCGTGCAGTCATGACCGCGCGGCAACGAGTGCAACGGCGGGTTCTGTCCTCAAGCCGGCCCGTGCTTGACGCGACCCGAGTTGTCGACCAATGTGCGGACCGTCGATGAAGGTCTCGCTGGGTTTCGTTGCATTTGGTTGGCTTCTCGTTGGACTCACGGGCTGCTTCAACCCCGACGAACCCATGCCCGAACTCGATGCCGGCGGCGACACGGGATCCACGACCACATTCAACGAACCGATGCCGACCTCGCTGCCGACCTCGACCCTGACATCGACCCCGACGGGAGCGGGGAGCATGGGAGCAAGCGACGCGAATGCGACCGCGACCGAGCCGGATGCTGAGACGAGCCAGGGCCAAAGCTCCACGGGTTCGCTCGACTGCGAGTCGGATTGCGATCCGCCACCTCCACCCGACAACCTCAACAACCCGATCGCCGTGCGCGTCCACGACGGCTATGTCTATTTCGGCGAGGGCGGCGATACGGGAGTGCAAAACGGGGCCGTTCGGCGTTTTCCCGTGAATGACCCCACCATCATCGAAAATATCGCCGTGGGCGTCGACGGTCCTCACGCGTTCGTGTTCGACGCGGAGTCGATCTACTTCTATGAGACCCGCGGACCGAATGCGAACCTGTGGAGGGCTCCGTTCGATGGACCACCGACCGCGAGCGAGAGGCTGCTCGAACAGGTGGATGTCAATGGCGGCAACACCCCACCGTCCGGGCTCGCGTATTCGGCCACCACCGACGCGGTGTACATTTTCGATGGGTATGATCTTCATCGACGCAACGCGGACGGCTCGTTGGATACCGTCGTGCTGACCGCAACGTCGCACGGACTGCTGGCGGACGATGCGTACATCTATTTCGACTATGGTCGTATCGGCCAGCGACTCGCGGTCGGCTTTTCGCCATTGCCAGCGCCAACGCTCGAACCGATCGATACCTTCACGACCGATCATAGTGCGCGCGGTGCCGCGCAGGACGAAGACTATGTTTATTGGTCCACCGAGTCGTTCTTCGGTGGTGCCGAGATTCGTCGCGTCGCCAAAGACGGCCGCTCGACCACCGTCATCGTCGACGATATCGATCCGCTGAGCGACGACGACGGTTCATTCGCGTTCGACATTGCGATCGATCGCACCCACGTTTACTACGTCACCTCGGCACCCTCGTCCCGCGTGTTTCGAGCCGAGCTCGTGGCCGATGCCGAGCCCGAGTTGCTGGCCGAAACCGAAGCACCATTTGGGATTACGGTCGACGAAACGTACGTCTACTTCACCGATACGCGGGCAATCCGACGTCAACGCAAATTTGCCCGCTAGTACTCGGTGCCGGAAGTTCGTGGCCGGTTAGGCGCGGAGCTGCGCCGCGAGGGCAAGGCGCGAGACCGAGTCGTATCGGGAATACGGTGAGCG
>Ga0315912_10000145_pt1 | contig 165692 bp, 134 predicted proteins | sample VfabasoilMG_FD_204469 | JGI IMG/M metagenome (GOLD analysis project Ga0315912, IMG submission 204469) | Garden soil microbial communities collected in Santa Monica, California, United States - V. faba soil | ecosystem: Environmental > Terrestrial > Soil > Garden | place: USA: California...
TCGCCACGCGCGCTGCTTCGCAGCGCAGCTCTAGCTCTGTTTCTGGGGGCGTTCCCGCCCCCGCACCGGCAGGTATGCCGGTGCTCCCCCTCACCCGCTGCGCGGGTGGCTAGAGCTCCACTCATTCTCGACAGGGTTGCGAGGCGCGCTCTAGCTCTTCCGCTTCAGGCGAGGATCACCACCAAGCTTCCATCTGCGCGCCGGCGCTCAGACCGCGCTGGCTGGTGGCGTAGTCGGGTCCGCCCACCTGGCCCTCGAAATCATCGCTCCAGAAGGCAGCGGTGCAGAACAGTCGGATGACGGGGCGGCTATCGAAGCGATTGGCGACGGCGACTTGCGGCGCGAGCGTCACCTTGCCGAGAACTCCGCTCGTGTCGGGCCCCGTATCCTTGACCCAATCCACGCCGCCTTCCGCCGCCACACTGAAGTAGCGATTGATGTGCGCGGTCGGGCGAGCGCCACCCGAGGCCCAATACTTTCGGCCAGTGCCGTCCTGATGGTCCGTCGCCTGGAAGATCACGACCGGGGCCAGCGAGAAGTGCTCGCCGAACTGGGCGATGAAGTGCTCGGTCGCGCGTGCGCGCCAGGCGCCCTTCTCTTCCGTACGGATGAACGTGCCTCCCGGCGTGAGCGGGCCGGCCGGTAACGTGAAGGTCTCGAAGGCGGAGCTGAAGTTTTTCGCCGGGCCGATGCCGTATTGGAGCGACAGCTTGTTCGTGCCGAACTCGTTGATGAACTTGTTCACGGTGTGAACGACGGTGAAGCCCACCCCGGTCCTCGACTGCGCCTTTTGCCCCGCTGAATCGAACCCACTGCGAACGCTGGCGAGCGTCGCGCCGAATTCGAGGTTACCGCCGAGAAGCGGTACGTCGTACACGCGCAAGTCGTAGTTCGACTTGCTGAAGCCGGCGGCATTCGTCGGATCCGGCTGCGGGACGTTCCCGATGCCGCTCGTCGAACCAATGCCGATCCAGGCCAGTGCGAGTTTCACCGGGCCGAGTTCGATGTCTTCGACGCCGCCGCCTCCTCCACTCACGTCCCAGAAGAAGAAGTCGTTGATGTGGATGTCGTGGCGGCGATAGAAGCGCTTTCCCGCCCAGAACTTCGCCGACGGCATCGCGCTGAACACGTTGCCGATCGACGCCCACGCCTCCGGCAGCCCGAAGGTCGCGTTCCCGCTCGAGTAGGGATTGAAAACGCTCAGACGGACCTGCACCCGAGCAACCGGGCCGGCGGGCGTGCCGTCCGGACGCAGCTCCTGGTTCATACCGAACGCGCCCGGCAAGTAGACGCTCTTGCCGAAGATGAGCTCTCCGTAGTTCTCCGCTTCGTTGCCGAGGCGATACTTCGCCGGGGCGCCGGGAGCGCCGAAGCCGATCTGCGGGCCGCCCCGAGCGTCGCGGCCGTAACCTGCGCGAAAGTAGCCGTTGATGTCGATGAAGTTGCCGAGCACCTGCTCGAAGCGCTCGGAGCGCAGCTTTTGGTGCACGCGGTGGAGCGCGCGCGAGCGTGTCTCGGTGTCGTTTTCGTAGGTCGCCGCGACGAACTCGTCGATCGCGTCCGCGTCCGATGCGGAGTCGGCAGCCGGCTTGGCAGCGGGGGCGGGCGTCGGCGCGGCAGCGGGCGCCGGCTCAGCAGCGGGGGCGGGCCCGGGTACAACGATGGGCGCGAGGCCGGCAGCAGGTGCCTTGGCGGGCGTCGGTGCTGGGGCAGCGGCGGGAGTTGCTGCAGGAGCGGGAGCTGGGGCAGCGGCGGGAGCTGGTGCGGGTTTCGCCGGAGCAGGGGTGGCAGCGGGCGCCGGCTTGGCGGGAGCGGCAGCTGGGGCGGCGGCGGGCGCCGCTGCTGGCTTGGCGGGAGCGGCAGCGGCGGCTGGCGCGGCGGGCGCCGCTGCTGGCTTGGCTGGAGCGGGAGCGGCTGGCACTGGTGCCGGCTTGGCGGGAGCTGGGGCGGCGGCGGGCGCCGGCGCAGGCTTGGCAGGAGCGGGACTCGGCACCGCCGGTGCAGGGGTGGCCGGCGCGGGGGCGGCCGGCGCGGGCGCAGGCTTTTGCTGTGCCGGGGCGGCTCCGGAGAGCAGTGCGATCACCGCAAGAAGGGAGCTACCGACGCCCCTCCGGGCGAGCTGAGGCGAGACGAAAACGCGGACTCTGGCCATCCCGGGGCATCAAAGCACCCACGGGGTCGGCGGCCAAACTTTCGACATCAGGGCGAAACAGGGCGAACCAGCGGAGGAGCGATGCGCTCGGCGCGGTACACGCCGTAGTTGTTCGGCAGGCGGAGCTCCCAGGCGAACGCGCCGGCCCGCGTCACTTCGAAGACGCGGCTGTGTTTGCTTGCGCCGATGTGCCCGGCAGCCACGAGCACGTTGTCGTTGGCGAGCCGGTCCGCATCGCCCCAGAAGGGCGAGTACCAGTCGTTCGTGTACCAGCTGTCGGCCACGGTGAACGTCCCGGGGAACTCCCAGCTCAACGTGGCCGTCATCGTGGTCGTGTCGAGGGCGTACTCGATCGCGCGCGAGTGATAACCAGCGGTGTTGTCGACCGAGCCGCTCCAACCGCCGTTGTCGTAGAAGATGGCGGTGTTGTCGTCGGGGTGAAAATCCGGGGCGTGGGCGTCGCTGAATTGAATGTTCGTGGGCGAGTACGTGAAGTCCCCTTGACCCTTGCTCCCGTACTCGGCGGGGAGCAGCCACTCGACCGTCGGGTTCGTGTACGTGGTCTTCAGCAAGCCCATCCAGCGGCAATTCGCGAACACCGCGTTCCGCTCGATGTCGATCGTGATGGCGTTGGCGTGGCACCAATCACCGGTCGAACCCGCCGGCGCCGGCAGAAGCGCATTCCAATCGAGCGACCATACCTCGTTACTGTCGGCATCGAGCTCACGGTAAATCGGATTCTGCGCGCCGCCGACCGTCACGTACTCGAGGATCACGTAGTGGCCGTTCGTGAGCTTGACCGCCTCGTGGGTCACGTTCTTTCCCGGTGCGCACGCCGCGTGCTCGCATTCCCAGATGACGTTGCCGGCGAAGTCCACCTCGCGCGGCGGAATGCCGTTGGTCGTCTGTTGGTTCCAGGTGGGCCCGACCAGCACGCCCTTGTCGGTCAGCTGAGTGGACACGGCTCCACCGATATCCGGCCCTCCCACGTCGATGTAGTACCAAACGGGCTGGCCTTCTTCGTCGTAAATCACGGCCATCGGCGGCTCCGCCGAGCGCGGCCGGTTGTCGGGGCCACCCTGCTGAACGTTTACCAGCGTCCACCCCGGCACGCGGGTCGCGGCGTCGTTGATCATGACGGTGCCGGCGGGGACCACGGCCGGCAGCGCGCTCGTCTGGAACATGCCTTCGCCGCTTTCGGAACCGGAAATGGCCCTGATCGAGTACATCTGCGAGGCGCGCATGCCGATCACGAGCACGCGGTGATCGGTCACCATCGCCGGATCCGCGATCTCCCAGGTGTAGCCACCGACGCCGAACTGGACACGCGAGTCCGCCGGCGTCGCGGTCGTCCAGGCGACGTAGCAGGAGAGCACGCTGTTCGGATTCGGTTCGATCGTCAGACTCAGACTCCCCGACACGGTGCTGCCACCAGCACCGCTCGCGCCGCTCGCGCCGCCCGCACCGCCGGCACCGCCACCACTCGCTCCCCCAACGCTCGCGCCGGCACCACCGCCCGTACCGGCCATCGCCCCCGCCCCGGACGCGCCACCCGTCCCGGATCCGCCGGCGCCCGCCGTCCCTCCGCTCGTGGTCATCGTGCCGGCGCTGCCGCCGGTCATCGTGCCCGCTGTCGCGCCCGCTCCGCCCGTTCCGCCGCCAGCACCAACGCCCGCGCCGGCTGACGGCGTGTTGCTGCTCTCGGGGCTGCCGCCACTGCAACCGACGAAGAAGACCAATAGCGAACTACACGTACGAACCCCCGTACGAAAGTCATTCATGGAGCGACGCTTCGATCGCGCTCCCCCGCAGGCCAGCTGCGATCTTTCTCACCCCCAACGGCAAAAACCGCGGGCGAAACGCGAGAACACACCTAGCTTTTGATTAGTACCCTCAACCGGGAATTCGAAGGCAGCGCCCGCCCAAAAATGAAGACTATCACTCTGCACACCGAGCAATACTCGACCGATCGGAGTCGAGGATGAAACTCGGGGGCGCTCGCCGCGTGCCCGGGATCAGGCGAGGACGCCGTTCAACACGCCCTGGTAGTTGCCGGTCAGGATCTTTTCGCCGGCGAGGTCGCCGACCGTCACGCCGAGCGCCTGTGCGGCAGTGAGCCACATGTCGTTGTGGGGGCGGTTGTTGAAGTCGAGGAACTGGCCGCCCTGGATGCCGAGGTTCTTGCCGCCGAACATGCAGACCGGCATCGGGTCCCATTCGTGAGTCGCGCGCGACACCTCCGTCACGTAGGGGACGACCGTGTTGTCGAGCAAGACGCCGCCGAACACGTCGGTCGCGGTAGGGCCCGTCTTCATCGACGAGAGGAACGCCGCAGTGATCTCGTTGTACCAGATCTCGATGTTGACCAAGAAATCCACCTCGGGGCGCCGGTTCGACGTGGCGTTGATGTCGCCCGCGCTGATGCGATGGCTGATCGGGTGGTGCATGTAGATGGCGTTCATATTGGTCGGATAGAAACCCTGGAACGACACGTGATTCGTGCCGGGTGAGTACTGGAAGGTTGCGACGCGGGTCAGATCGCAAGCGAAGGCCGCGCGGATGATGGCGAGATGCGCTTCGGCGACGAGCTTGTGGTTCTCGTGGTCGGCCTGGGAGGCGGTTTCATTGCCGTAGTTGTTGTGGTCCCGGCCGTCGTCGACACCGCCAGCCAGCGTGGTGGGGGGCGGCGTGGGGAGCATGCAGGTGGTCGGATCGACCATCGCGTCGAGTTCGTCTTCGAGGTCGCGGATCGCCGTCTCGTGCGCGTCGAGCACGTCGCGCGAGGTCGAGGGAGCGAGGGTGCGGAGCCGGGCGAGCTCGCGGAGCGAAAAATCGAGCACGCTCTTCTTCGCGGCGCGGGCGGCGGCGAGATTCGGGTCACCGCCCCCGGGCATGACGTTGGCGAACACGCGCTCGTAGAGGTCGTACGGCTTCAGCGTCGGCCGCATGGGCGTGTTTTCCTGCTGGGTCCCACCCTGCACCGTCCCGATGGACTTCCGGGCGTAGTCGTAGGACAGGCAACGCGTCGAGATTTCCTGGAAGTCGATGCGATCGTCGCAGCAAGCCTGCAGCGACTTGATCGGCGCGCCCTGGAGCGCGGGCGATTTGGCGAGCAAGAGCTGGTCGACGGACGGCCCGTCGGCGCACGGGTCGTCTTGTTCCGTCTGCCCGGAGCGCGTGTAGCGCGTCGGACAGCCCGTCGACATGATCACGGTGCCCTTCTCGTGTCCGCCACCGGGGCCGTTCTGGTACATGTCCAGACCGTCGAGCACGACCATGTCGGTTTTCAGCGCCTCGAACGGGGCAAGGATCTTCGACAGCGTGAAGTTCGCGCCGGAGCCCGTGCAGAGCCAGTCGTTGCGGATGGTGCCGACGGGATGGTGGTACATGAGGAAGCGCGCCGGTGAGGTCGCCCCCATCGCTTTGACCTCGGCGTTCCGCAGCATGGCGTAGAGGCCGAGCGAGCCGCCGACCGAGGCGAGAAAGTTACGTCGCTTGATGCGATACGACATCGTCATGCTGACTCCTAGGGCGAGATGGTGCGTTCCTTGGCCACGGCCGACGCCGCGACCTCGCGCACCAAGCTCTTGAAAGTGCCGTCGCCGGCGCGAAACGCGTCGTGCACGGCCTGGACGCTGCAATCCTGGGCGGCCACCTCGCCCCAGGCCGTCGCGAACTGAACGACCTTGGAGGACAGGCAACGCGCGAAGATCCCGCTATCGTTCGCCAGCCTCGCGAACTCGAGGTAGTTCGCCGCCGGCGCGCCGCCGAGCGTGTCGGGCAGGGTGACCGAGGTGTTGATCGGATCGAGATCGGCGTACGTGGTCCGGAAGCGGCCGATCGCGTCGAACGACTCGAGCACGAGGCCGTAGGCGTCGAAACTGAGATGACAACCGGCGCACATCGGTTGCCCGGCGCGGTAGTCCGCTTTTTCCCGCTCGTTCAAGGTGGGATCGTTCTTCAACGCGTCCACCGCGTCCGAAATCTCTGGTGGGGGCTCGTCGATGCGCGGCGCGCACAGGATGCTCGAATTGACGAACAGGCCGCGGGCGACGACCGATGTGGTGTCGGGACGCGACCGGATCGCCATCATGCTGATCTGCGAAAGCAGCCCGGCGCGCTCGGTTTCCGGCAGATCCACCTCGAGGAAGCCGGCGCCGGGGGCGCCGGGGTACGCGACACCGTACAGCGCGGCCAGATCCTCGTTCACGAACGTGTGGCGCGAGAGCATCAGGTCCGAAACCGTCCCCTGCCAGAGCGCGCGACCGAGAAACAGCTCGGTCTCGCGGTAGGCAGCGTCGCTGACACCCAACGTCCACTCCGGATAAAGGGCGGGATCCTTGGTCGTGGCATCGATATCGCCGATTCGGTAGTAGGAAAGCATCACTTCGGTCAGGTTCGCCTGTGCTTCCGGTGTCGCGAGCAGGCGGTCGACCTCGGCGCGAACGCCGTCGGGCGTGGCAAGCGTGCCGGCCGCCGCAGCGGCGGTCAGCTGCGTGTCGGGCGGACCGTTGACGACGAAGTAGGAGATGAGACTCGCAAGTTCGTTGCCGGTGAGGGTGGAAACCGTCGCACCAGCGGCGACCGCGCCGATCTCGGTGCGGTAGAGCGATGCCGGCGAGAGCAGAATGGCCTGGATCGCGTACAGCACGGCGTCCTCCGGCGTGACGCCGGTGGCGGCGATCGCGGTCCGCGTCGTCTCGATGCTCGCGGTCTCTTCCGCGGTGATGGGTCGTCGGAAGGCGCGCGCCGCGAGGGCGTTCAGGTAGGTGGTGATGCAGGCGGCATCCGTCGCCGCCGCGCAGCCGGTCACTGCGGCGAGGCGCGCTGCGACCGTGCCCGCCGCTGCCTCCGCCCGATTCCACGTCTTGTGGAGGATGTCGGCGTTGACCAGGTCACCCTCGGTAAAGAGGGCTTGAAACTCGCGGTGGCGGCCATCCGAGAGGACGCTCGCGGCTTCGAGCGCAGGCCGCACCTCGGCACCGAGCAGCGCCGTGTAGGTGTTCTCCACCTGTGCGAAGTCCAGCCTGACGATGCGCTGAGGGGGCGGCGCTTTCGTCTCGCAAGCGCCGAGCGTACCTCCGGTCCCGCCAGCAGCTCCGCCCGTTCCGGCGACGCTGCCACCCGCGCCAGCGCTTCCCGAAGCGCCTGCCGTCGGTACGCCTCCCGCGGCCGCGCTGCCGCCCGCTCCCGCGAGGGGACCAGCACCCGACGAGCCACTGGTGCCGGCCATCGGTGTGCCGCCACCGACGCCCGTTGGGTCCTGATTCTGCTTGTTACCGACTTCCGCGGTGCACCCGAGGCTCAAGCCGAGCGCGACCGGGATCACCCAACCGAGCGATGCCGCCGATGGACTTCGAACACAACCCCGCCAAGGTGCAGAGTTCCACATGAGTCACCCACTGAAGCAATGACACGGCCTCCGTTCCGACCGTGCCCGTGGCTTCGCGTTCCTACCGTTGTTGAAGAGGCGCCAGCGGCCCGGCGTGTTCCAAAAAAAGACCACGCCCGTCTTCGGCGGTGCTGAGACAATCATCGCGACCGAGAACGGCATTCGTGCTCACGCCCTGCCGATGCGGCACAACCTCCACCGCGGTTCCCGTGAACCCAGAAAACTTCGACTGCAAAGGAATTTTCGGCGCTCATTGCAGATTATCGTCGATTGGTGAATCTTCAGTGGGCGGTCGGGAATCATCCTGTCATGCGCCGATTTCGCTTCAATAGGTCTGCCGTCCTGGCGCCCGGCGTCGTGGCCGCACTCTCCCTCGGCGCGTGGGCCTGCAGCAGCACCGCGGGCGACACCATCACGCCCGCCTCAGGCGGCTCGGATGGGAGCGGCGGGTCGAGTGCAGGCGCGGGCGGCGTTGCCGCGGGTGCCGCAGCCGGCGTTGGTTCCGGAGGGAGCGCGGCGTCGGCTGGTGCCGGTGGAACGACCGCTGGTGCGGGCGGCACGACGGGTGGCGCCGGTGGCGTGACCGGCGGCAGTGGTGGAGTGAGCGGCGCCGGCGCAACGTCTGGTACCGCCGGCGTCGGAGGCTCGACGGCTGGCCAGGGCGCGAGCGCAGGCGCAGGCGGAACTGCGGGAAGCGGCGCGAGCGGTGGTTCCGGCGGCACTGCCGGCAGCGGCGGCTCGGTCCAAGCCGGAAGCGGCGGCGGTGGCGCGGTCGCCGGCATGCCGAATGGAACGTTCGGAGAGCCCGAGGGGACGATCCCCAACATGCCGCAGCCGGAAACGACCGTCGACCTGCCGAAGGACGACTGGGAGGACGGGCTGATCTCTCCCTCGCTGCAGAACGGGCACCAAATCAACCAGTCGTCGGTCGTGAACGGCTACCTTCTCGTCGGCGGCAACGAGGAGTTCTGGCTCTACGACGTGTCGAACCCGGTTTCCCCGCGGCAGCTGTCCGCCTTCACCACGCCGGGCCGCACCGGCGGCGAGGCGGAGACCCACAGTATTTCGTACGCCCGCTACGGCGACCGCTTTTACGTGGTCACGATCGGCGGCTACGGCATCGACACCTGGGACGTGACGGACGAGACGGCTCCGACGCATCTCGACCAGCTCGCGATCCCGGGAACCAACTACGGCGACTACACGGAGGCCGTGTGGGGGGTGTCGTGGCAAGGGCAGTACATTTACGTCGGCGCGACGAACAACGGCATCAAGGTCGTCAACGCCGCCGATCCGCGGGCGTTGACCATCGTGCGCGAGGTGCCAACGTCGCAATACGGCGGCGTCAGCGCCGGTCCAGTCGACGCGATCGGCAATGTCCTCGTCGTCATGACGCCGAAGGAGAGCGGCGGCATAGCGACGCTGGACATCAGCGATCCCACCGCGCCGACGCGGCTCGCGTCGTTCACCACCACCACCGCCTACATCGGCGCGTTTCACCGGCACTACGCGTTCTTGATCGGCCTCCGCGCCTGGGACGTGCTGTCGAACCCGAGCAGCATCGGCTCCGGGACGACGCCGATCGGCAGTCTCACCACCGAGGGGTCCGAATACATGGCGTTCAGTGACGACCGCATGTTCCTCGGTCACCTGCGCGGCGAGATCAGCGGCACTCCGGGCGCTTCGAAGATCGACGTCAGCGATCCTAGGAACATGAGCGTGATCAGCCGCATCTGGGGTCGCCAGAACCTCGGCAACCTGAACGACGACCAGTTCATCTTTCCGATCGGCAACTTGCTCGTGATCGGCGACGACCAGTCGCCGTATCCGGGCTGGGTGATCGCCGTGCACCAGGCCGAGCCCGACACCACGGCTCCGGTCGTCGACACCGTCATCCCCAAGAATGCCACGACCGGCAATGCGACCAGCTCTCGCATCGGGATCACGTTCTCGGACAACATCGAGCTCGCCACCGTCAACTCCGCGAGCTTCATCGTCCGCCCCGTCGGCGGGCAGCCGCTCGCCGGCAAGTTCGGTTTGCGGAACGCCGTCTTGAATTTCGACCCCGACGAAGATCTCGAGCCGGGCACGACGTACGAAGTGGTATTGCCCGCCGGCGGCATCGCTGACCTCGTCGGCAACAAGCTGGCCGCGGAGTGGAAGTCCACGTTCACGACCGAGTAGCGCCGTCCGTGTCGGGTAGCGGCGCATGAGCACGTTCCGTGTCGGCTTCGGCGCCGCCTGGCTGGGCGCTTTCTTCGCCGCGGCGCCGGCGTACGCGCTCACGATCGACGTGACGCACGCGGGGCCGTCGGTGGTCGGCGAGGCTCACGCGTTCACCGCCGTCACGACCGAGGCAAACGGTGCGGTCACGTTCGAGTGGACGTTCGGCGAGAGCGGGACGCCGGAGCCGGGCGGCGCGGAAATGTCCCACACCTTCGCCGAACCCGGCCTTCACGCCATCACCGTTCAGGCGACGGACGAGGGCGGCGACGTGGTGAGCGACTTTTTCCTGCACCTCGTCCATCAGCCGCTGACGGCCGCGCGCCCGACGTCGTCGACGTCGATCGTCTACGACGCCGCCCGGAATCGGATCTACTCCGTCAATCAAGACAGCGGCACCGTCACGTCGATCGATCCGGAAGCGCTCGTCAAGGTCGGCGAGCTCGCCGTCTACCGAAAGCCCGAATCGCTCGCGCTGACGCCGGAGGGCAAGCTCTGGGTCGTCCACCGGGACGACTATGCGGTGGCCGTCATCGATCCGGACCGCTTCGAGATCGAGCGCGGCTTTCGCTTGCCGTACGCATCTCAGCCCGTCGGCGTCGTGGTGAGCCCCACCGGCGACGCCGCGTATGTGAGCCTGATGGCACTCGGCAAGTTGCTCCGGCTCGACCCGAGCACGGGCGAAGTCACCGGCGAGTGCGAGATCGGGTCGCGGCCGCGGGGAGTTGCGGTGTCGCACGACGGCAGGGACGTGTACGTGACGCGCTTCATCGCTGCGGACTCGGGCGGCGAGGTGGTCAAGGTCGACGCGGCGGCGATGCAGGTGGCGTCGCGCATCGTCCTACCCCTCGACAGCGAGACGATGGACGGTCCGCAGGCGGCGCGCGGACTGCCCAACTACCTCTTCTCCGTCGCGCTCTCGCCGGACGGACGGCAGGCGTGGGTCCCCGGAAAGAAGGACAACATCCTGCGCGGCGGCCTGCGGGACGGCCAGAACCTCACGCACGACACGACGGTGCGACCCCTCGTTTCCGTCATCGACACGCTCGCCGCCGAGGAACTGTACGACAGTCGAATCGATCTCGACGACCGTAGCCTGCCGATGCACGTCGAGTTCAGTCCGCTCGGGAACCTGGCGATCGTGACGCTCGGCGGGTCGAACCGGGTCGAGGTTCGCGACGTGACGCGGCCGAAGCAGGTGTTTTCGGCGATCACCAATGCGGGCACGTTCCCCCGCGCCTCCGTGCTGGCACCGAACCAGCGCTTGTTCGTTCAGGGGGCGCTCAGCCGCGACGTTCTCGCTTACGACCTGTCGCGGATGCTCGACGAGTTCGACACCGGCTCGCCGGCACTGCTCGCGACGATCTCGACCGTCGCGAACGAGACGCTCGCGCCCGACGTTCTGCTCGGCAAGAAGATCTTCCACGACTCGGGCGATCCGCGGATGGCGTCGGAGGGGTACCTGAGCTGCGGCGTGTGTCACTTCGAGGGCACCGACGACGGCCGCGTTTGGGATTTTTCCGACCGCGGCGAGGGGCTGCGCAACACGATGGCGGTGATCGGCCGCAAGGGGACCGCCCACGGGCGCCTCAACTGGACCGGCAACCTCGACGAGGTGCAGGATTTCGAGCACCTGATGAGGACGCTGTTCCTCGGCCGCGGCTTCATGCCCGACGAGGTGTTCAACGTGGGGACACGAAACCAGCCGCTCGGCGACGCCAAGGCCGGTCTCAGCCCGGAGCTCGACGCGCTCGCCGCGTACGTCGCTTCTCTCGACCACGTGAACCCGAGTCCGTTTCGCAACGCCGACGGGACGCTCACGCCGGACGGCCTCGCGGGGAAGGCGCTGTTCGAAAAGCTCGGGTGCGACTTCTGCCACGGCGGCAGCGAAATGACGGACAGCATGCGCGGTTCCTTGCACGACGTCGGGACACTCACCGAAGCCTCCGGCACGCGGGCGGGTGAGCCGTTGTTCGGCATCGACACGCCGACGTTGCTCGGCGTTTGGGAAACGGCTCCATACCTTCACGACGGATCGGCGCCGACGCTCAAGGACGTCCTCACCACCAAGAACGCGACCGATCTGCACGGCTTCGTCAGCGCGCTCTCGTCGCTCGAGGTGGATCAGCTTGTCGCCTATCTCCTTCAGATCGACAGCGACGTGCCGGCGCCTCGGCTGCCGTTCGAGCCGCCTCTGCCGGTCGGAGGTGCCGGGAGCGGAGGAGCCGGTGGTGTCGCCGGCGGAGCGGGCGGGACCGCCGGCGGAAGCGGAATTGGTGGCGTGTCGGCCGGTGGCGCGCCGCCCGACGGCGCTGCGCCACCGAAAACGGCGAGCTGCGCTTGCCGCCTGACCTCCGCCCCAGCGCGCGATCGGCTCGCGTGGTGGGGCCTTGCCGCGTTTGGCCTGGGTCCGATCGTGATCGTCGGGCGACGGCGCAGGCGAAGCGGAGGGCGCGCGTCGTGACCGGCTCGTTCACTCGTTCGGAAGCGCAGCGCGGGCGCTTCGGTGCCGCCGTTGCGCTCGCCCTTGCCATCGTGTCGGCGAGCGGCTGCGGATCCAGAGAGCCCGATCGAAGCCCAGGAGGGCCTCAGGCCGGTGCCGGTGGAACCGGAGGCACCGATTGGTCGGCGCTCCCGCCCGTGACGCACCCCGACGCCGAACTCGCCGGCCTCGGTGCGCGGGGCGTTACCATCGAGCGGATCTGCGCGCGCGGTCACGGTGACGCGTTCGCCACCGCCCTGTGCGGTGCGGGAGGGCGTCCCGACGTTCGGGACATGGTGGCGCTGCTCGCGCTCGCGGGGCTCGAAAGCGAGCGTGCTTTTGCACTGACCGCGAATTCGACCTCGCTCGTGGCATCGAGCGTTTCGGCCATCAACCCCCGCCTTTTGGTGTTCCCTCGGTTGAGAAGCGACCAAGAGCGTGCCGCGACGATGACCTCGATCGCTTTCGTGCGCGGCGAGCAGTTCGTCGAGATCGTGAGCCGCGATCCACTGACCGACGACCTCAATTTCTACCTTTTCGCTTTCGAGCAAGCGTGCAGCTACGAGGCTCCCGGTTGCGACCTCGTGAGTTTGCTCACCGAAGAGATCGAACACGACTGGACGGCGTATAGCGTCTACGACCAGGACGACCTCGAGGCGACGTCGTTCGACTGCCTTTCGTGTCATCAGCCCGGCGGCTGGGGCACGAAGCGCATCCTGCGCATGCAGGAGCTCGCCAGTCCGTGGATGCACTGGTTCCCTCAGCGCTTCGCGCAGCGAACCGATTCCGACCGCATCCTCGGCGCGCAGTTTGCGGAGGCGCACCAGACCGACACGCAATACGGCGGCATCCCCACGACCGTGATCATGAACGCGATCGACGAGGGCAGCGGCGCGCAGCTCGAAACGTTGTTGCGGGCGGAGGGATTTTCGGACCAGCCGAATCCGTTCGACGGCCAGATCGCGGCCGAAATGAAGAGCGGTGAGAGCCCCACCTGGCAGGCGCGCTTCGATGCCCACCTGCGCGGCGAGGCGATTGCGGTGCCATACCCCCTGCTCGAAGTGACCGACCAGGCGAAACGAGCCGCGGCCGTCCGTTCGTACTTGGACGTGATCGGCGGCACTTCACCGCGGGAGAGCCTGCTCGACATCCGGCAGATCTTTTCGGACGACGCCGCACAGAAGCTCAGCTTCGTCCCGCAGCCCGCCGCCGACGGCCGGACGGTGCTCTTGCAGATGTGCGCGCGCTGTCACGACGGGCGCGGCAATCCGGATCTAAACAAGAACCTGTTCGACGTGCGCCGCCTCGACGAGATGTCGCGCGGGGCCAAAGATCTCGCGATTGAGCGCATCAACGCATCGAACGCGACGCGCATGCCGCCCTGGCGCGCCGGGAGTCTCACGCCCGAAGCGATTCAGGCGGCGACCGCCGAACTAGAGGAGTAGGCCCCCACGCGGCCGGACGTGTGCGACGGACGCGTCAGGGGCAGGTCGCGACCCAGTCGAGACTGCTGCCGGTGGCCGTGGTGTCGCTGGTATCGGCGTTGAGCCAGAGGGCCGTCCCGCTCGGATCACTGGTTTGGTTCGTCGCCGCCGAGACCGTCCCGTTCATGCCGAACGAGAAGGAGAGCGCGGGGGTGGTGTTGACGGAAATCGAATCCACGTAGACGACCGTAGGGTTCGACCAGGTCATCGAGGGCGCCGCCTGGATTTCGATGCCGATGCGGCTGACGCTGGTCTTTGCCATCCCCGACATCGCGGCGGGTTCGGCAGCGATGTTCCACGTCAACGTCGCCCAGCCGTCCTGGTCTGCGAGCAGCGGTCGCATCGCCGCGGGGGCCGCCAGAAAGTCGTATTCCGAATCCTGCGCGTAGAGGAAAATCCTGCCGCCGGTGCCAGCCTGCACGTAGATGCGCATGCTGATCGTCGTTCCCATGTCGCTCAGGTCGGCGGCGTTGTTGAGCGAGATGACGAAGTGCGCCTTGTCGTTCGCACCGTTCAGCGGGACCGTGAGCTCGGCGCAACCGCTCGCTTCGGTGCCACTGCCGCTCGCTCCGCCGGTTCCACCCTTGCCGCTGGTTCCACCCTTGCCGCTGGCTCCGCCGGTGCCACTGGCGCCACCCGTGCCGCCGGTTCCACCCTTCCCGCCCCCGCCACCCTTGCCCGCGTTTGCGGTCGTGCCCCCGCTGCCACCGCCCGTCCCCGCGCCGCCGCCACCGGTGCCGCCGCTGCCACCTCCACCACCGAGCGCGCCAGCTCCGCCCGTCCCCGCGCTCGTGCCGCCCGTGCCGGAACCGCCCGCACCACCCTTGCCGCTCGTGCCTCCGGTCGTGGTACCCCCAACCCCCGCTGTCGTGCTGCCCCCAAGGCCGCTCAGGCCGGCGACAGCCCCGCCGACGCCCGCAGTCGGGGCCGTCTCGACGCTCCCCACGGGGTCTTCAATCGCCACGGCGCACGCGGGAGCCGCAAGAACGCCCAACACGACGAGGCACTGCTTGCGGGGGAAGCCGCTACTGGCGCGCATGGCACTAACGAAGCCGCTAGTGTTGATGCCCGCAAACGCGTCCCCCCATTAACTTTGATCGAGGCTAGGTACTTCTACGCAGCCTTCTTCGCGAAACGTTTCACTTCCAGTTGACGGTCGCCCAGCCACTTCCGGGCATCGAAAATGAGAACTTCTTCCCGGCGACCTGGACGATCGACGTCTTCTGGCCGCCGGAGTTGTACATGACGAGCACGATCGTGCCGTCGGGGTTCTTGAACGCGAGCGCATCCCCGCCCGACGTTTGAACCATCTTGGCTCCCGGATCGACGTACTGCGAGACGTGGCGGAACACGTAGTACGCGGGAGTCACGACCAGCCTTTTCGCCGACGTGTCGACGGCGAGGAGCGCGTTTTGTGCCCAGGGGCGCACGGTGTCGAGGCTCCTGCCGACCGTATCGAGCACCATGTTCCACGCCGAATACGAGTTCACGCCCTTCTTGAGCCAGTCGCGAATCAAACCCCAACTCTCGACACCGTAAGCGTGATCGTTCGGCGCGCGCGACTGATTCGTGCCGCTGACCCAGGGGTAGTTGCCGCACTTGTGCTCGGTCTGCCAGATCTGGAGGCTGCTGTTCAGGCCGAGATTCCCCCACACGTCGATCATGCCCCACTGGAGGCCGTACCCTTTGACGAACCCCCGCGCGGTGGCGTTGTTCATCACCGTGGTGAGGACGGTGGCGTCGGCCGTGGAGTTCGACATCGTGCCGATGAAAATCTGAGCGGTGATGTTGCGGTCGGCGAAGGTCGGACCAAGGTGCGTTCCGATGAACGTCGCCATCAGGCTTCCGGACCAGCCGCACGAGGGGTAGTCCTGCTGGAAGCCGGGCTCGTTCTGCGGGTGGATCGCCGTGATCGGGATGCCGACCTTGCCGTACTCCTCCACGAACCTCGCAAGGTACAGGGCGAACGCCGCGAGGTTCGTGGCGTCGCTCTTCATGTTGCCGCGGTCGTACGTGTTGTTGTCCTTCATCCACGGCGGCGGCGTCCACGGGCTGCCCCAGAACTGGATGTTGGGTTTCACCGCGATCGCCGCCTGGATGTACGGGATCAACCGCTCCTGGTCGCGGGCGATCGAGAAGTTGTTCATCGCCGTATCGCCAGCCGTATCGTTCAGCGTGTAGCGGTTCATCGCGTAGTCGCTGGCACCGATCGGAATGCGGCCGAAGGTGAAGTTCGCGCCGTCGGCCGCGTCGAACAGGAGCTTCATCGCGAGGTCGCGATCCGCGGCACTGAGCGCGCCGAGTGCTTCCCAGCCCTTCTCGTTGAAGGTTCCGCCGAAGCCGGAGATGGTCTGCAGTGCCGAGCCGTCGTTGACGGTCACCTCGGCGTTGCCGTTCGTCACCTCGGTGAGCGTCCCGACCTGCCAGTACGCGTTCTGGGCCGAGGTGATGAGCTCCGGTTCGTCGATCGGTGGTGCGCCCGCGGTGCCGCCCGCGCCACCAGCCCCGCCCGGCGAATCGCCGCCGGCACCGCCGGAAGCGAGGCCACCGGTGCCGGCGGCATCCGTTCCGCCCGCGCCGGCAACCACCGTACCGCCCGCGCCCGCAGCGTCCGTTCCGCCCGCACCCGCGGCGTCAGTTCCGCCTGCGCCCGCCGGTCCCGTTCCGCCCGCGCCCGCGCTGATTGCTCCTCCGCTGCCGGGCTGAGCTCCTCCCGTGCCGCCGCTGCCGCCGACCCCCGCACCGGCGACACCACTGCCGGCGGTACCTCCCGAACCTCCGCCAACGCCACCCACCGAACCGCCAGCGCCACCTGTGCCACCGGTGGTTGGAGCACCTCCGGTCTCATCGTCGTTCTCGGCTTCGGTTGCCTCGAGGCTGCACGCGCCGACGAGAAGCAGAAAGGAGAAACCGAAGAGCGGTCGACGTAGGCTGTTCATCGCTTTCCTGCAGGCGTGGGCACCGCGAGCGCAGGCGCTTGCGGCTTTCCGGATAATTCCCACTCCGCCAACAGGCGATCAGACGAACCGCGCTATTCGCGCGAGGATGTAGAATTACGCAGCCGGGCGTGAGCGACTGCCGATTTCGCCCCCCGCGAACGACTCAGCGCACGGGTTCCAGCATACGGCAACCGGGGCACCCGCTGTTGCCGACAGGGCCGATGTCGCAGTGCTCGGGCTCCTGGACGATGCCGTCACCGCAGAACGGGCCGAGCTTGCAGCCGACGTCGCACTCGCCGTACCCGCCGTCGTTGATGCCGTCGTCGCACTCTTCGCCGAAGCTCAGGATGCCGTCTCCGCAAATCGCGGTGCAATCGCTCGGCGTCGACTCGAAGCCCGAGAGCGTCAGCCGGAACGAGGAGCCGTACACCTTCCTCTCGGCCTGGAAGACGGAGATCCTGTAGACGTTGCCCGCCGTGAGGCCGAAATCGGCCGCGGACTGGGCGTTGATCGTGACCGAGCCGTCCATCGGCACGTGGATGCCGCCGAGGTCCACGGCGAGACGGCCGTTGACGAACACGAACACGTCGTCGTCACCCGTGAAATCGAGCCGTGCGTTGGTGTCTGCCTCGTAGCGGAACCAGTACTGTACTTCGCTCGTGAACGAGAAGTTGTGCAACGCGCCACCCGGTTCGTCGGGCCACCCGTTGAACCCGTACTGCAGGGGCATCTTGGCGATGGACCGGGGCTGACTGGTCGGCCCCGTCACGCTATCGACGGGGAAGAACGTCGGGGTGCCGTCGTAGGCCACGAGCATGCCGCCCGTGCAGTACCTGGACGGATCGTAGCTGCACGGCATGCAGCCGGCGACGCAGTCAGCGACCTGCCCGTCGAAGTTCGTCGTGCACTCGGTGTCGCACGCGGCCGCTGCGGCGGTGAGGGTGTCAACCTCGGCCTGAAGATCTGCGATCTCCGTCTCGAGCGCGGCAATCTGCATTTCGAGCACCGCAATCGCGTTGGCGTCGGGATTGGCCTCGGCCTGGCGCTGCGCGAGCTGGTCCTGCCGTTGTGCCAGCTCCTCGGTCCGCTGCCGAAGCGTGTCGGATCTCGAACGGACCTGGTCGTGATCGGGCCGGCAAACGTTGTCGCACTGGAGCATGCCCCGCACGCGCTCCGCGCAACCCGGCTGGCACGTCTCGGGGCTGGTCGCGTTGTTGACCTGCTGCTCCTGACCACCCGCCGGCGCCACCGTTCTGATGAGCTGCTCGCCGTTCGCGCCGTAGCGGTTCACGTAGCCGCCCATCATGTTGTCATACAGGGTGAGCACGCCGACGACGCGGACCGATCCGTTACCGTCGCGAAACCACTCCGCGAAAGAATCGGCGGACGCGATGCACGCGTTCATGGGCGCCCTGCCGAACACCGGACGCCCCTCGGCATCGAGCTGGTCCTGGGCGATACCGGGGACGATGAGGCTCTCTGGGTCGATGCCAGGCGTGTCCGGGCTATCCTCGGGGATGCCGCAGGTCGTGTCGGGATAGGGGGGCCAGCCGAAGTCGGGGAAGTCTTCGGCAAAATCGCGGAAGATGGCGGGCACCCGCAGCACGCACTCGCCGTTGACCCGTTCGCACAGCGCGGTTTGGTTGCAGGTGAACCCCGTCTCCTTCACGCAGACCGAAGAGCAGCCGTCGCCGTCGATCGTGTTGCCGTCGTCGCAATCCTCGTTGATCAAAAGGCCGTCGCCGCACTCCGAGGTGCAGGATTCCCCCTCGCAATTGGGCTCGTTCAGGCACAGCGAGGAGCAGCCGTCGAACGGTACGTCGTTGCCGTCGTCGCAGCTCTCGGCGCCCTCGACGACGCCGTTGCCGCATTCGGCGTCGGTACAGATGCTGGGCGCGCCTTCGCACTTTTTCCCAAGCTCGATCTTGCATCGCTCCGAGCAGCCGTCGCCGGGAACCAGATTGGCGTCGTCGCAGCGCTCGCTTTGCGCCACGACGCCGTCCCCGCAGCGCGCGATCTCTCGACAAGCTTCGCCCGGGTTCGCACAGCTGAAGCCTCGCTCGACCTGGAGACAGTTCTCGGCGCAGCCGTCGCCGGACACCGTGTTGCCGTCGTCACACGCTTCATCGGCAGTCAGGTTGCCGTCACCACAGCCCGGAGGAGTCGGCTGGTTGGTCGGATCCGGCGAGATGCTTCCGCCGTTCCCACTGATCCCGATGACCGCGCCAGAACCGCCCGTCCCGATGCCCCCACCCACACCGCCACTTCCGGGACCGGTCCCAGCGAAGCCATCGTCCGCGTCATTGGCGGCGCCGGCACTGCAGGCGCCGATGACGAATGCAAAAGCAAAATGAGAACCGACGCGAGCTAAGGGAGTGAAGAGGCGCATGGCGGTCATCCGACGTTTCGTCGCCCATTTCCTGACACGGTGCGCCCCCGGAAGCCATGGGCAAGGCGCCACCCCCGGCCCCCCGCTTTCACTTTCCCGCCAATTCTGCGAGGTGGCTGTGGGGCAAGACAGAAACGTTACAGCACGCGGAAAATCTCCCTTGGCGCGTCGAGCCCCTTGAGCTCGCGGCTGCCCGTCGTCTCCAGCGAGATGTCAGATCCGACCAATAGCTCGCGCGTGGTCCACGAGACGAAGACCTCGCCGCTGCCTGCAAGGCCCATCACGCGCGCCGCCGTGTGGACGGCAACGCCGCGCGCGTCGTCGTTCATCAGCTCGACCTCCCCGGTGTGGCAGCCCACGCGGATCTCGAGGCCCTTCGCGCGGGACGCTGCGACCATCGCCTGGGCACAACGGACCGCGCGTGAAGCGCTGTCGAAGGCGGCGAGGATGCCGTCCCCGGTCGTCTTCAACTCGCGCCCACGATACCGATCGAGTTCGAGACGCATCGCGGCGTTGTGTTCGAGCAGCATCTCGCTCCAGGCGGTGTCGCCCACCCGCGCGAGCACGGCCGTCGACCCAACGATGTCGGTGAACACGAGGGTGGCGACGACCCCACCGCCGAGCTGACTCGGCGCGACGCCGAAGGTGCGCGCACCGCTGAACTCGACCCCGAGGTACGGCACGTCGCCGACCACCCACGCGTCGTGCCCGGGCGGGATCTCGTAAGCGTCGCCGGCGCGGATGTCGAGCGTGGTGCCGTCCTTCATCACGACGTGCAGGTGTCCTTCGATCGCATAGCCAACGTGCGTGTGCTGGCAATGCGTGGTTCCCACGATCGGTTTGACGGCCGTCGACCACCTCCAGCCCGGCTCCATCCGGTACTCCCCGAGCACGGTCTGGTCGAGCGCGACGATGCGCAACGTGCCGTGGGGAAAACTGCGCGTCTCCTCGGGCTCCGCGAAACTCCGGCGTTGCAGGCGGGGCATGGCGTCTTCTCGGTGGGCACCGACGCTAACACGGGACCCTGGGAGCTTCGTTTCGGAGGGGCGCTGCGCCTTTCCTGATCCGTGCCACAAGTATGGTGGTGGCAATGACACGGGTTGGGTTCCTCTTCCTCGCCGCAGGCGCGTTCCTCGGCTGCGCGAGAAGCGGGGTCGGACTGCTTCTCGACGACGAGCACGGAGCCGGCGCGGGCGGGGGCGGATCGGGCGCAGGCGGATCGGGAGTGGGCGGCAGATCGGGAGCAAGTGGATCGGGAGTGGGCGGGTCGGGAGTGGGCGGGTCGGGAGTAGGCGGGTCGGGAGTGGCTGGATCGGAGGTGGGCGGCGGCGCGGGGCTCGGTGGGTTCCTCGGCGGGGGTACGGGTGGGAACCGAGGAGCGGGAATGGGTGGAGTCGGTGGGCGTCCGATCGACACCGAGCTCGAAGTGCCGGTGCCACGGCTGCCCGAGAACGGGCGCGCCACGGGGAGCGTTTGGTCGGAGCGAGCACGGCGTCCCCGCTTCCGATGGGATCCAGTGCCGGGAGCGGGCTACGAGCTCGAGGTCGACGACAGTTGCGTCGCGAACGCCTTTGACGACTGCGATTTTCCGAGCCCCGAGTGGGTGGAGCGCGACCTCGTCATGCCCGAGAGTTCGCCTCCGGTCGGCCTGCCCGTGAGCGAGGTGGCCCCGGTCGGACGCCGCTATTTCTGGCGCGTTCGCTCCTGCCCCGGCGCGGCGTGCTCGCCATGGTCGGCGGTACGCTACGTCGACGTCGGCCGGCAGAAGAGCGACTTCGACGGTGACGGCTACGCCGACGTGGTCCTCACCGCCCCCGGAAATAGTGCCCCGCTCCACGGTCAAGTGCTGGTCGGTTTCGGGCCCCTGCCGTCGGCCCGCTGGGTCGTGCTCGAGGAAGCGCCGGTGCCGGAGATCCAGGACCTCTTCGGTGACGTCGCCGAACCACTCGGCGACCTCGACGCGGATGGCTTCGCGGATCTCCTGGTGACGGTCCCGGGTGATCTTCCTCCCGGTGGGCACGCCGACGTCTACTTCGGAAACCCGACTTTCGGGGAGATCTCCCCGTCCTTCCTGTCCCCGCAAGGCGACAGCGACTTCTCGTTCGGGGGCGCCGTGGTCTCGGCGGGTGACGTCGACGCCGACGGGCACCAAGACTTCGTGGCCGGCTCCCCGCCGTGGCTCCTCCGGGGCGCATCTGATGACGTGATCGCAACCGAACTCCCGCTGGTCCTGGCGAACGACGAGTACGTCACGGATCTATCCGCTGGCGACGTGACGGGCGACGGCTACTCCGATCTCTTTGCCGCCAGCGTCGCGGTGGGCGTTTCGGGCCCAACGAGGTTCGACTTCTTGCGCGGGGGGCCGGGCGGGTTCGACGACGCGTGGACGTTGCTCGAGTCGGACGGTCCGTCCACCGTGATGAACGACAGGAACGGCGACGGGTTTCGCGACCTCGGCTTCGCCTTCAATGTCCCGAACGACCCGATCCCAAATCGGATCGACGTGGCCCACGGCGCCGATCCGCCCGTTGCCGACGTGGTGGCGACCCTTGGGGCTAACTTGATCGCCGGCACGGACACGGGCACCTACGGCGAGTTCGCCCGACCGATCGCAGCGGGCGATATCAACGGTGACGGCTATGACGACACGCTCGTCGGCGTGTCGTGGCACACCTCGAATCTCGTGCAGGCGAATCTCTACGTCGGGGGCGCGGGATCGCCGACCGCGCCCGACGCCGTCTACACCATCCGCTCGGAATTCCTGCTGTTCGTCTCGACGGGGTTCCCCAGAGCGATCGGCGACGTGAACGGCGACGGCTTCGACGACGTGTTCCTGAACGACGATTTCGGCCACAAGGGCGCGCTGTTCTTCGGCGGCTCCGAGTTCGACACGGCACCCGACGACGAGTTGACGCTGCCGTAGACGGCCGCGCAAGTCATGACCACTCGAATGCCGTCGATGCCGACGAACGCGCCTCGTTTTTCAGGATGGTTGCGATCCAGCGAGACGCGGGCATACTCCGGGCTTCATAAGCCTACCGGTTGGTGGCGGAGGTTTCTTCATGCTGGCTCGAAATTGGATCTTGTGCGGAGCGTTCGCGTGGGTGGGCTTGGCATCGTGCGGCAAGGACCCCGATCCTGATGCCGACGAGTGCGTGCGCGGCACCGTCGGTTGTCGCTGCGAACCGGACGACAGCTGCAACACGGGGCTCGAGTGCGACATCTACGGCATGTGCGCGCGGGCGGGGGCCGGAGGCTCGGCAGGCGCGAGCGGCGGCAAGGGTGGCTCGGGGGGCAAGGGCGGGAGCGGGGGCGGCAGCGGCGGCAAGGGCGGGTCCGGCACCGGCGGAAGCAGCGGTGACGCAGGCGAAACCGGAGAAGCGGGTGAAATGGGCAGCGGCGGCAAGATGCCGTCCTCCGGGGGGCGAAGTGGTGCCGGTGGAACGGGCGGCGACGCCGGAACGGGCGGCAGCGCCGGCACCGGTGGCGACCCGAGCACCGGTGGCACCAGCGCCGGGACGGCAGGCAGCGGTGCGACGGCCGGCAGCGCGGGCGACACCGCGGGAACGGCCGGCAGCGCCGGCGCGGGGAGCGGCGGAACCGCCGGCGGTGGTGCGGGCGGAACGAGCGGCATCTCGGGCGCGGGTGGCAGCAGTGGCGCCGGTGCCGGCGGAGCACCGTGCACCACGCTCACCCTCCCGAGCACGATGGACGACCGTAGCTTTAACGGTGACACCGCAAGCTACAACTACATCGCGCCCCCGCGCGGCGCTGCGGACGACGACGTGTTCTCCGTGCAGTTCTACGGCAGCGGCTTCGCCACGGGCTTCAGCGGCGAGGACACGGGCACGTTCGACATCGGCGCCGGCGACGATGGCAGCTATGCCACGTGCTCGCGTTGCGTCCTCTTCGGCGAGGACGGTGGAGCGACCATGTTTTTTGGAATGTCCGGCGAGATGTCGATCCCGCCGCTCTCCGACCACATGGTGGGCTTTCCGAACCTGACCGTGAGCGACGTCACGCTGAGAGAGGTCACGATCGACGGCACGACGTTCGAGACGACGCTCGTCCAGGGCGGTCGCTGCTACCACCTCGATTCCCACGCGGTCGCCCTCGCCCCACCCTCGTCGGCCTGGACGTGCGAGGAGGACTACTACGTCGACGGCTTCTGCGACTGCGGCTGCGGCATCCGCGACCCCGATTGCGCGAACGCCACGTTCGGCGTGTGCGAGTACTGCAACTGCCCGGGCGAAGGCACCGACTGCCAAACGACCAGCGTCTCGATGACGGACAACGCGATCTGCTTGTGACCGCGGCGAGCCATCGTCGGCGGCCATGCTAGAGATCCCGCATGGGATCGGGTGGCTATGGTGCTTCGGTAGCGCTCGTGTTCCTCGCGATGTCGCTCGGGGCTTGCGGCGGCAAGTCCGAGCAGATCGCGGGCACCGGCGCTAGTGCAAGCACCGGAGGCGACGCCGGCGCCAGTGCGGGTCTCGGTGGAAGCGCGGGCGGCAGTGGAAGTGGTGGGAGCGCGGGCGGCGGCGGGAGTGCCAGCGTCGGTGGGAGCGGTGGGAGCGCGGGAAGCGGTGGGACCATCTTCATCCCTCGGGCTCGCTGCGGCGACGGTAGTGTCTACCCGCCCGAAGAGGAATGCGATGACGGCAACACCGAGTCGGGCGACGGATGCTCGTCGACGTGCGCCGACGAGAACGCACCCTGCGGCGACGGCATCCGGGCACGGATCGAAACGTGCGACGACGGCAATACCGTCTCTGAGGACGGGTGCGATGACAGCTGCCACGTGGAGTTCGGCTACCTGTGCACGCCGGGCATCGCGTGCACGCGCTTCTACTACTGCGGTGATTCCTCCGTCGATCCGAACGAGACCTGTGACGACGGCAACAGCCTGAGCGGCGACGGCTGCTCTGCAACGTGCGTCGAGGAGGATGGCTGGGAGTGCGATGAGGATCCGAACTCCTGCTGGGAAACCGTGTGTGGTGACCTGATGCGCGAGGGCAGCGAAAGTTGCGACGACGGTAACGACGATCCCGGCGACGGCTGCTCCGACGTTTGTCAGCTCGAGCCCGAATGCGGAGCGGGCGGCGACTGCGTTCCCCTCTGCGGCGACGCGCTCACGTCCGAGGACGAGGAATGCGACGACGGCAACCTCAACGCGAAGGACGGCTGTTCACCCGATTGCCGGGTGGAAGAGGGCTTCCAGTGCGCGACGGATGACGAAGGCGGGAGCGTCTGCGCGAACATCTGCGGCGATCGCATCATCACCAGGGGCGAGGTCTGCGACGACGGCTCGAACGCGGCGGAGTACGGCCTGGAGTTCTGCGGACCGGGTTGCCAGCTCGCCGGCCACTGCGGCGACAGCTTGATCCAAACCCGGTACGAAGACTGCGACAACGGCCCCTACAACGGAACTGCCCAGTCGCCCTGCAGCAGCGCGTGTACGCTGCGTGTGTGAGCCAGCACGCGAACACATCGTGGTCATCGCGGAGCAGGCGCGCAGACGCAAAACCGTATCGAGCGCTTCGCGAAAACACCCCGGGCGGTTGAGCCTTTCCTGGCGAGCCAGGGCACGGTGCTTGGCGAGCAGCGCCGAGGGCACAAGAAGGTTCGATGATGGCCAAGAACGTGATCACCCCGCATAGTTACGGGGAATACTGGGCGAGACCCGTGCGAGCCATGCATCCAACTTCACTACAAAAATGCGCTCTTATCTTAGGTTTTGCTGCAATCGGATGCGATGCATCAGGAGGTGCATCTGACGACGACACTTCGGGTACTAGCGGCAGCTCGATGGGCGGCACCAGTCTCGGTGGTGCAGGCACCGGTGGTACCGGCGGCAACGCGACCGGGGGCACGACCGGTGGCAGCACAACGGGTGGCACCGGCGGCAACGCGACCGGGGGCACGACCGGTGGCAGCGCCACGGGTGGCAACTCGACCGGCGGCAGCACGACCGGAGGCAGCGGCATGGGCGGCAGCGCCACCGGCGGCAATCCGGCAGGTGGTTTTGGAACGGGGGGCAGCACAACGGGCGGCAGCTCGACCGGGGGCAGCTCGACCGGGGGCAGCTCGACCGGGGGCAGCGGCATGGGCGGCAGCGCCACGGGAGGCAACCCGCAGGGTGGTTTTGGTAACGGAGGCACCACCGGCGGCAGCACCACGGGTGGCAGCACCACGGGTGGCAGCACCACGGGTGGCAACGCCGCCGGCGGCAACGCAGGGAACAACTCCACCGGCGGTGGAGGAGCCGGTGGATCCACCGCTGGCAGTAGCGGGTCATCCACCGGCGGCGCTACGGCGATGCCGGACTGCAACGCTGCGATGCCGAGCGGCGGACAGGCGCGGTCAGGCAACGGTACGGGCGGCGAGGGCAACCTCGCGTGGGAGATCTGGTCGAACACCGGTCAGGGCAATCTCACCACGTACCCCACTCCCGCGTTCATCGCTTCGTGGAACAACGCGGGCGGGTACCTCGGGCGCCTCGGCTACGAATGGGGCGGCTTCGGCGACAACCCGGTGCCCCACAACGAGGTCGGCACCATCACCGCTCAGTTCGTGTCGAAGAAAACAGGAAGCGCCGGCGGCTACTCCTACGTCGGCATGTACGGCTGGACGACGAACCCCTGCGTCGAGTGGTACATCGTGGAAGACTCGTACAACAACATGCCGATCAACCCGGGCGGCACCACCAACATGGGTGAGCGCACGATCGACGGGGGCACCTACATCATGTACAGACGCCCCACGACCGGAACCGGCGGCACGCGGTGCAATAATGTCACCAACTGGAACCAGTACTACAGTGTCCGGAAGACGGCCCGCGCCTGCGGCGTGATCTCCTTGAGCGAGCACTTCAACGCGTGGCAAAGCGTGGGCTTGGACATGACGGGAGAGCTGCTCGAGGCGAAAATCTTGGTGGAGGTCGGGGGCGGTGTCGGTAACGTCGAACTCCCGATCGCCAACGTGATCGTGCAGTGATCTGGCTCGCGGGCCAGGCCGGAGCAGATTTGAAACATTGGCTTGGCTGGGAATAAAAATGCAGCCCGGTCAGAGCCGCGACCCATATTTTGCCAGTCAGGTCGCTGATTTGCGGGAGCGCAGGGGAACGCTCTTCGTTACCTTTATCGAAGCCGAGCGGCCGCTCGCACGCTGACCCTACCCCATGCAAACGACCCCTCGCTCCATTGCTTCTCGTTCCCTCGTTTTGGCATCGCTCATCGCTTCGTCGGTGGCCCTCGTTTCAGCCGCGGGCTGCGTCAGCGGTGACAGCGGCTCGGATGATAACGACCGCAGCGTTGCGGGCAGCGGCGGCACGGTCACCGCGGGAGCAGGCGGTACCGCCGGGAACATGAGCGTCGGCGGCAGCGCCGGGAGCGCAGTCACGACGGGTGGCGCGGGAGGCACGACTGGTGGCGTCGCCGGAATCGGGGGCGCACTCAGCAGCGGCGGCGCGGGCGCAGGTGGCACCGTCACCGCCGGCAGCTCGGGGAGCGGCGGCGCCGGCGCGGGCAGTGGCGGTGCGGGCAGCGGCGGTACGAGTGCCGGAGCCGCGGGGAGCGGCGGCACGAACGTCGGTGGCGCCGGCGCGGGTGGCACGACTGCCGGCACGAATTCCGGCGGTGCGGGTACCGGCGGCGCACCCTGCGTGGACGTCGAACCGCCTCCGGATCCGACGTGGCCCGGCGCGACCTGCGTCAACTGGGCCACGGAAACGTCGGAGTGCGGCGCCGCGTGGTTCGCCGAATACTGCGACGTGAGCTGCGGCCGCTGCGTGCCCGAAGGCGGCGCCGGCGCCGGCGGAACCGGTGGCGCCACGGCCGTCGATTGCTCCGGTGAGGGGCTGCCGAACGTCACCGGCGGCGACGGGTATGCCACGCGCTACTGGGACTGCTGCCAGCCGCACTGCGCCCAGTTCGACGGTCACCGCTGCGGCCAGGACGGCACCTCGAGCACCGGAAACCAGAGCAGTGCGTGTTCGGGCGGAGGATCCTTTGCCTGCTACGACGAGGCCCCGCGTGCCGTGTCCGACTGCCTCTCGTACGGACACTTCGCCAAGCAGAACCCCAACTGCGGCAGCTGCTACCGCATCCAGTTCACGGGTGAGGGGCAGCACAACGCCAACGACCCCGGGTCCAAGCTGATCAAGGGCAAGCAGATGATCATCAAGGTGACGAACACCGGCGGCGATGTCGGCGGCAACCAGTTCGACCTGATGATCCCCGGCGGCGGCGTGGGCCAGTTCAACGCCTGCTCCAATCAATGGGGCACGAGCGACCTCGGCGCCCAGTACGGCGGTTTCCTGACCGAATGCACGGGCACCCACGCGCAAAAGAAAGAATGCGTTCGCCAGGAGTGCATGAAGATCCCTGCCGGGCGCGCGCGCGAAGGGTGCATCTGGTTCGTCGATTGGTTCCAGGTCGCGGACAACCCGAAGTTCACCTCGCAGTCCACGAGCTGCCCGTTCTGAACCTCAAAGCAGGCGTTCCCGCATCTTGCCGAGCGTGTGGAGCACGTTCCCCTTGGCCTGCTCCTGATCGATCTCGCGCAGGAACGCCCAGTAGTCGTCGAGCTTTTTCCGAAAGCGCTCGCCTTCCTCCGAGTCGGCCTCCGCCTCCCGGGCTTCGTCGTCGCTGATGTCGAAGTTGATGGTGCCGCGGCAGTTGGCTGATCCGCAGCGGCACGGGTCGCGCGACGGCTGGTTGCGGGTGACCCAACCGTAGAAGATCGTCACCTCTTTACCTGGAACGATGGTGCGGAGGCACTGGATGCGCCCCTCGCCGCTCGAGTGGATGCTCGCGTTCGGGTGGCAGCTGTGGTTGCAGAGCCAGCCGCCCGGCACGCTGGTGTCGGGGATGATGACCATCCCGTTGTCCGAAAGGAGCGTCAGTTTGGTTTGTGCCGCAGCCTGGGACTCGGGGTCCCAGACATCGACACGCCGCTGCTTCGGCGCGTAAGCGACGACCACGTCGCCCGGATCGAAGCGCTTGAGCGCGAACACCCCGCGCCCCTCGATCTCGCTGTTCCGAAACGCGACTTTGGCCAGGGTGAACTTCACGCCTAAGTTTTTGGTCTCGATCCCGGCGCGCTGTCAAAAGTGCCTCGGGGCGACTGATCGATTTCGCTCGGACCCGACATGGTGAGGGGGTAGACACGCGGAACGGGCATCATGAGATCCAGCAGGGGTCGCGGGGCGTGACGACGCTGCGCGCGACACGAACGGCCGCGTTTTTCGCGCTTTCGCTGGCCTCAGCGAGCGTCCGGGTCAGGGCGGACCCCGCCGGCCGACTCGCCTACAAACGTGGCCCGGGTGCGGAAGCGTGTCCCGACGAGGCCGCGCTGCGGCGCGCCGTAGCGGCGCGCCTGGGCGAGGATCCGTTCGCGCCCGAGTCCTCCCGCACGTTCCGGTTGTCGATCGCCACCCTGGGCGACCACCTCCGCGGCTCGGTGGAGGTGCTGACGGACGGGGTCGCGGAAGGCCGGCGTGAACTCGACGTGGAACCCGACCGGTGCCCCGAACTCGTGGAAGCGATGGCGCTCGCCGTGAGCCTCACCATCAATCCGAACCTGGTCGTCACGGCTCCGCCGGTTGCTGCAACGACGGATGCCGCGCCACCGGCCGTGGCGACGCCACCACGCTCCTCCGCGCCCGCTCCCGTCGCGCCTGTCGCTCCTTTCGGCACCGGTCCGGTGCGCGACTCGGCGCCCGCCCCCGCCTCGACGACGCGCGCCGAGGCGAAACCGATGACTCTGGCGGCCGGGTTGATCGCGCACGGCGCGGTCGGGACAGGGCCAGGCCCGGCCGTGGGCGGCTCGGCGCTCGTTCGCGTGCACGGCACGGTGTGGGAGCTGGGGCTCGAGGGTCGCCTGGACGCACTTTCTCGCGACGACATCGGCCAAAGCGGCACCGTGAAGTCGTCGCTACTCGCCGGTGTGCTCGCGCCTTGCATCCGTCATACCCCGGCCCACCGCGCGGGCATCTTCGAGCATTTCTCGGGCTGCGGGCTGTTGCTCGTCGGATCGATAGCCGCGGGCTCCGAGGGCGTTAGCGTCGAAGGCGCGGACCGGGGGATCTACGTGGCAGCAGGAGGCCGAATCGCGGCGAGCGCGTCGCTCACCGACGGTCTTCTGCTCGAGGCGCGCGTCGACGCGCTTTATCCGCTCGTCCCGGTCACGATCGTCCTCGACGGCGCCCCCGTTTGGCGTGCGGGCGCCTCCGGGACGCTCGGCGCCGGCGTGGTCGGGGAGATTCCGTGACGGAACGGCGCGCGGCCCCCCAAGATCCTTCCGTGGTGGTTTCACGCCGGCTCGCGGCCGTGCCCCCGCCGTCGGAAGCGCCCGCGCAGCATGCGAACCTGCCGGATTTTCGCCGTCTTTTCGATGCCGAGTTCGACTACGTCTGGCACACCCTGCGCCGGTTGGGCGTTCAGGATCGCGACCTCGAGGACGTGACGCACGACGTGTTCCTCGCGGTCCACCAGAAGCTTCACACCTACGACGGCGTTCGACCGCAGAGGCCGTGGCTCTTCGGCTTCGCCTATCGGTTCGCCTCGGGCTACAGAAAGCTCGCGCGCCATCGCCGCGAGGTGCTCGAGCCCGCAGCGGAATTCGGGGATCCCTCCCCGTCGGCGTTTGATCGCACGGCACTCCGGGAAGCGCTCGATCTCGCCAAGAGGGCACTCGACACGCTCGGGCTCGACCGGCGCGCCGTGTTCGTGCTGCATGAGCTCGACGAATGCCCGATGCCCGTGGTCGCGGAGGTCCTCGGCATCCCGCTCAACACCGCTTATTCGAGGCTACGGCTGGCGCGCGAGGATCTCGCGTCGGCGCGCCGGCGCCTCCGCGCGAAAGGACGACGATGACCTTCGGCGACCACGACTCGATCGACGACGACATCCTCCTCCTCAGAGCGGACGCGCGGAGCGGGGTGCCCCAGGGCGCGCGAGACCGGGTGCTCAAGCGCCTCGGCCTCGGCGTGGGGGCGATCGGCGCCGCGACCACCGTCAGCGCGGGAGCAGGCGCAATCACCGGTGCGCTGGCAACGTCGTCGACGAAGATCCTGGTCACCACGCTGGCGCTCGGCATCGGCATCGGCTTCGGGACCCGCTCGGGCCTCGACGTGCTCGGGGGCGCGCCACCGCCGCGGGACGAGGGCCGGTCGGTAGCGAGCGCGACGAAAGCAGCCTCTCCACGAGCGCTCGGCCCACGGCGACCTGCGGAGCCGGCGCCGACACCCCCGGAGACACGAGTCGCCCCCGCGACGACCACAACGACGGACACGGTCGAGGCGCCGCCTTCGAAGGCGCGACCCCAGCCGTCACCCGCGCGCGCTCCCGTGACCGCTGCCATGCCTGCGTTTTCGGTGCCGGCCCCGGTGCTCGTCCCACCGAGCCTCGCGGAGCAGCAAGCGTTGCTCGATGACGCGCGCGGCGCGCTCGTGCGGCGCGACGGAGCGAGCGCGCTGTCGGCAATCGGCGCGCACCGCCTTCGCTTTCCCAACACCACCCTCGCGGAGGAGCGTGCAGCGCTCGAGATCCGCGCTCTCGTCGAGCTCGGCCGACTCGACGAGGCACGTGAGCGGCACGCCGCGTTCGATCTCGCGTTCCCGGGCAGTCTGTTTGCGAACGCGCTCCGAACGTTGCTTCCGAGCACCGCACCAGATCCCGTGACGGAACCAGCGCCTTCGCTCCAAGAGGACGGGTAGGGAACCCGGGGGCCACTCGGGACGCGCAGCAAGGAAACACCATGAAGAAGTTTTCAGTCGCTCTCGCACTCTCGGTCATCGCCTGCGTCGGGGAGGAACTCGACGTCGGCTCGGACACCGGCGGAGCGGGTGGGGCACCTAGCGCGGCCCAACAGCAGGCCGCCACGCTTCAGCTGCCGAGCTGGGCCACGGTCGGCGCGTGCCCGACGACCGGCGAGCCGGCGCCGCAGTTCGTCGGCACCTGGGAGGGCGCCGTCGAGGACTTTTTCCTGAACCCGCTGACGCCGCTCCGCCTCGTGGTCACGCAGGCGACGAGCACGGGGATCTGCGGGACGCTAGCGTGGGGCACGGACAGCCCGCCGCCCCTCCCGCTCACCGATCCCGCACAGACGGGTCGGGAATTCGGCTACGGCGGCGGCACCGGCTTCCCGGTCGAGGGGCTCACCTACACGATCGTCATGGGCGCGGGCCGTGACGAGACGCTGCGCTTCTCGATCAGCGACGCCGAGCCGTGGCAAGGCTTCTGCGCGATGCAGGACACGTTCTACTACTATCCCAATCTCCAAAGCTACACGTGCCTCCCGCCGTACGTGAACCTCGGGATCAACCAAGACTCAGACGTGTGCACGCTTTACCCGTCGAGCACCTCGTCGGACGGCGCGACCACGCTGCCTCTCAAGCAGTGCGCTGGCTGCGACGGACCCTGGGGGCCGTGCGTGTGCAACGCAGAGGCGTGCGCCGCCAACCCTCAGCCGAGTAGCGAATTTGCACTCGTCCTCGGCAGCACCCTCGACGGCAACGACGTGCTGGCAACCAACAGCGAGCTCCTCGGCCAGCAGGCGATTCACCTCGAGCGCGTGGAGTAGACGGCGCGTTGGCAAAGGGCGAGGGACCCGCGACTCGCCCTCGTCGTCGCTGATTGTCAGCCGAACGGGTGCTTTGTATCGTACCGGCGTGCATCGACGCCTGTATCCTCTCGTTCCATTCGTCTTCGTCGTCACCGGCTATTGGGGCTGCGTCGGGCAGCACGAGCGACCTACGGTGACCGGCGCGACCGGCGGAGCCGCCGCTCCGGTCGTGGACGATCGGGATTGGTCGGTCGAAGGAAAGCCGCCCGTTCCCACTGACGGAGCGTTTTTCACCGGGCGCTACCGCAACGTGTTCGCGGAGCTCGGGAAGGGCCCGGACGAGATCAAGGCGCGGGTCGACCAGGCGTTCACCACCTACTTTTCGCTGACGGACGAGAACCGGCTCTACTTCGAGCTCACGCCCGAGGAAGGATACGTGAAGGACATCGCCCACGACGACATCCGGAGCGAAGGTCAATCCTACGCCATCATGCTGGCCGTGCAGCGCGGCGACCGAGCGACGTTCGACAAGCTCTGGAACTTCGCCGTGAAGCGCATGCGCATTCGGGATCCGAAGCATCCCAACCATCGAGGCTACGCCTGGGCGGTGAACACCAAGGGAGAGATTTGCGACGAGAACTCCGCTCCCGACGGCGAGGAGTACTTCGCGCTGACCCTCTACTTTGCTCACCATCGTTGGGGCAGCAGCGAAGGGCAAGGGACTCAGAGCTACAAATACTGGGCAGACGAAATCCTGGACATGATGAAGAACCGCCCCGAAATCTCGGGGCCGCGAGTTCGGCGCCAAACCGGGAGCGACGGGTCGGCGTGCGGGGGAGCCGTGATCACCGACCAGGTCACGTCGCTCCCGCTGTTCCACCCTCGCCAGAAGCAGATCCTGTTCAACGCCACCAAGGGGCACGAGTTCACCGATCCGTCGTACCACCTGCCGGCGTTCTACAACCTATTCGCGGCCTGGGGTCCGGCGAAGGATGCCGCGTTCTGGAACAGTGCAGCCGCGACCAGCCGGGCGTTTCTGGAGCGGGCGATGCATGAAAAATCGGGCCTGGTGACGGAGTACGCGAACTTCGACGGCTCTCCCCACCCCGTATCGTGGAACAACGAGAGCGGCCGCTTCGCCTACGACTCGTGGCGCGTCGGAGGCAACGTCGGAATGGACTGGGCGTGGATGATGCAGCCCGGGCAACGGCTGCGCGAGCGCGCCGACGCGCTGATCTCACACTTCCACGCGCAGGGACCTTCCGAGTACCTGGCGCTCTGGCAGCGTGACGGGACGAACGGCACCGGCCATCACTCGCCGGGGCTCATCGCCATGAACGCGGTGGCCACGCTCGCGACCACCGACCGGGTGTCGGATAAGGCGAAGGCCATGGTGGAAGAGCTCTGGAACACGTCGCTACCGAAGGGAAAGTACCGCTACTACGACGGGCTCCTCTACACCTTCGCGCTCCTCCACCTGAGCGGGGAGTACAAGATCCACATGCCCCCGTCCGACGTGCCGAGCGCGCCGCCCGGATGAGCGCGCGCGCCGAGCACGCCGAGCGCGCCGCCCGGCTAGGCTAGCCGCGGAGCCGGCGACAGCGCGAGCCGATTCCGCTATTCTGGCCTCTTATGTCCAGCCGTTCGGAGCGAGCGTGAGGGGTTTCTTTGCTCCTGCGGTTCTGGTCCTGAATCGCCTGCGCTACCCGCAGAAGTTCCTGCTGATCACCGCGCTCTTCGCGCTGCCGTTGGGCGTGGTGATGCTGTTCTTCATGTCCGTGGTGCAGCACGACATCGAATTTTCGCAGCACGAAAAGATCGGGGTCGAGTACATCCGCCCGCTCGATGCCGTGGTGCAGCACGTGCAGCAGCACCGCGCGCTGACGGTGGCGTTCCTGAGCGGTGCGCCCGAATTCAGGGCGAAGTACGAGGCCAAGCAACTCGAAATTCAGAACGATATCGCGCGCGTCGATGCGGCCGATCGCAGGTTCAACCTGATCCTCGACAGCACGGCCGCGTGGAACGACGTGAAGGAGCACTGGGCCGACCTCAAGGCGGCCATCGCCACCGACACGCCCCAGCAAATGGCCGACCGCCACAAGGCGCTGGTGAAGGAGACCCTGCTCCTGATCAAGCACGTGGGTGACACCTCGAACCTGATCCTCGATCCGGATCTCGACACCTATTACTTGATGGACGCTTTCGTGAACAATCTGCCGGAGGCGGCCGAGTACCTCGGCCAGCTCCGCGCACTCGGCGCGCTGACACCACACCGCGCGCTCAGCATCCTGGAGAAGGAGAGGTTCGCTCAGCTCAGCACGCTCGCGCGATCGGCGTTCGAGAAACACCAGCGCGGCATGGGGGTCGCATTTCGCATCAACCCGGACTTGAAGGTCGCCCTGGAGGGGTCACTGGGCAGGGCCTCCGCCGGTGCGCTGGACTTTCTCGAGTTCGTCGATGCCCGAGCGGTGCAGGCGGATAGCTACACCGTGCCCAAGGCCGAGCACATCGACCGCTCCACCGCCGTGATCGACTTGGCTTTCGTGCATTGCGCGGGCATTGCCGAAGCGCTCAGTCACCTCATCGGCGTGCGCGTCAAGAAGCACCAAGACACGCGGCGCTTCGTGCTGGTGCTTTCCGCGATCATGGCGGTCCTCGTCCTCTACGTTTACGTCGGCTTCTACCTTTCGGTGCGGCAGACGGTGGCGAGCCTGCGTGAGGTCTCGGGGCGCCTGGTCGCGGGCGATGTCTCGCGCCAGGCGATCCTCGCCAACCGTGACGAACTCGGTGAGGTGGTGCGCGCGTTCAACGACGTGGCCATGGCCATGACCGCCACCAACGCGAGCCTGAAGGACGAGGTCGTGCAGCGTAAGAGTGCGGAGCAGGCGGCGGAGCAAGCGAACCGCGCCAAGAGTCAATTTCTGGCCAGCATGAGCCACGAGCTCCGCACGCCCCTGAACGCCATCATCGGCTACAGCGAAATCCTGCAAGAAGAAGCCGAAGAGACCAACCATCCGGAGATCCTGCCGGACCTGCAGAAAATCCGCTCGGCCGGCAAGCACCTGCTCCACCTGATCAACGACATTCTGGACCTCTCGAAGATCGAGGCCGGCAAGGTCGATCTATTCCTGGAGAGTTTCAGCGTCGAAAAACTGGTGACCGAGGTGGCCGGCATGCTCGAGCCGATCATCAAGAAGAACAGCAATACCTTTGCCGTGCGCTGTTCCGCGGACGTGGGGCAGATGGATGCCGATGCCACCCGAGTGAGCCAGTGCTTGTTCAATCTGCTCAGCAACGCGTCGAAGTTCGCGCAGTCGGGCAGTGTCACGCTGGAAGTCGACGCGATCACGAATGCCGACCGAGACGCGGTCCGGTTTCGGGTCATCGACACCGGCATCGGCATGACGCCCGAACAGATGACCTGGTTGTTCAAGCCCTTCACCCAAGCCGACGCGTCCACCACCCGTCACTACGGCGGCACCGGGCTCGGGCTGGCCATCACCCGGCGCTTTTGCGAATTGATGGGCGGCACGGTTTCGGCGGAAAGCGTGCACGGCAAGGGCTCCACCTTCACCATGATCATCCCGCGACACGTCGAGCCCCGTTCCCTCGACGTCGACCGCACCGATCAGGGCAGCATTTTCCCTTCGTCGAAGGCCGCGCCGAGCATCGCGCCACGGGGCACCGTGCTGACCATCGACGACGACTCCGCGGTGCTCGAGTTGCTCGAACGGTGCCTGACCAAGGAGGGCTATCGCGTCGTGCAGGCCAAGAGCGGTGCGGAGGGGCTACGCCTGGCCGCCGAACTCCGCCCGAGCGCGATCACTCTCGACGTGGTGATGCCGGAAATGGACGGGTGGCAAGTCCTGCGCTCGCTCAAGACCGACCCCAAGCTCTCCGACACGCCGGTGGTGATCGTCACGATGACCGACGACATGGCCCAGGGGTTCGCGCTCGGCGCCGCCGATTTCCTGGTAAAGCCCGTCGACCGCACGCGCCTCCTCGAGATCGTCGAGCGAGTCAGGCCACTGAAGCAGATCACGCGAGTGCTGGTCGTCGAAGACGACCCCGCGAGCGCCGAGATGCTGGTGCGCTCGTTGAAGAGTGCCCAGTGCGAAGTCACGGTGGCCAAGAACGGTGTCGAAGCGCTGAAGCGAATCGAGGCGTCGCCTCCCGATCTGATGCTGCTCGATTTGATGATGCCCGAGATGGACGGTTTCGAAGTCGTCGCAACGATCAGGAACGATGCGCGCTGGCGTTCGATCCCGGTCGTGGTCATCACCGCCAAGGACCTGACCGACGAGGATCGCGCGCGCCTCAACGGCGGTGTTGACCGCATTTTTCGCAAGGGCTCGATCCCCCGCGACGAGCTCTTGCGCGAGCTCCGGCTGTTGCTTGCCACACCGACCCCCCCGCACCCGCGTCATGAGCACGATCCTGCTGGTCGAGGACAATGAGCTCAGCGCCGACATGCTGACGCGCCGGCTGAGGAAGCGCGGCTACGACGTGCACCTGGCCACCAGCGGAGAGCAGGCGGTCGACATGGCGGTGACACTCCTACCCGACCTGGTGCTGATGGACATGGGCCTGCCCACGTTCGACGGCTGTGAGGCAACGCGCCGGATCAGGGCGAACCCCGCGACGACCGGGATGCGGATCATCGCGCTCACCGCGCACGCGCTCGCAGCAGAGCGGACGCGGGCCCTGGAGGCCGGCTGCGACGACTACGACACCAAGCCGGTGGACCTGGCGCGGCTCTTGGGCAAGATGACCGCGATGCTCGCCAGGGAATGACGCGCTGGGTGCCTAGCTCTGCCCCTTGGCGACCTCGGGATCGGCGCCGTTGCCGTTTCTGTGGGTGGGGCGATCGCCGCTTTCCGAATCGCCGATCGTCAGGGCTCTCGTGGGGTCGAACATGCGCGACCCCTCGCCCGTGACGCCGGACTCGGCGCCGGAAGCTCCGCTTCGCTCGTCGTGGCCCAGGGCCGGGACGGGCCACTCCGGCTCGACCCATTCCTTGGACCAGTGGTTGAGCACCGCCTGCAGCGCGTCTAGATCCGGACGGTCCTTGCGATCGCGGGCCAAGGCGGCCATCACCACGCGCACGAGGTCGTGCGGCAGATCGGGCCGCACGGCGAGTAGTACGGTCGGCGTCGCCTGCAGTTGCTTGACGGCCTGCTGGAGCGCGTTGCCCTCGAACTTGGGAAACGGCAACGTGCCGCTCAGCATTTCGAATACCGTGACCGCCACGCTGTACACGTCGGCCTTGGCGTCCGAAGGTTCACCGAGCAAGCGCTCCGGCGCCATGTAGCGCGGCGTGCCGGCCGCCTGGTTCGCGGTGTTCGCCGTCGCGGGCTGGCTCTCCATCAGCTTGGCGATACCGAAATCCAGCACCTTCACCACTTCCTGACCATTGGGGCCGCGGCTCAACATGATGTTGGCGGGCTTGATGTCGCGGTGCACGATTCCCGAGGCGTGTGCCTCGCGCAATGCATTGCACACCGGGTCGATGAGCTCGACGCAGCGCCCGAGGCGCATCGCTCCTTTCTCGTGCAATTCGTCGGCGAGCGAGGTCCCTTCGAGCAGCTCCATCACCAGGTAGGGCACACCGCTGCCCGTGGTTCCTGCGTCCAGCACCGCAACGGCGTTCGGATGGCGCACGCGGCAAGCGGAAACACCTTCCTGCTTGAACCGCCGTACGATGTCCGGGGATCCGAGGTACTCGGGGTGCAGGATCTTGACCGCCACTTCCTTGTCGAGCTGGGCGTGCAACGCGCGGTACACGGTGCCGAAGCCGCCCTGCCCCAACACCGCGGCCAATCGATACTTCTGATCGATCACCACTCCGGTGCCGATTTCGCGCGGCGGGACGCTCGAGCGCGGCGAGGGGCGAGACGAATGACGCAGGTGAACTCGCATGCGAGCGAGCAGCACGTCGATATCAATCGGCTTCGTCACGTAGTCGTTGGCGCCTTTGTCCAACGCTTCGACGATATCGACGTTGTCCGATTTCGCAGTGGCCATGATCACGGGCAACGTGGTCGGCGACCTCGTGAGGCGGATGGCCTGCAGCACCTCCAGCCCGTTCATCTCGGGCATCATCACGTCGAGCAGCACCATGTCGATGGACTGTCGATCGACGATGCTCAGCGCTTCCTTGCCGCTCAGCGCGGTCACCACCACGAAGCCACGCCGCTCGAGCCGCCGCTTCAGTAGGTCGGTGTTCACCTCGTTGTCGTCGACGACGAGGATGCGCTTGCTGGTTTCCGTCAAAGGACCGCTCGAAACCCCCATAGTACGCCGAGTGAACGCCCCCGACACCTCGGGCTTTCGGCTGGCCCGGCTGGCCCGCCCCGGCCCCCGGAAACATTAGGAAACACGGGGAGAAAGCGCTCGCCTCGCGCGCGACACCGCGGCGCGCAGACGACGCGATAGCATCGTGCTCGGTGTTCGCCCTTCGCGTGGCTCGAACGATCCTGGGTGTCATCGCGCTGACGGCAGGCGCGGCTCGAGCGGAGCCCGCATCCGTCGATCCACGAACGAGACACGGTGCGGACTGTCAGCTCTGTTACGAGGGCGCGAGCGGGCTCGAGCTAGCCGTGCCGTTGTGGATACCGCTGGTCGGACTCGAAGGGGAAACCCTGGAGCCCGACGGCGAGGCGCCGACCCAGCAAGTCACGCTGCATCCCGAGATCGAGTTTGCGATCGTGGGCGAGGTTCGCACGCGGGTCGGACCCGTCGGCATCGGTGTCAGCGCCAACGGCGTCAGCCTGGGAACGCAGCTGGTCGAATCCGCCAGCGGCGAAGCGCTCGGTGAAGTCGACCTCGCCGCGTATTTCGGACGTGTGACACTGGACTGGTACACGCCGCCGTACCGCCTGGGCCTCGGCAAGCGCCCCCCGCTGCTCGCGATCTGGCCCTACATGGGCGCTCGCTACGCGCTGTTTTCGGGTAGCGGTACCGACGCAGCCCAGAACCTGATGTTCGACGGTAAGTGGAGTTGGGCGGAGCCGCTCTTCGGCATGGGGTTTCTCGTCGACCTGCGCCGTGGGTGGCTGTTCCTCGTGGCCGGCGACGCCGGCGGTTTCTCGGTGGGCTCCGAGATTTCGATCTGGGCAACGGCAAAAGCCCAATACGCACTGACCGACTGGCTCAACGTCAACATCGGGTGGGTCTTCTACACGACGCGGTTCGAGACCGACCTCTACGAGGCCCAGCTCACGCTGCAGGGGCCCGGCATCGGCATCGGTTTGCCGCTGTTCTGACGCCACGACTGGGCTGGGCCAAAAAGCCCCACGAGTAGTGGTTTGATGAAGGAACGTTCGGGCGTACCATCGAGCGCGTGCAGGGCGCGGAAACCGTTCCGCAAGGAAAAGTCCACGTCTTCGACGGCGTCGGCATGCTGTTCCGTGGGGACACGTGCCTGATCGTGTATCAAAAGGCCGCGCGCATCGAGCGAACCCGCTGGCTGTTCGACGTCGTCCAGAACTACTTGCTCGACCATGAAGGCAACCTGCTGGTGTTCCTGATCGTGCTGCCGACCGCGGACCCGCCCGACGCGCCAACACGCCAGGAAAACAGCGACCGCACGCGAGTCATCGGTCATCGGATCCGCAAGCTGATCACGATACCGATCGGCAATACCTTCAAGGTCACCGTGGTGCGAACCATCATGCATGCGGTGGACCTCCTGCTCGGGAATTCGGCCACGCGCTCGACGGCGACCACGGTCGACGAGGGGCTCGCCGAACTTTTGGATGCGGCCACGGAACGGACGCCGCCCATGCGGCAAATCCGTGCCGACATTGCCGACATCTACCTGGCATTGGGCGAACCCGTGCCCAGGTTTCCGAGCATTCACCCGGCGAAAGCGAACGACCCCGACTAGAGCGCGTCTCATCACCCCGCCGGAGAAGTGCGGCGCTCTAGCCCTACGGCGGGTTCACTGAAAGTTGCTGTAGTACGAGCGGCTCCGCGACAGGTCCTCGCCCAGGAAGGTCTGCGGCGCCTCGGGCGAGCCGCCGCTCTTGATCCATTCCTGGAACTCCGGCCGCGCTGCGAGCTTCGCGAGTTGGTCCTTGTTGGTTCCGACCACGTGTAAAAACACCAGATCGGCCTGGTCGACGCTGCGATGCAGGCTGCTCGCAACCGCACTCTGCTCGTCGAACACTGGTTGGAGCTTCACGAACCCGTTTCTAACCGCCGCCAGGTCGACCACTCGCATCCGGAGATACAAGCTGAAGGTCTGCATGGCCGGTGGCTTCGGGTACATCTTCACGAGCAAGTCGTGCGAGAGCCAGACGAGCGATGCATCGGGAGCGCCGGAGCGGTTCAAGTATTCCTTGAGGGCCGGCGATTCGAGCGTCATCTTCAGCGCGTCGAGGTCGCTCGCGAAGAAGTGAATGACGACCTTGCCGTCGTCGAGGCGCGTCAGCAGGTGCCCAACCACGCCGGCTTTTTCTCGCTCGGGCGCGCCATCTTCGAGGAATTTCTTGAACGCCTCGAAGTCGCTCACCTGGTGCGCGACGAACACACTCGCGCCGCCTTTGCCGCGCCGGTCGATGACGCCGGCCGCGGCGGGATCGGCGGACGGCTCGGCCGCGGGAGGGGCGGAACTCGAAGCAGGCGACTCGGCCGGGGGCTGACCGCACGCGGTCGCGCAGGCGAGCGCGGCCAGGCCGGTGAACGATCGGAGGAAGGAGTCTCGGAAACGGAATGGAGTTCGGCGCTGGCCCATGGCGACTGCTCTACCAGAGCCCCGCCGCGACCGCGAGCCCGGCGTCAGACTGGGCCCTCGACTCGGACGTTCGAAGCGCCGCCCGTCACGCGAATGTCGTAGCGCGGCGAGCCTGGAATATGCACTGGAGTTTCGAGCTGTGCCGACCCACCAATCGAGTCGAATCGTTGATCGTCGAGCCGGAGCGAAGAAATGCCCCCCGTCACCGCGACGGCAACGCCGACGTCCGAGGGTCGACTCAGGCGCAAGTGACTCGCGCCACCGGTGATGTTGATCGGAACCGTCTCCGCGGGCTTCGGAAGCCGGAGTTCCACGTTGCTGCAGCCGCCGGACACCTCGATGCTCGACACCGAACCCGCCCGCAGGTCTCCTTCCAAACTCGAAAGGCCACCGCGCACGACGAGCTCCCAGGTCACGACCGGGTGCAGGACGATTTCGGTCTCGCCGTAATGGGCGTGAAGCAAGCGGCGCCACCAATCCGCAAACGACAGCGGCCAAACCAGGCGCAGTTCGCTCCCAGTCACGTGAAGTTCCGGTGCCTCGCCGTCGCATTGCAGGGTCACGAGCGCGTCGGCATTCGGGTCGACCCGAACGCGCGCGGTCGAGAGACCCGAGACGACGGTGAACCGCATGCGGGTCTGCCCGTCGTACGGGATCGACTGGGCCGACCCGTAGCCTGGCCTCCCAGGGCGCACCCGGTGGGGGTCCGAACTCGGGAGAAAGTCGTTTGGAATCAATGAGTTCATCGTTCTGCTCCTTGGTCGGTGGCGGCTGGGGTACGTTGGGATCCGCTCACCGTGAATCTCTCTTGCATGATATCTTAGTAACTAAGATATCACTGTCAAGGCGTCCATGCCCCGGACCCGAAAAGCCGACCGCCTTCGACCGCTCGAACGCGCGCTCCACCGCGTGGGCGAGGCCGATCGGCGGCTCAGGCAAGCGGCGGCCGACAAGCTCGGCATCGGCATCACCGATCTCGACGCCTTGCTCCTGCTCGACGAATACGGCGCTCTGGCTGCCGGGCGCATCGCCGAAGCGCTCGCGATCACGACCGGCGCCGTCACGGGGCTGGTCGATCGGCTCGAGCGTGCGGGCTGGGTCGAGCGCACGCGTCACGAAGCGGACCGCCGTCAGGTGCTGGTCGAGCTCGCGTCCGCCCGGCGGCCGGCGATCGACGCACATCGTGCCTGGCGCGAGCAGCTCCTCGACGATGCGCTGAGCCAAACTACCGACGAAGCGCTGTCTGCCAGCGTCACGTTGATCGAGAGTGCCGCGCAGGGTCTGATCGCTGGTGCCGCCGCGGTCGCCGAACGTGAGTCGGGTGAAACCGACGCTGACGGCCCGAGCCAAGAGGGGGAGCGCGCGCCGATCGGGTCGGCGACGCGTGGACGACTTCGGTTCGTTGCGGGAGCGCCACGCCTCGAGCTCAGGGGCGGGCGCCTACGCGACCTCTATCGGGCGACGTTCGAAGGCCGAAAACCCCAGGTTCGGGTGACCGCCGACGGGACGATCACCCTGCAATACAAGGGCTTCTCGTGGTTCGGCTATCGCGGCACGGCCGCCCAGATCACGCTGACGAGCTCGGTCCCCTGGACGATCGAACTGCGCCAGGGTGCGTCGGAGCTCACTGCGGACCTGCGCGATCTGGAAATCGAGGCGATCGACATCACCGGCGGGGCCATCAGCTCGGAGATCCGCCTGCCTCGCCCGCGCGGCACGTCACAACTGCGCGTGACGGGTGGCGCCAATCACGTCGTGGTGAAGCGACCAAGAGGCTCCGCTGCCCAGGCGATCGTTCGCGGAGGTGCGAACGCTCTCACGTTCGACGCGAGGCAACACGGCACGTTCGGCTCGACGGCGCGTTTTGCGACACCTGATTTCGAAACCGTCACCGACCGATGGTCGATCGAGCTCACGGGCGGCGCGAACGACCTTTCCCTGACCGAGGAGTAGGCGCTCGACGCCGGCATCGATCGGACCTACGCGAAGGAAAGGAGCTGACGACGATGACGCCCAAGAACACGATCTGTCTCTGGTACGACAAGGACGCCGAGGAGGCAGCGCGCTTCTACGCCTCCGTGTTTCCCGACAGCAAGGTCACGGCCGTCCACCGGGCACCCGGTGATTTTCCGAGCGGCAAGAAGGGCGATGTTCTTACGGTCCACTTCACGGTCTGCGGCATCCCCTGCCTCGGGCTCAACGGCGGACCCCCGTTCAAACAGACCGAAGCCTTCTCGTTCATGATCGCGACCGACAATCAAGAGGAGACCGACCGCTACTGGGATGCGATCGTGAAGAACGGTGGCCAGGAAAGCGCGTGCGGCTGGTGCAAGGACCGCTGGGGGCTCTCCTGGCAGATCACGCCGCGGGTACTCACCGACGCGCTCGCGGCTGGTGGTGCCGAGGCCAATCGCGCCTTCGAAGCGATGATGACGATGCAGAAGATCGACATCGCCACGATCGAAAAGGCGCGACGCGGCTGAGCGGCGCCTGCCGATCCGCGGGTGCGACTAGTCCGCTCGTTTGGGCCAGGTGGCGGCGTTCACCTGCGCCCGCGCGCCGGCGAAGTAGTCGCTCGGCGAGCAGTGGACCGACCGCTGGAACACGCGGTGGCACTGGGCGTAGCTGCCGAAGCCGGCGTCCAGCGCCGCACGCGTGAGCGACGCGCCCGCGTCCACGAGCTCGACGAAACGCATCAGCTTGGTCCGCGCGCGGTATTCGACGAGCGTGAGGCCGACTTCGGCGCGAAACCGCCGGCTCACCAGGCTCGGCGCCGTGGACAGGCGTCGAGCAAGTGCCGCACCGGACAGGGTGGGCTCGTCGCGTGCGACCTCGAGCGCGCGGCGACTCACGACGTGAGTGCTCGAGGCACCCCGGATCGCGTGGGCGAACAAGTCGGGCAGGCGCGACTCGACAGGGCCCCGATCGGCGACGGCTGACAGCCCCGCGAGCTCGTTCTGGAGCGCTTCGACCCGCGCGACCGCAAACGGCGTGCTCTGTCGGGCGGCCAGGGCGCCAGATCCAAGGGCACGTTCGGCGAGAGCGGGGGACAGCGCGGTGACGAACAGGTCGAGATCGTCCGAGGCCTCGACGAGGACGTGGTCTTGGCCGGGCTGAAAGAAGAGGCCGCTACCCGCGGTCAAGACGTGGATGCGATCCCCGACTCCCACCACGCAGCGGCCCGCGACGACCAGATTGAGCTCCGGTTCGTCGTGAAAGTGGCGAGGGCGTCGAAACGCCGGCTGGTGACGCCAGATCTGCGCGCGCCGCCCCGGCGGCATCGGAAAAGGCTGAAAAAGCGCGGACACCCTCGGGCCAATGTAGCTTGGGCGCGGGTGGGTAGTCGAGGCGCCGTGGCGAAAGAGCAAAAACTAAGATGTCGGCGCTCGACCGAGGGGCGATGGGATCGGGCATGCCGCTTGCTGCAACCCGTTTCCTCCCGCTCGCGCTGTTCGTAACCACTGCCTGTGGCGGTGCGGACGCTGAGGGGCAGCCGAGCCCGGAGCCGGGCTCCGGCACGTACACGCTCCTCTACCGCGACGACTTCGACACGCTCGACCTCGGCCGCTGGCAGCTGATGACGCATTCCTGGGGCTCGAACCTCGCCGTCTTCTCGGCGCAGGCGGCGACGGTAGCGGACGGTGCGCTCGCGATCCGGCTCCTGCCGGCGCCCGACGGCACGACCGATCCGGAGGGGGTCCCGAAGTCTTTTCTTGGCGCTGAAGTGCGGTCGTTTCAGGCGCTGACGTATGGCCGCGTCAAAGCGCGCGCGAAGTTTGCCCGCGGGTCAGCGGTGATCTCGTCGCTCGTCACCATCTATACGCCCTGGCCCGCCGACAACTGGAACGAGCTCGACGTCGAATGCCTCGGCCTGGCACCGGAATCGCTTCAGTACAACGCGCAGGTGTACACCGGGCCGCCGACGACACCGCCGGTTTCGACGTCCGTCTCCCCTACCCCCGACGTTTTTCGCGATGCACTCCCCTTCGATCCGAGTGCCGACTTTCACGTCTACACCGTCGAGTGGAACCCAGCCGGCGCGGCGTTCCTGATCGACGACGAGGTTCGCCACCACTGGACCCGCAACATCGGCTTGATGGATCTGCCGCAGAACGTGCTGCTCACGATCTGGGCGTCCTCGGCCGCGGGATGGGCGGGCCCGGTCACCGACGAGACCACGCAGGCGGTCGCCGAGTACGACTGGGTCGAGCTCTACTCGTACGCGGAGCCGTGACGATGCGGGCGATCTCTCCGCAGTACGCGACTTCCGCGGTCGCGCTCGCCATCCTGGTGTGCGCTTGCACGAGCGACGGCGACGCGCCGGACGGCTCGGCTGGTTCGGGTGCCACGCCGGCGGCGAACGCGGGCGCAGGCAGCGGGGGGATCGGCGGCAGCACCGTCGCCGGTAGCGGCGGCTCGGCCGGTGCGGTCGGAGGCGGCGGCTCAGCGGGCGCAGTGATCGCTGGCTCCTCGGGAGCGAGCGGCTCGGGTGGGCTTGCCTTCGGGGGTGGTGGTGCTGGGACGGCCGGCGCAGGCGGCGCGGTGCCTCATGCTGGCAGCGGCGGGCAGGCTGGCGCAGTGGCGGGCACATCGAGCGTGGCGGGAACCGCCGGCGCGGCGGCGGGTGGCGCGGGCGGACAGGCGGGTGCGGCAGCGGGATCGAGCGCTGCGGGAGCCGGCGGCGGGCCGGCGGGTGGTGCGGGAACCGGTGGTGCCTCGTCCGACGGCTTCACGCTCGTCTTTCGCGACGATTTCGATGCGCTCGATCTCGGCCGCTGGCAGCTGATGACGCACTCCTGGGACACCAATCTCGCCCTGTTCTCTGCGTCGGCGGTCAGCGTACAAAACGGTCTACTGCGGATCATGCTCACGCCGGCTCCTTCGGGCACCGTCGACGACGGTGGGGCACCGAAGTCGTTCTTGGGCGCCGAAGTGCGCTCGCGCGACACCGTCAACTACGGTCGCGTTCGTGCGCGGGCGCGGCTCGCATCCGGCTCCGCCGTCGTTTCCGCGCTCGTCACCATCTACACGCCTTGGCCGGCAGACGACTGGAACGAGCTCGACATCGAGTGCTTGGGGCAGCACCCCTCCGACGTCCAGTTCAACGCCATGGTGTACACGGGCCCACCGGTGACACCGCCCGCGACGCAGTCGGTGACGCCGACGCAGCACCCCCAGATCGTAGGGCTCGGCTTCGACCCGAGCCTCGATTTTCACGAGTACACGATCGAGTGGACTCCCGCCGGCGCACGCTTCGTCGTGGACGGGGTCGAACGGCACGCGTGGACGGAGCGCATCGAGCGCTTCGGCCTGCCGCAGAACACCCTGCTCACGATCTGGGCGTCGTCGAGCCCGGAATGGGCCGGCCCGGTGAACTCGGCGACCGGCCAGGCGAGTGCCTCGTACGACTGGGTCGAGCTCTACTCGTACGCAGAGCCGTGAGACGACGGAAAGGACCGAACGACCGGCGAGCTACTGCGGCGTGATCCTCGCGACGAAACCGCCGCGGGCGCGGAGCGAGACGGCGAGCGGATTCGCCGCGCTCACCGCTGCCGAGCTTTCGCTGAACGTCGTGTCGGAGCTGCCGTCCGCGATCAGCGCGGCGGTGTAGCCTCCTGCTCCGAGGAACCCGAGATTGACCATCAGGTTTCTCGCCTGCGAGTCACCGACGATGCCGGCGAGGTACCACGCGGTGCCCTTGCGGCGCGCGAGAACGACGTGCTCGCCCGGCGCCCCTTCGACGAAGCGGGTTTCGTCCCACGTGGTCGGAACCTGCTGCAGGAAGGTGCGTGGACCGGTGGCGAGCCCGGTGTAGCCGCTCACTCGATCGGCGAAGTGCTGGATGCCCGACTCGAACACGACCGACAGGGCAAGCTCGTGTCCGTACGTCGTGAGGTGGGGGTTGTTGTGATTGGTGAACGTGACCGGCGTGTAGTCCATCGACGAAACGACGTTTCGCGCGAACACGAGGATCGTGTTCCGGCGCGCGGCGTCCGCCGGGTAGCCCGCTTCGTACTTGTACCACTCGGCACCGCGCACTGCCTCGGCGGACATCAAGTTCGGGTACGTGCGCTGCCACCCGCGCGGGATGGTCGAGCCGTGGAAGTTCACGAGCAGCTCGAGCTCGGCCGCATCGCGCAGGATGTCGAGGTAGTACTGCATCGTCCAGGGCTTGTCGGAGTGGAAGAAATCCACCTTGATGCCCTTGATGCCGGCTTCACTGATGGTCTCGAGTTCGGTCCGGCGCGTGGCGGCGTCGTCCATCCGATCGCGCGGCGTCAGGCTGACGATGTTGTGGTCGCCGCCGCTGTTGTACCAGACCATGAGCCCCACGTTGCGTGCCGCGGCGTAGGTCACGAGTTCCTGCCAGGTGCCGCCACTCCCCATCTGGTGCCAGCCGTGATCGATCAGGCTGTACTCCCAGGTCATCGTCTGCGCGAGATCGATGAACGGGGTGTTGGCGTTGTAGCTCGTGGGGTTGCTGTCGGCGGTCCACCACGACCACGACGCGCGCCCAGGCCGAATCCACGCCGTGTCCGCGATCGTGGACGGCGCCGCCAGATCGGTCGCCATCGTCGATTCGACGACGGTGGCGAGACTCCCGGTGACGACCATGCGCCACGCGGTTGCCCACGGCAGGGTCGAGGTCGGGTTGACCGCACCCTGCGACTCCGCCTCGTTCGCCTCGGGCATGTCGACGCGGTAGACGTTGTTCGCAGCCATGGGAGCAAGGTGCGCGGCAAAGTACGAACCGTTCACGTCCGTGTCGTGCAACAGCACCCAGTGGTTCGATGGCGTGCGAAAGAGCGCCGGGAGGCACCAGCCGGGTCCGGTGGGTGACGCCGTGCCGGCCGCAACGTCGTGGCGCCAGTAGCTTTCGTAGGCGGGCGTGTACTCGCCGGCACTGTCGTAGGGGAGGAGCCACGCACGACTATTCGCCGGGATCTTGAAGCCGGTGGTCTCGGCGGTCACGGTGCGTTCGGTGGTGTCCGTCTCCGGAAAGCGGTACCTAAACGCGAAGCCGCCGTCGTAGGCGCGGAGTACGAGCTCGAGCTTGCTCGTGCCGGCGTTGAACGAGAGCACGCGCTGGTTCGCGTGGTTGCGGATGCTGCTCTTTTTTCCGGTGAGCATCGCGTACGTTTCGTCCACGACGGTCGTCGCGCCGGCAACGTCGAGTGCGAGTCCGTCGACGAAATCCTGGTCGGAGCGGGTGATGCCGAGCGGCGAATCCTCGAGCACCGTGGTGTGCGCCTCCGGACCGCCGGTCTGCACGGTGTAGTAGAGGCGCACGCCGGCGGGGTAGCCGGACGTGCCACCCTTGTCGGCGAGCTCCACCGTCGCGCGAACGACGTCGCCCGGTGAAATGATGGTCCACGATGTCGGCGTATCGGGCGGGCCTCCACCGACGCCACCCGCCGTTCCCGCCGTTCCCGCCGTTCCGGCGTCGCCGCTTGCTCCGCCAACTGCGGCTCCAGAACCGGCGACTCCGCCCGAACTCGCGCCGCTCACACCGGCACTCGCGCCGCCGGTGCCAGAACTGCCCGCCGTCGACGCACCGCTCGCGCCGCCCGGGTTCGCGCCACCGACGCCGCCCGCTCCCGAGGTCACGGCGTTGCCCGCCGAACCGCCGCTCGGAGGCACCCCACCGGACGCCGACGCTCCGCTCGTTCCGCCGCCAGCTCCGCTTCCCGAACTTCCGCCGGTGCCGGCGGTCACTCCAGCGCTCGCGCCCGATGCGGCCGTGCCGCTCGGCTGCCCCTCACCGCAACCCGTGAAGCTCGCTGCGGCGATGACCAACCCTGCGGAAGCGGACCGGACTCGAGACATCCTATTTGTGAGTAACCCACCCGAGCCCCGAAAGTTCACGAATCTCGAGTTCTAGTGGCTTGCTAGGGTACGGATGTGCTGGATACTATCCATTTGTGAACGACACGGTCGCCCAGTGGCAACGACGGTCGCTGAAGGTGCTCACGTCCGACGTGGTCGCGCGCCCATCGGTGGGGCCGACACCTCCAGCCGAGTGGGAACAGTCGTGGCGCGATTTGATCGGGGCATCGAAGACGCCGGTGGCCGGACCGTCCTGGTGGACGCCCCGTCATGCCTACTTCGGCAGCGTCGAGACCCGGCTCGATCCCGCGACCTACCACTGGGATGGGATGAAGCGCCTGCGGGAAGGCGACCACCCGCTGTTCTTCTTTCAGCTAACGCTTGCCGGCTGGGGACACTTCGAGCTCTACGGAAAGTCGCCGCAGCGGATCACGCCGGGGACGGCGTTCCTCGCCGTCGTTCCCTCGGAGCACCGTTACTACCTGCCCGTGGCCTCGCCGGGCTGGACCTTCGCGTGGCTCGGCATCTACCACCCGTACCTGTGGAAGCGCGTTCAGAAGCACATGGCCGCCCCGGGCGCCGTGTTTGCGGTCGAGCCGAAGAGCGCTTTTCTCGCGAGCGCCGTTCGCCTCGTGCGTGGGGCATTCCGCAAGGATTTTCGCGATCGCTTCGAGGTCGAACTCGCCCTGTTCGAGTTTGTCCTCGCCTACGAACGTCTCGCTCATCAGCAGAGCGACCCGCTCGGCGACCGCGAGCGGCTACTGGACGCGGTCCGGAAGCGCATCATCGGTGACTTGAAGCGCGTACCGAGCGTCGAGGCGCTCGCCCGCGACCACGGCATGAGCCGCAGTCACTTCAGTCATTTCTTTCGCGCGCGCACCGGTCTCACGCCGGCGCGCTTCGTCACCGAAACCCGCGTTCGCGAAGCCGCCCGCATGCTCGTGCAGGATCGCGCCTCGCTCGAGCACGTCGCTGCCGCGTGCGGGTTCGCCAACGTGAACCACTTCAGTCGGGTGTTTCGTCGCTATCAACACCTGACCCCCGGCGCGTACCGGACGGCGTTCGGCTGAATCCCCCTCACCCGCTTCGCGGGCGGCCAGAGCGCCGCACCTCGATGCGCTCTAGCGCCTGAAACCGGCGGATCGCGGCGCGCGTGTTGAAGAGCATCCGTTCGCGGCCGAGCTTTTCGAAGAGCCCCGCCCGGCGGACGACCTCGAGGGCGCTCGGGTTCAGACCGACGAGCCACCAATCCACGCCGGCCGCTCGCGCACGACGATCGGTGTCGGCGAGGATCTGCAGCGCGGAATATTCGATGTCGGCCACGCGGGTCATGTCGATCGCCACCACACGCGGTCGCTCCTGGCGCACCAGTTCGCGGATCCGATCGGCAACGGCCTGCGCGTTCAGGAAAAAGATGCGCCCCATTGGCCGCACCAGCAGGAGCCCTTCGAAGCGCTCGTCGTCCGGGTGATCGGGGGAGACGGGTCGGAGGACGTCCGTGCCGGGCTTGCGAGCAAGCACGTAGACCGGGGGGCGTGCCATCTGACTCCCGAGGCTCACGAGCGACACGATGATGGCAACGACGATGCCCTGGAGCGTGCCGAAGAGCAGCACTCCGGCACCGGCAACGAGCGCCCAGCCGAACTCCATGGCGCGCACGCGCTTGATCGCCAAGAACTCGGCCGGCTCGATCAAACCCACCGAGTAGACGATGACCACGGCCGCGAGCGCCGGCTGGGGCAGGCGCCCGAGCCAGGAAGCCACGAGCAGCATCGTGAGCAAGGCGGCGCCGGCCGTGAAGTGCGAGGCGCGTTGTGAACGTCCGCCGGCAGCACGCACCACGGCGGTTTGCGAGGTGCCGCCGCCCGCGGGCATCGAGCCGAGCAACGCTCCCGCGAGGTTCGCGCATCCCGTCGCGACGAGTTCGCGATTGGCGTCGATGGGGGGCTCTTCGGTTTCCGCGAACGCGCGGCCGGCGGCTATCGATTCCGTGAAACTCATCAGAGCGATACCGAGGGCGCCGGGCAAGAGCTCCCCGACGAGGCCGAGGTCCGGCCAGGTTAGCGCCGGGATCCCACGTGGGATCGCCCCGACGGTCGCGACACCGTGCGACTCGAGCCCGAGCCACCACGAACCGAGGATGCCACCCACGACTGCCAGCAACGGCGCGGGGGAATGCGGCCGAATGCGCTCGAGTGGAACCAGAACCGCGAGTGTGGCGAGAGCGACGAGCAGCGAGGGGACCGATGTCTCCGGTAGGTGCGCAGCGAGCGCGTAGAGGTCGCGGAAGAAGCCGGCCTTGTCGAGGTGCAGGCCAAGCAGCTTCGGCGCCTGGTCGAGCAGGATCACGAGCCCGATGCCAGCCTTGAACCCGGTGAGCACGGGGGTGGAAACGAAGTCGGCGAGGAACCCGAGCCGGAGCAAACGCGCGAGCAGCAGCATCGCACCGACCAGCGCGCTCAGCGTGGCGAGCGCGGTGACCAGGCGAGCGGGATTGCCGTCCGGAACGACGAGCGCGAGCTGCGCGCCGGTGAGGATGCCAATCGTGGTCGTGGAACTGACACTCAGGACTCTCGACGTTCCGAGCAGCGCGTAAACGGCCATCGGCGTGAACGCGGTGTAGAGACCCACCGCGACGGGCAGCCCCGCCACGCTCGCGTACGCCATCGCCTTCGGCAGCACGACAGCGGCTGCAGTGAGGCCGGCGACGGCGTCGAAGCGAAGCGGCGGACGGGCCGCGCCGGAAAGCCCAGGCACGTGGGGTTTCATAGCACTTGCTGCGTCGAAAAACCGGGCATAGTCCTACCCATGCTCGCACGCGTGCTTCAGGCCGCGCTCTTGATCCTGCTCACGACCGCCATGCACGGCGCCGCCACCGCCGTCTGCGTGCGCTGGAGCCAGCAGGCACGCGTGGCCGAGACCAAGCTCGTCAGGCTCGCGTTCGTGCCCGCGCTGGTGCTGGTGCTCTTGCTCGTTTCATTGCTCGAGTCGAGCGTCTGGGCGCTCTATTACGTCCTCACCCACCAACTCGCTACCTTTTCCGATGCGCTCTATTTCTCGCTGATCACGATGACGACGGTGGGATACGGCGACATCACGTTGTCCGGCGCAGGCCGCGTGGCGAGCGGTATGCAGGCGGCGCTCGGCATCGTGCTCTTCGGCTGGACGACGGCGATCATCTTCACCGCGGTCCAGGCGGTTCACCTGAGGCGACCTACCGGGCGAGAGTGACCTGTCCGAGCGAAACATGCCCGATCCAGATCTGGACCAGCGCGGCCAGCGCCGCTCCGACGATCGGGGCGACGACCGGAACCCACGCGTAGTTCCAGTCCGAATCTCGCTTGCCGGGGATCGGCAAGAAGGCGTGGGCGATGCGCGGGCCGAGATCGCGCGCCGGATTGATCGCGTAACCAGTGGTTCCGCCGAGCGAGAGCCCGATCGCCACCACGAGGAGAGCGACGGGCACGAGACCGAGCGTCCCCAGGCCGACTTTGACTTCGCGACCGGGGACTTCGAGCGTCGGATCCACCATCAGGAAGATGGGCAGGACGAGAGCGAACGTGCCGAGGGCTTCGCAAAAGAACGACTGGGCGTTGTTGCGAATCGCCGGCCCCGTGCAGAAGCACGCAAGCTTGGCGTCGGCGTCCTCGGATGCCTTGAAGTGATCGCGATAGAACAGGTAGACGAGCACGCTACCGGCGATCGCGCCCAGCATCTGCGCGACGATGTAACCGACGACCTTCGCCATCTCGAGCTTGCCGGCGATCGCCATCGCAATCGTCACGGCCGGGTTCAAGTGCGCGCCGCTGTACCTCGCTGAGCAGAACGCTCCGATGAACACGGCGAGCCCCCAGCCGATCGTGATGACGATCCAGCCGGAGTTGTTGCCCTTGGTCTTCGCGAGGACGACGTTCGCGACCACGCCGTTGCCGAAGAGAATGAGGAGAGCCGTGCCGACGAATTCCGCGGGATAGCCGGTTCCAGTCATGAGGGGATCCTGTAGTGGGCGGCGGTTTTTTCGAACGCGGCGAGCTGTGACCGTTGCCACGCTTCGTCTCGACCCAGCTCCTGGGCGAGCTCCCGGGCAACCTCTGGTGCGCGGGCGAGCGCGGCGCGGACGTCCAGAAAGAGCAACCGGGTGCGGCGCGCGAGCACATCCTCGACGGTGCGTGCCATCTCGTTGCGCGCGTACCACCCGGCATTGTCGTCGTGGCCGCCGGGATTGTGGATCGGCAGATGGCGCGTCACGCAGTCGTGCTCCTCGAGGCGGCCGAGAACGATGGCGTGGTCGACGGCGTCTTCGGCCATGTGGCGGTACGTCGTCCACTTGCCGCCGGCGATCGTGAGCAGGCCCGAGCCCGAGACTTCGACGGTGTGCTCGCGCGACAGCGAGGCGGTACTCGCCTCATCGCTCGCCCTGGCCAGCGGCCGAATCCCGGTGAACACGCTCAGTACGTCGGCCTTCGTCGGCCGCTTGGCGAGGTAGTCGCTTGCCGTCTCGAAGATCAGGTCGATTTCCTCGGGCGTCGCGTCCGGCTCGAGCACGGACGTGGGGATCGACGTGTCGGTCGTGCCGATCAGCGTGTGGCCGTGCCACGGGATGGCGAACATCACGCGGCCGTCGCGCGTGTGGGGCACCATGATCGCGGTATCACCCGGCAAGAAATCCCCGGGCAGGACGATGTGCACACCCTGGCTCGGCGCGATGATCGGCTTCGCTTTCGGGTCGTCCACGCGGCGGAGCTCGTCGCAAAACGGGCCGGTGGCGTTGATGATGGTGCGAGCCGAAAGCGAGTAGTCCGTGCCGGTTTCCTCGTCGCGAAAGCCGAGCCCGTTGATGAAGCCGTCGCCGTCTTTCGCGAAGGAGACGACACGCGCGTAGTTCACGAGACAGCCCCCGTGCTGAGCTGCGGTGCTGGCAAGATCGATCAGGAGCCGCGCGTCGTCGAACTGTCCGTCGTGATATTTCACACCGCCGCGCAGGCCGTCCTGCGACAGCGTCGGAATCCGCTCGAGCACTTCCTCGCGCGAGAGCACTTGTGACGCACCAAAGCCGTATTTTCCCGCCAGAAGGTCGTAAACCTTCATGCCGATGCCGTAGAACGGCGCCTCCCACCACTCGTAGTTCGGCACCACGAACTCGAGGTCGTGGACCAGGTGCGGGGCGTTGGCCCTGAGCAGCCCGCGCTCCTTCAGCGCCTCCATCACCAGGGAGATATTGCCCTGCTGCAGGTAGCGGACGCCGCCGTGAACGAGCTTGGTCGATCGACTCGACGTCCCTTTGCCGAAGTCATGCTGCTCGAGCAGCACCACGCTGTAGCCGCGCGTCGCGGCGTCGACGGCGATGCCGACGCCGGTCGAGCCGCCGCCGATCACGGCGATGTCCCACGGCTCGCTGCGCGTGGCGATGCGTTGCAAGAACTCGTCGCGACGGAAGGGACGCTGGGTCGTCATGGCTTCGCCTCGTGGGACAGGGAGCGGCCTGCTAGTGAGTTTCCCAGTCGCGGGCGCGGTCCAGGGCCTGTTTCCATCGGGCACGACGGTGGGCCGCCTTGTCCGCGCTCATCTTGGGTTCGAAGGTTCGGTCGACCTGCCAGGATTTCGTGACCTCGGAGCGGTCTTTCCAGAAGCCGGTGGCAAGCCCGGCTAGGTACGCGGCGCCGAGCGCGGTCGTCTCGATCACCTTCGGGCGCACGACCGGTGCCTGCAGGATATCGGCCTGGAACTGCATCAGCATGTCGTTCGCGGAGGCGCCGCCGTCGACGCGGAGAGCACTCATTTCGATGCCGCTGTCCTGTTTCATCACCTCGAGCACGTCGGCGACCTGAAACGCAATGCCGTCGAGCGCCGCGCGCGCGATGTGGGCGCGAGTGGTGCCGCGGGTGAGCCCCGTGATGGTGCCGCGCGCGTACTGATCCCAGTACGGCGCGCCGAGTCCGGCGAACGCCGGGACGAGGTACACGCCGCCGCTGCTCGGGACGGTCGCGGCGAGCTCTTCCACCTCGCGCGAGGTCTTGATGATGCCGAGCCCGTCGCGGAGCCATTGCACGACCGCGCCGCCGATGAAGACGCTGCCCTCGAGCGCGTATTCCGTGCGGTCCCCGATCTTCCACGCAACGGTGGTGAGCAGTTTCTGCTTCGAGATTTGCGGCTCGGTCCCGATGTTCATCAGCATGAAGCAGCCGGTGCCGTACGTGTTCTTCGCCGTGCCGCGCTCGAAACAGTTCTGACCGAAGAGCGCCGCCTGCTGGTCGCCCGCGATGCCGGCGATCTTGATCGGCCCGCCGAGCGCCGTCGTCTCGGCGTACACCTCGCTCGACGAGCGAACCTCGGGCAAGAGCGCACGCGGCACACCGAGGATGCCGAGGAGCTCGTCATCCCAGCTGCCGCGCAGGTTGTAGAGCAGCGTGCGCGAGGCGTTCGTCGGGTCGATGATGTGCTTGTCGCCGTTCGTGAGCTTCCAGATCAGCCACGAATCCATCGTTCCGAACGCGAGCTCCCCGCGCTCCGCCCGTGCACGCGCGCCGGGCACGTTGTCGAGCAGCCACCGCACCTTGCTGCCCGAGAAATACGCGTCGATCACCAGACCGGTGCGCTCCTGGATCAGCTGGGTGTGGCCGGCTGCTTTCAGCCCGTCGCAGAACTCAGCGGTACGCCGGTCCTGCCACACGATGGCGTTGTGGATGGGCTCGCCCGTCTTCCGGTCCCAGATCAGCGTCGTCTCACGCTGATTGGTGATGCCGATCCCGGCGATGTCGGCGGCCGTCATTCCCGCCTTCGCGAGCGCGCCCTTCGCCGTTTCGAGCTGCGTTTGCCAGATCTCGTTCGCGTCGTGCTCGACCCAGCCCGACTGCGGAAAGATCTGCTGAAATTCTTTCTGAGCGACGGCGATGATCGAGCCGTCGTGACCGAACACGATGCCGCGGGAACTGGTCGTCCCCTGGTCCAGAGCAAGGATAGCTTTCATTGGAATGCTCGCGGTCTGGCCCCTCTCCGCCTCGAGGGCCTACGATTCCTAGGGCCTGCGTCCGAGACTTAGCAGGCCCCGCGAGCTGAACTCAACCAATCCGACTGGATCGTGCCGAAATCGCAGCCGGGCCGCGTGCTAACGTCGGTCTCGCGGTTCTGATGACCGCTTCAAGGAGGGCCCATGGACCTGATCATCTCGCTCGTCATCGGCGGCATCGTCGGCTGGCTTGCCAGCATCGTCATGAAATCGAACGCGCAGATGGGGATCATCGCCAACGTGATCATCGGGATCCTCGGCGGTGCGCTCGGAAGCTACCTCGCCGGCATGCTCGGCATCAGCGCCTCCGGCATCGGCAGGTGGGTCGTCGCCCTCGCTGGCGCGATCCTGTTGATCGGCATCCTGCGCGCCGTCGGGATTTTCAAGAAGGCGTAGCCGCGCTCCGCCGCCGTCGTGTGCCTGATTGAGCCAATCGGGTTCGCGTCGGCGTGCGTCAAGCGGGCCGGCCTCCATGCATTTCAACTCTTTACGGCGGCGCGTCCGATTGGCGCGTTGATTGCTTCCTGGCAGTCGCTCTGACTGCTCACGAGGAGCGCGAGCGGCCGGAGAGATGACGTGGGACACTTTTCGAGGACTTAGACTCATGAGACACGTACTCGCCGGGACGCTCGGTCTGGGTGGCCTGATCTTCGCTGCCGCCGCCTGCAGTTCCAGTAGCGACACCCTGTTCGGGGAGGTCGGGAGCGCAGGTTCCGGCGGCAGCACTGCAGGGCAAGCCGGATCAGCACCGTCGAGCGGAGGCACGCAGTCGGGCGGAGCATCGTCGACTGGCGGCTCGGGCACCGGCGGAAGCGCGGGATCCTCGGCGGGTGGAAGTGGCGGCGGCAAAGGCGGCACGGGCGGGACGAGCGGCGGTGATGGTGGCACCGGCGGCACGAGCGGCGGCACCGCCGGCGGGAGCGGATCAGCCGGGAGTGGCGCGACAGGCGGGTCGTCTGCTGGAGACGGCGGAGCCGGCAGCTCGGCCGGCACCGGCGGAAGCGCTGGAGGGGGAATGGTCTGCACGGCGGAGAACCCCTTCCCCGAATTCGATCGCACGTGCGGCACGGCCGACGACTGCGTGCTCGTCGCGCACACGACGACCTGCTGCGGCCACGAGCTCGTGATGGCGATCGCCGCCTCGGAGGGCGAGTCGTTCACCGCGCTCGAGGCACAGTGCGATGCGACCTACCCACTGTGCGACTGCATAGCCCAATGGGTCGACGTCGAGGACGGAACGCAGGTCGGTTTCGAGTGGCGTTCTGAAGTCGAGGCACGTTGTGACCAGGGTGCCTGCGGCGCGCACTACAGGGGCGAGACCTTCGAATGCGGCACGAAGCAATGCGTCCTGACCCAGTATTGCCGGACGACCATCGGCGGACCCGCGGGCAGCGAGCCCTCGTACACCTGCTACACGACTGATTGCACGGACTGCGACTGTCTCGACACCGCCGGTTGCACGTGCAGCGCTGACAACGGGCACCTCACGGTGACGTGTTACGCGCCTTAGCGACGCTCGCCGAGAAGCCAGAACGTACTCATCGTTCCTTTGCCCTTCACCTCGATCGGGCCGCGTTCCTCGCATTCGAAGGTCGCCGGCAGCGCCCGCCGGAAGTCCTCGGAAACGTGGACGCGTCCCGGTGAGCCGTGACTCTCCAGGCGTGACGCCACGTTCACGGTGTCACCCCAGAGGTCATAGGCGTACTTCGTCGAACCAATCACGCCGGCCACCACGGGCCCGCAGTGAACGCCGACCCGCAGGTGGAGGTCCGCACGGAGCTCCGGACGGAGGGCATCGAGCTTCTCCACCATGCCGAGGGCCATGCGCGCGGCGCGCTCGGCGTGATCGGGCTGGGGTAGCGGAAGCCCCGCCGCGGCCATGTACGCGTCGCCGATGGTCTTGATCTTCTCGAGCCCGTGCTCTCGTGCGAGTTCGTCGAACGCGGTGAAGATGCGATCGAGCATGCTCACGATCTCCTCGGGCGCGCGCTGCGAGGCGAGCACCGTGAAGCCCTTCAAGTCCGAGAACAGCACGCTGGCGACCTGGGCGTCGGCGATGGTGGTCTCGCCCCGCTTCATGCGAGCCGCGATCACCTTCGGGAGCATGTTGACGAGGAGCGATTCCGAGCGCGCCCGTTCGCGTTCGAGATCGGCCGTCCGCTCGGAGACCTGGCGTTCGAGGTCGTGGAGCAGTTCCTCCCGCGTGAGGCGTCCGAGAATGGCCGACAAGGTCGACGGCTTGGAAACGACTGCCGGCAGCGCGAGGTCGAAGCTGCCACCTGCCAGGCAGCCGGCCTCGATGCGAAGCTGGGTTCCGTCCGTCGAGAGCAGCACCGTGAGATCGGCAGGCAGCGCGCGCCGCAGCGACTGGCTCACGAGGACGGTCGTCTGAGCGGCCGTCACGCGGTCGAGACCCGTGGCCTCCAGGCAGGCGCGGAGTTTCTCGCGGGCGAAGGCCAGACCTTCGGCGTTCGGGATACGGAGCGTGCCCAGGGTCATCATGGAAGGCTTTCGACCCAGCGCACGGCGAGCGCCGCCGCGTCGTCGTGAGGTTTACCGGCAGAGTCGACCAGCGCCCGGACGACCGTCGCCGCCGTCCCGGACGGCAGTGCGGTTCCCGCGTAGGAGATTCCGTCCGTGTGCAGGAGCAGCCACTCGGAGCACGAGAGCGGCAGCTCGGTCACGTGGGGTGAATGATAACGCTGGCCCAGAATGCCGTCCCGCGTGAGCAAACGCCGCCCGCCGAACCAGCCCGCCACGTTGCCGACGCCGGCGAACGAGAAGTGGTCGCGAAAGATGCGCGCCACTGCGCCTGCGGCCCCGACCGTCCCGTGCAGCGCCTCGTGCAGTTCCGACAGCACGGCGGCGGGGTCCTCGGAGGGCGCCGCGAGCAACGAGCGGTGCGCAGCCTGGGCCGCCGCGTGCGCGGTGAGCCCGTGACCCAGGGCGTCGAGCAGCACGACGACCGCCCCGTCCTCGAGCTCGCGGATCACGGCCAGATCGCCGCCCCGCGGCAGACCGGGGTACGGCCGGACGAAGGACGCGGCGTCCAGCACGGCGGTCAGCGGTACTTCGCGATGCGCACCCACGTCCCGGCGCCCTCCTGACTTCGAAGTTCGAACGAGTCGACCAGCCGCTTGGTGCCGGGCAGGCCGAGCCCCAGCGTTCCACCGGTGCTGACGTGATCGCGCATGGCCTGGTCGATGTCGGCGATGCCCGGGCCGCGATCCTCGACCACGACTTCGACGTGTTCCGGGTTCGAGTCGAGGATGCGCATCGTGACCCAGCCCTTGCCGGCGTACTTCAGCACGTTGGTGCAGAGCTCGCTGGTCGCCGTTGCCAGCGCAGCACCCGATGCCGGAGCGAGTCCGGCACGTTCGGCGAAATCCCGCGCGACGATGGCGGCCAGGGCCGCATCCGCCGTGGACTCGATGCGCATGCGCCGGATCCTCACGGCCTCGCGAGTTCCTTCAGCGCACCGTCGACCGTGCGCGCGGTTCTGGCCCAATCGAGGTCGGCGTCGAGGACGACCAGACCCGCGGCAACACCGGGCTGGATGCCCACGAGCACCACGCTGGCGCCCATCAAGGTCGCCGATTCGACGACACGTCGCAGGGCATGAAAATCATCCACATCCATCACCTCGACGCCGCTCAGATCGAAAACGACGCCACTTGCCCCCGCCCGCTCGAGGTGCCCCAGAAGCTCTCGGCGAAGGCTCACCAAGAGATCAGCGGTCACGGGACCCTGGACCGGAACCAGCACTGCATTGCCCACCCGCTGCAGGACGGCCCGGCCTTCACTGCTCATGAAGCTGCCTCGACACCCGTCAGGCGGAAGGCCAGCTTCAGCGCGTCTTTCAGATTCCCCGTCGTCTTCATCTCACCGACATCGATCCCGAGCTCGACGATGGTTTCGGCCACTTGCGCGGACACGCCGCTCACGATCGCCGTGCACCCCATCAGCCGCGCGCCCTTCGTCATCCGGATCAGGTGGTTGGCGACGGCAGTATCGACGACGGCGACGCCGGAGATGTCGAGGATGAAGGCGATCGCCTGTTTTTCGCTGATCTGGCCCAGCATGCGCCGCATCACGTCCTGCGCCCGACGAGAATCCAGAATGCCGACGATGGGCAGCATCAACACGCCCTCGGACAGCGCCGCGATCGGCGTGCTCATGTCGACCAGCGCCCGGCTCTGCTGGTCGATGATCTCGGACGTACGCCGGTTGTAGGTGTCGACCACGAGCGCTCCCTCCATGGCGACGACCTTCTGGACGGCGATGATGGTCGCGCGGCGCTCCTCGTCGCTCAGGCCCTGAGGCGCGAAATCATCCGTCCACAGCTTGAAGCAGTACGCCATGCCGGCGAGGTAGTGCCGCGGATCGAGCTGGAGCTGAGCGTGGGTGTTGCCGATGTGCTCGCGGGACGCGACGTACTCGTCGTCCCAGCGGCCCTCCCAAAACTCCAGCCAGGCACGCCGCATGGCCGCTTGCGCTCGCGCCAACGTGCCCGTATCCGGGAAGTGCACCGTGTAGTGCTCTTCGAGCGCCCGGCGGAGGAACGTGTAGAGGCGCTCGACGAACGCGTCCATGTACGGAGTGACGCGTTTGCCGTAGGCGCGAACGTATTCGAGGTCCTGATCCGAAACGTCGAAGAGTCGTCGAAATTCCGCGTTCTTCATGGGTAACCTCTCCAGACACCTGTGAGCACCATACCTCCCAGGTGTTGAACGCCACACCCCCCAACACGAATTTTCTCCTGCGAGTGATCCCAGAAGCTCCAGACCGGATCGGATCGCCCTGGCTCGGGAATGTGTGAAGAGCTTCGTCTGATACGCTTCTCGCCATGGCACCCCGACGGTTCGCGCGCTCCGGCCTTTCAGGTTTCGCCCTGTCCGTGCCGCTCGCGCTCGCCGGCTGCACGGGAGGCGAAAGCGACACCGGCGGCAACACGGGTGGGGTCTCCGCGTCCGGCGGCCAGGCTGGAGTCGGAGGTAGCAACCCGACGGGCGGCCAACCTCCGACCGCAGGCCAGGGCACGGGCGGACAATCGGCAAGCGGTGGACAAGCGGGTACCGGCGGACAAGCGGGGAGCGGAGGCCAATCCGCAAGCGGAGGCCAATCGGCCACCGGCGGTCAGGGCGGCACGCAGAACAACGCCGGTGCGGGTGCGGGCGGTACGGCGGGGCAGGCTGGCGGGTCGGGTGGCGCCAGCGCCGGCACGTCAGGCAGCGGTGGCGCGGCGAGCGGAAGCGGTGGTGTGGGCGGTGCAGGAGCGTCGATGGGTGGAGCATCCGGCTCGGGCGGCGCGCCGAGCACCGAGTGCACGCGAGCCCTGCTCGACGGCATGATGGATGACTACCTCGCAGCGCTGAGCGCCGGGGACCCGTCGAGCCTGCCGCTCGCAGCCGGCGTGAAGTTCACCGAGAACGCCCAGGAGTCCGAGATTGGCACGACGGCTTTCTGGATGAACGCCGGGGACGCCAAGCATTCTCAGCGCGCCCTCGATACCGTGCAGTGCAGCGTCGCGGCCCAGGCCGTGGTTCCGGAAGGCGCGATGGATCTACCCATCGCCATCCGCATCAAGGTGGTGGCCGGCGAGATGACCGAGATCGAGACGATCGTGGTGCGCCCCGGGGACTACACGGCCTCCTTTGCCGTGGCCTCCGACCCGGCGGCGATCATCGCCATTGCGGACGACATCGGCTGGCACGACGACGTTCCGGAAGGCGATCGCGCGACCCGAGCGCAGTTGACCGCCTGGATCGACAAGTATTTCCGCGCGTTCCCTCAGGGCGTTTGCAACACGACCACGGCATGCCGGCGTCTCGAGAACGGCGGCGGCAATTTCATGTGCGGCAATTCCTGTAGTGCCAACACGCCGACGACGGGCGGCACGTTCGAGCCGCGCGTCACCGTCGTCGACGAAGTGCGCGGTATCGCCACCGGCTTCACCGTCTTCGACTACATGACCGACGGTCACCTCGACATGCACATGATGAAGATGTCCGGCGGCCAGGTCCACGCCGTCCACGCCATCCTGCGCGACACCAACGGCGAGTCCGGCTGGTAGCGCCGGCGGACGGAACGTCGCGTCTCCGCGGCGCCCGCTACGGGACCATCACTTGCACCCGCTGCATCCGATCGGGCGTCATGACGCCGTTCGCGTGCGTGACGGAGACGTCGTAGTCGCCGGCCATCACGTGATCGACGCCGCTCCCGATCGGCAGGAGTCCCGTGTTCGCGGGGAGCGCCGCCAGGGCCGCCGCCGGGATCGTCATCGTTCCATCCGTCGAGGCGACGCTGCAGAAGAACGAAGTGCCACCCGTCGATTGAACCGCAAAGCTCAAACCATCGATGCCGCGGTCCCACGTGAGCACGAGATCCTCGGTGCGCGAAGCCGTGATCGTCGATTCGCCGGTTGCGAGCACCGGTGACGTCAAGAGGAGCACGAGCGGAAACGAGACCGTGTGCGTGAACGCAGGGACCTCGTCTCCAACGGCCGTCACGGTGACCGTCTCCTCACCCTGGAGCGCACCCATCACCGGCAGACCAGTGTACGCGCCACTCGAGTTCGGCTCGAGCGTCGCACTGAATTCACCCATATCGCTTTCGATCGTGATCACCCCCGCCGTGGGAAACGTGACGGGCATCGGATCGGGCGGGTCGGTGTCTTCTTCACACGTGTAGATCGTGCAAGGCCCGAACGTCTGCGTCGTGCACACGCTGGTGCTCTGAGTGTCCCCGCGATCGAAGCGCGCGTTGGCGAACGAGTACGTCTGGCCCAAGGAGGGAAAGTTGAACAACGTGCCGAACTGGATGTAGCCCATGGGCGAACCCTCCGTGCCGCCCGTACCGGCACCGCCGGAGCTACCGCCGCTGCCCGCTGCGCCGCTGCCCGCTGCGCCGCCGCTCGATCCGCCTGTACCGCTGGAGCCTCCCGAAGCTCCTCCCGAACCACCGGTCATCGCACCAGCACCACCGCCGCTCCCGCCGGTCGAACCAGCGGTGCCGCCGCCGCTCCCACCGCTCGAACCAGCGGTGCCGCCGCCTCCCGCTTGCGCGCCCGACCCGCTCATGCCCGCTGCGGCTCCGGTTCCCGCTGGCGGCGCGGGACTGTCCGGATCCCCGCACCCGAGCGACATCACCACCAACACCTTCGACCACCCGATCCCGCGAAGCTTGCTCATCGATTGTCTCCCACGAAGCGCGGCACGGCCACACGGTTGCCCTCGCGGCACCCCCTCAGCAAGAGCCGTGCCCAAGCACACATCCTATCGGAGGGCGCGCGGATCCGAAAGGCCGACGGAACGCGGGTGTGATCGCGGTGTCGCGGAGACCTGGCGTCAAAGCCCCGAGCCGGGTCATCGCGCGCCGCTGTCGCGCGCCGCTCAGTGCTTGTTGCGCTGCTCCGCGAGCGCGTACTCGACCTCGCGACAGCTGGTGTCCGACCCAAGCGTGCACCCCCGGCGAAAGAGCGCGAGAGCACGCGGCTCGTCCTTCTTGATCACCCACCCTTGCCAGAGGTAACGACCGAGGACCTCGCAGCCAGCAGCCACGTCCTTGTCACAGGCAAACTGGAGTTGTGCAGCGCCTTCCTCGGCGCGCTCGTTCGACACGTTGAACGATCCGGCGTGATAGCAGGCTTCGGGATCGCGCCGCTCGCAATCACGTTGCTGCTGCTCGCGCGTTCGAGCCTTGATCGCTTCTCGCTCCTCACTCCGCATGCAGTCGTCGTACGACTGCCAAAGCCCGGACGCGGTGCACAACACCGACGTACACGACGTGAGCGCTCCGATCACACACACCATGGCGAGGCCATGAGTCATCCGCGCGCGGGCGTCGCTCATCGACGTGGAGAGATACCACCACTTCCAATTCGCGCAGAACCTCCAGTCCGAACAAAACGTGGCGGAACGTGGTCGCGGGAAACGACTGCTTCGCTGGATGTCTACCAGCGGATTTCATCATCCTGTCGCCGTCGTCGGCCTGATCGCTCTTGGCGCGGCAACGACGGCCTGCTCGTCCGACCAACCGACGTCGAATGGTAGCGGCGGAGAGGCCTCCGTCGGCGGCGCGGGGGCGACGAACGCCGGGGGCGTGGCCGGAGTCGCACCGACGGGTGGCACGTCCGGCTCGGGAGCGCAGGGAGGCGCAGGCGGCGCCGCAGTCCAGGGAGGAGCTTCTGGTTCCGGCGGAATGGGTGGCGGCGGAACGAACTCCGGTAGCGGCGGGACCGCCGGCGGAGCGGGTGCTGGCGGCGCTCTGGCGGGAGACAGCGGAGCGGGTGGTGCGAGTAGCGGCGCTGGTGGAGCGAGCGGCGGAACGGCCGGCACCAGCGCTGGGGTTGGAGGGGGTGGAGGTGGAGCGGGCGCGACTGGTGGGACGGGTGGCGCGCCGGCGAGCGGGTGCATGGACGGCGCACCACAGTCGTACTTCGTCGACGCGGCGGCAGGCGATGACGCCGGCACGGGCACGAGCGCGGCGACCGCGTGGCGCTCGCTCGCACCGGTGAATGCTCGCACGTTTCAACCTGGTGACCGGCTGTGCTTCAAGGCCGGCGGACAATGGACGGGAGAGCTTGCGCCTCTCGGTTCGGGTTCCGCGCAAGCGCCCGTCGTCATTGCACAGTACGGAACGGGCGAAAGGCCGCGCATCGCGGCCGGCGCGAGCGACCTGCAGGCGCTCCTGCTCGTCAACCAGCAGTACTGGGAGATCAACGACCTCGAGCTCACGAACGACAAGGTAATGCCCGGTGATTATCGGGGAATTTCCATCCGCGGGCGCGATGCCGGCGTTTTGAATCACATCGTCATCCGCAACACCTTCATTCACGACGTGACGGGGCAAGTGAACTGGATCGGCGGAGAAACGGCCGACAACGATCCACCCTGGGTCACCTTTCAGACGGGCTGGGACGCTTCGAAGCGCACGGGCGGCATCGTCTTCGAGATCGAATCGACGAACTCGACGCCGACCTGGTTCGACGGCGTCACGATCGAGAACAATGTGATTCAGGACGTTTCGTTTGGCGGCATCATCTTCAAGCAGCTCGAGGGCACGGTCGGCTGGGGCGTGCGGAACTCAGCATCGGACTCGCGCTTCCGCCCGCACAAGAACATCGTCATCCGCGGCAACTACGTCAGCCAGACCGGCACGGATTACGGCTGCAACGGCCTGTACGTCACCGGGGTTCAGACGCTGCTCATCGATCGCAACGTGGTGAAAGACGCGGGAACGAGTGCAATCGAGGCGTACAACGCCGACGACGTCGTGATTCAAAACAACGAAACGTACGGCACCGTGCGCAAAGCCGGGGGCGCGGACTTCAACGGCATCGATGCCGACCGCGCCACCACGAACACCGTCATTCAATACAACTACGTGCACGACAACGGCGACGGCATCTTGCTCTGCCAGTTCGCGTTCGGTGACTCGATCGTTCGTTACAACCTGATTGTCAACAGCAGCCGCTATGGCATCAACCTCCACTCCGACCCTTCCGCCACGAACGAGACCTACAACAACCTCGTTTTTGCCGAGGGCCTGAGCAGCGCGACGCTCATCAGCACTTCGGGCAACGGCGAACACCTCGACGCGACCTACGCCGTCCGCAACAACATCTTTCACACGTCGCGCACCGCCGACGTGGCTCGGACGGGTCCGGGCGTGACCTACACGAACAATCTTTTCAGCGGCCTTCCCGCCGTTTCCGGCGGCACCGGTTCCCGCACGGGGAACCCGATGTTCGTCGATTCGACGATGCGCCCGGACGGCACGATGGCAGGGCCGGCGCTCGGTATGCTCGAGGGGTTCAAGCTGCAAGCGGGTTCGCCCGCGATCGATAGCGGCGTCACCATCACGGACAACGGCGAGCGCGATTTCTGGGAAGCATCACTGTACGTCGGTGCGCCGGACATCGGACCGTACGAAGCGCGCTGAGGCACGCGCTCACGTTGAACGCGATTGACAATCCGTGATCCCGTCGCGCATCATGACCGACCATGTCGCGTTGGTGGTGGTCGCTTGGCGTGCTCGCAGCCTGCGCGTCCGTCCATTGCTCCTCGGACGGCGACTCCGACGACGACTGCGACAGCTGCGCGGGCGGTTCCGCGGGCGAAGGGGTCAGCGGCGCGACTACGGGGGGCAGCGGGGGCGCCGGAGCCGGAAAAAGCGGCACGAGCGGAGGCAGCGGCGGTAGCGGTGGAGTCGCAGGCTCTAGCGTCGATGCTGCGGGCGAAGCGGGCATGGACAGCAGCGGAACCGGCGGCGGCGCGGGCTCCGGCAGCGGCGGAACCTCGACGGGTGGCAGCGCGGGCTCCGGCAGCGGTGGCACCGGGGGCGCAGGCGCAACAATGCAGCCCGCGTACTTGTTGTGGGCGAACGCCTCGCACGTCGCCGCCATCATGAAGCTGGACCCCGTGACAGGTACTGTCACCGACACGAAGCCTGCGGGCAACGCACGAGGATTTGGGACGAATCTTGCGGTCGCCCCGGACGGTACGGTTCGGGTGATGTGGTCCGTCGGTGCGGAGGTGTGGCTCGATATTTTCGATATCGACGTCGAGCGCGTGGACACCCGGACCTACGTCTTCGCGGGTTCTACCAACACCTGGGTGTTTTCGAAGGGGCCCGACGGGGGCGGAATGATCTTGTCCGAGCATTCCGACGGCATCCACGTGAACGAACTCGACGAGGACGACGAATTGACGGGCATCGTGAACATCTACCACGCCGGCCCGCGGCCGCTCGACTACCGGACCCTGCCGAGCACCGACGCGCGCGTGCTGACGACTCCCGAGCCGCCCGGCACGACGAGCATCATCCCGGTCGATCGTTACGGGGATCCGATCGGCGAGCCCGCAGATTGCGAAAACCCCGGCTGGCGGTCCATCTCGTACGCGGTCGCCCAGGACGGCACCGTCTGGGTCAGCTACACTCGCGATTCCGGGCTCGAAGCTCGGGTCTGCGCGTACACGAACGAAGAGAGCTTCGACTGCGACCTCACGAGCGAAGGCTGGGGACCAGGCGGCTGCACGACGTACACGCACACCGACACGACGCTCTGGTTCGCGGACTTCGGGATTGCGCCCTGAGGCGCGATCACTGCGCGGCCGTCAAACGGACTTCACCGGTGGTCAGGCCCTGCGATGTCGCGGTCACCGTGATTTCTCCGGACTGAGCCGGGTTGGTGCGGACGATGGCGAGTGCCAGGCCGCTGAAAGCTTTGCGGCTCGCCGAGCCGAAGACGGTGCGATCCATCGCGTCGCCGTTGTCGGTGGCGACGAGCACGCCCGAACCGGTGACCGAAAAGGCGATGGTGCTGGTTGCGGTGGGCACCATGCGCCCCTGGGCGTCGACGACGGTCGCCTTGACGAAGGAGAGGTCGCGGCCGTCACCACGAAGTGCAGCTCGATCGGCTTCGAGCACGATCGCGGCGGGATCGCCGGCGGTTTCCACGGTCGCGGTCGCCCACTCCGCGTTGTTCTTGAACGCCACCGCCCGGAGCGAGCCCGGCTGGTAGGTCACGTTGTCCCAGCGCAGGCGGTACTGTCCCTGCGCCTTGGTCTGCCTGCTGACGAGCACGTCGTTGACGTAGAGCTCCGCACTGTCGCCGGAGGTGTAGACGACGACGGGCGTGGTTTGCCCTTCGCGCCCCGCCCAGTTCCAGTGGGGAAGGATGTGCACCATGGGTAGATCGCGTCGCCAGTTCGCCTGATAAAGATAGAAGCGATCCTTGGGGAACCCTGCGAGATCGATGATGCCGGAGTAAGAGCTGCGCGCGCCCCTGCCGGAATGGGGATCGGGCTCACCGAGATAGTCGAAGCCCGTCCACACGAACTCGCCGGCCACGTACGCCCACTGGTCCTGATTCTCGAACTCGAGGTCCGGCACGTACGACCAGTCCGCGTGGTAGAGATCGTAGGAACTCACCTGCCCGTTGCTGGTGAGCCCGCTGCCCATGCTCGCGGGCTCGCCGTCCGGGCCAACCACGGGGAACGTGTAGATCCCGCGGCTGCTGTAGGCGTCGGTCGTCTCGGTCCCGATCAGGAAGCGCGTCGGGTAGGCGGTGTGGAAGTCGGGATACTCCGGGGCGGCATCGCGAACGCCGCTGCCCTGATAGTTCAGGCCGATGGCCTGCATCGCGTCAGCGAACGCCGTGCCCGGGTTGGCCGAGTTCATGCCCGTCAGCGTCTGGCGCGTCGGGTCCTCGCCGTTGGCAATCTGACGAATGGCGTTCGCCGTCGGACCGATACCGGTGTTGCTCTGGTCCGGGATCTCGTTGCCGATGCTCCAGATGAAGACGGAGGGACTGTTGCGATCGCGTCGGATCATCGCCCGGAGATCTTGCTCGTGCCAATCGTCGAAAAACAAGTGATGGTCGAGCGCGGTCTTGCCGTTCGACCAGACGTCGAAGGCTTCGTCCATGACGAGGAACCCGAGGCGATCAGCCGCTTCGTAGAACACGGGAGCTTCGGGATTGTGGGCCGTGCGGACGCCGTTGGCGCCCATCGCCGCCAGGATCTCGAGTTGACGCTCTTTCCCTCGCGGATAAGCGGCGCTGCCCAGGGCGCCGAGGTCATGGTGATTGCACACCCCTTCGACTTTGATCGCCTCGCCATTGACGACGAGCCCGCGGTCGGCAGTGAGTTCCAGCGTGCGGATGCCGAAGTTGGTTCGGTACACGTCGACGACCTCACCGCCCACGGATACCTGCGTCACGGCGGCGTAGCGGTTCGGCATCTGGGTGGGCGGTGGTCCCCAGCGCCGCGGCGTGGTGACGGGGCCGCTCGTCTCGGCCACCGCGGAGCTGTTCGCCGCAACCTGGAGCTCGACCGCGGCGATGGTCGAGACGGCGTTTCCGGTGATGAAGCCGGCGGCGTCGAGGTCGTAGAGCTCCGTCGTGATGCTGGCCGTCACCGCCGCGTCCGAGTCGTTGTCGACCGTGACGTCGAGATCAACGGTCGCGGAAGCGTCGCTGACGGTAGGCGTGCGCACGAAGGTTCCCCACTGCGCGACGTGGACCTGGTGCGTCGTCTCGAGCCACACGTCGCGGTAGATCCCCGCGCCGGGATACCAGCGTGAGGTTCCCTGGTCCCAGTTGGTTCCGGCGGGGCTCAAGTTGTCGAGCCGCACGGCGATCGTGTTCGTCTGACCGGGTGTCACGTACGGCGTGATGTCGACCCGGAACGAGCTGTAGCCGTACGGCCACCCGCCTGCGAACTGCCCGTTGACCCAAACCAGGCTGTAGGACATTGCCCCGTCGAAATCGACGAAGATGGACTTGCCGGCGTCGCCCGCCGGCACGTCGAACTGTTTTCGATACCAGGCCACGCCGACGGCGGGCAGGTGGCCCATGTTCGCTGACACCGTGTCGGTGAAGGGGCCCGCGATCGCGTAGTCGTGCGGCAAGGTCACCGCTTGCCAGGCGCTGTCGTCGAAGGCGGCTGTCGTGTACGAGAGTCCGTCAGCGAGGTTGCCGCTCGGCCGCGTGTAGCGGTCCGCCGCATTGGCGATGAAGGCGTTGCCCGTCGGCAGCGACCATGTCCGGGTTTGGCTGTAACCGAGCGCTGGGGCGCCCGACGGATCGTTCTTGGTGAAGCGCCAGCCGTCGTCGAACAACTCGCGACGGCGCGTGTCCGGAAAACCGGGCTCCACGGCTCCCGCCGTTCCACCGCCGCCGGCCATGCCGCTGATGCCACCAGCCATGCCGCCCACACCGGCCGTGCCACCACCGTCACCGCCCGTTCCCGCGCCACCCGCCATGCCACCCGTCGACGGCGCACCGCCCGACGGCATGCCGGAGCCACCGCCTCCTGCTGATGCGCCTGCGGCCGCAGCGCTGCTACCCGCAGTGCCGGCGGTGGGCGAGGTCGTGCCCGCTGCACCGCCGACACCACCAGTCCCGGCGCCCGTCATGCCGCCGGTCGCAGGGTTCGAGTCACCCTTCGGGGTGTTGCCGCAGGAGAGCGCCGTCGCTGCGAGCACCAGGGAGAGGCGCGCGAGGACGGAGTGCTTGGCGTTCACGAGCATGATGGAAAGAAGCGGGACCGGAAAACTCGAGCCTTTGGCCTATTGTAGCGTGGGAGTTTCCCACGTGACCCATTCCGACATGTCGGTGTTCGCGTAGGTATCCTTACGAATGTTGGTGTTGACGCTCTCGTCGCCGAGGAGGAACCGCTGCACGAACGCATTCACGTCGGCAGCCTGGCTGCTCGGGAAGGCGCAGTGGCCGGATGCCACCGCCTGGCTGAAACCAAGCCTGTCCGGGACTCCCAGAGCCTCGTACACCTCGGCTGCCGCTTTCATCGAGGCGCCGCCCGCCTGACTGCCCAACCGATCGATGCCCGTGTTGTGAATGGCGAGGATTGCGCGGGGCGCCACCATCGCGACGAGCGAGTGCTGATCGAAGGGGAGCTTCGGCGCTTCCGGGTTGCCGAAGTCGAGAAGCCTCGACGAGTACCAACCGGTACCCTGAGCTTCTTCCAGGTTCTCGGTTTCGGGTTGCCCGGCCATGAAGCGCCAGGAGGCTTCTCCACCGCCGCCAGACTCCTCGGGAATGGTGAGGGCGATGCGCTCGTCGAAGGCCCCGGCCCACAGCGCCATCTTGCCCGCGTACGAACAGCCGGTCACCGCCAGTCGCTTGGTGTCGATCTGGTGCTGGGCGGCCGTCAGCTCGAGCCCGTCGATGATGCGACTGACTCCCCAGGCCCAGCCGGCATAGGCGCCCGCCGTGTTGTCGGGGAACAGATCCCAGAACGGCCCCTGCCCTCGCGTCGGAAACTGACTCGCCAGCTGGCCGTCGCTGAAGGTCATCGACGCAACCGCCCCCTGGATGGGAACCCCGGAGCCAGCCATGCGGATGACGGCAGGCACGCGCCCCGACGCACCGTTCGGCATGGTGATGGTCGTCGTGAGCATGATCGACTTCGTGCCCACGGTGACGTTCACGGTGAGCCGGTTGTTCGAGAACGTTGCCGTCACCTGGCCCGCCGTGGGGGGCGGCTTGGTACCAAGCTCCCAGTGCTGGATCTGCGCGCTGATCTCCGCGCGCCGACACCGCCAGTCGGCGCGGCTCGTGATGCGCCCGCCGGCCTCCTTCAAGAACGGGTCGGGGAACTCGGGAATCGACGGCAGCGCGTTGAACGCAGGAAAAGTCGTCGCGACAGGGCAGTCGGCACCCGTGTTCTCGACGTCGTAGACGAGTGGCGGCGGGCCCGAAGGGTCCGAGCCAGCTGACCCACCAGCCCCTCCGCCTCCCGCGCCGCCTGCTCCCGCACCAGCACCCGCGCTGCTTCCCGCGGTACCACCGCCAGCGGTGCCGCCGCCTGCGGTGCCACCACCCATGCCGCCCATTCCACCAGCCGAGGCCCCGCCTGCGCCGCCTCCGCCCGAAGGCATCCCCGACATCCCCGCTGCATTCGCGCCCCCGGATCCCGAAGTGCCGGCGCTCGGTGTTCCTCCGGCTGACCCCGCCGTGCCGCCCGTGGTCATCGATCCCCCGATGCCAGCCGTGTTCGAGCCTCCCATGCCGGCGGTCGCACCGCTGCCCCCCGACGGCATCGACGGCGCGCCAGCAGTCTGGACGGTATCGGCCGGCTGGTCGCCGCTGCAGGCCGTCATCGTGGCAATCGTGAACCCGATGGCCGTGACCGTTAATGTGCGTCGCATGAGATCTCTCGGGGAAGGAGCGGCTTGGGTCCGCCGACAGATCGCAGTGCCAGTACTCCTCAAATTCCGTTAACGGAGACTCAATTCGCCTGGCACTGAAGATTTCGCCTCAGGATTCATCTGGGGCTCAGTCCCAGTAGATAGGAGGCCACGATGAACCATGCCGTCTTGATCGCTGGAGGAGGGCCGACGGGCCTGATGTTGGCGGGCGAGCTCGCGCTCGCGAAGGTCGATGTCGCCATCGTCGAGCGCCGCGAGAACCAAGAGGTCGCGGGGTCGCGCGCGGGCGGCCTCCATTCACGCAGCATCGAGCTGCTCGATCAGCGGGGCATCGCCGAGCGCTTCCTCGCCGAGGGCAAGCGGATGCCGGTCGCGCCCTTCGCGATGACGATGCTCGACTTGAGCGACCTTCCGAGCCGCCACAACTACTGGCTCGCGCTCTTTCAGGAGCGCATCGAGCGCCTCCTTGCCGACTGGGTCTCCGAGCTCGCGGTACCGATCTATCGCGCGCGCAGCGTGACGGGTTTCGCGCAAGACGACGACGGCGTCGACGTCGAGCTCTCCGACGGCGAGAAGCTCAGAGCACAGTATCTCGTCGGCTGTGACGGCGGCCGAAGCTCGATCCGCAAGCAGGCCGGCATCGAATTTCGAGGATGGGATGCGTCGACCAGCTACCTGATCGCCGAAGCCGAGATGGACGGCGAGCCCGCGTGGGGGATCCGGTATCTGGGCAAGGGGATCCACGGCCTCGGCAAGCTCGAGGACGGAAAGCGCGTGCGCCTCGTGTCGGCCGAGGCCGAGCTCCGGCAAGGCGACGAGCCGACGCTCGACGATCTTCGCACGGCGCTCGTCGCCGTCTACGGAACCGACTACGGCGTTCGCAACGTCACCTGGCTCTCGCGGTTCACCGATGCGACCCGGCAGGCCGCGGCGTACCGAGCACGGCGCGTGTTCCTCGCCGGCGACTCGGCACACGTGCACTCCCCCGCCGGCGGACAAGGCTTGAGCCTCGGCATGCAAGACGCAGTGAACCTCGGATGGAAGCTGGCCCAGGTGGTGCACGGCACTTCGCCGGACGCGCTGCTCGACACGTACCAGACCGAGAGCCACCCGGTCGGCGCGCGCGTGCTCGAGCGAAGCATGGCTTTCACCGCGCTGGGCCGCGGAGACGACCGAACGCTGGCCCTTCGCACGATGATGTCCGACCTCGTGACGATGGACCAGCCTCGCCGGCGCTACACCGCGCTGATCTCCGGCCTCGATATTCGCTACGATCTCGGCTCGACACACCCACTCCTCGGCCGCCGCATGCCCGATCTCGACCTCGTCACCGAAAGCGGCACACAGCGCGTGTTCCCCCTGCTCCACGACGCTCGCCCCATCCTGCTCAATCTCGCCGAACCCGCCGCTTTCGACATCACTCCGTGGGCAAACCGGGTGAAGCGCGTCGACGCCCGGTATGCAGGCGCCTGGGAACTCCCGGTGGTCGGCGCCGTCGCGGCTCCAAGCGCCGTTCTCATCCGGCCGGACGGGCACGTCGCGTGGGTCGGAGGCGGGACTGAGGAAGGGCTCGAGAACGCTCTGGGTGCATGGTTCGGCACCGTTCCTTGATGGTCCGGGCCCGCCGGCCTATGACCGCCTCATGTCCGCTTTGCGCCAACCCGACGACTCGTTTCAGCCGACGGAACCGGTCTCCGGCACGTACCCGACGCATCAGCCGAAACCCGCAGCTCGCCCTGCCCCGCCCCAACGCATACCCCGTGGCGTCGCCGTGCGGGGCGGCGTCCTCGCTGGTCTGGTCCTCACCTACATGGCGCTGCTTCCCACGCTCCACGGCCGGATCGGCGATCCGGCGTTCCTGTTCGGCCTGGCACTCTGCATCCTGGCGGGAGCCTTGCTGGGCGTGCGCGGCGCGCTGGTCGTGATTGTCGCCGTCGCTCTCGTCGATCGTCACCTCGCGATGAGCCTGCCTGAACGCGCCGAGATCGGGAAGGTTGCAGCCGTCATCTCGCTGCTCGTCAAGCTCGTGCTCGCCGGCGGGCTCGGATTGGTGATGGACGCACGCCGGCGCGCGCGCGCGCTGAAGGCCAAGCTGGGGCGCGAAATGGAAGCCCGGCAGCAGAGTGAGGAGTCGCTTCAGCACAGCGAGACCATGCAACGCGCGCTCGTGGAGAGCCTGGGCGAAGGAGTCGGGCTCTTCGATGCGCACGATCGCATCGTGTTCGCCAATCAGGCGCTCGCCGAAACGCTGGGTGTGCCGCGAAACGAGGTTTCGACCAAGACCTTCTCCGAACTCTTGACCGAAAACAGCCGCAGCGCGCTCGCCACCAGGACACCGAACGTCGACGAGCGCCGCTCGTACGAAGTCGTCCTCGCGCGCAACCCGAGCACGCTCCTGCTCGTCACGGAGACGCGTTTCCGTCCGAGCGGATCGCACGATCACCTGACGCTGCGAGTCGCGCGCGATCTCACCGATCGCGTCGTGACCGAGCGGCGGCAGCACGATCTGGAGCGAGAGCTGCAGCGGAGCCAGGCTCTGCAGAGCCTGGCCGTGATGGCAGGCGGCGTCGCTCACGACTTCAACAACCTGCTCTGCGGGGTGGTGGGCAACGCCGAGGTCGCGCTGCGCAAGATCCCGAGCGACGCGCCGCCCGTACTCTCGCGCTGCCTCACGGAGGTCCTCACCTTCGCCGGTGAAGCAGCCCAGCTGAGCAAACAGATGCTCGCCTACGCGGGGCGGCGCAGTCTCGCGATCCGCGCGCTGGAAATCAACACGGAGCTCTCGGCGGTGCTCCGCTTGCTGCACGCCACGGTGGAATCGAAAGCTCACCTGGTCCTCGACCTCGGCGCGAACCTGCCCCTGGTGGGCGCGGATCCGTTTCAGCTACGCCAGGTGGTGACCAACCTGATCCTCAACGCCCTGGACGCGATGGAGGGAAAGCGCGGGACGTTGACGCTCCGTACCGAATCCGTAGAGCTCGAGGCCCCGCAGAACGAGCCCTACGCCGTCAACGCCGGCAGCTACGTCAGGGTGACGGTCAGCGATACCGGCTCCGGCATCGGTGCCGAAGTACGCGAGCACGTCTTCGAGCCGTTCTTCTCGACCAAAGGGGCCGGGCGCGGGATGGGCCTCGCCGCCGCTGCCGGCATCGCTCGAGCGCACCGGGGCTGGCTCGGCGTCGACGGGACCTCGCCGCAGGGAACCACTTTCGGCCTGCTGCTGCCGGTCGCGCAAAAGTCGATGCCACGCCCATCGAGCAGGCCCCTTTCGCCGGAACCCGCGGCTCCTGCCCGTAGCATCCTGCTCATCGACGACGAGCCCGCCGTGCGCCTGGTGACGGGCCGGATGCTGAGCGAGCTCGGTCATCAGGTCGTGACCGCGGACAGCGGCCGCCGCGGGATCGAGCTGCTCAAGGAGCAACCGGACGCCATCGACTTGGTCGTCCTCGACCTCACGATGCCGGAGCTATCCGGCGAGCACACCCTCGCCGAGCTCCGCGTCACTCGGGACGACATCCCCGTGGTGATCACCAGTGGATTTCAGGCCGAGGACGCGTCGGTGCTCCTGCAGATGCCGAACGTCGTCGGCTTTTTGGACAAGCCGCACACGATGACCAGCCTGGAGATGGTGCTCGCCTCGGTCGATCGGCAGGCCCACGCGTAGCGCTGACTCGAGGATCTACGGGCTTCTGGCACAACGGAACCCGACGTCGTTGTGACGGCCTTCGGGCACGTGCGCGAAGCGCTCCGCATAAAGAGTATCGAACGGGGGATCGCCGAAACGGTCGATCCGCGTGACCCGGAACCCCGTGGAGCCTTCCGTCAAATTGGCGCAGTCCGCACAGGGAACGACGAGGCTGCCGGAAGACCAATCGAGCATCAGCTCTTGTGCGTTGCCCGATAGATCGAGCTGGCCCCAAAGTCCGGCGCCCAGGGTCGCCGTTCCAACCGGTGCCAGGTTCACGAGCTCCGAAGAGTCGACGAAGCCTTTCTTTTTCAACGCGTCCCGCCCCGCACACGCCGCCGCATCACTTTTGTAAAAACACCCGTAGATTGCATACTGACTCTTCTTCCCGGGCGGGGTCGCGCCCCACGGGTACTGTCGCTGTTCTTTGCCCCCTGCCGCCGCGTACTGCCATTCGGCTTCGCTCGGCAGAAAACCGCCGTCCCAGATGCAAAAGGCGTAGGCCTCGTACCAGTTCACGCAGTTGATGGGCATGTTCTCGCTTGCCGCTGCGGCAGGCGTCCACGTCGTTACGCGCGACGCGCAGGTCAGGTCCTTGTCGGACGGTGAGATCTTGTCGTTGTCCGAGGCGGCCCACCCCGGTTCGAACGCCCCTGCCTGCGCGCCATTCGAAAGCCCCTTGCCGGCGTTCAGGTGAGCGTGCTTTCCCGAGCCCGGAGGTGGCACCCAACCCCCTTTGCGAGCCTCCATGAACCGGCGGAACCTCCCCACCGTCACCTCGTACTTGTCCAATCGATAGTTGCTCACGGTGGCTGGATCGGAAGGGGTCATCAATGGACTACTCATGTTCCAGTACGTCCGGTAGAAAGTCCCGCCGGCCACCTGGTTGCTCGTACAGCAGCTCTCTTTGTTCGATCCACAATCCGTGAGTCCGGGCCCGCCTGGCTCGCAGCTCAGTGGCTTGACGGGGCCGCTCGGCGGCGGCGGCGTAGCGTTTGGACTGCTCGGTGGCGTCGTCGCGGCGATTGAACCGCTCGGCGGCGGCGACGCGCTGCCCGGATCCGCCGCAGCCGAACCACTCCCCTGCGCGGTGGGTGCTGCTGCCGGTGCCGGTCCTCCGGTCGTGCTTTGGCCCGCGCAGGCGGCCAGCCAGACAGCACCACCCACGGAGAGGCCCTTCGCCAGCCTGCGATTCGGCTTGCAAGGAGCCGCTACGTTAATCGGGAATCTTGCCGTCACCAAGGGAACTCTCCTTCGGATCGACTTTTGCGGGCTCGCACTTCACTCGTCGCGTGCGCGGGAGTCAAGGCGGCACGGCGCGGGCCGATTGCGGCAAGGTTTCGCCTTCGCAAGACGGAGGCACGCGCGGCGCTCGGGCGAAGGCGGCCGGCTCCGGTCGAGCGCACGCGCTGACGCGGGCTCGTCGGATCTTGCGCGTGTCGAGCGTTCGGCGCACGCTCGTGGTTCACGCTTGGGCGAGGGTCGACGATGGTACCCGATATTGCCGAAGGAACGGAACGCGTCATCGACGGGCGCCTGCGTGTCTTCTGCGAAGGGTACTGGATTAAGTCGTACCCGATCCCGTCCGACACGCTGCTCGAAAAGCGGCGCCTGATCGAGGTTCTCACGCGCCGGCTCTTCAACCACGTCGAGCATGGCCTGTATGTCCCCGGCAGTCGCCTGGAGGAAGCGCGCGCCGCCGTCGAAGCCGAAAGCGACCCCGCGCGAAAGCGCGTGAAGAGTGGGATGCTCGCTGCCGCGCTCTTCAACCGCGCCACCGACATCTTGACCAAACTGGTCGAGCTTCAGGCGCTCGGCGTCGTCATCGAGAGCGGCCCCTTGATGCGCGCGTGTGGCGAGCACCTGCAAGAGGCGCTTTCGCTCGGAAAGCTGGTGCTTCACCGCAGCGGCCAGGAGGGCATCGACGAGCTCTGGGGCGAGCCCTTCAAGGCGTTCGCGTTTCCCGTTCCGGAATTCTATCGTAGCCGTTACGTCAAGATCGCGATGACCATGCGTTGCATCGACGATCTCGCCACCGAGATCCAACGAACGCTCGGAGCCATCCCCGCCTTCGACGGCATGATTCCTCTCGTCACCGATCTCGCTTCCTCCGCGAAGGGCTACAGCGAGACGCTGCGTTCCGACGCCGACATCTTCGACGTCTGGGCGTCATTTGCCGTTGCTGGGGAGAAGCTCATCGCCTTCACGCCGAAGCTCGACCCGCAAGCGACCCTGCGCCAGCGCCAGGGCGTCGACCAGGGCGTCACGCTCTTGCGCGAGGGGAGCGAGATCGTTTCGCACATCGCGCGCGCTCGGGTCCCGATGCCGGCGAGCACCGAAACCTACTTGCGCGCCTGCCGTGAGTACTCTGCGAAATGGGGCAACGATCTCGGCGCCGCGGGCGCTGGCTCGGTCGAAGCTCCGAAGCACGCGTGAACGGCCCAGAGGCTTCAGTTCAAATCCATGAACGGATCACCGAGCAGCATCTCGCTCGCCTGATCCTTGAGCACGAGCGCGTTGCCGCCGGCCTCCGCGTAGTTCTGGATCATGCGCGCCTTGTGCGCTTGGCCGAGGTAGGCGTGGTTCACCTTGAGCTCGCGGAAGACGAGCGGGAAGTTGCCGTAGTGGTTTCTGAGCGCCGGGGCGCTCATGACGACGAGCGTCTTCGAGCTCCCGTACAGGTAGCCGATGCTGAGGTTCTGGGAGACGGCCGTCGACGTGTTCTGCGACGACGTCGATCCCGGCTGCACGAAACCGGCGGCGTCGCAGCCGCCGAGACCGACGACGAGGCCGACCTTCGTGAGCGCGCGCGCCTGGTCGGCGGTGATGAGCGACTCGGTCGTCGAGCCGTGCGTGACTTCGTCCACCGCGTCGTAGATGGCAGCGTTCATGTGCTGGCTGTAGATGGACGCCGTCTGCCAATTCTCACCGACCCACGGGAAGGTTTCGTAGTGCGCGCGAAACGCGGTCGCGCTCGGGAACGTTTCGGTGGGCCAGCGGACGTAGCAGAGGTTCTGTCCGTTCTGGATGCACGCTGAATCAACCTGACCTTGCGGCCCCGGCTTGCCGTAGAAGTCGATCGCCGCGCCACCGAAGGCGTCCCACGACTTTTCGATGTCGCCGATGCCGTTCTGGACCATGTAGAGCCGGTCGTTCGCGACGATCTGACCCTGGTAGAACGAAAGGAGTTTCGCCAGGTACGGGCGGATCTGGTTCGCGTAGTTCGCGTACGTGTTGCCCGTCGGAAAGCCGACCGGCATGAACGCAGCCCAGATTTCGGGGTTGTACTGGGCCCCGGGCGTGATGGCGTCGAGGTCGTGCGGTGGGACCGTGTACGGCCCGAAGACGGCGCACGCGTTGTCGTTCGTCCCGTCGCACAGAGGGTCGATCGAGCCCGGCGCCTGATTGCGCGAGAACGTCGCATCGAGGTCCTCGAGGTACGCCGGGTAGAGGCGCACGTCGCCGGTGTCGGCACGCACCTTGTAGAAGCTCGGAAGCTTGATGTTGCCGACGTAGAGCACGCCCTCGAGCGCGGGATTGGCCGTCTTGGCACTCTTCACGTAGTCACGCACGGCTTGAGCGCTCCAGTCGTCGATACCGCTCACCGCGCGAAGTTCGATCTGAAAGCCGCGCCGCGTGCTCGCTGCCGACCGATACTGCTCGAACTCGTTCACCAGCAGCGTGTGCAGCCGTGAATCGACGAGGATGATCGCCTTCGACGCCGAACCGCAGCCGCTGCCGGCGCCGGTGAAATTCACGGTTTTGCTGGTGCTCTGGTTGTTGAGGTTCACGACGTCCGGCGTCATGGCGCAGCCGACCTTGGTCGGACGAAGCGAATACGAGCCCGCCGCGAGATTCGCGAACGAATAGTTGCCGCCCGAGTCCGTCACGCGGGTGCCTTCGGAGCTGCCGGCCAGCGTCACGACGACGCCGGCGATGCCGACACCCCCCGACGTGCGCACCTTGCCACTCAGGGTGAGCATCGTCACCGCCTCGCGGGTCGAGCCGATCTCGGAGTCGTCGAACTCGCGGCCTGCCTCGAAGTCACCGCTACACGCCGCGAGCCCGAGCGTCGCAGCACAGCCAACGATCCAAGAACCTCTGAGCGCTTTCATGATGGGTGTGTCTCCTTCCCCCTTTGAGTCCACCTCCCAGAGAACCTTCACCGGCGTCGCACTCGCGACCGAGAAATCGCCATCGAGCCACCCGGAGCGATGGAGCCTTCCAGAGCGAAAACCTTCAGTAGAAAACGCGGCTTAGCTGACGACGCTGAGGGCCCGTCAGCCCGACGACCCCGACACGGAGGAGCGCGGCGCCGACGCCGTCTCGCAGAACTCGAACGACAGCAGCGCGTCGCCGACGGCGGGTTCGACGCACTGGCCGTCGAACAGCGGCTCGAGGCAATCGTGAAAGCACACGGCCGTCGCGCTCTGTTCGGCGCAGTCGGCGTCCGTGCTGCACGGGAAGGCACACGTCATCCCGCTCGGGTCGCCGGCACAAAGACCACCGCCCTCGCACGAGCTGTCCGCGCCGACCGCGAAGCAGAGGGTCGCGCCGGTTCCACAGAGAAAAGGTTCCGCCATCACGCACGCCGCACCCGGGTCGTCTCCCTCGCGCGGCGCGGCGTCATCAGCGGCAACCGCGTCGTCACCACACGCCGCCGGCAGTAGCGAGAAAAGTCCCACCGCAATCACCAACCAGTGCGGGCGAGAAGAAACCATCCCACCATCTTAGCGTCTCGTGCAGCGCCGCTCGAAGCAGAGAGAATTAATGAAAAAGCACGAGTCACGACACAGCGGGGTTTCGCCGAGGTTTCCAGAGGCGCGCGCCCGCGCGCGCCGACACTAGGCCGAGGTGTGACGAGGTAGTCCGAGCTCTCACTTTTCTCCGCGTTGCCGCGGCGACGAGAGATCAGAACCTCGCCGCCAGGGCATGAAGATATGGTGCGCGTTGAGGGTGGGGAGCAGGAACCATGAGACAGAACACTGCGAGCCTCACGGTGGGACGCTTGCTCGAGGTGCGGGCCGACGCCGGCTACCGCACGGCCGCCGACGTTGACGCCATCTTCGAGGCCATCGGGCGCGAGCTCGCCAAGCTGCCGCCGAACGCACATCACGTGACGGTGGTCGATTGGCGCCATTGCCCGCTGATGTCGCCCGAAGCGGCCGAGCACATGCTGAAGAAGATCGCGGGCGTCAATTCGAACACCGTGCGCAGCGCCGCACTCGCGAGCGAAGGTTCGCCGCTCGCCGTGTTGCAGTTCGTCCGCCTGATCCGCGACGCCAAGTTGCCCGATCGCAAGCTCTTTCTGCGCAGCGACGAGCTCTACGCGTGGGTCGCCGAGGTACTGACGGCAATGGAGCGCGTCCGCCTGATGGCGTTCCTGTCCGAGGGTGAGAAGGCTCCGAGCGCGAGCGCTTCATTGCGCCCCTCTGCGGGCTAGAGCGCATCTCGAAACCCCGCCGACCTGCGGCGCCCCGGATGGCCCCCGAAGTGACGGACTTCCGATTCTAGCGTTGCTTCGTGCCTTGCACTGCGCGAAGGACGAACGGCGCGATGGCCTCCGAGTACTTCTGGGCTCCGCGGTAGTTGAGGTGGGACTGCTCGTAGAAATCCTTGGGCACGAAGCGAACACCGAGCTCGGGTGCGGAAACGAACGGAACGCCCTGACGGCGGGCGACCTGGTGCAGGTGTGAGCGAAACTTCTTCGGGGTGCCGGGAGGCATGGCCTCCTCCAGCATGGGGTGCACGGGGATCTCGACGAGGAGGACGGGCACACCGAGCTTTCGCGCGTGCCGGACCGCTGCTTCGAGGTAGTCCGACTGGTAGTTCTGCGGCCACTTCGGGTCCCGGTAGGCGTTACCCAGGTACGCCTTGACCCGCTCGCGATCGATGCGCAGCGAAACGTTGCGTTGCTTTCCCTCGTAGACGGACGCGATGCCTCCCTGCATCGGCGTGCGCTTCTTGCGCACCGGAACGAGGACGTTGCTCGCATCGCGCCGCTGGGCCCTGGATCCACGCTGCTCGAGCGCGTCCTGGAAGGCAAAACGGTAACGCACGAGGTAGCTCACCCGCGCGGCTTCGTTCCGGAGCGCGTCCGGTAGGTACGCGTCCGCCGCGGCCCCGAGCTCCGATCGTGCTTCGAGCCAGTCGCTCGGTCGCCACAGGTACCTGACGCTCGAGTCCGGCCGGGCGTCGCTCGGCTCGAGTTCGCGCGCCGAGAGCGACCAGATCAGAAGCTTCGGGCGAGGCTTTGCTTCACCGACCCGTTTGACGACGAGCGCGACGTCTTCCGCACGCGCGCGACCGAGACTGAAGTTTTCGACGTTCCCTTTGATCCGCGCCGTCTTCATGGCTCGCTCGAGCACGGGAGCGAGCACGCCGCGCCGCGCGCGGCTCGAGCCGACCACCACCACCTCCGCGGCGCCCGCTTCGAGCTCCGTCACCACGGAACGGTAGGCGAGATCCATCTCACCCGCGTCGTTGGCGAGGATCCCTTTCGGGTTCAGCAGCCGAAGCACGAGTTCGAGGAGCAGCAGGAGCCCGGCCGCCGTCACCAGGCCCCAGGGAGGCCCGGCCGCCCTAGAACTGGAAGTAGATGAAGGTGCCGCCACCGTCTTCTCCCAGCCAGATGAAGAGAACCGCTCCGACCGCGTAGACCAAACCGCGAACCGGGAACGGCGCATGGAACACGAGCCAATGATCTCGCTTGAGGTATTGGCTCAACTGGATCGCGAGGAGCCCGACCACGAGCACGGCCGAAGGCCAAACCGGGCCGAGCGCGTCGAGTGCCCGCGTCAGGTGGGGCGTCGGCCGCGCGAGCGCGCGGAGCATGGCAAACGCTTGCGTCGCGCTGTCTGCACGAAAGAACAGCCACGAGACGCAGATGATGTGAAAAAAGACGATCACGGCGAGCACGTGAAGCACCGATCGGACCGCCGGGAAAAGCCGCGACGCAAAGTCCGTGATCGGCTTCTCGACCGCTCGATACGCGCACAGCACCAGGCCGTGAAGCGTGCCCCAGAGCACGAAGGTCCAGGCGGCTCCGTGCCAGAGGCCACCCAGGATCATCGTCAGCATCAGGTTTCGGTACGTGCGCGCCGTGCCTCCGCGGTTGCCGCCGAGCGAGACGTAGAGGTAGTCGCGCAACCAGGTCGACAGGCTGATGTGCCAGCGGCGCCAGAAGTCGCTCGGCGTCGCGGCGAAATAGGGGAGGTCGAAGTTTCGTGAGAGGTCGAAACCGAGGCACCGGGCCGCCCCCCGGGCGATGTCGCTGTACCCGGAGAAGTCGGAGTAGATCTGGAAGGCGAAGGCGTACACGCCGAGCAGCACCTGGAGACCGGTGGGATCCTTCAGGGCGAACGCCGCGTTCGCGACCTGCGCGACCGTGTCCGCGATCACGACCTTCTTGAACAGGCCCACCGCCATCAGGTAACTGCCACTCGAGACGCGACCCCAGGTGACGTGGCGCAAGCGGCGAAACTGCGGGAGCAACCTGCCGGGGCGCTCGATCGGCCCCGCCACGAGCTGTGGGAAGAAGGCCACGAACGTCGCAAAGCGGTGAAGATACGGTTCGGCGCGAAGCGTGCCGCGGTACACCTCGATCGTGTAGGCGAGCGACTGGAACGTGTAAAAGCTGATGCCGACGGGCAGCACGACCTTCAGCGTGAACGGCTCGACGTGGATACCGAACCGGCTGCAGAGCGCCGCGAAGCTCGTAGTGAAGAAACCGAAGTACTTGAAAAAGCCGAGGAGCGTCAGGTTGCCGATCACGCTGAGGGTGATGAACTGACGCTTGCGGCGCGGGTCGCTCGTCCGGGAGATCGCGCGACCGAGGGACCAGTCGGCGACGGTCGACAGCATCAAGAGACCGAGGAACCGCCAATCCCACGCGCCGTAGAAGAGGTAGCTCGCGACCAGCAGCGTGAGGTTTCGCGCTTCGATCACCTGAAGACGCGTCACCTTCGGCAGTAGTCTTCGAACCGGCCGGGGCCGCAGCGCGACGGCGCAAAGGAGCCAGACGACGACGAAGAAAAGCGCGAACTGAAAGCTATTGAACGTCATCTCGGCCGGCGCGCCGGGTCGACCCTGTCACCGGCGGCGCACACGGCCGCGACTATAGAACGCGCGCGCCCGAGGGTAGCAACCCCAAGATGCGGGCGTCGCTCAGGGCCGGTCGGGGCGTCACCCCGGACAACCGCCGATAGTGCACTGCCACGGTCCGCCGTCGAAGCTCGTGCAGTCGTAGGTGGTTCCGCCACAATCGGCGGCGACACGGCACTCGTCCTCGGGCGTCTGGCAGGCAAATCCCGGGACACCGCAACCGGGTGGATGGAGCGCGCAATAGCCTTCACCGCAGTCGGCATCCGCCGCGCAGTTGGACTCTCGGCAGGTTCCGCGATCGTCGGCGCACTCGCAGACGAACCCGTCGTCGCAGTCGGCGTCCGACGTGCAGTGATAGACGCACAGATTCTGGATGTGCGGATTGCCGAAGAACGTCAGCGCACCCGGCTCGCACTCACCGAGCGAACGCTCCGTGCAGTCCGAGTCGGTGTGACACGTGTCCTCTTCCGGGCGTCGTGAGTCGTCGTGGATCTCCGTGGTCGGGACGTACGCGGCGCAGGTGCCCGGCGTCTGTCGATGAACGAGCCCGTCGTCGCAACGAAACGTCCCGCTCCCCGGCGCGGTCTCGACCGGATCCGCACAGTCGCCCGCCGCCGCTCCGGCGCTTCCCCCGCTCCCCGCGGACACCGAACCCCCGGCTCCTGACGTCGATCCGCCGGCTCCCGACATCGAGCCTCCAGCTCCTGCCACCGATCCTCCGGCTCCCGATATCGAGCCTCCAGCTCCCGCCACCGATCCTCCCGCCCCCGCCGTCGATCCTCCGGCTCCCGCCGAGGTTTCCTCCGCGCCGCTACTTCGCCCCGAATTGCCCCCACAGCTGACGAGAAGCACCAGAGAGCCACCCCGCATGAACCGCAGAACCAAGTGACTGAGCATGCCGACCCCTTCGCAAGACTCGTGCCGCCACGGGCTCGCAAGATCCTAGCGAACAACGGCCTAATCCTCGCCGGTTCGGGCACATTCTGGCACAGCGCTGGCGGGCGTAGCGCCGCGCGTGTACGAGGGGGCGTGGAATCCTGTCGAGTTTGCGGCGGCGACGGACGCATCAACAACTCGTTCGGCGGAGGCTCGAAGACGTGCCCCTCCTGTCACGGGACGGGACGACGCGTCGAAGAAGCGCTCTTCCGGGACGTGACGAAGACGAAGCCGTCCCACCACGAGACTCAAGCGAAAGTCGCGGCGGCGAAGGCGACCTGGCCGACGACCTTCGACGGGGCAGAGCTCGCGAAAGCGGTCAACGCGTCGGGTTTGTCCGCGGAGGTCAAGGCGCGCCTCGTGCGTGAGATCATCGAGTACGAGGGGACCCACGGCAAGACCACCCAGACCTTCACGAAGAAGGTGAGAAAGCAGCTGCGCTAGGAGGAGGCGGCGGGGACGGCCGGCGCGGGCGCGCGCCCGTACCGCAAGTAGAGCGCCGGTAAGAAGAACAGGTTGAGCAGCGTCGAGCTCACGAGGCCGCCGAGGATCACCAGCGCCATGGGGTGCTCGATCTCGTGGCCTGGCTGGTTGCCGGCCGCGACGAGCGGCACGAGGGCGAGCGCCGTCGTTAGCGCGGTCATGGCGATCGGGGCCAGCCGCTCCTCGGCGCCGCGCAGAACGAGCTCGCGGCCGAAGGGCACGCCCTCCTGCTCTTCCAGGTGCTGAAAGTGACTGACGAGCATGATGCCGTTGCGCGCAGCGATGCCTAGGACCGTGATGAAGCCGATCAACGTCCCGAGCGACAGCGTGCCGTCGAACGCCGCGGCCGCCGCCACCCCACCGACGAGCGCGAACGGCATCGTTCCGAAGGCGATCAGCGCGAGCCGTGCGCGGCCGAGGCAGGTGTAGAGCAGCAGGAACATCGCGAGCAGCGTGCCCACGACGACCCAGCGCATGCGCGCTGCCGTGCGGCCGAGCTCCTGGTACTCGCCGAGCAGCTCCGGGTGGTAGCCGCGCGGAAACGTCAGCGTCTTCAGCCGTGCCTCGATGTCCGTCGCCACGCCCCCGAGGTCGCGGCCCTTGACGTTGCAGCTCACGTCCAGACGGCGCGATGCGCCATCCCGCTTGATGGTGCCGGGCCCGGACGCCATGCGGACCCGCGCGACGGCGCGCAGGCGGACCAGGCCGCCGGTGGGCGTGTCGATCAGGAGCTCCGCCACGCTGCGAGCGTCGGTCTTCAGGTGGTCGGCGCCCCGCACCACCACGTCGAAGACCTTTTGCTGCTCGTAGATTTCACCGACCTTGGTGCCGCGGATGAACGTCGCCGCCGCACTCTGGATCGCGTGCGGCGTGAGCCCAAAGCGCTGCGCGGCGGGAAGATCCACCTCCACCTCGATCTGCGGGATGGGCGAGAGCGGCTCGACCTTCAGATCCGCCACCCCCGGAATGCCTGAAATGGCGGCCTTGATGCGCTCCGCCTCACTCGACAGCGTGGCGAGATCTGGCCCGAAAATGCGGACGACGATCGACGCGCTCGTGCCCGTCAGCACCTCCTTGATGCGCTCCCGAAGGTAGGTGAGCACGTCGCGGAACAAGCCGGGGTAGCCGTTCACGACCTCTTCCACCTTGGCGAGCGTGCGGTCGTAGTCGGCCTTCTCGTCGATGCTGATCCAGAGCTCGGTGAAGTTGATGCCGACCACCTCGTCGGCGACCTCCGCGCGCCCGATGTGGGAGCCGAAGTTTCTGACACCCGGGATGGCGCGAAGCTCCTTGCTCGCTCGCTCCGTGATGCGCACCATCGCCGGGTGGGAGATGCCGGGCTTTTCCACCCAGTGCATCAAGAAGTCCCGCTCCTTGAAGTTCGGGAGCAGCGTCTGACCGAGGAACGGCAAGAGAGCAGCGCTGCCCGCGAGCAGCACGGCGACGACGGACACCGCCGTCCGAGGGCGGTCGAGCAGCGCGGGGAGCCGAGCTCGGTAGCCTTGGCGTAGCCGAACGAGGAGCGGGCTCTGTTTCGCCGCACCGAGCCGCTTCGGCAAGAGGAGCAAGCAGAGCGCTGGCGTGACGGTGAGCGCGACGACCAGCGAGGCGACGACCGCGATGACGTACGAAAGAGCGAGCGGCTTGAAGAACGCGCCGGACAGCCCCTCCATCAGAAACACCGGGACGAACGCCAGCACGACGATCAACGTCGCGTAGACGATAGCGCTCCGCATCTCGATCGAGGCCCGCAGCACGATCGAAAGGGCCGACTTTTCACGCTCGTCGGGCGTGGCCAGCCGCAGGCGGCGCGCGATGTTCTCGACGTCGATGATCGCGTCGTCCACCACCTCCCCCAGCGCGAGCACGAGCCCCGCGAGCACCATCGTGTTGATGACCTCGCCTCGGTAGTGGAGGACGAGCCCGGCGGTGACGAGCGAGAGCGGGATGGCCGTCGCGCTGATCACGGCCGTGCGCCACTCGTAAAGGAACGCGAACAAGACGACGATGACGAGCAGGCAGCCGAGCGCCATCGCGGAGCCGAGATTGTCGAGGGACTTTTCGATGAAGGTCGCCGGGCGGAAGATGGTGGAGTCGACGTGCACCCCGGTGAGCGCGGGCGCGAGCGAGGCGAGCGCCTTCTCGACGTCACGAGTGAGGTCGAGGGTGTTGCCCCAGGGCTGCTTCTCGACGATGAGGAGGATCCCGAGCCCGTCGTTGATGACGGCGTCGCCGATCAGTGGCTGATGGCCTTCCGTCACCGTCCCGATGTCCCCGAGGCGGAGGGGGGTGCCGCCGCGCGTGGTTGGAACCACGACGTCCGCAAGCGTCTTTTCGTCGTGGACCGCGGGTAGATGGACCACGTTGAGGCGCTGGTTCGGGGTGTCGATGAAGCCGCCGCCCATCGGGCTCGTCGCGGCGCCGGCGGCTTTCATCACCTCCTCCAGCGTCACTCCGTGCGCGCGTAGGCGCTCGGGCTCCACGACGAGCTGAAGCTGGCGGTCGCGCTGGCCCCAGATGGCGACGTTGGCCACGCCGGGAACCGCGAGCAGGCGCGGCCGTATCGTCCAGCGCGCGAGCGTCGAGAGCTCGATGAGCGAGATCTTGTCCGACCAGAGTCCGATCTTCATCGCCCGGCTGGTTGACGACATCGGGGACAGGATCACGGGCGTGTGCGCGGCGCTCGGCAAGCCGTTCTGCGCGACGGAAAGCCGCTCCGCGACGAGCTGGCGCGCCCGCATCAGATCCGTACCGCGCCCGAAGTAGAGGACGATCGACGAGAGCCCGGGCACCGATTTCGAGCGCACTGAGGTGACCCAGGAGGTGCCGGAGAGCGCGTCTTCCAGCGGGACGCTGACGAGCGACTCGACCTCGAGCGCCGAAAGCCCCGGAGCCTCCGTCTGGATCTCGACGAGCGGCGGCGCAAACTCCGGGAACACGTCGAGCGGGGCTTTCCTCAAGTTGAAGTAGCCCGCGATCAACAAACCGATCGCCAGCGCGACGACGAGCACGCGAGCCTTGAGGCTCGAGAGCACCAGCCACTGCATCATGGGCGGGGCCGCCGGAGGCTCACTTGCCGGCTCCGAACTCCGTGCCGAAGATCTCGGCCGTGCCCTCGGTCACGAGCGGCGTCCCCGCCTTCGGCCCGCGTGAAAGGACGCAGCGGTCGCCGAGCACCCGCTCCACCTCGACCCGGACGCGCTCGAACTCCGTCGGTGATTTGGCCACATAGACCCACGAGCCGCCGAGCACGTCGTGCACGACCGCGGAGTACGGCGCGACGAGACGCGGCTCGGTCTGACCCACGATCGGGAGTTCCACCGCGACGCGCTGGCCGGGCGTGAAGCGCTGCTCGGAATTGTCGAACTCGTAAAACAGGCGCGCGGTTGCGGTCACGGCATCCCCGATCGGCGGCGCGGAAACGGGCGCCGCCGCGACCAGTTTCGGCGCAGTGCCGCCGCCCAGCGACCTCAGCGACGCTGCCAGCGAGCGATCGACGCGCTCCACGTCGCCGACGTACACGGGCACCTCGACCCACAGCCGGTCGAGCTCCGCAATCTCGAACAACGGCGCGCCCGCGCTGACGCTCTGCCCGCCGGTCGCGTGGATCCTGACGAGAACGCCGGCGCGGGGCGCCTTCAGGGCCAGGCTCACGTCGCTCGTCAGCGCGCCGCCGCCGCGGAGCTGGGAAAGGCGCGCCTGCGCCGCGGCGAGCTCGGCCTTCGCCATGTCCGCCTCAGCCTGCTTGTTCTCGAGCTGCGGCTGATCGCCGATGCCCTCCTTGCCGAGGGACGTCAGGCGTTCGACCTGCCGGTCCGCCGTCGTTGCGCGCGTGCGGGCGAGCTCCACGTCGCGCGTGGCGTCCGCCTGCTGCGAGCGATCGGGCGTGATCAGCGGTAGCAAACGAAACACGACCTCCCCGGCCCGCAGCGTCGAACCGGGTAACGGCGAGCTGTGCCCTTCACCACCGCCGAGCAGCACGCCCGCGACGGGTGCCGCGATGATGCTCGCGCGCCCGGGCCGCGCGACGACGTCCCCCACGGCGGAGAGCGCCTTGGGGAGCGGACGCGATTCGACCGGCGCCGTCTTCACGCCGAGGCGCTCCACCTGTTTCGCGTCGAGCTTGACGATCTGGAGCTTGCTCTCGACCGCCGTCGCCTTGGCGGCGGGCTTGGACGGCGCGCCTTGCTCTGAGCAAGCGAGGGCGCCGGCAAATAGCAGCACTCTTGGCGCGACGCGCGAGACGCTCACGATGGGGACATTAGCCCAAAATTTGCGCCAGGATCGCGGCCAACGCTGCCTGAAGCCACGCCCTTCGAGGTACGTTTCCGGAGGAGATCTTCATGAAGCGAACTGCCTTGCGTCGCCCACCCTCACAGAACCTCGTGATTGTGCTGGTATTCGCCGTGGCCGCCTGCACCGTGGACACGGGCGAGATCCCGCCGGGCGACGGCGCGGCGGGCAGCGGTGCAACTTCGGGCAGCAGCGCCTCAGGGGGCAGCGGCGCGACCGGCGGCGCGACCGGCGGCACGACGGGAGGAACCAACGCAACCGGTGGCAGTGGTGGCACGAGCGGTGACGCAACCGGAGGAACCAACGCAACGGGTGGAGCCAGCGCGACCGGCGGCACGGGCGGCACGGGCGGCATGGGCGCGAACACGACCGGAGGCTCGGGCGGCAGCGACGTGGCGGGCACGGGGGGCATGATGAGCACCGGCGGGTCAGGTGGTACGGGAGGATCGGGCGGTAGTAACGCCACCGGAGGCACTGGCGGCGGTGAAGTACCGGACGAGCCGTACTGCGCGGTCACGGAGAACTGGGATCCGGCGTACGCAGCTCTGGAGGAGCAGATCCTCGTGCTCGTGAATCAGTACCGCGCCGAAGGCGCGAACTGCGGCGGGGACGAGATGCCGCCCGTCGGCCCTCTCACCATGGATCCGAACCTACAGTGCGCGGCGCGCGTGCACACGAAGGACATGGCCGATCGGGATTTCTTCGACCACACCAATCCCGATGGTGACGGCCCGTCGGAGCGCATGGAAGCGGCGGGCTACGACGGACGCAACTGGGGCGAGAACATCGCGGCGGGTCGCGAGACCGCCGAAGAAACGATGCAGCAATGGATGGACAGCCCCGGACATTGCTCGAACATCATGAACGAGGACTTCACGCTCATCGGCGTCGGCTACTACCCGGGCGGCGAGTACGATCACCTGTGGACGCAGACGTTCGGCGGCTGACACTCGCGCCCGAACGGTCAGCCGTCGCGGTAGCAGTCGTCCCAGCTCACGTCAGGTGAGAGGAGTTCGCCGATCAGGTCGTAAAGGACCGGGTCGTAGCTCTCGAGTTCCTCGCGCTTGTCGATGGGTCCATGAACTCCGTTCGGCGTCGCCGACTCGAGGTTCGTGTAATACCAATCCTGCACGCCTTCGCCCCAATACTCTTGCTCGTTTTCCATCGCGTAGGTGTTCTCGAAGAGCCCCGCGCTCTCCGCCGACTGGTAGGCCGCGCGCAGTCGATCCTCGAACGTCGGATCGGCGTCGTAGAGGCCGTAGAGGGATATCGTGTGTGCGAACTCGTGCACGCAAATGCTCTCGCCGCGCCAGCGATCGGTCGATCCGCACAGGATGCTCTCCTCGGCACAGAGACCGGGATTGCCGCCGAGGCCCCGCGCGCGGGTGTTGATCGAATCGTCGAGATATGAATACTCGGGGATTTCGTTCGTTTGCTCGTCCACGCCGAGCATCGCGAAGAAGACCTGATTGTCGATCAGCGCCAGGCGAACGTCGTCGCGCATGCTGACCATCTCGATGACGAGCTGACACGCGAGCACGAGCGTGTTGTCGGGCGGCGCGGCTGACGAGAGGATCGGAATGCCGTTGGCGTCGGCGTACTTTTGGTAGAAGGGATTGACGTCCCACGATTGGCGAATCGCTTCAGGAACGGGACCTACCTGGCACGCATTCGGGTTGCCGCCGCTGCCCGCCGCTCCGCTCGAGCCGGCGGCTCCGCCAGCCCCAGCCCCGGCCGAGCCGCCCGTGCCGGCGGCGCCGGCGCCTCCGCCCGAGGACCCCGCGTTGCCGGCAACACCGCCGCTACCCTCGCCCGCAGTTCCGGCGACGCTCGTGCCGCCGGATTGACCGCCGTTCCCGGCGCCGGCCATGCCCCCGCCAACACCTGCCGAAGCGCCGGACAGGCCGCTCCCCGCGAAACCGGCGCCTGCGATCCCCGCGCCGCCACCACCGAGCCCCGCGCTGCCGCCCTGGGCGGACGATCCGCCGCCACCGATCGCTGCGCCACCCGCACCGGCCGATCCGCCGCCCCCGAGGCCTCCCGTGGGCGTGTCGTCCACGGTGACCGCATCCTGATCCGAAGCGCCGCAGGCGACCAGTGACAGGATCGAGCCGACCACGCAACCGAACTGGACGACCTGGCGAAGCTTCGAGGACCCAGCGCGAGCCGTAGAAATTTCCAGAAAGCGTGAGCGCTTCATGTGTGATGTCCGAGCCGAGGAATGGCGGCTCCCTGTGAATGACTGCACGCCCCCCGGTCCGTTGCGAAAAATGCGGAGCCTGCCTCGGGAATCGCCCCTGATCGGTTCAGGCGGGCCCGGGAATTCCTGGGGCATGCGTGGAAGTGCCTGGTTCGTTGCCACCCTGTCGCTCGCGGCGTGTGGCGGAGGCGCCGAGCCTCCCGGCGCGGGTGCGCCGTCGAACAAGCCCAACGTCATCATCGTGCTCACCGACGATCAGGGCTATGCCGACGTTGGAGCGTTCGGCGCGCAGGGCTTTGCCACGCCCAATATCGATCGCCTGGCGGCCGAGGGAATGCAGTTCACGAACTTTTATTCCGCTGCCCCGATCTGTTCACCCTCTCGAGCCGCACTGATGACCGGCAGCTATCCCGTGCGCGTCAGCGTCACCGGAGTGCTCGAGCCCGACAGCGCGATCGGCCTCAATACCGAAGAAGTGACCATCGCGGAGCTACTCAAATCCTCGGGCTACGCGACCGCGGCCATCGGCAAGTGGCACCTGGGCGACGCCGATGCCTTCCTCCCCACGCGGCACGGCTTCGACGAGTACTTTGGCCTGCCCTACAGCAACGACATGTCGCCGCTGCCTTTGCTGGAGAACGAGCAGGCGATCGAGCAAGACCCGGATCAGTCGCAACTGACCAAGCGCTACACGGAAAAGGCGCTGGATTTCGTGACGAGGAACCGCGAGAACCCCTTCTTCCTCTACTTCGCGCACACCATGCCTCACGTGCCACTCGCGGTGTCGGACGACTTCGTGGGAGAGAGCGAGCAAGGGCTCTACGGCGACGTGATGATGGAGCTCGATTGGTCCGTCGGACGGATCCTGGAAACGCTCGACGAGCTCGAGATCGCGAACGACACGCTCGTCGTCTTCACGTCCGACAACGGCCCTTGGCTGGCGTATGGGAACAACGCCGGGTCTGCTGGGCCGTTCCGTGAGGGCAAATGGACGACGTTCGAGGGTGGACAACGAGTGCCGGGCATCATGCGCTGGCCCCGTCGCACCGGCGGGAACGTGATTTCGAACGAAATCGTGACCGCCATGGATCTGTTTCCCACCATCGCCGCGATCACGGGGGCCGAGCCACCCCCATGGCCCATCGACGGCAGGAGTATCCTTCCGGTCCTCGACGGATCCGGAGGAGCGGCAGGCAACTCCGATCCCGTGTATTTTTACTACTACCTCAGCGTCGAGCTGCAGGCGGTGCGCAGAGACCAGTGGAAGCTCCACCTCGCGCACAGCTACCAAACCATCACCGTGCCCGGCGTGGACGGCAATCCGGGGGAAGAGCAGCCGGCCAGCATTCCGCTGTCTCTCTTCGACCTCGATGCCGATCCCGGCGAGACGACGGATCTCGCCGCACAGTACCCCGACATCGTGACCGAGCTGACGGATGCAGCAGCAGCGTTCGACGCCGACATCAAGCAGAACCGCCGCCCCGTCGGCCTACGCTAGTCGACGAACTCGAAGACCTGCACGTACTCGTCGACCACCCAGAAGCGTCCTTCGTCGTCGATCGTGCCGTTGCTCCAGAGGTCCGACTGGAACTTGAGCGCGTCCGGCGACAAGAGCACCCGGGCGACGTCGTCACTAGGTTCACGCGGCGTGCCGCCCACGTCCAGAGTGCCCGCACCTCCGGGCATCCGGAACCAGCCGACTCCGTCGGGCCCGATGTCCATCGCCGAACCCAGGTCCGGGTAGACGTGCCAGTAATCGTCGCTGAGATCGGTCGGGGTGCCGGCGTCGAAAAAGTGAAAAACGCCGCCGGCGATCGTGCCCCAGACGCCGCCCGTCGGGTCGGCCTCCAGCTTCCAAACTCTGCCGTCTTCGGCACGCATCGGTGTCCACACGTCGTCCTCGCCGGAAAGCGGCGTGCCCTGACGGTCCCAATGAAACAGATTGCCGCCGGAGTCCTCCGTTTCGGTGGCAAGCCAGACCTCTCCGCGCGAGTCGATGGTCATGTTACGACCGATTCCCGGCTGGCCCGAATCGATCGTCGTGACGACGTCGTCCGACGCGTCGCGCGGCGTGCCTCCGGGATCGAACAGGACGATCCGCGCCGTGCCGAGCGGCTCGTCGTTCGTGCGGGCCACGACCAAGAGCCTGCCCTCCGTATCGACGACGCCGGAAACCCACAGCAGCGCCGTGTCGTGTAGAACCCAGCTGTCGTCGCTTCTGTCCCACGGCGTCGCGCCGTCGTCAAAAACGAACACGCCCTGTTGACCCCAGAAGTACTTGAGCCCGTCGGTGCCCACCAGCGCACCTTGCAGATCCTCGAGACCGGGGATCTCCTGCGTGTCGAAGTGAGCCCAGCGATCGTCTTCTCGGACGAGGGGTGTGCCGGCGGTATCGAGGTAGTCGACACCACGATCGGTCGCCAACCAGACGCCCTGACCCTCGATCGCCACGTCGCGCGCCGCGGATTGCAGCGCTTGCTGGGGTTTCAGCTCCACGAGGGCTTCGGCTCGCGGAGCGCACGAGCCTCCGTGCCCGAGATGAAAGACACTTTCCGCGCCGAACCAGAGCTCGGTCGGCGATCGAGTCACGATGGTCGAAACGGGCGCGCCGAGCCCCCAGTCGGACCACGATTGATCAGCGCTGTCCAAGCAAGAAAAGCTGGCGATGGTATCGCTCGCCCAGACGTGGCCGCCGGCGTCGACGTCGAACGTTTCGACCGCATGCGGCGCGGCATGGATCACCGACTCCGCCGTCGAGACGCTCGAGACGGAACCCCGCACCGGAACGGCGGCAAGCGCAGGGTCGAACTGAGTTCCGGTCCTGAACGAGACCCAGAGCGTCTCACCTTCCCAGGCGAGAGCGTCGATTCGTGACCAACGCGAGTCGCTAAGCTCCGCGAAGTGCTCCTCGGCTTCGTCGTACGCAAAGAGTGCCCCCGTCGATGAGCCGAGCCAAACGACGCCGGGTGGTTCGTGGAGCACCACGTCGACGCTCGAGAGCTCGACCAGGCTCTCGGGCGCGCCGAGCTCGCTCACGGGGCGCCACAGGTCATCAGTGCGATCTTCGGGGGTGCCACGATCCGAAAACGCAAGCGTCTCACCGTATCGCCCGAGCCACACGTTCCCGCTCGCGTCGACGCCGAGTCCGTTCGGCGAGAAGCTCGTCGAGTACAGGTAGCGCTGCCACTCGTCGTCATCCCGCAAGAGCGGCGTACCGCCGTCGTCGAGCCGCGCGAGCTGTCGATCGTAAGTGCCCGCAATCCACTTCGTTCCCAGCTGATCGACCACGATGCTGCCGCTGTCCGAGGCGCCAATGAACTGGTCGAAGTGGACCCAGGTGTCGTCCGCCGGCTCGGCGGGCGTGCCGGCAAAACCAAGCGCCCAGAGCCCGGTGCTGGTGGTCACCCACAGGATGTCCCGCTCTTCCGCCAGATCGCGCACCGTCCCGAGGTGGGCAAAGAGCATGGTCTTTACCTGACAATCCGGCAGCAAGAACGGCGGCTCGCACACGCAGCGGCCGCTGTTTTCATCGCAGCTTGCGCCCGGCGTATCGCAGACAACGGCCTCTCCCTCGACGCAACCGAACGTCGCGTCGCACGTCTCGATGCCGTTGCAAACGAGCCCGTCGTCACAAACCGGCGCCTCGGTGCGAAAGCACGTGTTGGTATTCGGGTCGCAGAGCTCGACCCCGTTGCAGGCGTCGCCGTCGTCCGGGCACATGCCTGCCTGGCACGGCGGTACGGGTTCCGGCGGGTTCGACGTTGGAGGGGGCTCGGGCGTCGGCTCGGCAGGCGTGTGATTTCTGTCGGGCGCTTCACCGATGAACAAGTCGGTGCGCCCGCCGCATGACGCGGCGCCGAGGCCACTCACCAGGCCTGCCCAGAGTGTCACCCTGCGGAGCCTCACGAGGATGCCCGAACCAACCACGGCAGGTGCCGGAAGTCTCGGGATTCCCGGCAAAGGCGTACGCGTGGAAAAATCGTACGGGGGTAGAGTTGTCAATCATGCTTCGAGAGGATGTTCACGATCTCGACGTACCCCTTGCGACGCGCGTGTTCGACGGCGTCGACGCCGTCGCGGTCGCGGATCCGCACGTCGGCGCCCGCATCCTTCAGGATTTGCGCGATCTCTCGATACTTTTTGCTGCCGTCGCCGAGAACCACGCATTCGAGGAGCGCGGTCCAGCCGAGCTTGTTGACGTGGTTGACGTCGATCGAAAGCTTCACGACGCGCCGCACGTAGTCGACGTGTCCGCGCTCGCTCGCGGGGATCACCGAAATCCCTCCGTATCGATTGACGATCGTGAAGTCGGGTTTGCCGGGGATGAGGACCTCCACCATGGCGACGCTGCCCGTCTCGCCCGTGAGCAGCCAGGGCGTGTCGTGGTTCGCATCGAGCGCGTTGGGGCTCGCACCACGCTCGACGAGCACCCGCGCAACGTCGACGGAGTCGGAAATCACCGCAAGAGTCAGCGCCGTGCGGCGCGCGGCGTCACGGGCCTCGACGTTCGCGCCACGGGCCAGGGCGCTCCTCGTTGCAGCGACATCGCCGCGCCCAGCGGCCTCGAGTAATTCGAGGTCCGCCGACGGCTCGACGCCGCCTTCCGGTTTGGTCACGGGGTCCTCCACAGTGGCATCGGGCTCGCGCGCGCCATTCGGGCAACCGCAGAGCAGAAGGCTCAGCACGACGGCCCATCGCGCACCCTTCATGCGCGAAGCATAACCCGTCAGCACCGCCGCCGCGACGCCGACACCGTGCCACTTCTCTTGCGGGGGTTTTGTCGCGCGGGCGCGATATCCACTCTCGACGCGCTACACCGAGCCGCTGCGAGGCGCCGCGCGAAAGGGTACGGGCGACGCGCGGAACGAGCACCAGACGAAACCAGCGGCACACGCCACGAATACGGCAGAGAGAACGGGAAGGTTGAAAATCTTGCTGCCACCGCTGAGCCGGACGAGCACGTAGACCACGATCATGAGACAGGTACCGCCGAATCCGACCTTCAACCCGTCAGCCGGCAGAAGCGCACCGGGGATGGCGACGTCGGCCGCCCGGAGTGGTTTCTCCATCCAATGCTCGATGCGCCGAAAGTGAAGAGCCAGCAGAAACCCGATCGACGTGAGGCACCAGATCGCCGGCATTTCGTCCTTGTTGCTGGTCAGGAAGAACGCCATCACGGGCCCGACGATCAGATGATAGAGCGTCCAGCGCCAGGATCCGTAGAACAGCGGCAGGAAGAATGCGGGGATGAAGTAGCAAAGAAAACTGCTGTCGACCGCGTTGAGGTAGAGCCTCCACGCGATGTGCCAATCCCCGTGGAAGCTACAGGTGTTGGTGCCGCACAGGGGGATGGCCGGATCGCATGCCCACGCCGCGCTCGGTACGTAGAGCTTCGACAGCATTGCCCCCGCGCCGATCGCGCAGACCAAGAACACCCAAGGATACAACCGGCGCGCCCTTTCCGGGCGGATGAACGACATCGCCAGCATGTTGATGAAAAAGGGCTGGAACGCGATGTGTGCGTAGCTCAACCGAGTCAGCCATTGATTCGAGGGCAAGCCACACTCGTCGATGACGACATAGGTCGCCGCCTGCAAGAGCTCCATGGCGGTGAAGTACAGCACCGTGCCCCAGCGCCCGGTCGGGCTGCCTCGCGCGCGCGCCCAGAACGCTCCCGACACGCCCAGCGTGGCGACCGCCAAGCTGGCTTGACCGGACCAGCACATGATTAATAGCCCGATACTAGTCCGACCACGCGCTCAGGAGTGGTCGATTTAGTCCGCGAGCTCCGCGGGTTCGACGCGTTCGCGGGCCACTTTCGGCTTCGGGCTGGGCTTCGACGCCGGCTTCAACGTGAAAACGATGAAGGCGCGCACGTCCATCAGGTCGCGCGGGACCTCTCCCTGTTCGGCGAGCTTGTTCGCAATCAGGCGCGCGACGCTGAGGAAGGTCGCGTACCCACTCCCGCTCGGTTTCGCTGGGGCGGAACGTCCGGCCACCGCTTTCACCTGCTTCTTGAACATCGTCGCCTCGACGCACACGTGGTTGAGCGGGTGCACGAGCGCGCTCAGCGCGGTCGCAAGCTCCCAGCCGGGAGGCTTTCCGAATGCGGCCGTGAACGCGGCAACGAACTTGTCGAAGCGATTGTCGTAGGCGCCGGAGCCGTGAAGAAGGTCGCGAATCGCACCGGCCAGCCCCCGCTCGCCCGCCGGGGGTTTGAGCGCGAGCTGCGCCGCCGGAACGAGCCCGCTCGCCGCGAGGATGTCTCGCACCACTTGCCACGCGTCGGCCGGACTCTTGCTCGCGAGCCCTTCGAGCGCCTTCACCGACAGCCGCTCCTCGGCTGCCGCAAGCGCGTTGCGAACGCGTCCGTCGGCGCCGCCGCGCATGTCCTCGAGCCAGTTCGGATCCGAAAAGCCCACCGGGTACGTCTCGCGAAACTTCGCAAGCTGCTTCGACAGCGCGAAGCCCGACGGCTTGCCCCCGTCGTCACCGTTCTTCGCACGACCGGCGAGCACGCCCTGCAGTCGTGCGAAGGCGAGCTGCTGTTCCGGCGTGGGCTCATCCACGGGTTCCATCAGCCGGTCGAAGCCGTTCGCGAGCGTTCGCTCCTCGCCGTTGGCGAACAGGTAGCGGCGCTTACCGTCTTTTTCGCCCGCAAGCACGCCGACACCCCAGTCCTTTCGCAGGGAGTGCGTGAGGAGGGTCGGGAAGGTCAAAGAGTCGGCAGTGAGTGTCATGGGTCCTTTTCGGGGTGCAAAGCTACGGCCCGCGACGCGGGTGCGTCTTTTTTTGGAGACCCGCGTGCGACATGCCTCGGCGGCGCCAGCACCAGCGGAAACGTGAACATAGCACGTCCGTCGGTGCGGCGCCGGGGCCCGACGGGAGTTGCCCGCGGGTCGACTTCGGGGTAGTGGCCGCTCCCAGTCGAAAGGTCACTCCGTGGGAAATCGTTTGTTTGTCGGAAATCTATCGTTCGGAACCAGCCAACAAGTCATCGAACAGGCGTTCGCGGCCGCCGGCGAGGTGCGTGAAGTCGCACTTCCCACGGATCGAGAGTCCGGCCGTCCGCGCGGCTTCGCCTTCGTCACGATGGCCGACGAGCAAGCGGCTCAGAACGCGATCAATCAGCTGAACGGCACCGAGCTCGAAGGTCGCCAGATCCGCGTGGACATCGCGCAAGAGCGCCAGGGTGGTGGCGGCGGCGGCTTCCGCGGCGGTGGTGGTGGCGGCGGCGGCTTCCGCGGCGGCGGTGGCGGCGGTGGCGGCGGCGGCTACGACGGTGGCGGCCGCAAGAGCGGCGGCGGCAGTCGTCGCGGCAGCCGCGACCGGTTCTAAGTCGCACTCCTGCGATCGCGGCACTGCACCGCGACTCGCTCCGGCGTTTGCCGGATCAACGAGGACCTCGCGCGTTCACTCGAGCGACGCGGGCTGGGCGATCACGCGCGCGCGATCCGGCCGGTGTTTCCGTCGACCGTGACGAGCTCGCCGTTGCGTAGCGAGCTCGTACCGGAGATGGTGCCCACGACGCCGGGGATGCCGTGCTCGCGGGCGATGATCGCCGGGTGGCTGAGAATGCTGCCACCGTCGGCGACCAGCGCGCCGACCTTGCTGAACGCCACGGTCCAGCTCGAGTGCGTACTCGGGCAGACCAATACCTCGCCGGGTTTCAGCTCGCAGAGCTCGGCTTCGGTGCGGATGACGCGCACGGGGCCGGTATAGCGTCCGGGTGACACGGGGACGCCGCACAGGGCGCCGTCTTCGCTGTGGCGGGCGGTCGGGGCTCCGAGCTCTTCGTTCATCGCCCAGAGCCCAGCGGTCATTAGCCGCCGGCACGCCGCGGGGAGCCCGCGCAGGCTCGGCGGGGGAACCGGCGCAGGCCCGTGGAGGGGCGGTCCGGGATGAGCTCGCACCCAGGCTTCTTCCGCCCTCCGACGATCGACGCGATCGATTGCACTCTCGCCGGTGAGCGCTCCCGCGAGCGCCGCCGCCATCTCGCTGCCCTCCAGGTAGGCGATGTCGGTGGCGACACGCAAGACGCCGCGCTCGACGAGTCGGCGCCCCACCTCCAGCGATGCACGGCGAATCAGCCCCGTGCTGAGTCCCTCGGTGTAGACGACGTTGTCGTCGCGGTTTCCGTAGACCTGCTCGGCGTAGGCCAAGGCGGCCTCGAAGCGCTGGCGGTCAGCACCGGATAGCGCCGCACGCGCTTGCTCGAGCGCTGCACGTCGCTCCGGTCGCTCTTCAGCGACCTCGCGCCCTTGCGACTTGTGCGCCTCGCGCAGGAGCGAAAGCACGAGATCCTCGCGCTCCGACAGCATGGGCGTCCCGGGATCCACGTCGACCGTCCGGAGCCCCCAGTGCGCGAGCCACTTTCGCAGGCGATCCCCGGCGGGCGACGCGAGGACCGCGCCGAGTCCGCGGTCGATCACTTCGGCGTCGAGCCCGCGGGCGACGTCCTCGAGCTCGCGGTTTGCGGCGACGGTCGCACCCGACAACCCCGTCAAGAGGTCCATCGTCTTCGGGAGGTCCCAACCCAGGAGCTCCTCGGTGCACGCCTTGAGCTCGTAGACGCCAAGGATGTGGGGGAACGTGAGCTGGAAGTGGATGGTCAAGTGGGTGACGAGTAGCTCGCAGAGCTCGTCCATGTGCTGCTTCAGCCCGGCGTCGGAGAGCGCCTCCAGATCCACGGAAAGCGCCGCCTCGACGCGCGCCGCGCAAGCAGCACGCCACTCGGTGTCCCAGAGCCGCGGGTAGCTCTCGAGTTTCTCGGTCGCTGCTTCGGCAGCGCGCATCGTGCGGCGCAGCGAAGGGATCACGCGCACGAGCAAGCCGAGAAGCCACCACGGCGGCGGCGCTTCCGGGTGGTGCTTGCCGTCGAGGTCCACGTCCTGCGTGTAGACCTCGCCGCCGAACGAACGCTGCCGCATCGTCTTCATCGGCACGCCGAAGTCGGCGAGCGCGGCTTCGAGCGCCGCTTCGTAAGCGGGGAGCAGCATCGACGCGGCCGCGGGCGTGACGGGGCCGGTGAAATGGCCCGTATCCTTGGTCCAGCGGCCCGGCGGGATCTCGATCTGCGGACGACGTGGCAGCCCCGTGATCGGACGGGCCTGAAGCACGAAGATCTCACCGCCTGCGAGCGCCCACTCGATATCTTGCGGCTCACCGCGCTCGCGCTCGATGCGCGTGCCAAGCTCCACGAGCCGCCGGACCGCGTGCTCGTGAAGCACGCTCGGCGCCGCCGGCGCTTCGAGCTCGGGACCGCGCTTCGTCCAGCGCTCGGCGTCCGCCCCTCCGTCCACCAGCCGGTCGCCGAGTCCGCGCACCGCTTCGAGCACCAGCTCGTCGTCACCGGTGACCGGATTCTTGGTGAACATGACGCCGGCCGCTTCGGCGGCAACCAGCCGCTGAACGAGTACGGCGAGGCGCCCCTCGGTGGCGCCGAGGTCGGCTCGGTACGCGGCGACACGCGCGGCTTTTCCCGAGGCGAGCACGCGACCCGCGGCCGCGACGACGTCGTCGACGGTAGAGACGCCGATCACGCTCTCGTACTGCCCGGCGAACGACGCGCCGGCGAGATCCTCGGCCACGCCCGACGAACGTACCGCGTACGGCCCCGCGCCGAGCGCGGCCAGCGGCGCGAGCAAGGCTTCGCGATCCCACGCCGTGCCGACCGGGATGACGAAGCCATCCGGTACGTTGTGCCCTCCCCGCCGTAGCGCGGCGAGGGTTGCGGCCTTGTGTCCGTAGCGCGAAGAGTCGAGCGCTTCGTCCAGCGGAACTGCTGCCCGATTGGGTTTTCCGTCGTTCAGCGTCATCACCTCAGGCATCCTTCCTCTTCTTCTTTTCGAGACCCTTGGGCAGGTTGCCGCGGCGCGCCGCGTCGAGCAGCGTCTTCACGGCCCATTCACTCATCCGCCCTGCTTCGGACGGTGAGAGCCCGTGGTGTTGGCTCACCAAGAACCACCCGGCCGACGACATGAACAGGCGAACCGCCGAGGTCACGAGCTTGGCGACCCCTGGATCGAGCGGACCGAGCTCCTCTTCGACCAGCTTCTCCATTCGCTTCGAACGCTCGCGGAACACGCGCGCCGCTTTGCCGGTCGCAATCGTCATCATCACGTAGGCCTGGAGGTGGGCCGCGTTGTCGCCGATCGAGCTGTGGAAGCCGCCCGCTATCGCCGGCAAGCCCCGCAGGTCGACCCCCCGCTCCGAATTGCCCACGCCCCGCTCGCCCAGCACTTTTTCGACGTACTCGGCAAAGGCGTCGTTCAGCGCCTCGCGCGTGGGAAAGTGGTTGTAGACCGTGCGATGGGTCACCCCCGCGCGATCGGCCACGCCCTGGATCGAGAACCCGGTCAGCCCTGACTCGGCCATCTCGACCGCGACGGCCTCCAGGATCGCCTCCCGGGTCTCGAGCATCTGTTTTTCGCGTAGCTTCATAATGTATGTAATTACTGCATACATTATGCATTACGGCCGGTCAAGGGGTCGATCGGCTACCGAAGGGGCTTGACGGGGCTCGCCGTGTCGATGCATACATTATGCATCGAGTGCATTTACTATGCACCATCACCTCCCGAGGCAGTGACCATGAAGAAAATACTTTGGCGGATCGGACTCGGCGGACTTGGCACCGTGCTCCTCGCAGCCACGAGCGCCTTCGCCTACGTGAACCTCACCTACCAGCGCGACTTCAGTGAAACACCACTGCCGAACGTCAAGGCAAGCCAGGATCCGGCCGTCATCGCGCACGGGGCCTACGTGGTGAACGCGCTGGCTCACTGCTCGGCGTGCCACGGCAACGGCGAAAGCACCAACAAGTACGAACTCCCCTCCGATCCCAAAGACCTGCGTGGCGGTTACGTGCTCAAGGCGGGCCCGTTCGGCGTCTTTTACCCGGCGAACCTCACCTCGGATCCCGAAACGGGGATCGGCAAGCTGACGGACGGGCAGCTCGGGCGAGCGATCCGACATGGCGTCGCCCGCACCGGTGAGTACGCCCCGCTGATGGCCTTCGCAGTAGGACCGATGTCCGACGAGGACCTGACCGCCGTCGTTTCGTACCTGCGCACGCTGCCGCCGATCAAAAATGCCATCCCTCACGACGAGTGGGGCTTTCTCGCCAAGGCCCTCGCGAGCAAGTTCAACCCTCGCATGGCGAAGGCCAAGCCCTACGTGCCGCCGTCGGACACGCCCAGCGTCGCGCGTGGCGACTACCTGGCCAACGGCCCCGCGCTTTGCTTCGGGTGCCACACGCCGACGGACCCGACGGCGGGTTTCGCCGAGATCGGCGCGCGCTTCTCGGGCGGCGCCGAACCCGAGCCCGACATGATCAACGACCAGTACGAGGTCCTGCCGCCCAACCTGACGCCCGACGCCGAAACCGGTGCTCTCGCGCGCTACGACGAGCAGGCCTTCGTCGACCGCGTTCGCAAGGTCGGCGCGGTGTCCAAAGGCTCGCCGATGCCGTGGGACAACTTCAAACAGATGACCGACAGCGACCTCAAGAGCATCTTCGCGTACCTGCGCTCGCTACCCCCGACGAAGCGCGCCACCGGACCCGGCTGGCGGCCGAAGGGATGGAAGCCTCAAAAGGGGTGAGCGGCCCCAGCACCGACGGAGTGGTGCTTCGGACTGCCAGCGCCTAAAGTTCGTCCTCCGATGACGGCCCAGCTTTCGTTGGCGCGGGCGAGCGATGCGGAGCTCGCCAGCGCGGTGCTGGGCGCGGGGATGGCGGGGAGCCCGGCCGCGGAGGCGGAGCTGTGCCGGCGCTTCGGTCGCCGGGTCCGACTCTACGGGCGCAGTCGTTTGCGCGACGGCAGTGCCGCGGATGACCTGGTGCAGCGGGTGATGCTCGTCGTGCTCACCAAGCTGCGCGCCGGTGAGGTCCGCTCGCCCGAACGCATCGACTCGTTCATTCTCGGCACGGCGCGCCTCGTGACGCGGGAGATAGCGCGGCCGCGGGAGCAGGTTGCCGAGCTCGATACCGAGCTACCTTGCCCACTCTCCGAGACGCGGCCGGACGTGCTCGAGGTGCAGCGGCTCGGCGAGTGCCTCAAGGGGCTGACGGAACGCGAGCGGACGGTCGTATCGCTCACGTTTTTCCAGGAGCAGACCGCCGACGAGGTCGGCGAAGCGCTCGGCATGGAGCCGGGAACCGTACGGGTCGCCCGCCACCGCGCATTACAGCGCTTGCGCGGCTGCATGAACCTCGGCAGCGAGGAGGCGAGCGCGTGAGCCCCCCGTGCAAAGCCCCGATCGCCTTCGAGGCGCTGATCGCCTACCACCTGCGCGAGCTCGGTGAAGCGGAACGCGAGCGGGTCGAGGAGCACTACTTCGCGTGCGCCTACTGCAGCGAGCGGCTCGAAGTCTTGTCCCAGCTCGAACTCGGAGTTCGCGACTTGGTTTACCGTGGCCAGCTCCTCTCGTTCAGCACGGTGGCGATGGTGCAAAGGGCACGCGCGCGGGGCATCCTGGTGCGCGAGTACCGCACGGATCCCGGCGAGCACGTTCAGTGCACCGCAGGCCCGGACGACGACTTGCTCGTCACGCGCTACGGTGGGCTCAAGGGAATCACGTCCGTCGACCTTCATTTCCGCGGCCAAATCACGGGCACCGATCAGCTGATCCAGATGGATCATGCGGACGCCCCGGTGGACCAAGCGACCGGCGATCTCGTTCTGATCGCGCCCGGTGCCCTCAACCGCAGCATGCCGCCGCTCGAGATCGAAGTTCGCCTCACCGTTCACACGGCAAGCGGTTCCCACGAGGCGGGGCCGTATCACTACCACCACCGCCCGTGGGACATGCTCGACGACGCCGAACGAGAGCGGCGCCGCGGTCTCTGAACGTTTGCCCGAGGACGCGCTCAGGCACGCACGGCGTCGAAAATCGCCTGAGTGTCGACGTACTCACGATGGGCGGTGATCTTGCCGCCGGACATCGTGTACGCATGCGTGAAGTGGGCCTTCCACGTTCGCCCCGTCTGGCGAAACGTTCCCTCTTCGTAGCCGAGCACCACGACGGTATCGCCGTCGGCCACGAAGCTTCGGGGCTCGAAGGTTTCGAGCGTGGCGCTCTGGCCGAACTTCTGGAAAAAACCCTGAACGTACTCGTGACCGCGGCCTTCGCCCGCCCAGGGCGCGCTGCCGGGGACGGTCCACTGGATTTGGGGGTCCAGGCTCGCCAATAGACCGCTCAAATCCCCCCTGCCGAACGCCTCGTACATTCGCTTCACCGTGTCCAAGTTCTCGTGATTGTTCATCGTTCGCTCCAAATCAGTTTCCCGTAACGCACCCTGCGCCCTGGGTTCGAAGAGGACGTGCGAGCAGCACTGCCGGTCGTTACATGCGCTCGCACTTTCCCTCGCGCACCCACCCCAAGGAGGCGTTGACAGTCATTCTGCTTTCATGTCAGTTTGACTGTCATGAAACGCAAACGCGGCTACAAGAGTGAGCTGCGGGCCCAGCAGACGGCCGGAACGCGCGATTTGATCATCAAGACTGCGGCCGAGTCGTTCGTGCCGTGGACCACCGACGTGCCGTTCGACAAGCTGGCGGAACGCGCGGGCATCAGCGTGCGCACGGTGTTTCGGCACTTTCCCACCCAGCGCGACCTGGTGGCGGCCACCGTTCCCTACCTCGAAGAGCGCTGCGGCTGGCGGCCGGACGAGATGACCGCCGAGAACCTGGCCGAGATGAGCCAGAGGACGTTTGCCTATTTCGGGGACCTCCTCGAGCGCAGCGCGGGCGACTCGGATCCCATGCCCGCGGAGCTACGCACCGTGCGCGCCCGGCAACGTACCGAGCCCATCGAGCGAGCGATCGGGCCGCTCACCGAGAGGATGGATCCGGGGCTCGCGCGCGGGGTCCTGGCCGTGATGTCGGGGCTTACCCGCATTCATTTTCTGCGCGGCATGCACGAGCAGTGGGGCCTTGGCGGCGAGGATGCCGGCAAGGCCGTCGAGTGGGCAGTCAACGCGCTCCTCGGAGCGCTGCGTGAAAGGCAAGGATCATGGAAGCAGGGCAAGAGTCGCAAAGCACGTTCTCGAAAGCGCCCATGAACGCCGAGCCCGCGCTCGAAGGCTCGCCGCGAGCGAGTCGGCTCGTCGCCATTGCCCCGCTTTCCGCGGCCGGCGATAAGGCGCGCTTCGGCGGCAAGGCGGCCCACCTCGCGCGGCTTTTGACCGCGGGACACCCGGTGCCCGCAGGCTTCGCCCTGGCTCACGACACGGACGCGGCCGACCCCGACACCCTCGCGGCGTTGCGTACTAGCCTGGCGGCGCTCGGCGACGTTCCGTTGGCCGTACGCTCTTCAGCGGTCGATGAAGACGGTGACCATGCCGCCTTCGCGGGCATCTACGAGTCGGTGCTCGACGTTCGTGGTGAGGCGGCGGTGCTGGCAGCCATCGCCAGCGTTCGGGCGTCGGGTAGTTCGGCGCGAGCGCTTGCCTACCGCGAGACCGGCAGCGCGGCCCAGATGGGGATCGTGGTTCAGCGGCTCGTGCATCCCGAAGCGGCCGGCGTGCTGTTCACCGCCGATCCGGTCACGGGCGACCGCGAGACGTGCGTGGTGAGCGCCGTGCCCGGCCTGGGCGAATCGCTGGTTTCGGGCGAGAACAGCGGCGAAGAGTGGGCGGTCCAGGGCACGGCGGTAGTGCGGCGGCGCACGTTCGCAGACGGCGTGCTGAGCGAGGCGCAGGTGCGCGCGCTGTCGGCACTCGGCCTGCGTATTGCCGCGGAGGCCGGCACACCGCAAGACATCGAGTGGGTGATCTCTCGGGGGCAGATCAGCCTGGTTCAGGCGCGCCCGATGACGGCGTTGCCGGAACGCGTGGCGTGGGAGCCGCCCCACCGCGGCGGCGCCTGGACCCGCACGTTCCGCTGGGGCGAGTGGCTGCCCGATCCGGTGTCGCCACTGTTCGCGAGCTGGTTCTTCCCCGGCACGGAGCCGAGCTTCGTGGAGGGCAGCCTGCGCATCCTCGGCGCCAAGATCACCGGCCCCATTCACGGCGTGGTGAACGGCTGGTATTTCCATTCCGGCAGCGGCACCCGGAATGCCCTCGCCATGGTTCCCGGGATCCTCTGGCGTCGCTTTCGCTTCATGCGGGCGGTCATGACCACGGCGAGCGATCCGGTCGCGGCAGAGCCGATCGCGGCAGCGCCGTCCCGCCGCTTCTACGAGGAAGACCTCTTGCCGCGCTACCGAGCCATATCGGAAGAAGCGGTCCCCGACGAGCCAGCGGCAGAGATCGGGTACATCGACCGCGTGTGCGACGTGCACGGCGAGCTGATGCTGAGCATGACGCTCGTCGGCGGCTTCGCGTGGAAGACCGAGTCGGCGCTGGCACGCTTCTTTCGCCAGCACCTCGGCGGCGTCGAAGGCGCCCCGCACGAGCTCGTTTCGGGCCTCGCGCCGGTGCCGCCGCCGGGCGCGCACCTGTGCTGTTCCATCGACTGGATGCACCCGACGGCGGGTGAGCTCGGCATGGCCGGCGGCGAGCCTTTCGTGCACGCGGGAGCGGCGGCGCGCCGCGTCGCGCTCGAGCAGGCTTGCCTCGCTGCGCTATCGCCGAAGCTTCAGGAGCGCTTCCAGGCCATGCTCGGCGTGGCGCGTGACTATGCCCTGGTGCGCGAACAGCAGTCGCGCGACCTCACGCTGGCCTGGCCCAACGTGCGCGCGGTGTTGCGCCGCCTCGGTGCCCGCGCCGTCCGCGCCGGCGCCTTCGATTCGCCGGACGACGTGTTTTGGATCGAGCGCGGCGAGCTCGACAGCGCGCTCGGGGGTCGCTCGCTGCGGCGCCGGATCGTGGAACGCCGCGCTCGCTGGCAGCACCAGCGCCGCCTTTTGCCTCCGCTCAGTCTCGGCGTCATGCCGGGCTTCATCGGCAAGATGTTCACGGACTTCGAGCGCGATCTGCGCGGCGGTGCTCACGACGACGCCGACACGGCCATCAAGGGCGCCCCCGCCAGCGCCGGGCGCGCCTCCGGCTCGGTTCGCATCGTCCGCTCGCCCGCCGACTTCGCCAAGTTCAAGGCCGGCGAGGTGCTGGTCGCCACGGCTACGGCTCCTGCCTGGACGCCGCTCTTCGCGCGCGCCGCGGCGGTGGTCACCGACGCCGGCTCCGTCGCCGCCCACGCGTCTCTGGTCGCGCGCGAGTACGGCATTCCCGCCGTCGTCGGCACCAACGACGCCACGCAGCGCCTCAACGACGGCGACCTGGTGCTCGTCGACGGCACTCGCGGCCGCGTCGAAGTCGCACGAAAAGTCGGCGACGCGCACCACGCGTAGATCCCCTCCCCTATCGGGGTGGTAGAACGTCGCTCATGGCGGCGCATCTGGAACCGGGCGCGGAGTGCCCGCGTCACGGCGGCGAGGGGGGCGGGAGATCCCGGGTGCGATCGTGGCGATGATGTTCAGCTCCGATCCGGCGGTCGCGAAGAACCAGATGCTGGCGATCGTCTTTCTGCTCACGGCGTTCGGGCACATGGACGGGAAATTCGGGCTCGCCGAGAAGCGCTTCGTTCAGGAGAAGATCGCGGCGCTCGTCGAACAGCGTTTGCTCGAGACCGTCACGGACCCGCTCGCGCGGCAGGTGACGACGGCGCGGGTGACCGCGCAGTTTCAACGGGTTGCGGCAAAAATCGACGCTGAAATCGTCGAGCTGTTCAGCGAATCGGTCGCCGAGGGGGAGAGCTCGGAACAGTTCGTTCACGCGAAGCTCGCCCTACGTTGCTACGAGCTGCTTCACCCGTTCGACGCGGAGGCGCAGGCCAATCTCTTCGAGGTCGTCCACGAGCTCATCATGGCCGACGGGGTCGCCCACCCGAACGAGGAGAAGTTCCGGGACGACATTCAGCGGCTGCTCGCGGCTCCCATCGAGATCGACGACTTCGAGGTGCTCGACGACGTGGAACACCGCCACGTCACCGTCGAGCAGGCTGAAATTCTGGTTCCGCGCGAAGCCGACCACCCGTTTTTCACTCGCGAGGAGCAAGCCTATCCCGGCGACCCCGAGCGTTTCGCCCAGGTCGCCCAGAAAGACGTCGCACTGGTTCACAAGTTTCTCGAGACGCTCGAGCGGCAACGCGCTGCCGGAGCCGGCAAGCTCACGGGCGCGCAGAGCTTCGCCGACTTCTCCGGCCAGGCGCCCTTCCTCGACGGACACGTGCACGTGCTTCCGCCCGATCCGCGCGGCGAGTACGAGCTGATCGTCCTCGGCGATCTCCACGGCTGCTACTCGTGCCTCAAGGCCGCCTTGATGCAGACGAACTTCCTCGCCAAGGTGCAGGCGCACGCCGACGACCCGGAGAGCACGCCCGACACGCGCCTGGTGCTGCTCGGCGACTACATCGATCGCGGCCGCTTCAGTTACGACGGTATCCTCAGAACGGTGATGCGCCTGTACGTCACCGTGCCGAACGCCGTGTACGTCCTGCGGGGAAACCACGAGTACTACATCGAGCATCAAGGGCGGATCCTCGCGCCCGTGCGCCCGGCCGAGGGCATGATGAACCTTCAGGGCGTGGCCGATGACGCGTTCTTCAAGGAGTACCTGCAGCTGTTCGAAGCGCTCCCCACGTCGCTCGCCTTCGAGCGGACGTTCTTCGCGCACGCCGGCATTCCGCGGCAGGCGTCGCTCGCGGAGAAGTGGAAGGACCTCTCGTCGCTCAATGATCCCGACTTGCGCTTCGAGATGATGTGGAGCGACCCGAGTGACACCGAGATCGTGCCGGACGAGCTGCAAAAGGCCGTCGCGCGCTTCGGCTACGGCACCCAACAGTTCCGCAGCTTTCTCCATCGGATCGGATGCTCCGTCATGGTTCGCGGTCACGAGCGAGCCGTCGAGGGCTTCCGCACCACGTACGACCTCCCCGACGCCACGCTCTTGACCCTGTTCTCCGCCGGAGGCGCAAAGAGCCTGGATCTCCCGGAGACCAGCAACTACCGCGAGGTGACCCCGATGGGGCTCACCCTCCGCTGGCGCGACGGCATCAGTCGCATCGCACCCTTTGCCATCGACTGGTCGAGCTACAACGACCCCGCACGGAACCGTTTCCTCGTGTGAATTGGAGCAACCCGGGTGCAAAGTCCCGAAGCCGTGACTGATGCGACGCTCCGTGGCCGCGACGCCTACGAACGGCATGCCTGGGCCGATGCTTTCGCGGCGCTTTCGAGCGCGGGTGCGCTGGATGTCGACGACACCGAGCGCTTGGCGTGGGCCGCGGTGTTCAGCGGGCGGGACGAAGAATCGTTCGCCGCCTTCGAGCGGCTCCACCAGCTGCGGCTAGGTGCGGGCGAACCGCTCCGCGCGGCGAGCGCGGCGTTGTGGTTAGCGTTCCGCTTGTTGGCGAACGGCGAGCACGCGCGCGCGAGTGGCTGGTTCGCGCGCGCTCAGCGGCTGGTCGACGAAGCGGGGGCCGATTGCGTCCAGGCCGGCTACCTGCTGCTGCCGGCCATGTCCCGCGCATCGAGCGCCGGCGACGATGCAGCGGCCCAAAGGGCAGCGGCCGAGATGGTCAGCATCGGTGTGCGCCATGCCGACGAAGATCTGTGCGCGATGGGCAGGATCTTCGGGGGGCGCGCCCTGATACGACAGGGGCGCCTGGAAGAGGGACTTTCATTGCTCGACGAAGCGATGGTGGCGGTCACGGGCAACGAGCTCACGCCACTCATCACCGGCTTCCTCTATTGCACGGCGATTGCTGTCTGCCAGCGCGTTTATGCCCTCGATCGCGCGCGCGAATGGACCGCGTCGCTCGGCCGGTGGTGTGACGCGCAGCCGCAGTTGGTCGCCTTTGCTGGAGTCTGCCAGGTCCACCGCTCGGAGATCCTCCAGCTTGGCGGCGCCTGGCCGGAAGCTTTCGCGGAGGCACGGCGCGCGTCGGAGCGCCTTGCCAGCACCAGCAATGCGGAAGCAGGCAGCGCTTTCTATCAAGAGGGCGAGCTCTTGCGACTGCGCGGGGAGCACGAGCAAGCCGAGCGCCTCTACGTTCAGGCGAGCGAGCGGGGTCGTGATCCACAACCGGGCCGAGCGCTGCTCAGGCTTGCAGAAGGGCGCGTCGATCACGCGGTGGGGGCGATACGTCGGGTGCTGTCGGCCACGAGTGACCAGCAGCACCGGCTGCGTATCTTGCCAGCGTACGTCGAGATCATGATCGCCGCATCCAACCTGGACGAAGCGCGCAAGGCGGCCGACGAGTTGAGCGCCGCGGCATCGACGGCCGGCATGGAGATGCTGAGCGCCATCGCCGAGCACGCGATCGGCGCCGTGATCCTGGCGGAAGGCGACGCCCCTTCGGCGATCGGTCCGCTGCGACGAGCCGAGGAGCTTTGGCAGAAGCTCGGTGCTCCCTACCTGAGCGCACGCATCCGAGTGCTTCTCGGGCGAGCCTTCAGTGCGCTCGGCGATGAAGACAGCGCGGAGCTCGAGCGCGGCGGCGCAAGAAAGGTCTTCCTGGAGCTCGGCGCCGCACCCGATCTGGCGACCATTGTGGCGATCGCATCGGCCCCAGTGGGTGCAGCGCCTGCACCGACGAATCTCCACGGCCTGAGCCGACGCGAGACGGACGTGCTGCTGCTCCTCGCCGCCGGCAAAACCAACAAGGTCATCGCCACCGAGCTTTTCTTGAGTGAGCGGACCGTCGATCGGCATGTGAGCAACATCTTCGCCAAATTGGGCGTCGCCACGCGCTCCGCAGCCACGGCCTGGGCCTACCAAAAGCGCTTGATTGGGTAGAATTACCCAGCGCAGATCCCCGCAAAAATGGGCGGTTTCACCGAAGTTCGAAAGGGCGCGCTTTCGTACCCTGCGGTCATCGGTCAACGCACCGACCACCGAGGAGTCCCGCCATGCAGCCCATTTTTCAATTCCCCGTCGCATCAACCAGTGAAACGGTCGAACCCCTTCCGAGCGGCCCGGACAGCGCGTCTCGCCTCGGAGGCTTGATCGAGGAAGGCGAAGCCTTCGATCAGCTCAGCGCCGCGTCAGCCAGTGCGACGCCGGCGACTGATCCTCTTCAGGGGATCTTTCGCATTCATGCTGTCCTTCGCCGCAGCTTGAACACCATCGTTCGTGTTTCAGCGGCTCCGGTCCCGGCGGAAGATCGCGCTGCACTGGCGGACTTCTCCCTGCGCTTTACGCGACTCTTGCACGTGCATCACGACGGCGAGGAAGAGATCGTGTTTCCGAAGATCGTGGAGGGCGCGACCCGTGCATCGCTCGCGAGCTACACCACCGACGTCGGTGGCTGGCGCGAGGATCACCAGCACCTGCTGGTGCACTTGAGCGAGCTCGAAGCCGCGTCCAGGGAGCTTTCGAACGGCGGAAACGACGAGCGGCTGCACCAGGCGGCAAGCAGACTCCGTGACGTGATGCTTCCCCACCTCGCCGCCGAAGAAGCCGCCCTCAACGCGCCCTCCTTCAAAGACGTGCTCACGCCGGAAGAGATCGGCGAAATGACCGCGGCGGCCAGCGAGCACGGCAAGCGCAACGGCGGCCCCTCCGTGCTCGTGCTGGTCGTCCACTCGCTCACGGACGCAGAGCAGCAGGCGCACTTTGGAGCGATGCCCTGGATCGTGCGTAAGGTGCTGTTGAAGCTCTGGTCGCGAAGCTTTCGCGCCTCCCTCAAGTACACCCACAATCCGTCCCTCGCGCTCTAGCAAGCGACGGGCGGCTACTGGGGTGTGTCTGCACACGCCCTTCGGGCACGACTCTTGCTCGACGGAGGCTCATGATCTCGGCCTCTCGCGACGGTTTCGCTGGACGCAAACGCGTTTCGCTCGCTGCACAGGCTCTCGCCGGCACAATCCTGGCGTTCGCGCTTTCGAGCTGCGGCGCCTCGGAGCGCGACACCGATGACGCGGGGACCCCTCGAGGTGGCACAAGTGGCACTTCCGGAGGAACCGGGGGCGCGTCCGCGGGAACAGGCGGCGCGTCCGCGGGAACAGGCGGCGCCTCCGGGGGAACTGGCGGCAGCACGGGAGGAACAGGCGGCGCGGGCGGCTCGTCGGGTGGCGGTGCGGCGGGGACGGGAGGCAACTTCAACCCATGCGCGGGTTTCGTGCCCATGACCAGCACGGTGTGTGCGCCTCCGTTCACGCCCAGCGGTACCGGCGGAGCAGCCGGCACCTCGAATGACGCCGGCGCATCGGGCGAAGCTGGCATGGCTCCGACGATCGAAGAATGCCGCGCGTCTCCCCCGTTTTGCCAGGGCGCCCCCGTCGAGATCACCGTCCAGGACGGGCTCTGCTGCGTCCGTTGTACTACGATCTGCGGCTGAGCACGGTGTTGTCGGGGTGTTCGGCGGGCATGCGTGCGTTGGGTATGAACGAACGGTGCACCGCCCGCATCTGACGCAAGTGAACCGGATGAGGGCGCGGTTGGTGAGCTTTGGGAGACGCTGGGGCTTGGTCCTCGTTCTCGGCGTGCTCTCCGCTCCCGCGTGCGATGGGCGCACTCGGCCGGCCGGGACAACGCAGATCGCGGGTTCTGGTGGGAACGGCGGAGTCGAGTCGACGGACGGGGCGATGGGAGGAGAGCCCGGAGCGGTGGGAGGAGAGCCTGGCAGCGAGCCGCGCGGAGGCAGTGGACCTTCCGCTGGCGGGACAACGAATGGGGGCGATAGTGGAGAAGCAGCAGACGAGGCCGGACGAGGCGGCCGCGGCGGCTCCGAGGCGATCTCGGGTCGAGGCGGCAGCTCCAACTCATCGGGGGGGAAGACCGGTGCAGGCGGAGTTGGAGGCAACGCCGCCGGTGCCGGCGGATTGGGATGCAATGCGGCGGGCGCAGGCGGCGACCCTGGTCCGACGCTCGGCATCACCCCCATCGGCCTTCCCGCTGGGAGGATTGGCACGCCCTACTCGGTAGAGCTCACCGCTACGGGAGCAAAAGGGGAGGTCCATTGGACCGTCGCCGGAAGCCTGCCGAACGGGCTCACCCTCACGGACGAGCCAGGCACCGGGGCCGTCATCTCCGGCACGCCCTCGGTAGCCGGTCCCGTCACGTTCCGCTTGCTCGCCGAAGACGAAGGAGGCTTGGCCGGAGTCCGCGACTACGACCTTCGCGTGCGGTCGCTCCGCTGGCTGCTCTACTCGACCGACACCGACTTGTACGCCGTCGACCTCGGTACGGATCCACCGGGCGATCCCGTTCGCGTGAATCCGTCGCCTGGCACATTTCTAGAGACGGACTTCTTGGATGACCAACCCGGCGGACCGTTCGCGGTGCTCGCCACGAAGCGGCGCACGCGATTCTGGGTCGTCAGTTTCGCGGGGCTCTCACCAGACGCTCCGGTGGAGCTTGACGGCTGGCCCTACTTCTCGGCGGACGGCCGCCGCTTGGCATACGTTGCCGAGCCGCCTTCCAGTGAGCCGCAGGCGTTCGTCGTCGACATGAGCGGGCCCGTTCCTGGGGCTCCGGTCCGCGTGAGCAGTCCCTATGGCGCCGCCTCGCTTCTGCATTTCGCCGGGAGCACCCTGTACTACCAATCGACCTTCGCAAAACCGACGAACTGGCTCTATTCTGTGGATCTCACGACGCTGCCGCCGCCCGAGCCAGTTCCCGTGGTCGGCTGCGCCAATCAATCCTGCCCCGTCCCTTCACCCGACAACCGACATGTCGCCTGGTTCGATCGGGCAGAGTCCGTCTTCTACGTCATGGGGTCTCGGGGGGCGGGTCCCGCGACTGCCGTTCCTGTCGCTCCCGAGCTTGCCCCAGGCGGCTGTGGTTGGATGGAACCCACCTGGGCTTCCGATTCGAGATGGCTGTACTTCAGCCTCTGTCCCTGCGGCGACACGTGTTCAACCTACCGCGCGGCGATCGACGACTGTGGGCCAGGTCCTGTCCAGTTCGTCGCGCCTGCATTCTCGTGGCGCTTGAGCCCTGACGGTGCGCGGTTCCTCTACGAGAACCAGTACCTCCACGACAACGACCCCCGCGAGCTCTGGGTCGTCGACGTGAGCGGTGACACGCCGGGAATGCCCCGGCGCATCGACGGGCCGCACGTGCCTGGCGCGGGATTTGGGCCGGGTCTGGTCGTGAATTACTGGTTTGCTCCGGACTTTCGCCACGTGCTCTACCTCTCCAACTCGTTGCGCGTCGACGTCTACGACGTCCTCATGGTCGACGTGACCGACGAGCCGACACCACCCCTTCGGCTGAACCCAGAGCTCCCCTCGAACTCGCGGGCCGACTGGCACTGCTCGCCACGGGGCGACGCGGCGATCTGGAAGTATTCGGGCCCCTCGCCCGACTTGGCTGTCCACGGCGTTGCCGTCACCGATTGGGTGCCGGGCGAGTCGACCACCCTAGAAACGATCGCGACGAACGAATTCGACTTTCGAATCGATTGGGCCCCGGACGGCACTCAAGTCGTGATCGGCGTCGAGGGCGTCAACGGGTATCGACTGGAGCTCGTGGAGTTCGATGGCAAGGCCTTTGCTCCCTCGGTACGAGTGGGCGAAAATCACGTCATACGAAACTACCGGATCTTCGGCCCAGGCTATTGAGCGGAACGCGAGCACGCCGGCGAAGTCCTCGAGGAGTCGCGCACGGCGATCGCGGTGCTAGAGTATCGCTCATGGTGGAGCAGCTGGAGCCTTGTCCGGGGTGCCGGCGTCATGTTCGCATTGGCGAACGCGACTGTCCGTTTTGCGGGGGAGCGCTGAACTTCGAGGGGCTGGCGCCGCCGCTCTTGCCAACCGAACGACTGTCGCGCGGGCAGTTCGCCGCGTTTCGCTCGCTGATCAAGGCGGGCCTCGTCGGAGGGAGCGCGCTCGGGCTCACCAACGGCTGCGTCAGCGACCAGGCCATTTACGGGGCACCGTGTAACCCTCCGGAGTGCGGCGTGCCGACGACAGGAGGCGCTTCGGGGAGTGGTCAGAGCGCCGGGACCGGAGCTTCCGGTGGTACGTCCGGCGAAGGCGGCGAAGGTCCGGGCGGTGAGGGCGGTGCGGGCGGCGAAGGCGGGAGATAGGCGCTGGCTGCTACTCGGTGCTCTCGAAGGGGCCGATGTCGGGGGCTGACCCGTTGAAGGGCAGGCCCACGTCCACCCCGGCGTTGCGGAGCGGACTGCCGGGCGCGAGCTTCAGGTACTCGATGTCGGGGAGGCTGCCGTCGGCTTTCCGCGGCCCCTTCAGTGCTGCGCGGTCGATGCTCACGAAATCGCTCGCGCTGGCGCTCAAGCCGTTCTGCCAGCTGTTGTTGGTGACGTCCGTCATCGTGGCGGACTGCATCCCCAGGGTTCCGATCGAAATCGTGTTCTTGACCGTGAGCGAAGCCGCGATGTTCGTGGTGCCGAAGTTGATGTTGGCGCCGTTGTCGTGAGCGGCACAATTGAGGATGGTGACGGAACCTCGGTTGCTGTTGTGGTCGAAGCCGTCGAACACGTTGCCGGCGGCGATGCAATTCCGGTAGACGGCGTTGTGGCGGAGGTTCTTGCCGTCGCTGCCGCCCGTCTTGAAACCGTTCCCGTCGCCCACGCCGACGCTGCCGTTTTTCAATTTGCCGTTGTCGATCGCCCAGCACTGTTCGAAGGTGGTCGTCACGTTGTCGGCGGGCCTCAAGTAGCCGTCCCAACCGTCGTCCAGGTTGTTCCACGCACGACAGCCGAAGAACTGGTTGCCGCTGCCCACGTCGAGCTTCGCGGCAAACCCGTCCGCGTTCTCCAAGGAGGCGTCGGCGTTGAAGTAAGAATCGCAATTCTTGACCAGGTTGTTGGAGGCCCCGTTTCCGAGCTGAAGCCCGGTGTCCTCGCATTCCGAAAACGTCGAGAACTCGATGACGTTGTTGGACCCGCCGACGAACATGCAGTTGTCACCCGCCGAGAACGCGTCGATGCCGTAGACGTGCCAGTAGTCCCCGGACAGGTTCAAACCCCGGGTACCGGTCATCACGCTCGAGAAGTCGAGGAGCGGCCGTTCCGCGTCGAGCGGATACTTCTGAAGCTCGATCAGCGCGCCGTCCCTGCCGTCCTTGGTGAGCGATAGCGTGCTCCCGAGCGAGTAGCGACCGCCTCGCAAATAGATCGTCCCTCCGGCGTTCACCCTCGTCAGGGCGTCGGCGATCGTCGTCGGATCCTCCAGTGTGGCGCTGGCTCCCGCTTTTCCGTTCGGTGCCGCGTAGATGGCATCGGGGTCTAGCTCGACGGGGCCTCCGCCCGATCCGCCTGCACCAGCTGTACCCGCCGCGCCCGAAGTCCCGCCTGCGTTCCCACCGCCACCCATGCCCGAAGCTCCCGCGGCCGCACTCCCACCGCTGCCCGCCGCACCGGCGGTGCCCCCCGCCGCACTGGCGCCGGCCATGCTTCCACCAGTGTTGCTCACGGAGCCAGCATCGCCCGAGGCTCCGCCGACTGAGCTGCCACCACCGCCGACGCCAGCCGCCGGCGCACCGCCCGTCCCCTTGCCCGCCATGCCGGAGCCGCCGGTACCCCCGCCGGAGCCGGCGCCTCCCGCCGTCCCACCGGTGCCCCCATTTTCGGCCCCCGCTCTCGCGCTACCGCCCGTCGGCAGGTCGGTGCCGGCCTGATCGCCGCAACCCGCGAGACCTGAGAAAACCAGGAGGGCGCCGGCACAGGTGAAAGCGGCACCCTGGCGACTGAAAATGGCTGAGTTTCTCGTCACCAAGGAACAGTTGCTCTGGGCCCTGAAATCCCGCCACCGAGCACCCACACCTTCGCCGGTTCCTCCAAACCTCGGGCTTCCCCGGTACAACGGCTGGCAGCGTGAACGAACTCGACGTCTATCTGATCGGCGGCCAATCGAACGCGACCGGCCAGGGATATTCCGAGAACATCCCCCCGAGCTTCGTCATCGATACCAGGGTGCGGCTCTATCACTCGTCGGGGATCGTCAGCAGCGGCGCCGCCAATTCCTGGATCACGCTCCGTGCCGCTTCTGAAGGAACGGACGAGTGCAACCTGGGGCTGCGGTTCGGGCCCGAGCTCGGTTTCGGCAACGCGATCCAGAGTTTGTATCCCGCCCGCAAGATCCACCTCATCAAGCACGCCACCTCGAATACGGGGCTCGCCACGGATTGGGCACCCGGCAAGAGCGTCGACGACACCGCCCATTTCGGACCCGAGTTCAAAGTTTTCGTGTCGACCGTCGACGCGGGTTTGCAGGCGCTGAGGAACCAAGGGATGCACCCACTGCTGCGCGGCATGCTGTGGCAGCAGGGCGAGCGAGACGCCGACCTAGGTGGCGCGGCAGCGGCAGACTACGGCAAGAATCTGGCCGAGTTCATCGCTCGCGTTCGGGAACAGTGGAGCGCACCCGAACTCCTCTTCGTGTACGGGTTCATCTATCCCGCCTCGAACTACGGTACGGCGCGCGACCACGTGAGAAAGGGACAAGCCGACGTCGACCAAGACTCCGGCACCGCGCTCGCCACGAAGGGCGCCTTCGTCGTCAACGGCGACGCGCTTTCCCTGCGCGCGAACGATCCCGGCTCGTGCTACCCGAGCGACGCCCTCCACTTCGGCACGCAGGGCCAGCTCGACCTCGGCAACCTGATGGCGATCAAGATGCACGAGAAGCTCTCCCTGCCGTGAGGGCGTGCTCATGTGGCGATGCGAGGAGAGGCGCGTTTGCCGGCGGATCCGCTGTAAGGGAACCGGCTACATGTCGGTGCTCTCAGGGGCGACTTATCGAACCGCCGGGACGAGCGCGTTGCTCAAAGAATCTCTCGTTCGCATCGCCACTCAGAGCTGAAGGATCTCTCGTTCGCAACGAAGGGGTGGGAGATTCTTAGTGATCCACTCGTAGGCTCTGAGGGAAGGAAGAGGAAACGCATGAGGCAGTTCGCTGTCGAGGGTTTGACAATCGCCGTGGTGCTCGCTGCATCGGGGCTCGCTCAGGCACAGGAAGCAGCACCGGAGGCGACAGGCACGCCACCGGCCGCAGAAGGGGCAGCGCCAGCAGAGGCCACCCCCGCACCCGCAGCGGCCCCGGCAGCCACCCCCGCGCCAGCGGCCGCACCGGCCGGAGGCGACGCGAAGCCCGCCGTGCAAGACGGTGCTCGGTTCCGCTTCGGAGTCGCCGCCGGCATCGGCTTCTTCACCGCCGCGAGCGAAGTCGGCAACGCCGAGGTGTCGTGCACCTACTACGGCGGCGACTTGCGCCTCGGACTTCAGATCAACGACCTCATCGGCGTCTACGCTCAGCCGACGCTCGGCTACTACAGCACCGGCGATCTTGGAATGCTCGCTGCGGGCGGGCTCCTCGGAGTCTCCGTGGTCGCGGACGTTACCCTCCTCGACCGGTTCTTCGCCGGAGCAGGCCTCGGCTACACCATCTACAATAACCCCGCGGGCGTCACTCCGATCCTGCGGATCGGTGGGTACCCCTTGATGGTCAAAAGTGAAGACAAGGCACGCCGGAAGGGACTCATGCTCGGCGCGGATCTTCGCTTCACGAGCCTCGAGGGCATCAAGACCATCGTCCACCCGACGTTCAACGTCGGCTACGAAGCCTTCTAAGCTCGCTAGTTCAGCGACACCGGCCGCTCAGGCCAGGCGAAGCAAGCGCCTGAGCGGCGCCGAGCGAACACCGACGATGTCCGCCAGCGTGTAGCCGTCGAGCACGCCGAAGAACGCGCGCATCGCCTCGCCGAGGACTCCCTTCAGCCGGCAGGCACCGTCGATCCGGCAGCCGTCTCCCGGGCTTGCTTTCGAGAAGCACTCGACCAGCGCCAGGCTCTCCTCGGTCTGCCGCAGGACCTCCCCAATGCGGATGGACTCCGGCGCGCGACCCAAGCTGAGGCCTCCGTTCCGCCCGCGGGTCGTTTCCACGTAGCCGAGCTGACCGAGTTCGTGCACCACCTTCATCAGGTGGGCGCGTGAAATGCCGTACGCATTGGCGATCTCGGGGATCGTCGACATCTCCCCCTGCCGGGCGGCGAGGAAAATCAGGACGCGGAGGCTGTAATCGCTGTGAACCGTGAGCCGCATCGACGTTTCCTATAGCGCACTCCCCGTTTCGAAGCCGGGAACAATTCTCGGGGTCGCCCTTGCGAAATCCTGGACGAACAGGTAAACATACATCTAACATATATCTTTAGAAAAGGCCCCATGACCTTCGTCGTGACCGAACATTGTCAGCGTTGCCGCTACACCGACTGCGTGGCGGTCTGTCCCGTCGACTGCTTCCACGGCGACGACGAGATGCTCTACATCGACCCCGCTACCTGCATTGACTGCGGAGCCTGCGTCCCCGAGTGCCCGGTCGAGGCGATCTACGAAGAGGGGACCGTACCCACCGAGCTAGCGCACTGGCTGCCCGTCAACGCCGAACGAGCGGCGCGGTTACCCGTCGTCAACCAGAAGAGCGATCCGCATCCGAGCGCCTCGGAGCGCGCGCGCGAATTCGGCTTCGAACCATTTTGAGGAGTCTTCGATGCTCGTACAGATCGGACGCCGCAGCGAACCGGGGGACGCCATCGACATGCTCGTCGCCTGTCACGGGCGAATTCGGCATTTCTTGTGGGTCGCTCGCCGCCTCGAGAGCGTCGAAACCTCCGCGGCGGACGTGATCGACTCCGCCCACGCGGTGGCACGCTACTTCGAGGAAGCGTTCCCCCTGCACGTCGAAGACGAAGAGGAACTGATTCGGCTGCTGTCGAGAACCGACGACGAGCAGATCTGGGCCGCTTGTTCACTCGTCTTGCGCGAGCACCGCGACCAGGAGCACCTCGTCGCTGCGCTCGTCGTAGCCTGCCGTCGAGTGATGTCCGCGCCCGAGCGCCTCGAGGAGCGTCACGCGCTCACGGCCTGCGTCGACACCCTGGAAGCCGAGCTGAATTCGCACCTGGCGGAAGAGGAGCGCCTGCTCTTTCCCGCGCTCCGCCAGGCGCTGTCGACCGCGGAGCTCGATGCGGCACGCCTGGCGATGCACGAGCGGAGAACGGTGACTCGTGGACAAGAATGGAGGACCCCGACATGACGAACCTCATTGGCCGACGCGACGTGCTGCGGCATCTCGTCGTTTTTCCGGTCGGCGCGGCCGTCGCCGCCGGGCTCGCTGCCTGCAGCAAGAGCCCGCAGTGCGACAGCGTGGGCAGCCTGTCGCACGACGACCTGACGCTACGAAAGGACACCGCGGCCTATGCGGAAAAGTCCCCCGACGCGACGAAGGTTTGCAACAAGTGCCTTCAATTCGTGCCGGCTTCGCCGGACGCTTGCGGCACCTGCAAGGTGATCAAGGGCCCGATCAATCCCCAAGGCACCTGCAAGCTGTTCGCCGCGAAGCCCAGCTGAGCAGAGTCGCCGACGCCACGCGAGGTCTTCTGAACGCAACCGTCAGCGCAGCTCCGCGCCGATCTCACGCAACCACCCGGTGACGGCGCGAACCTTGGGGTCGCGGCGAAACTCGGGGTGGGTCACGAGCCACATGAAGTCGTCGGCGAGCGAGACGTCGTCAGAGACGGCGACGAGCTCGGGATACGCCTTTGCCATGAAGTGCGGCACAACCGCGATCCCGGCACCGGCGCGCGCAGCGGCGAGCAGCGTGTGCGTGCTGTTGGTGACCAGGAGCACGCGCGACGACGCGAGCACCGGCTGAAACCACGGCGCGTTCTGCAGCGCGGCGTACGCGGGCAAGTACACCAGCAAGTCTAGGCCCCGCGAGCTCGCGTCGACACGCAGCCTTTTCCCCGCGACGAACGCGCGCGATGCGTACAGACCCATGCCGACCCGCGCGAGCCTCACCGCGGACAGCCCGGTCTGGCGAGGACGCGGCGTGCGGATCGCCACCTCGGCTTCTCCACGCGTGAGATCGAGCGGCGCGATACCGGTCACCAGCTGCAGCTCGAGCTCGGGGAAGCGCGATCGGAATCTTGGCAAGTTGGGCGCGAGCCAGTGCGAGGCGAACTCGTCGAGCATCGCGACACGCACGCGACCGGCGAGAGGCCCGGCTTGTTCGCGGAGTCGCGCCCCGAGACCAAGGATGCCGCGCTCCATGGTCTCGGCACCCGCGAGGACGATCGAGCCCGCGGGCGTGAGCTGATAGCCGCCGGCGGTCCGGTAGAACAGCGCCGCACCGACTGCGCTCTCGAGACCCGAAAGCCGCCGCGCAACCGTGCTGTGCTCGACGCCGAGCGTTCGCGCCGCCCCCGCGACCCGCCCTGCCCGCGCGACCGCGAGAAACACACGGAGATCGTCCCAGCTCTGCACTCTTGCAATATTGCACATATTGGCTTGCGTAGATCGCTAATGTGCCCGCGCGCGCCGCGCCTAAAATGACCGCATGAGCATGAGCACCGCGCCAGGTTGGGAAAAGTGGGCAGCATGGAACGAGCAACAGCAACGGCCGATCATCGAATGGCTGGTCGACCATGCGGAGGTCCGCGCAGGACACACCGTGCTCGACCTCGCCTCCGGTGTCGGCCAGCCGGCAATCGAGGCAGCGCGCCGCGGTGCGCGCGTGATCGCCACCGATGTCGCCGCGGACATGCTCGCCGGCTGCGAGCGGCGTGCGAAGGCATCGGGCGTGACGCTCGAACTTCGCGAACTCGACATGCACGACCTCCGCGGCATTGCGGACGGCTCGGTCGATGCCGTCACGTGCGGCTTCGCTCTGATGTTCAGTCCTGATCCGGTGAAGGTCATGCGCGAGGTTCACCGCGTGCTCAAGCCTGGCCATGGCTTCGCCCTGGCAGTGTGGGACCAGCCAGCCCAGAACCCGTACTTCACGACGATGTTCGGCGCGCTCGCCCAGTTCGTGGCGATGCCGCCCCCGAACCCGGATGCTCCCGGGCCATTCCGGCTGTCTGCGCCGGGCGAACTCGAACGGGCGATCCGGGCCGCCGGATTCACGGAGGTCTCGGTCGATTCCGTTCCGTCACCGTTCGGGTTCGACTCCGCCGACCAGCACTTCGAGGTCGCTGTCGACATGGCGGCACCCGTCAAGCGTGCGGTCGCGGGCATGACCGCGGCGCAAGTCGCGGAGTTCCGGACAGTGCTCGCGACCGCGCTCGCGCCGTTCCGCACGGGCACAGGCGATCGGCTCTCCATCCTCACCACGCCGCTCTGCGCCAGCGGCCGCAAGTAGGGCACCGCCGGGCACGTCAAAGGCAACGAAGCAAACATCGTCAGCCGCAGCGTCGAGCTGGTATGCTCGCGGGAAATGTCGTTCACACGGCTGAGGTCGTCGATCGCTGCGCTCGTTGCCGTCGGATCCCTGGTGTCGTGCTCCGGGGACGAGAATGACGGCGGCTCGGGCGGTTCGGGTGCGAGCGGCGGTTCGGGCGGTTCGGGTGCGAGCGGCGGCTCGTCGGGAAGTGGCGCGGTGTTCGATCCCCAATGCAGTACCGACGGCTGGTGCTGGTCGAATCCCCTGCCCCACGGCCACAATCTCAACGCGGTGTGGGGGACTGGCTCGAACGACGTCTGGGCGGTGGGTCGCGCGCTTTTTCACCACGACGGGAGCGACTGGACGGAGTTCGCCTCCCCCTCGGTCGCCGCCGACTTCCGTGAGCTTTGGGGTGCGGCAGAGGACGACATCTGGGCGAGTGGCATTCCCGCCGCGCACTGGGACGGCACGAGCTGGACGACGGAAATCAATGCGGCAGGGCGTGGGATCTGGGGCGCCGCGAGCGACGACGTGTGGCTCGGCGCCCTGGGCGGTATGGCCATGCAGCACTGGGATGGCTCGACCTGGTCGGACGTCACCCTGCCGGAGTCCGGGATCGTCAACGGCATCTGGGGTTCGGCCGCGGACGACGTCTGGGCGGTGGGTGTCGACGTGGGCAACGGCGGACTCCTGCTCCACTGGGACGGAGCCGCGTGGACGCGTGTCTCGACGTTTGCCCCCTACGAGCTCGAAGACGTGTGGGGCTCGTCGGCAAACGACGTCTGGGTCGCGAGCCAACACAGCCTTCTCCTCCACTGGGACGGCACGACGTGGGAGTCGACCGATACGGGGCAGGACCTCAACCACTACGCCGTGTGGGGCAGCGGACCGCGGGACGTGTGGACCGTCGGCGCTGGCGGCAGGATCCTTCACTACGACGGAACGACCTGGGAACCCGACTACACCGATCCCGTGAACTTCCTCTGGGACGTGTGGGGCTCGGGGCCCGACGACGTCGTCGTGGTCGGCGCCCAGGGTCGCATGCTGCGGTACGACGGCAGAGCGTGGATACCGGAGAGCGGAGGCGCCTACCGTTTCGGCAACGTCGAGGACGTCTGGGGCACGGGCGATCAGCTTTATGCCGCCGCCAGCCAGGGCCTGGCGCATTACGACGGCACGAGCTGGACCCAGCTCGAGAGCACGTTCGAGCCCTACCACGGCGTTTGGGGCTTCGGCGGCGACGACGTGTGGGTCGTCGGAGACGAAGGCGTGGCCCGCCACTTCGACGGCAGCACATGGTCCGACGTCACGACCGGTCTCGATTCGGACGCTTCCCTCGGAGGCGTGTGGGGCTCCGCGCCGGATGACGTTTGGGTCGCCGCGAGCAGCGGCGCGTTCCTTCATTGGACCGGCTCGGCGTTCACCGAAGTCACCGCTCCCGAGGGAACTTTCGAAGCGCTCCACGGGTGCGCGGCGAGCGCCGACGGCAACACCTGGGCGGTGGGCACCACCGGCGCGAGTGGCCTCATCGTGCGTTGGTCCGGATCGGACTGGACGACGACGACGAGTCCTTCGACCGGCACGAGCGTGAGCGACGTGCACTGCGCCGGCCCCGACGACGCCTGGGCCGTCTCGGACCGCAGCATCCTGCACTGGGACGGCGCCGACTGGACCGAAGCCCACGCGACCAGCGGCGGGTCACTCGAAGCAATCACCGTCGACGGCGCCGGTAACGTGTGGGCCGTCGGCTCGAGCGGTCGAGTCGAGCACTACGACGGCACCACCTGGTCGAGCCAGGACAGCGGAGCCGACGACACGCTCACCGCGCTGTGGTCGGATTCCACGAGCGTGGTGGCAGGCGGCAACCTGAGTATCGTCTTGCGGTACGATCTCTGAGCGATGCCCCCTCCCGAAGCGTCGCTCGCCTGCCCGAGCTGCCAAGCGCCCAATCGTTCCGGTCGGAAGTTTTGCGCGCGCTGCGGCGGGCGATTGCCGGCAGCCTGCGCGGCGTGCGGGTTCGTCAACGAGCCAGGTGAAGACTTTTGCGGTGGTTGCGGGATCCCTGTCGCGATCGCAGCTGGTGGATCCGCCGGCACCACGACCGAACCGCCGGTCGCCGCGCTCGCGTCGCGGCCGGTCAGTGCGTCGCCGCCTCCCGTCGTGCCGCGGGACGAAGCGGAGCGGCGTCAGCTCACCGTGATGTTTTGCGATCTGGTCGGCTCGACCAGCCTATCGACGCGCCTCGACGCCGAAGACGTGCGTGACCTGATTCGCGCTTACCAGGAACGGACAGCGAGCCACGTGGGGGCCTTCGACGGGTTCATCGCCCGCTACATGGGGGACGGCATCCTCGTCTACTTCGGCTACCCCCGCGCGCACGAAGACGACGCGGAGCGGGCGGTGCGCGCGGCGCTGGCGATCGTCGATGCTTGCGCGTCGCTGGGCGCCTCGGTTCGCGTCGGTATCGCGACCGGGCTCGCAATCGTCGGGGACGTCATCGGCGAGGGCGCCTCCGAGGAGCGCGCGGCGGTCGGCGACGCTCCGAACCTCGCCGCCCGATTGCAGGCGATGGCGGACCCGGACAGCATCGTGGTCTCGGAAACGACGCGCAGCCTGCTGCCGAAGAGCTTCGACCTCGAGCCGCTCGGCGAGCAGGCGCTCAAGGGCTTCGCCCAGCCGGTGTCGGTCTTTCGGGTGCGCGGAGTGCGCCACACCGCGAGCCGTTTCGAGTCGCGGCGAGACATCGGCCTTTCTCCCCTCGTCGGGCGCGAGCGCGAACTCGGATTGTTGACGGATCGTTGGTCGACAGCGGCCACCGGCGACGGTCAGGTCGTGGTGCTGTCGAGCGAGGCGGGCCTCGGCAAATCGCGCCTGGTCGTGGCGCTACGCGATGCCATCGCCGGTGCGCCGCATCACGACGTTGTCCTGCAGGGCTCCACGCACTACCGCGCGAGCCCGCTCAGACCCGCGATCGAATGGCTCGAACGCACCGCCGGCATCGTCGAGCGGGACGACGCGAACAGGAACCTCACGCGACTCGAAGCGATCGTCGCTCCCGAGCGGCGTCCCGAACGGGTACCCCTGCTCGCCGCGCTGCTCTCGATGGCGCTCGGCGGCCGTTACCCGCCCTCCGAGCTTTCGCCCGAACAGAGGAAGGAGCAGACGCTGCTCGCGCTCACCGGGCAGCTCGAGGATTTGGCCGCCGATCGACCCACGCTGGTCGTTTTCGAGGACGTGCAATGGGCGGACCCAACGTCGCTCGACCTCGTGGACCGGCTGGTCGCCTCGGCCGCGCGGGCGCGGCTGCTCCTCGTGCTCACCTGCCGCCCCGAGATGCCGCCGCGCTGGGCGAGTCAGCCCCACGCCACCCAGCTCACTCTCAACCGACTCACGGCCGCCCAAAGCGCTGCGCTCGTCGCTGCCCACGCCGGCGCGAACGGCCTGTCGGCTCAGGTGGCGACGGATCTCGTGCGGCGCGCCGACGGGGTGCCGCTCTTCCTCGAGGAACTGAGCCGCGCGGCGCTCGAGTCGGGCGCCATCGCCATCCCGGCGACGCTGCAAGAGTCGCTGCTCGCTCGACTCGATCGCCTGCCCGCGTCGCGCGAGGTGGCTCAGGCGGCTGCGGTGCTCGGGCGCGAGTTCACGCTCGACCTCCTGACGGCAACGACCAGCCGCACGCCCGAGCAGATCGCACCGGCACTGCGGGAGCTCGCCACCGAGGCAGTGATCCTCGACCACGGCGGTGGCCGCTATTCGTTCAAGCACGCGCTCGTCCGCGACGTGGCGTACCAGAGTCTTCTGCGCCGGCGCCGGCAGGCGCTGCACGAGGCGACGGCACTCGCCCTCGGCGCGCATGCGGAAATTGCGGAGGCGCAGCCGGAGCTCGTGGCACACCACTTTTCGGAAGCGCACCGGCACGGCGACGCGCTCGCCTGGTGGCAGCGCGCGGCAGCGCGCGCCGAGAAGCAGTGGGCGTACGCCGAAGTCGCCGAACATCTCGGGCGCGCCCTCGCCCTGCTCGGTCCCTCCGACGAAGACGCTCGGGCGGCCGCACGGCGCGTGGACATGGAGCTCGAGCGCGCCAACGCGCTTCGCTTCGCGGAGGACCGGAGCCAGGCCCTTGCAGTGCTCGAGAGCGCCGAGCTCCTCGCCGTTCGCTTCGACCTGGGGGAGGCGCTGTCGCGGCTCTACTTCACGCGCGGCAATCTGTTGTTCCAATTGGGCCGAATCGACGAATGTCGCGCTGCTCACGAAAAAGCTCTGGCTGAAGCCCGCCGTTCGGGGTCGCTCGAGGCGGAGGTGCGGGCCTATGGGGGCATCGGGGACGCGGCCTACGCCCGCGGAGCCATCATCTCTGCGAAGGAGGCGTTCACTCACTGTGTCGAGCTTGCCGAAGCCAGGGGGTTCGGCGCGATCGCCGCCGACAACATGCCGATGCTGGCGCACATCGGCTACCTCAACAACGACTTCGACGCCTCGCTCGAGCATGCTCGCCGCGCCATCGCGCTCGCAGACGAGCACGGACGGCCGAGGGGCGCGTCGGTGGCAGAGCTCGCCTCCTCGGTCTCGCTCTTCGAGAAGCATCGCGTCGAGGAAGCGATCGTGCATGCGGAACGATCGCTCAGTCTTGCGCGACGGCTCGGGCTCAGCTTTCTCGAGTCGACGGCGGTTTACATGCTTTCCGGCTACCTCATCGATGGCGGCAAGACGACTGAGGCCCTCGAGCTCATCGACCAAAAGTTGGATCCAATACCGGCCAGCCGAGGTGCGACGAGCGCCGCCAGGCAGACCACGATGACCATACTCTACGACGTCGCGCTTGAAGCTCGTCGTGCGCACCTACGCGGTCAACCGATCACCCAGCCCCGGGATCTCGGCGTCGAAGTGGGCAAGTGGCAAATGGCTGCGGCGTGGTTGTGCCACGACTTGCTCGACATCGCGCTCCAGAAGGAGGACCTCGCCGCGCTTTCGGCAGTCGTCAACCTTCCTGAGCTCCGGTCCACTCCAGAGCCGCTGCCGCGCATCGAGCTCTTGGTCGCGTGCTACGGCGCTGCCTTGCGACTCAAGAGCGCCGCGGACGAAAAGGCGCGAGAGGAAGCGAGGCGCGCACTCGCGGCGCTCGCAGCAGTCGGTCACCCGAGATCCTTCCGGCGAGTGGAACGCCTGTTGGCCGAAGCGACCGGCGGTGGGATCAGCGAGGCCTAGCGGCTACCGCTTCCGTCGAGACGCGACCTCTGCCCCACCACCGAGTCACTTCGACGGCGCAGGCTTCTTGAGAAGATGCAGATGGTAGGCGTAGACCCGTTTGTCGTACTCCTCCTCCAAATACCTATAGGAGAGAGCCGACACCCCGAACACAGTGGCGAGCACGGCGACAAGAATCCCGATTTCATGTGTCCTAGCGCTTGCCTGCTGCCGCCTCATCAGCCCTTTGGCCGCGCCCCGAATCACCACCAGCAAGCCAAGTAGGGCGCTCAAGATGGTGAGCGAACGCGTGAAACGCACGCTCGTTTGGATTCGATTCAGCTCATCGGCAAAGGTCGGGACCTCGAGGACCGCGGGCCGCGCCTCGTGATAGGCCACGCTCGAAGGGTCTTTCTTTGAAGGCGGTTCCGGGGGCTTCCCCAGCGCCGCGCGCTGCCGGACCTGCTCGTATTCTTGCCGAAAGGACCCGTCGAACACGGCTTTCCGGATCTCGTCGTCTTTTGCCAAGGGGACGAGCCAGTGACCGGTCTCCTCCAACCGGTCAGATACCCGTTCGGCCAGGATCCCGATGATGAAGGATGCGACCAGAAATAGACCCATGAGCGGCGGCCAAACCTTCTCGTAGCGGTCAAGCCAACCCACCGCACCCAAGAAAGTCTCCCCGCTAAAGAGATACGAAATGATGGCCAGCGCGAAAGCACCAGAGGCAATCGTTCCTGCAAATGCAGTCAAGTCGAGATTCACGTGACACCGAGCAGGGATCGGACCCGAAACACCAAGGTGATACTTCAACGCCTCACGTCGCCGGAGCAAAAGATCTGGCGGCTGCGAAAAGCAAGCGAGTTACCGCATATGACGTCCCGGTCGTAACACCACTGGCGCTAGTCGCTTCGCGCAAGAGGTGCGCGACGAGCCGCCGCGCGCGCAGGATTCACGTTCTGTCGCGGGCGCAATTCACGCGAAAACGAGAAGGGGTCGCACCATGTGCGCCTGGTACGGGCCTTGCTGGGTTGGATGCGAAAGGCATCAACATGGCAACAATGAGAGCTGCTGTATTCGAGAACAAGGGGACCATTCGCTTGCGCGAGCTGGCGCGTCCGAAGCCCGGACCCGGCGAAGTGCTCGTGAAAATGACGCTGACGACGATCTGCGGAACGGACGTCCACATCCTCAAAGGCGAGTATCCGGTGCGCCCGGGACTGATCGTGGGTCACGAACTCGTCGGCGTCGTGGAAGAGATCGGCGACGGCGTCACCGGTTGGGAGCGCGGCGATCGCGTGATCGCAGGCGCCATCACGCCCTGCGGTCAGTGTCGAGCCTGCCTGTCCGGCTTCCAGTCGCAGTGCAGCCACGGCGGCGATTCGTTCGAAGCGCTCGGAGGCTGGCGTTTCGGCAACACCATCAACGGTTGTCAGGCCGAATACGTGGTCGTTCCGAACGCCCAGGCGAACCTCGCTCGGATCCCGAGCTCGTTGAAGGACGAGTCGGTGCTCATGTGTCCCGACATCATGTCGACCGGTTTTGCGGCCTCGGAGCGCGGTCACGTGAAGATCGGCGATGCGGTGGCGGTGTTCGCTCAAGGGCCGATCGGTCTTTGCGCGACCGCCGGCGCCAAGCTTTCGGGCGCGAGTTTGATCATCGGCATCGACAGCGTCCCGTCGCGCCTCGAGATGTCGAAGCGCATGGGCGCCGACGTTGTCTTGAACTACAAGGAGCAAGACGTGGTCGCCGAAATCAAGCGCCTGACGGGCGGTGGCGTCGACGTCGCCATCGAGGCGCTCGGAACACAGCCGACCTTCGAGAATGCCCTGCGCTCGGTGCGGGCCGGTGGAACCGTCTCGAGCCTCGGCGTGTATTCAGGGCACCTTTCGGTGCCGCTGGACGCGTTTGCCGCCGGCCTCGGTGACCATACCCTCGTGACTTCCCTCTGCCCCGGCGGCAAAGAGAGAATGAGGCGCCTCCTCAGCGTGGTCGCTGCCGGCAGAGCGCCTTTCGAAGCGCTGGTCACGCACTCCTTCCGACTGGACGAAATCGAAGCGGCCTACGACCTGTTCGGTCACCAGGGCGACGGCGTCCTCAAGGTCGGCATCAGGCCGTAGATCCAAGTCGTCAGAATTGGTGTACCCGCAAGAATTTGAATGCCCTTGAAGCGCGGGCGCCATCCCGCTCCGCTCGGCTCGGCTCTCGCAACCGAAAACCTGGTAACATCCAGCACTTCAAGAGCACGGCATGCGCCCCCTTCGGTATTCCACCGCTATCACCGAGCTTCGAAAGCAGCGTGTGGCATGAAGGCATGGCTCCTCAAACGGCTCGGCAAGCTCGCCACGCCTGAGACGCAGGACCTGGAGGAGACGGCGGATGACCAACCGCTCAAGGTGTTGCTCGTGGACGATACCCCCACGAACCTCCAGGTGCTGACGCAAACGCTGAAGGAGCTCGGTCACAAGCTGCTCGTCGCGAACAATGGCGTGGATGCCCTCGCCATCGCCCGCCGCTCGCGTCCGGAGCTCGTGCTTCTGGACGTGATGATGCCCGGGATGGACGGCTTCGAAACCTGCCGGCAGATGAAAGCCGATCCGGCGCTCGAAGGGATGGCCGTCATCTTCTGCTCGGCACTCGACGACGTTGCTTCCAAAGTGAAGGGTTTCGAGCTTGGAGCGGTGGACTTCGTGACCAAGCCCTATCAGCCGGAAGAGGTCATCGCTCGCGTCAGCACGCACCTCGCCGTGCAGCAACTCGCAATGTCACTCCGCCGGCAGAATCAGCGGCTGGCTCAGGAGCTCGCGGTGGCCCGCGAAATGCAGGACGAAGCGTCCCGGCGCCTGAAGACCACGTTGCTCGGCCAAAGCGCGGCCATCAAGCTCGTTCGATCAGCCATCGACGAGCACGCAAAGAGCGACGGGCCCGTGCTCATCTACGGCCCGCTCGCCTGCGGCGACGAAGCCGTCGCTCGGGCCCTGCACGCCGGGTCCACGCGCGGCGGTCGGGCGTTCATCTTCCTCGAGGGAAGTCAGTTTCTCTCTTCGCGTCATGCCGCCAACCAGAGCGGCACGGCGACAGCCGATGACGATCCGCTCGCAAAGCTCGAACTCGCGGAAGGCGGCACTCTGTACATCGACCAGGTGCAGTATCTGCCCGCCTCGTACCAAGAGCGGCTTTGGGAGCTCGTCGACAGCAACGCTCGGGCGAAGGCGAAAGGGGAGCGCCCGCCTCGCGACGTGCGCTTGGTCCTCTACTCGGGCCTCGATGACAAGCCGTTGCCGGATGCGTTCGACCTCCGGCTGCGTCAGCACTTGCTCCAGCGCTCGATCAAGCTACCGACGCTCGCCGAGCGCCAGAGCGACATCCTCACCATCGCTCAGGCGCTGCTCGAACGACACGGGCGGCGCCTCGGCAGGGTCCTGGACGGATTCGAGCCGGAAGCCGAGCGCGGCCTCGTCGCCCATTCGTGGCCGGGAAACTTGAGAGAGCTCGAGGACGTGGTCGTCCGCAGCATCCTTTCGTGCCGTGCTTCCCGCATCCGCATCGAGCCGAGCCTCCTCGAGGGAGGCGTGTCCATCGGGGCGTACCGCTTGACCGACAAGCTCGGCGTCGGTGGGATGGGCGAGGTCTGGCGTGCAAAACACGCGCTCATCGCGCGGCCCGCCGCCGTGAAACTCATCAAGAATCAGGACGGCGGCCCGCCGAAGGAAGAAGTGCTCGAGCGCTTCCGGCGCGAAGCTTCCGCCACCGCGAGACTGTGCTCGCCCCACACCGTGACGCTCTACGACTTCGGCGTGAGTGAGACGGGCAACTTCTACTACGTGATGGAGCTCTTGAAGGGCATGCCCCTCGACACGATGGTCGAGGAGTTCGGCGCCCTGCCTGCGAGCCGTGTCGCTCACTTCCTCATCGGCGCCTGTCGTTCGCTGGCGGAAGCCCACGCCATCGGGCTCGTCCATCGGGACATCAAGCCGGCGAACCTCTTCGCTGCTCGCCTCGGCGCCGAGCTCGACGTGCTGAAGGTGCTCGACTTCGGCATGGTCGCGCAGAAAAGCGATCCGGATGAAACCCGGCTCACGGTGCAAGGAGCCATCTACGGAACGCCGGACTTCATCGCTCCCGAGCTGGCGCTCGATTCCCATGCAGTCGACCCGCGTAGCGACATGTACTCGCTCGGGGTGACGGCCCACGTGCTTCTCACCGGCAAGCGCCTGTTCACAGGAGAGACGCTGCAAGTGTTGATGCGCCACATCAGCGAGCCCCCACCCCCTCTAACGGGTCGCCGTGACATACCGGAAAAGCTCGCCGAGGTCGTCATGCGTTGTCTCGAAAAACAGCCGAACGATCGCCCTACCGCCGTGGACATGTGGCGCGAACTCGAAGCGAGCGGCATCGCGAGCGGCTGGACCACGACCGCCGCGCGTGCCTGGTGGGCGAAACACGCGCCATCGGTACTGGACGACACATAGCCTGACCTTCTCCGTCGCGTCGACAGGCGTTACAATCCGATTTTCGAGCGGATGAGGCGGTAAGAAACTCATGAGCACCCAAAACGGCGGTACCACCGTCCCGGGGCGGCTGAGCGCTTGGGGACTGAACGCGCGAATCCTTGCGATCTGCGGGCTGCCGATGGTGATCACGTCGATCGTCACTGCTCTCGTGGTGCACCGGTCGACCCGGCGCTTCGTCGAGGACGCGATCGGGGAACAGATGGTCATGCAGGCGCGCATCGCGTCCCACCTGGTGGCGGTCGCGGAAGAGAGAGGGGCCGGCCCGCTGAGCCCCGAAGCGATCAGCGCGCATTTCAAGGAAATCAAGCGCTTTGCCAAGGAGCACCGGAACTTCGACTACGAGTTCTGGGTGACCGACCCCACCGGGAAGGTCTACCTGGGATCGGAAGGCATCGAGTTCACCTTCAGCCCGGAGCAGGAGCAGGCCGGGGCCTTCTTGAAGCTCCTCGGCGGACAGGGCCACACGAACGTGGTGGTCCAGGAAAGCCAGAAGAGGCAGATCGACTCGCTGATTTTCAAGTACGTCGGGGTCTCCGGAACGGACAAGCCGCGCATCGTCGAGGTGGGGTACCGGACCGATTCCGTGCTGGCGAGCCTGGTTTGGAAGAGCCTCGGGCTGGCGGGGGCGGTTGCCGGCCTGTTGATCGCCGCCGGAGTGGCGGCGTACGTGCTCCTGCGCCGGATGGTCACCGTCCCGCTGGACCTGCTGGCGCGCGCCGCCAAAGACGCGGAGGACGAGCGATACAAGATAGGGACGCTGGACGGAGTGCGCGCGCGCCGAGACGAGCTCGGGCGGCTGGCCACGGTGTTCGAGGACATGGTGCAGAAGCTCGAGACGCGCCACGAGGAGCTCGTCAACTTCATGCGATCAGCCGTGCTCAAGGTGCGCGGAGATGGAATCATCTCCTTCGCCAACCACTACACCTGCGAGCTTTTCGGGTACAGCCGGGCGGAGCTGGTCGGGAGCACGGTCGAGCGTCTCATCCCGCCGGAGAGGCGCCACCGTGTGCAGGCGCAGCTCGAGGAGACCGAGGTCCGCGTCGCCGAAGTGAGGCAGAACCTGACGAAGGAGGGGAACCACCTCTGGATTTCCTGGTCGAATCGGCAGATCAAGCCCGGGCAAGGAAGCGAACGGGAGTTGCTCCTCGTCGGGAACGACGTGACGGAGGAGGTCCGCCAGAAGGAAGAATTGGCCCGTCTGGCGCGGCAGGCCGAAGAGGCAACGCAGATGAAGTCCATGTTCCTCGCGAACATGAGCCACGAGATCCGCACGCCGATGAACGCGATCATCGGACTTTCGCACCTGGCCCTCAAGACGGCGCTCAATCCGAAGCAGAAGGACTACGTCGGCAAGATCCACAATGCTGGCACGTCGCTCCTCGGCGTGATCAACGACATCTTAGATTTCTCTAAAATCGAGGCTGGCAAGCTGGACATCGAGACGACGGTGTTCAGGCTGGACGAGGTGATCGCGTCGGTGACGACGCTGACCGCGCAGAAGGCGCACGAGAAAGGGTTGGAGTTTTTGGCCCAGGTTTCGCCGCAGATCCCGCAGACCCTGTTGGGCGACCCGCTGCGCCTGGGGCAGATTTTGACGAACTTCGTGAACAACGCCGTGAAGTTCACGGAGAAGGGTGAGATCGAGCTGAAGATCGAACTTTTGGAGCAGGCGGGCGAGAAGGTGCAGCTGAAATTCGGGGTGCGGGACACCGGCGTCGGTATGACGAAGGAGCAGGCAGCGAAGCTATTCCAGCCCTTCACCCAAGCGGACATGTCCACCACCCGAAGGTACGGCGGCACCGGCTTGGGGCTGACGATCTGCAAACGCCTGACCGAGATGATGGGCGGTCGTGTGTGGCTGGAGAGCGAAGCGGGGGCGGGCAGCACGTTCTACTTCACGGTCTGGCTGGGGGTGGGGTCGGGCGCGCAGGCCCGCAAGGTCGTTCCGGAGCGTCTGTCGCAGCTCAGGGCGCTCGTGGTTGACGACAATCCGACGGCTCGGGAAATCCTTCAGGAATCGCTGCGCGGGATCGCTCGCTGGGTGGACGTCGCGGGCTCAGGCCAGGAGGCGATCGACGCGGTCCGGCGGCAAGACGCGACCGCGCCGTACGACGTCGTATTCCTGGACTGGAGGATGCCGGGCATGGACGGCCTTGAGACGAGCCGGCTCCTCACGAGCGATTCGACACTGAGGCAGGTTCCGCGCGTCGTGCTGGTGACCGCGTTTGGCAAGGAAGAAGTGCGGGAACAGGCCGAGCGCCAAGGGCTGGACGGGTTCTTGGTGAAGCCGGTGACGCGGTCGATGATCGTGGACACGCTAGTCGGCGTGTTCGTGGGCGAGAGCGAAACGGCCGCTGTCGCACCACAGGGCGAGGCGGCTAGGCGGCTACGCGGGGCGCGGATCCTGCTGGCCGAGGACAACGAGATCAACCAGCAGATCGCGGTCGAACTGTTGGAAGGGGCGGGCGCGGCGGTGAAAGTCGCGAACAACGGGCGCGAGGCGGTCGAGATCTTGTCGAAGGGGCCGCAGCCGCCGCCCTACGACCTCGTGCTGATGGACCTGCAGATGCCGGAGATGGACGGATACCAGGCCACGTCAAAGTTGCGGACGGACGGGCGCTTCGGCGCTCTGCCGATCATTGCCATGACGGCGCACGCCACCATCGAGGAGCGACAGCGCTGTCTGGACGAAGGGATGAACGACCATATTTCAAAGCCGATTGATCCGGCGGCCCTGTTCGACACGGTAGCGCGCCACTACCGGAAGAGCCCTTCGGACGTGGCCGAGACGCCGGTCCCGGTGGCGCCGAGGCCGATCGCCGAAGCGGGCGAAGAGGTGCCGGCGATCGACGGGCTGGACGTGAAAGCCGGCGAGATGCGCGTGATGGGCAATCGGACCCTGTACGTGAAACTGCTTCGGCAGTTCGTGGAGGAGCAGGGACCGGGGCCGGAACAGATCGCCGCGGCGGTGGCAAAGGGCGACATGTTGGTTGCCGAGCGGCTGGCGCACACGCTGAAAGGCGTCGCGGGCAGCATCGGAGCCAACGCGGTTCAGGCGGAGGCCGCCACGCTCGAGAAGACGATCCACGAAGGGGCCGCGGCCGACGCCGTTGAGACGGCCAGACAACGGGTTGCTGCGGTGCTGGATCCGCTGGTGGCCGCGCTTCGGACCGGACTCCAAGCGCCGGCGACCGACACCGCGGCCCCGGCGACCTTGGAGCCGATCGATCCCGCCAAGATCCGGGTGGCGGCGGGAGAGCTGATGAACCTCCTTGCGGACTCCGATGCGGGGTGCGGGGACTTTGTCGAGGCGAATCGAGCGCTCCTGCAGGCCGTACTTCCGGAGCCGCAGTGGTCTGAGTTCGAGAAGCTAATTCAGGGGTACGCGTTGGGGGAGGCGCGGGCGTTGCTGGAAGCGGCCGTGGAACAATTGAAGAAGGAATAGGCTCGGCTGCCGCTACTTGCCTGCGCGCGTCCACTCCTGATTTTGGCCGAGGAGCGAGATCCCGAGGTAACCCCGAAGGCGGAGCGAGGTCTGGGTCAGGACCTTCATCTTGACGCGGTAGGTGTTTCCGTCGCGTGGATTGTAGCAATAGCCGTCGACGTATTCTCCATCCTCGAAGCGGAGGTTCCACATGATCGTCACGCCTCTGAGCTTCCGGTTCCGGAGCTTCGGGTCCGGGTTGTTGACGTCCTTGTCGTCCGCGTCCTTGCCGTCGAGCACGACCACTTCGTAGCGGCCGCTCTTGGTCTTCACGATCTTCAAGAGCCCCTCTTTGCCTTCCGACCACCAGTTCCCGAGAATCGAGTCGGCCGCGAACGTGGGGCCCGCCAATTCCTGATTTCGACCGGGTGGCGGCTCCGCTCCGCGAGCAATCGGCAGCGGCGCAAGGAGCGAAAGCGTGAGAGCGACGACCGCGACGAATCGCATGCGGCCGTGATACTACCCCGAACGATGCGCCTCGGCACCCCGCTGTCTCCCTCAGCCACCCGCGTCATGCTGCTCGGCAGCGGCGAACTCGGCAAGGAAGTGATCATCGCGCTACAGCGCCTGGGCGTCGAGGTTGTCGCCGTCGATCGGTACGCGAACGCACCCGGGCATCAGGTAGCCCACCGCGCGCACGTGATCGCGATGACGGACGGCGCACTGCTCCGCGAGTTGATCGAGCGTGAGCGTCCGCACTGGGTGGTGCCGGAGATCGAGGCGATCGCCACCGACACGTTGCGCGAGATCGAGTCCGCCGGAGTGGCGCAGGTGATCCCCACCGCGCGTGCGGCCCAGCTGACCATGAACCGCGAAGGCATTCGCCGCCTGGCAGCCGAAACGTTGGGCCTGCCGACCTCGCCGTACCGTTTCGCCGACAGCCTCGAGGGGCTCTGTGTCGCGATCGACAGCGGCATCGGCTACCCGTGTTTCGTCAAACCCGTGATGTCATCGTCCGGAAAGGGACAATCGCGGCTCCAGGGCCCCGAAGACGTCGCCCCGGCCTGGGAGTACGCGAACCAGGGCGGGCGCGTGAACCAGGGCAAGGTGATCGTGGAGGGCGCGATCGAGTTCGACTACGAAATCACGCAATTGACCGTGCGCGCCCTCGGCCCGAGCGGCCGTGTGGAGACCTATTTTTGTGAGCCGATCGGCCACGTGCAGGTGAAGGGCGACTACGTCGAGAGCTGGCAGCCCCACGCGATGTCGCCGGTTGCTCTCGAGCGCTCACGCGCGATCGCGCGCACGGTCACCGACGACCTCGGCGGCCGAGGGATCTTCGGCGTCGAGCTTTTCGTGCGCGGCGACGAGGTGTGGTTCTCCGAGGTGAGCCCACGCCCCCACGACACGGGCCTCGTCACCCTGTGCTCACAGCGGCTTTCGGAGTTCGAGCTGCATGCCCGCGCCATCCTGGGGCTACCGGTGGATGTCAGCCTGCGCCGACCAGGCGCGAGCGCAGTCATCTACGGCGGACGCGACGAGTCAGCGATCGCTTTCGAAGGTGTCGATGATGCGTTGCGCGTCCCCGAGAGCGACCTGCGCCTCTTCGGCAAACCCGAAGCGTTCACGCGCCGTCGCATGGGCGTCGCGCTTGCCAACGCCGACGACGTGCATGAAGCCCGAGCACGCGCAAAAGCGTGCGCGTCGAGGGTAAGACCGGTCGGGAGCCAACCGACGGGGAACTAGAGGCTCGGGTTCGCGTTTTTGGCGAGCTCGAGCGCCATCTGGGGGAACCATTCGCCGGCGGGCGGGTCCATCATCCCGCGCACCGGATCGGGTGAGCCCGCGGGCGCCCAGCGATTGCATTGGCCGTCGGACTCTCCCGGCACCTTGATCCAGAGGTAGGCGTCGATGAGCGCGTTGCCGGTTTCGCTACTCGGCTTTTTGCCGGCGCCGCGGGCGGGTGGATTGCACCAGGCCTGCACGTCACCGAGCGCGAGTTGCTCGTCCGTTGCTTGCCAGGCACCGGCGCCGTTTCGGCTCGAATCGATCACGAAGTGCTCGAGGCCCGCGTCGCCCGGATAAGGTACCCAGGTCTGACTCTCGACGTTGTCCGCGTACCACTGGTCGGTCAGAGCCCAGGTGGAAAAATCATTGGGGTTCGCCGGCGAGTACTGGCTTCCGCACCATTCCGAATGTCCGGCGCCCCACGAGCCCGAGCTCGGGTCGGCAAACCAGATGCATTTCGCGACCCAGGCGCCGTATTTCACGAGCTTCTCGTCGGGCTCGTAGTTCGATGCATTCAGGAAGAAGCCGTCCGCGGCGCCGATGCCGGCCTGAGACAAGCGATCCGCTGCGTCGCCGGCGCCGAGCCAGCCGCTGTGGGTGCCGTCGAGATAGACCTTCGTCTTCGGGTGCTGCTTGAGCACACTGACCGCATAGTTCAGCATCTCGAAGCGCTCGGCGGCGGCGGTTGCGGGATCGGCCTCCGCCGGCTGGCACCACTCGAGCGTGTTCGGATCCGAAAGCCAGGTGTCGCGATCGGCGAACGGATTGTAAAACGGGATGATCCCGAGGCTATCCGGTTCGAGAACGACGACCGCGTCCCGTTCGCCAATGCCGGCGGCAAACGCGTCGATCCAGTCGAAGTACTCTGCCATGGTCGTCGCGCCGCCCGCCGAGAACTGGGCGCAATCGCGGAACGGAACGTTGTAGGCCACGAGCACCGGGACGGCGTGGTCGTCCCGTGCACGCTCGACGACTTTCTTCACGTCCTTCTTCACGCTGCTCGGCGTGCCGCCGACGATCCAGACAGCGTGCGACGTGTCGACCAATGACTTGATCAACGCGGCGTCCTGTTTCTGGTGAGCCCGCTTGAGCGCGCTGATCTGGTCTTTCGCCCCCGGGTTCGGCGGCGGAACGTAGAAACGCGTCTCCGTGGTGTGACACCCCAGGGCATCGCTGCTCTCGGCCAGCGTCTCAGCGCCGAAATCATCGGTCGCGCCCGAGCAGCCGACCGCCAGGCCCGCCAGCACACTGCCGATTGCACCCGAAATGATCGTTTTCGTCATGACGTCTCGCATCCTCTCGAAAGCGGACAGAGCTCTGGCAGAGCCCGCCCGGCGGCTTCCTTCCCCTGTCCCGAACGAGCTGCTCGTCGCGACTGCGCGTTGAGATACCGCCGCCGCACCGGCTGGGTCAACGACGTTCGGGCTTACATCGGCTGCGTAAGCCGCAACTCCGTCGGAACGCCGCGGCAATGGGCAGATCCGCATGATTTCACGCCAACGACCGAGCTCCGCCCCGAAGGACTGTTCACCAGGAGCCCCCGATCGTAGCTCCCAAGGGTTACTTTTTTCGCGAGACCACTCCGTGAACCTTAGGTTCGACGCTCTACCCATCACGCACTTTCTCGAAGCGCTCTACGATCTGGAGCAACCTCGCGACGACTGGTTTCGCGGGACCCTAGGCGCGGCGGGCACGGCGTTCGACCGGGGCGACGGGGTCGGAATGCTCTTGTACGACGCCTCGGGAGAAGCGCCGCGACTCGATGCGATCGATGGCGTCAACATCGAGCCGGGCTTCATCGAGCTGGGCCAGACGATTCACCGCCAGCCGGAGCTCGCCCAAGCGATCCTGAACACGTACCGCAACGTGGTCTGTACGACGTTGCCCGAACAGATCGGCACCGACGATCTGCAGGGTATGGAGGATCGCTACGCCGAGCACGACGTGCGCGATCAGATCTTGATCAACGGCGGGAACCCCGATGGGCTTGGCTGTGTCCTCTACGTTTTCTCCAGTCGTCGCATCGAGCTCGGGGCCGAGTCGAGTGCGCTTTTCGCGCGGATAGCCAGCCACCTTTCGACCGCCTACCGCTTGCATCGCCGCTTGCACGACACGCCGCGCTCGGACACCGGAGGCGTGGAAGCCGTACTTCGCGTCGACGGGCGCGTCGAGCACGCGAACGGGGAGCTCAAGGAAAAGCCCCTGCTCCGTCACCTGAGCGCGGCCGTGGGCCGTCGCGAGTGGGCGAAGTCCGGCGAAGCGGGAAACAACAGCGACCGTACCGTGGCGGCGTGGCAGCCGATGGTCGCCGCGCGCTGGTCACTGGTCGACGCCTACGAGAAAAACGGCGTGCGCTACGTCACCGCCCGCGAGAACAGCCCCGTGCGCGGCGGGGTTTCGTTACTCTCGGCTCGCGAACAGCAAGTGACGTCGCTGGCGGCGCTCGGGCATTCGAACAAGCTCATTGCCTACGAGCTCGGCCTGGCGCATTCCACGGTGCGCGTGCTCTTCACGCGCGCCGCCGCCAAGCTCGGTGCACGCACCCGCGCCGAGGTGATCGAGCGGGTTCGGGGGCACGTCGAATGACGCTCTCCGCGGCCCTTCGCACAATCCGATCTCGGCCCGCTTACGTTCTACGGTGATCGACTGGTCATCGCGTCCACCGCCGGCCCCGACTTCTACGAGCTCGAACCGGTGCGGTGAGCATTCCTACAAACGGGCAGGCTCGATACATACATAACGACGATTGGCGCAGCGCACCGGGGGCCCCACGAAACTTGGCCCCCCGCGGGCGCGCTGGGGAAAATTGCGCCCAGAACGTGGCCGATCCGCATCTCAAGTCCGAGCTCGAGGCGCTCAAGGCGCAAGTCGCGGACATGTCTCGTCGCGTCGTCGGAGAGGAGCGCCCGCGAGGGGACACAGGTTCGTCCGAAGCCTCGCCGCTGGATGAGGTCCGCAAGATGGCTGAACGGGTGGACGCGCAACACCTGGTCGACCAGGCGGTCGAATACCTGAAGGGCGTCGGCGAGGACGTCCGAGAGTCCAAGCCTCGCGCCCTGGTCGCGGCCTTCGTCGCCGGGTTCATGGCGGGGCGGGTCATGGGGCGATGAACGATTCCGTCAAGAAGATACAGGTCTTGGTGCGCGCGCAATCGGCCGTCCTGCGTCTTCAAGTCAGGCGCAGCGTCCAAAGCTTGGTGCTAGTCGCCGTCGGGCTGGTGTTCGCCCTGTTGGCCGTCGGCGTGCTGAACTTCGCCGGCTACGCGGCCTTGGAGATGCGGTTCGGCCCGGGCCGCGCGGGCCTCATCGTGGGCTGCATCGATCTGGTTTTGGCCGGCGTGCTGTTTGCCAAAGGGCTCGCCCAATCACCCCCGACCGAAGAGGAAGCGCTCGCTCGAGAGATCACCGAAATGGCGACCGAGGGCCTCGGCGCCGACCTCGACGAAGCCCGAAACGAGCTCCGTGAATTCATGACAAGCACGAGAAGACTGGGGGAGATCGTCCAACGAGTGACCTCCATCGTGAGCAGCCCTGCGGTCGATCTCATCAAGTTCGTGTCGTCTTCAGGGTCGAGCACATCGAAGTAGGCACGCAAGCGCGGATGGCCGCCGTCTTGGCGGATCGTCGTGAAGGTCCTACGTTTTCTCGCGGCGGTCTCTCGACTTCGTCGCGGGTCGCGCGCCTGCCCTGGCCCGACGTTGCGGATGAAGCGTCTCGTGGCGCGCGCACATTTCGACGAAGCGGCGGATGCGATCGGCCCGCGTCTCGGGCTTCTTCGCGGCCTGGACGCGATAGAGGATCGCGTAGCGGTTCGCGCTGTCGAGCACCTCGAAGAAGGCTCGCGCGCGAGCGTTGCGCGCGAACGCCTTGGCGAGATCGGCGGGCACGGTCGAGGAGCGTGCTCCGTCGTAGGCCCGTTCCCATCGTCCGTCGCGCTTGGCGCGGTCGACTTCGGCGAGCCCTGGAGCTTGCATCGTCCCTTTCTCGATGAGCGTTTCCGCCTTCGCCCGGTTGATCTTCGACCACGGGCTCTGCGCCTTGCGCGGGCTGAAGCGCTGTAGCCATGCGTGGGCGTCGAGCGCGCGCTTGACGCTGTCGATCCACCCCCACGCGAGCGCCACGTCGAGGGCTTCGGCATAGGTGATCGTCTTCTTCGCTCCGCCCTTCCCGATGCGCAGGAGCACTCCCTGCGAGCGTGCGTGATTGGACCTTAGCCACTTGGACCAGTCCACGGCGCCGGCGAACTCGAGGATCGGCTCGGCGGACTTGGCCTTGGCAGGACGGCTCGCTTTCATCCTGGACCGATAGCACCGTAGGCCGCGCGCAGCGTTTCGACGAACGCGCGGACCGTCGGTGAGAGAAAACGCCGGTGAGGATAGACGGCGAACATGCGATAGGAGGGTAAGATCTCCCAATCCGACAGGACGGGCTGGAGGCGACCGGCCTCGACTTCGGGGTGAACGCCGAACGTCGGAGCAGGCGCAATCCCGAGTCCGTCGATCGCGGCACGAAGCAGCGCGCCGCCGTTGTTGCTCAACATCGCGGCGTTGAGCTTCACGCGGACGCGGCGGCGCCCCCTGACGAGCGTGAACTCGTCGATCGGCCTCGGCTCGACGAAGATGAGGGCGCGATGCTTCCCTAGGTCTTCCGGTTTCTTCGGCCGGCCATGAGCGTCGAGGTAGGACGGGGAAGCGAAGAGACCCATGCGCGCGAGCGCCAGTGGCCGAGCGACGAATCGTCCGTCCAGCGAAGGAGCCAGCCGAACGGCGACGTCGATGCCCTCTTCCACGAGATCCACGGGGCGATTGGACAGCCGCAGATCGACGAGGACGTCCGGATGCCGCCTCATGAAATCGCTGAGGACGTCCGGAAACGGCGCCGGCAACTCGATCGGCGCCGTCACGCGCAAGAGGCCCCGCGGCTGTTTGCCGAGCTCGGCGACGGATGCGTCGGCGTCCTCCAACGCATTGAGACAGTCGAGGCACCGTTCGAGATAGACGCGACCCACCTCGGTCAAACTCACGCTCCGCGTAGTGCGATCGAAAAGGCGCGCCCTCAGGCGAGTCTCGAGAGCGGCCACGTGTTTGCTCACCGCCGGCGTAGAAAGCCTGAGATCGCGCGCAGCAGCGGCGAAGCCCTGTCGCTCCGCCACTCGCACGAAAATCTGCATGCTCTGAAGCGTGTCCATGCATCGGATGCTGGCACGGGCATTGTTTACTGAAAAGAAACAATGCTTTTCCCGCGACGCGGATTCTGCGTGGCATCGGCGATCGTTATCGTCCACGCATGACTCACCGAACGCGGGACTACGACGCCATCATCGTCGGCGCGCGCTGCGCCGGCTCACCGCTCGGCATGCTGCTTGCGCGCCGCGGCTATCGGGTGCTGGTCGTGGACGGCGCGACCTTTCCGAGCGACACGGTCTCGAGCCACGTGCTCCACCCACTCGCGGTGGCCGCGCTGGCACGCTGGAAAATCCTCGACCGACTCGTCTCGACGGGGTGCCCGTCCTCCGGAACGTACGTGTTCCACCTCGGACCCCTCCGTATCGCCGGAGCACCGGGGACACCGGAGTCACCCGTTGGCTACTGCCCGCGTCGAAGGGTGCTGGACAAGCTGCTCGTCGACGCCGCACGAGAGGCCGGTGCGGAGGTAAGGGAGGATTTCATCGTGGACGAACTAATCTGGGACGGTGATCGCGTTGCCGGCATCCGAGGGCGCGAGAATTCCGGGGCGCACGCCAGCGAGCGGGCGAGGGTCATCGTCGGCGCCGATGGTAGACATTCGGCTATTGCCAAGTTGGTACGAGCGGAGGAATACAACGCGAGACCCGCCGTTCAGTGCGCCTACTATTCGTATTTCAGTGGTTTGCCCATGGAGGGACGCATGGAAATGTACATGGGGGACCGATGCGGATTCGGCGCGTCCGAAACGCACGACGGTCTCACGATGCTGGTCGGGGGCTGGCCACGATCGGAGTTCGAGACGAAGAAGCGCAACCTCGAACAGAGCTTCCTCGAGCTTGTGACGAGCGCGCCGGCGTTCGCCGATCGCGTTCGAGCCGCCAAACGCGAGGAGAAGATCTACGGTGCGCTCGTCCCCGGATTTTTCCGCAAATCGTACGGACCCGGTTGGGCGTTGGTCGGTGACGCCGCGTACACCAAGGATCCGATCACCGCACAGGGAATGCTCGATGCCTTCAGGGACGCCGAGCGCCTCGCTGACGCGCTGGGCCAGGTCTTCCGCGAGGAGCAATCGTTCGATGCGGCACTCGGCACCTATCAGCGCGAGCGTGACGAACTCGTCACACCGATGTACGAGCTCACGTGCGAGATGGCGGAGCTCGAGCCGCCGCCACCGGACTTCATGAAGCTGCTGGCAGCGGTGAGCAGAGACCAGCGATCCATGGATCGCTTCGTCCAGATGAACGCGGGCACCATTTCACCGCGCGACTTCATGTCGCCAACCAGTGTCGCTGAAATCATGCAGCGCGCCGCGTAGCGTTGGGCTCCACGGACTGCCCGGCGAAGCGAGTCAGATCCTCGGGCGCGGAGCTCCTTGCGCCGTGGGGGTGGGAGCGGGAGCGCCGCCTTGCCAGGCTCCGATGACGGCCCGCATGCCGTGCGTCAGCCGCCGATGTAGGTCGGTCGCGCATCAGGTGCGCGGAAGCCCCACCGAAACTACCACGCTCGAAGCAGCACGGAGAGTAAGGCGCGACTCGGAAAAAGCGCTAAACTCGACGCTTATCGTGGGAAGCACACCCCGAGAGACTCCACTGGTGCCGCGTCCGGAGGAGACGGTGGTCGCGGCAGACGGCAGCGAGGTGCACAGCCGCGAACCTGCTGCGACCGTGACGACTCCGCTGGGGAGCGTGGATCTCTCCTTCGGCTCGCACGTGGTGGGCCGGTTGTCACGCTGTGAGGTACCCGTCGACGACCCGCTCGCGTCTCGCGTTCATGCCGTCATCCGTATCGACGAGCAGGGCGCGCGGCTCGAGGATCTCCACAGCGCCAACGGCGTGTACGTGAACGGCCGGCGGGTGGTGCGAGCCACGAACCTGGCGCACGGGGATCGCATTCTCGTGGGAACCACCGAGCTCTCGTTTTTCAGCCCCTCGGGTCCCGCCGGCAGGGCGGCTCGCCATGGCGCTGCAGTTCCCAAGGTCCGAGAGTTTTCGCTCGGGAAGATTGCCGCAACCGAGGGCGCCCCTACCCAAAAGGCAGCCGTGCTCGACCTGGTGGGTGCCTTCGCCCAGCGGCTGGCAGCCGCGGGCAACATCGCGGAGGCAGAGCGGCAGCTCTCCGTGCAGCTCATGACCATCCTGGAGGGCGTGCAATCGGGGCTCGCCGTCACTGAAGAGGTTTGCGATCGGGCCTCCCAGCACGCGCTCGGTTTGGCTGACTGGACACGAAAGGCGCGCTGGACCAACTACGTCATCGAGCTCCATATCGCGGCTCGACGCGTGATGACGAGGCGCACGTTCACGGCCTTCACGCGTTTGTGGGAGCGATTGGCCGTGCCGGATGACGAGCTACTCGTCGGTTACTACGTGGACAGCATGAAGGAGCGTCCCGAAGCGCTCTCCGACGCCGAGCGAGTCTTGCTCTTCGAGCTCGAAGCGCTCGCCCGCGGTCGGTGAATCCGCCCACGGGCTAGCCCGATTGCGGAGCTCCGATCTCGGAACCTAGCTCGTCCCAAGTATTGCGAAGCCTAATGGCTCGGGTGGCTCTTTCGACTATTCGATCAGCCGATTGTCCGCCAGCCACGGCAGCACCTTGTCCGGCCAGTCACGGCCGGGTGCCGCCGGGTCGCCGACGTTGAACGCAAAGTGGCCCCCCGTCGGATAAACCTCCAGATGCTCGAGCGTGCCGTTCGCCTGGAGCTGCTGCTCGATGAAACGCGAAACAGCGATCGGTGAGACGTCGTCATCCTCCGCGTGGCAGAGGTAGATCGGGGGTGTTTCAGGCGTGAACGAGAACTCTGCCCCGGAATTGTCGTCGGCCGCCGCGCACATCACGGCCATGAAGTCGGGCCGATTGCTGGCCCGCTCCACGGGATCGTCGCTCGTCTGCATTCCCCCGTCGGGGTGACCCCCGAGCTTCAAGCCGAGATGCGAGCCCGCCGACCAGCTGGCGACACCAAGCCGATCCGGAGCGATTCCCCACTCCGCGGCGTAGTGACGCATCAGCCGCAGCGCGCGCGCCGCGTCGAGCAGCGCGTCGCGCCGAGGATCGGTCGAGCCCAGACCGACGCGCGATTTGAGCCCGAAGACGGAGATACCGAGCGGTCCGAGTCGTGTCGCGAGTGCCGTCGCTGAGCGCTCCATATCGAGCACGTTGTAGCCGCCGCCCGGGAACGCAACGAACGCAACGCCGTTCGACTTGCTCATATCGACCGGGTAGCGCCTGAGAGTGGGGATGCTGACGTCGCTGATGCGTCCAAACTCCGGCTCGACACTCTCGGGGGGTGCGGTCGCGAGGTAGTTGGGCGGCTCACCGGGGTAGAGGTTCATCTCGGCGAAGCCGCTCGCCGGGGGGGCGAACGACGTTGGAGGAGGCGTGGGAACTGCAGCTTCCTCGGCCTTCTCTGTCGAGCACCCGAGCGCGACGAACCCGAGCGGAGCGAACGAGAGCGCCCGGCGACGTGCATTGATCGTGTTTTTTGTCATGGGTGACAACAGGGCAGGAAGCACGACCGCGCGGCGGTCCCATCGGCGCGGACGGCCTCGGCGTGACCGGAACCTCAGCGTCGCCGAAACTAGTGTCCGCGCACGCCCCGATTGGCGCCGAGAAACGGCTTGCCTAGCCCCAGAGCGCTCGAAGTACTCTCATCTCGGAGGAAGTCAAGGACGGGCCATGCGGCTTTCTGCCGATTTCCTACGGTGCCATGGCGCAACGGAACCCGACGTAGTGGTAGCGATCCGGCGGGGGATAATAGTTGCGAAACACTGCGACAAGGGTCGCGGCGGAACTGCCCCAGTAGCCACCTCGCACCACGCGGTTCGAGCCAGCATCGACCTTTGCATAGTTGGTCGACAACGATAAAGGGTAGGAAATCGAGTACCAGTCCAGGGCCCACTCGTACATCGACCCGGCAAGGTCTCGCTGCTCGTACAGGCCCTTTCCTGCAGGCTTCGACCCAACCGCCAGAATGTCCGTGAAGGCGCAGTTCCCCGCCGCGGAGTCATCACCGAGGCAGTCGTACACCGCGTAGTCCTTCGTCGGAGCCGGTGTGCTGCCCCACGGGTAGAGGTCGTCGTTGGCCCCGCCGGCTGCCGCGTACTCCCACTCCGCCTCCGTCGGTATCCGCTTGCCATCCCAGATGCAAAACGCGAACGCCTCGTACCAACTCACGCAGTTGATCGGCAAGGTGTCGTTCCCCGAGCCGTCAACCCAGGTCTGATACGCCGAATTGCACTTCACCCCGGTGGTCGAGGTGAGCTCGGCGGAGCTCGCCGGGAGCGAGGCGCTCCACGCCGTGCTCCAGCCGCTCCCGGTGATGCTCGGGTGCGCGCCCGCGCCATCGGCCGGGTTGCTCACGCGCCACGCGTCGTACGCGGCGACGAACCTGCGGAACCGCCCCACCGTCACCTCGTACTTATCCAGCCGGAACGACGAGACCGTTGACTGAAACGCGCTTGCATATTCCGGATCGGGGCCTTGCGAGAACGTCCCGCCCGTCACCAGCGGGCTCTCGCAGCAGCTCCCACCTTGGCATTCGATGCCTGTCATGCCCGAGCAGGAGGGCCCTCCGGCGAACGTCTCGCAGTTATTCCCGGTGTACCCCGTCACGCAGGCGCACGTGTAGTCGTTCACGCCGTCCGTGCACGTCCCGCCGTTCTCGCACGGATTCGGGTCGCAGTCGTCGACGGGCGTCCCGCACGTCCGCCCCGAGTAGCCCGTCCCGGTGCAGTTGCAGGCGTAGCTTCCGGGTTCGTTCGTACACGTCCCGGCGTTCTGGCAGGGGTCCGCGTCGCACTCGTCGATATCCTCGCAGCTCGGCGGGTCCCCCGAGCACTCCCAGCCGTCCTCGACCGCGCAATCAAAGCAGCCGTCGCCTGCGTCGGAGTTCTGATCGTCGCACTCCTCGGGCGCGTCGAGCATTCCGTTGCCGCACATGCGCTCGCACTCGGATGGTTGGGCCGTACAAGACCACCCGCTTTCCACCATGCACGTCGCGCTGCACCCCTCGCCTGCCCTCCGGTTCTTGTCGTCGCAGGTCTCTCCGGCGTCGACCACGCCATCGCCACACACCCCGCTCGCTGCGCCGGCCTCATTTCCCGCGCCCGCATCCCCTCCGGAGCCCGCCCCAGCGCTCGCTCCGCCTACCGCACCACCGCCCCCGGCGCCGCTCTCGCCCGAAGTTCCCCCATCGACCGCACTACTACCGCTCGTCCCACCTCGACCCGACGAGCCGCCACCCTTCCCAGCTTTGCCCCCCATCCCCGATCCACTCGAGCCCGCTTCCGCCCCAGTCCCGCCGCCACCTGGCGCGAGCCTCCCGTCCTCGAGCCCGAGTACCGCGTTGCACGAAAGCGCGATGCCGGCCGCGCCGACCAGGGCTGAAAGTCTCGGTCTGCTCTGCATCAGAAGCTCAGAAGCTCCCTCGGAGCGTGACGCCCTCTAGCCCCACACCCACCCGCTCGATTCGAACCCTGCCAGCCGCAGGTGGGCTCGCTTCGCCGCCACTCGGCGCAAGAAACCAGACCACGGCGCCCGTCGCGAGCGCAGCGCCGCCGACGACGAGGACAATCGTCGCGGCCGTCCCCTGACTCCTGGCGCTTCTGATATCGGCGAGCGGCCCCGCGGGACAGTCCAAACTATCCGGGCCCCCACAGTTTTCCTTCGCGCGCTCGTAATCCGCCTTCGCGTCGAGGGCGAGATACCCGCCCACGCCGAGCAACACGACGCCCGCCCCCGCCGTCACGATCCCCGCCATGCGCATCCCCGCTCCCGACTCCGGACGCTCTTTTGGCTCTGCGGCGGGCGGGGGTGCTGGGACTGGGTCCGGCTTCGCTGCCTTTTCGGGGGACGCGGAGGCAAGCGCCGGGACGACCACCCGCACGGATTCCACCTCGGCCTTCACCGTGATCGCGCCCTGCCAGGCCACCTTGCCCGGCGCGACCGCATCCACCCGGTGCACCCCACCGTCGACGGGCATCGCGACACCGAAGGATGAGGCACCCACGACCACCCCGTCCACGCGCACCTCGAGCCCCGGAGTTTTTGCGAGCTCGCCGGGCACGTCGACGGCGAGCGTCGAAAGACGCGGCCGGAGCGCTGCCGCGCGCTCCGTCGCAATGCTCTCGCGATCTGCGCGACCCTCGCGCCGCGCGCGCCCCTCGGCCTCCCTGAACTCGGCCCACGCCGTCGCAAGCCTGCCCTCGCCCTCGTGGCAGAGCGCAAGAGCCAGGAGCGTGCCCGTGGCCGGATCGAGCCGATGGCTCTCGGCGAGCTTCGGGCAGCCCTCGGCATACTTTCCTTGCTCGTAGAGAGCGCGGCCGTCCTCGAAGAGTGCCTCCGCTGCCACGTTGCCCTGGGCGCGCCCAGCCCGAGCCGCAAGCACGAGGACGAGCGTCGTCAGGGCCGTGCAGATCCAGCGCATCATGACAGCAGACCGAGCTTGTCATTCTCCGCTCAGCCGCTCAATAGGCATTCTTCTATCGGAGAAGTCCCGGAGTTTGAGGACGTATGCCCCAGAGCGAGTCGCCGCCAGAGCACCGTTCGGCGTCTGCGATGTTCCTATCCCGACTGCCGAACTTCGATCTTGGAACGTAGCTCTTCGACCGCGGCTTCGAGGCCTTCCGCGCCACCGGCACCAGGCATCAGGTGCGGCCCGAGCAGCTGAATGGCCGTCTCCAGATCGTTTTCGAACTTGAACTTGGAGCTATGCGGCAAAAGCGTGGTGAGGGTCACGCCGACCGCCCGGACCAGGGCAGCGCGAAAGCCACCACCCTCTGCGACGACCACGGAGAGGCTCATGTCCTTCGCAGCGTCTCGGCTGAACTCCGCGATGCCCTTGCGACTCGCGTCGTCGGGGGGCGGCGACGAACGCTCCACGATGAACAGAGAGGTCGCTGGATCTCCCTTGGACTCGACGAACTGCCTGGCGAAGTGATTCATTTCCGCGACGGCGGCGTGCGTCGTGGCTCCTCGCCAGATCTGGATGAAGGTCCTTCCCCACGTGCCGACGACGTGCACGCTATCCGCCACGAGTACGTTGACCGCCAGACCCACGCGCGGAGGGTCGCACACCCGGGTCCGCGAAGGAATAGGCAGAGCTGCGGGGTACCGTGCGTAGACGGCCAGCGCAAGTAGCGGATGGCAGGGGTGCGACACGTCCCTGAGTGCGACGGGGCGGCATGAACGGGCGTAGAATTCGAGAATGAAACGACCCACCTGGTACGAGCGCCGGCACGAATCCTTGCTGCCGCGAGGGGCGTTCCTGGTGCGGCTGGCGCGGCACGCGACCGTTGGTGGCGGGCTCGTCCTGGTGTCGCTCGCCATCGGGGTGTTCGGTTACCACGCGATTGCCGGTCTCGACTGGATCGACTCCATCGAGAATGCAGCCATGATCCTCACCGGGATGGGGCCCGTCTCGCCCATGCCGACGGACGGCGCCAAGCTCTTTGCTTCCGCCTACGCGCTCTTCTCGGGAGTGGTGTTCGTGACGAGTATCGGCGTCGTCGTCACGCCGGTGCTGCATCGGCTGCTGCACCATTTTCACGTCGAAGACGAAGAGACCGGCTGACGTCACGCGCGGGTCGCAAAGTTTGCCGCTTGGCGCCTGAACACAAGCGCGGGCAAGGGAGGTACCCTTCGCGCAATGAGCGCAGCAGCACGCTGGTTGATCCTGGGCCTGGGTGCCGCGACATTCCTCGTGGCGGCGAAGACGCATGGACGCCAGATACGTCTCGAGCGCGAGCTCGCCGGTTACTGGCACGCCACGTTCGGCGCAGCGAATCCCGCGTTCGTCGAGGCGCTCTGGCGGCGCGAGCGGTTCATGTACTGGAGCGTCGCCGCCGTCCTCGCGACCTGTTCGATCGCATTCCGCCTGGTGGCGCATCGGTTCGAATGGCCGCTGCCACCCGTGGCCACGAGCGGCGGGCGCTCGATCCTCGCCGCTCTGCTGTTTCACGTGCTCACGCCGCTCACGGCCGCGTTCGTGGCGACGGGACTTCTCAGCGTCGTGCGCTTCGTGCTGGCGGCTCGCGCCGGGTCGGAAACGACGGCGGCACGGCCGGACTCTTGGATGAGCGAGGCACTCTGGGGGACCGCAGGGTGGTGGGCGCTCACCCTGGCGATGTGCGCCGGGTTGTGGGTACTAGCCTGGAGGAGAGGGGCCTAATACTCGTACGCCTCGACCTGTTCGAACACTCTGCCGCGCGCCGGCGACACGCTGGGGTCCTGGGTCCGTGCGAGGCCCGGCGACAGATCGGTGCGGGCCCAGATCGCTTCGAGCTTCTCGAGAAATGCGTGCGCTGGAGCCGGGCCGTCGAAATCGAGGTGGACGAGCACGTAGCGGTCGTCGTCCACAGGCCGGAACACTCGGTAGCGGCGGACGCCGGACGCCTGCCGGCCCGCCGGATCGCGCCCAAAGGCCGCCCGCCAGGTGTCGAAGTCGGTGATCGCGTGTTCGATTTTCAGCGTCGTCATGGGCCGACTATGGCGTTTGCAAAAACGCACTGCCACAGGCAAAATAGCAACACATGCTTGCATCCTCGCAATCTCTGCGTGAGCTGCGCTGGGATGACGTCCGGCTGTTCCTGGCGCTCCATCGCGAGCGGACCCTCGCCGGCGCCGGGGCCGCCGTGGGACTCGATGCATCCACGCTGAGCCGCCGGCTCGCCGCGCTCGAAGCGACTCTCGGAACGACCCTGTTCGACCGAACGCACGACGGGCTCGTTCCGACCGAGGGCGCGGAACTGCTGCTCCCCGCGGCGGAGGAGATGGCGTCCGCTCACGCACGCTTCGTCGACGACGCGACCGGCTTCGAACGAACGGCGGAGGGCGTCGTGCGGCTGAGCGTCCCGCCAGGACTGGCCGAAGCGTTCATCGCTCCGGCACTCGTGAGGCTCCACGCGCGATACCCCCGCGTTCGCGTCGACCTCGACGTCTCGGTCCGCTTCACGGATCTCACGCGTCGAGACGCGGATCTCGCGCTCCGCACACGGCGCCCCGAGGTCGGCGACCTCGTCAGCATGAAGCTCGGTGAACGCCGCTGGACCCCGATGCTCGCCCGCCGGCTCGTGAAGCAGCGACGCCCGCTCCGCGACTGGACGAAGCTTGCGTGGATCACCTGGGCCGACGACATGCAGGGCTTTCCTCCAGCGCGCTGGCTCAAACGACACGTCCCGGAAAGCTCCATCGTGCTCTCGACGAGCCACGTCGAGACGCAGCTAGCGGCGGTCGCCGCCGGGCTCGGAGCCGCGCTGCTCCCACCCGTGCAGGCGCGGTTCGCCGCGATCGCTCCCGTGCGCGTCGCGCCGTCACTCGAAGCGTCCCTCGAGGAGCTCCCGACGAGCGAAACGTGGCTCGTCGGGCATCGCGCGCTACGCTCGGTCCCGCGCGTGGCAGCGGTGTGGACGTTCCTCGTCGAGGAGTTTGCCCGCTTCGGCGGCTGAGAGGCGAGAATGCGTCGTTCCGCATACGTTTTCCTCGTGGCGATGTTCATCTCGGCGCAGCCGTGCCGCGCAGACCCGGTACCGGCGGCGCCGATGCCGAAAGTGCCGGCGCCCCAGGGCTCCGGTGTAACGCTCGGCGACATCCTGCACACGAACCTGGAGCGGAGCTATGTCACGTATCCGATCGGGATCACGGGGCTCGAGCCGCTCATCTTCGAAGCTGACCTGGTGCCGAACTTCTCCGTCCTGCCGCGATCGTGGCCGGTGGCGCTGTTTCTGACTCCGAAGATCATCCTCAGGATGTTCGCCGAAAAGTCCGCGCCGGTACGAACGCCGAGCTACATGCCGCGCCTGACGACATTCTTCTGGTTCGACGAGTCTCCAACGGGTCCACGCGCGTACTATTCGGCTGCCCTCCTGCATCATTCGAATGGTCAAGAAGGTGCGTTCTACAACGCCGATGGCACGCACAATCACGACACTGGCAGCTTCGGCACGAACTACTTCGAATTCGCCGCGTACGCCAAATTCCGCCAGACGAGCCCTGTCTTGGGCTGGAACTCGGTCCTATTCGAGTGGCACCCGCGCTCGCTGGAAAATAAGGAGCAGCGCTCGACGTACGGCAACCTGCGCCTGCGTGTTGCGACGACGATCTGGTCCAACCTGGGACCCTACGCCGCCGACCTTTCCGTGGGGCTCGGGGCAATCTTCGGCGACATGCAAAAGCCAACCAATGCGAGCACGTCGCTCGCGCGCATCCCCATCACCGTGAAGTATGCGATCCGGCCGCCATCGATCGACGTCGGCTTCTACGCCGCCTATTATCAAGGTCAGGATTACTACAACATCCGGTACGACCGATTCATCTCGGTGTTCCAGATCGGCATCGGCGCCAACCTGAACGCAGGTCTCGATCCGTAGAACCCCGACGCCCGATGCCATTCCGCGGACTGGTTCGAGATCTGTACTGGTAGCCGGCCGTCGAAGCAGCGTACGCTCGGCTCATGCCGAACCTCAAAGGCTGTGGGCGCTGGGCGGCGACGGCGCTCGTGTGCGCGCTGCTCGCCGGCTGTGCCTCGACGGCGCGCCCGGCGACGGCCCCGCCGCCCGGTACGGGCTCGCCGTCCGCTTCGAGCTCGGCGCCGCTCGCACCAGCGGCACCAGCAGCACCAGCAGCGAGTGCTGCCCCGGTGGCGCCTTCGACGCCCGCCGTCCCGTCGAGCGCGGCCTTGGCCAACCAGCGCCCTCCCCGCGACCCCGCCGACGCCGCCGGACAGCGAGCGGACAATGGCCGGCTCGGAGCCGTGGTGGATGCTACCTACCTGCGCGTTGCCGAGGCGACCGGGGGAAGCGCGATCGATTCCCGTATCCCCGTCCCGCCCGGAACTCCGCTGATCGACGCGTCGGGGCGCCTCACCGGGCCTACGGTCGCCGTCCTCGCCAGGCGAGACCAGAACGCGGGTGCCGCGGAGCTCGTGCCGTTCGTCGTCGATGCCGCCATCGTTCGCGTGGATCTGCGCGTGCGCGCGCCGAAAGGCTCCAAGCCCGTCATCGTGGACTCGACCGGGAAAGAGCTCGCGCCGCTCCGTGAACGAAACGGCTACCTCGAGTACGGCATGCTCTCTCCGCCAAGCGGCAACTGGCGCTTTGCGCTCACCGGTGCGGAGGGCAAGCCTTACGAGCTCGAAGCGCAAGGCTCGGGATACCTCTCACAGCACGTCACGGTCAGCGAAAGGGGTGCGGAGCCAGGCCCGGACGGCCCACGGAGGCTCATTGGTCGTCCCGCGCTCGGCGTCCCTTACGTGATCGACGTGAAGCTTGCCGTCACCAAGGACGGCGTGACCTCGACTGATTTCTCGCAGGTCGACTTCGGCGTTCTCACCGGGAACACGCCGCCGCGCTGGATTCCGGCCGCGTTCAAGCCCGAGCTCCGGAGCTTCCGCGCCGAGGTCGCCTTCGAAGCGGGCGCCGTACTGCTCGTGCGCGGCAAGCTCCCCGATGGCAGCGGCTTTCAACGGATCTTCAGCTCAGTGATTGCAAGCCCGTACCGTCTCTCCCTGCGTAGAACCGAGCGGGTGTGGGTACACGGCACGTCTCAGGTCATTCCGGTCGTCGTCGAGAATCACGGCCCGAAGGCCAAACTCGAGCTCTTCACCAAGCCCGCACCCGACGGCGAAGTCAGGTTCGACCCGACGACGCTCGAGCTCGATCGCGGACAGAGCGCGCGCGTGTTGCTCCACGTGACTCCCAGGTCGAATCAACGTGAAGTTACCGTGAGTTTCGGCGTCGGTCAGAACTCGAAAGATCCGGGTGCGAACCGCGCTGTCCTGTCGGCGAAGCTCGATGGGGACCGCGATGGTGACGGCCTCGCCGATCGCATCGAGGGTCCCGGTCCCGCCAAGGACGATCGCGCCGTTGCAGGGTTCGAGCTCCCCGGCCTCTCGATCCGCCACCCGCTGCCACCCGGCGTGACCATCGCCTCCTTCGAGCCGATTGGCCGTGCCGAAATCGAAGCTCCGGCGGGGACGCAAGCAGCGAGTGGCGGTTTCGAAATTCGCTTCGCAGGGCGAGCCTCGAAGCCGCCGAGCGCCATTCGACTAGAGCTCGACTCGGGGCTGATTGCCTTCGCGCTCGTGCCCTCGAAGAGTGGCAAGGGTCCTTGGGAGCGGCGCGGTCGCTACGATCGGTCGAAAAAAGAGCTCACGATCCCGCTTTCTCCCGCCGAGCAGCGCCAATTCAGCAACGGTGATTTCACCCTGATCGTCGCTCCTGCCGAAGCTCGTTGAGGCAGGAAGCGGAGGCGCGCCCGAAAACTGGCTCGGGAAGTTGGGCGGCCCCGCGGTGTATGATGGTCGCATGAGGCCGGGAACGATGCTCGTCCTATGGGGCATTCTTGGCTTGGTGACCGGGTGTGGTTCTTCCGACGACTCATCGGGCTCGTCGACGAAGGGCATCGACATTTCGGGCATGTACGTGGTGACGCATCACACGCGAAGCTCGAGTAGCTGCGACGCCGAAGGCGCCGACCTTGCGAGCTTCACTCACTTTCAGGCGCTTTCGGAGACGGGGTCGGGCTTCGAAATCGTGGAGTGCGACTCGGCCGATCCAGCGAGCTGCCCCGAGACGATCGACGCAGCCACGAGCGGCCGATTGATCGCGGCAATGGACACCCCCGAATCCGATGGCTGGTCGATAGAGATCGGGGTGGCAACCGAGGTGTCCGGCTGTCACCTCAGGTTCACCATCGACCGGGCAACGCTCACCGGCGAGGAACTCCACGTCGAGACGCGACACTACGGAGAGGACGCGAATCTCTACGGCTCGGCTTGCTCGAGCGGAGAAGCCACCCGGCGCGGCACGAGCATGCCGTGCGAAGAGTTCGTGGTCGTCACCGGAACGCGACTGTGACCGAAGAGCCGGCGAAGTTGGCTCAAGCGTAGAGCGCCTCGACGCATCGTTCGGAATTTCGAGATAATCGAGTCCAGAAAATACTGATTTTTCCACGTCGCGCGGCGGACCATGTTGCCGTTGGTGAACCCGGGAGGCAGCGATGGCGACGATTCGATCTGAACTCGCGAGGCGCGGACGACGGCTCGGGCTAGCCGGCCTCTTCGCCGCGTACGCGGCTTTGGCACCGGATAGGGCGGCGGCGCAGGGCCTGCTTGGAGGCTTCGGCCCGAGCGGGGAAGCGGCACTCGCCCCGCTCGACCAGCTGACGATCAGCGCCGAGCTCGGCGATGGCGGAGCGTCCATCCTGGAGTCACGACTCTACGCGGTCCCGGTCTCGGGCGACCAGATCGTGTTCTACCGGCCGCTTGCTCCGGGCAGCACGATCGCCGTCACCGTCAACCAGACGCCACTCGCCGGTTCCGTGCTCGAGGGTGACGAGGCCGATCGAGTTCGGCAATCACTGGTGCTGTCCCTGCGCGAGCCTGCTCCGCTCCGCGATCTCGGCTATTCGCTGTTCGTGTCCGAGCCCGTAACACTCCCGGCAGGTGCCACGGAGATCGTAGTCACGACCGAGCTGCCTCTCTCCAACCGGGGGACGCTCCGGGGGACCTCGGTCCCGCTCGACTGGCACCCGGCCGACGTGCGCGTGGTCGACATCGCCGTACATGCCGAGAGCGACGAGCCGCTCCGCGCCCTCTACGCGCCGTACCACGAGCTTTCCGTGACACGGGACGGCGAGCATCAAGCGACGGGCAGCTATCGTGGAACCGCAGTCTGCTCGCGATTTGCGGCCGATCTCTTGTACTCGAGCGGAGCCGGCGCCATCGGTCTGGATCTGTTGCCGTTTCGCTATGGCGACGTCGACGAGGGGTTCTTCCTTGCTCTGTTGACGCCGAGCGCCGCGACCGAACAAGAGCAGACCATCGGTCGCGACCTGGTGCTCGCACTCGATGTGTCGGGCAGCATGGCCGGCGAGAAAATCGAGCAAGCAAAGGCGGCTCTGCGCTCGGTGGTGGCGGGGCTAAGGGACGAGGATCGCCTCGGGCTCGTGAGCTTCAGCTCCGGCGTGACTGCGTTCGCGAACGAGGCCGTTCCCGCTACGCAGACGGCACGGACGGAGCTGGGCTCATTCGTCGACGGCCTCGTGGCGGCGGGCGGAACCAACATCTCCGGGGCGCTGGAACGCTCGTACGCTCTCTTGCCGGAGGACGCGGGCCGTCCACGCTACGTGATCCTGCTCACCGACGGGCAGCCGACCGAGGGCATTACGGACGTTGATGGCATCGTCGAGCTGTCGCGCGCGCTGAACGACGGAAAAACCCGCGTGTTTTCCTTCGGCATCGGCTACGACGTGAACACCACGCTGCTCGGCAAACTCACCTCCGACTCGGGGGGGGACACCTTGTACGTGCGGCCCGGTGACTCGGTGTCGGTCGCCGTGGAGGGGTTCTTCGCGAGAATTTCCGCGCCCGCGCTGACGAGCCCGCAGCTCGGCGCCGAAGGGATCGAAATGTCCGCGCTCTACCCGGCAAAAATGCCCGACTTGTTCGCGGGTCGGACCGTCGCGGTGCTCGGCCGCTACGAAGGAGGCTCGAGCGGCGTCATCACCATCAGTGGCAGCCAGGGCTCGACCCCGACCCGCTTCGAATACGACGTGACGCTACCCGACTACGCGTTCGACAACGGGTTCGTGCCCCGCGTCTGGGCGCTCCGTCGCGTCGGCGAGCTGCTCGACGCGCTCAAGCTCGGCGAAGCCTCAGAAAGCGCGGTCGACGATCTGCTCGCCGTCGCACGCCGCTACGGCGTGGTGACGGCCTTCACCTACTTCGTCCCGAACGCCGACGGCAACCTGGAGATGACATACCTCGGCGTCCCCGAGGCCACTACCGGAGCGGAAGCCGTAGAAGCCGCCACGTCGATCGGCGGCTACTCACAAAGCAGTGGCGCGGGCAGCAGCGTGACGAGCGCGGTCCGATACTTTCAGGACCGCAACTTTCCCACTTGGGACGGCTATCCCACCGACTCCACGCTCGATCGAGAGAGCGACCCCACGGACGTTCACTTCGGCAGCGAACTCTACTTCGAGCTTGCTGCGACGGAGTCGAACCTGGGGGCGCACGGTTTTCTGTCGACGGCGCCTGAGCTCCGGTTCGAGCTTTTCGGACGCTCATTTCGAGTGACCGATCCGCTGCGCGAAGACACCGACTCGGTTCCTGACGAATCGGAATCGATCCCGCCCGCAGCCGACGTGCCAAGCGCTGGCCCGACCCTGAGCGTCGGCCCACCCAGAACCGAGCATGGCGCACCAAGCGGGTCCGCCGGCACGCAGGGGCTCGAGCCCGATACGGAGCGCGCATCGGGCCAGCGCACGACGAAGGGGGGCTACTTCGGCTGCACGGCGTCCCCGGGCGGAGGCTCGCGTCATGGGGCGCTGCTGCTGCTCGTTCTGGTCGTTTTCGCCGCCGTCGGGCGGCGAAGTCGCGCTCCACACTCGTTTGACTGACTCGAACGAGCGACGTACGCTGACGTTCGCGCGTGGGGCATTCGCGTACTCCAACGACGAAAGGAGCATCACCCATGAAAGGTGGTCAGCCTCCCATGCGGCCCCGCGTCCCATGGTTCGTCATCGCGCTCGTCGGCGGGGCGTTGGGGTGCGGAGGGAGCAGCGTTGCGGGCGGCGCGAGCTCCAAGGCAACGTACGCTGGCGTCGTCCTGGCGATGGTCACTGAAGCCGAGGGAAGCTCTGACTACGTCGCTCGAGCGCTCTTCACGACTGGGCCGCGCCCCGTCATCGGCGGTTGCCCGCAGTGTTGTTGTGGAAGTACGAACCGCGGGCTGCCCATTCCGCGGAAACCACCGGATGCCGGGCCGATCACGATTGCTGCCGCGGATTCGACCTCCCTCGCGACACTCGTGCCTGCGCCGTTCGAGAACGGAAGCGGGCACTTCTACGGGATGACCGATCTCGGCTGGTCGTGGCTCGCGCCGCTCGGTGACTATGCGCCGGCAGCCAGCCAACCATGGGGTTTTGGGGACACCCTCCAGGTGCTGGCGGTGGGGAACGAGGTCGACTCGTTCTCGGGCAGCTTGCGGTCAGGGCCGTCGCTTACCGGGGTGACACCGCCAATCGGCCCATCGACCGTCGCCGTCGACCATACGGAGCCTTTCGAGATTTCGTGGACGCCGGCAGGGGACGCCGACGCTACGATGCTGCTAGGCATCCCGACTGGAACCGGCCTTTGCTTTTGCGACGCGCCCGACTCGGCGGGCCGGCTGGTCGTCGACGCGAACCTGCTCAGCCCTGTCTCGTCCGAGATCACCCTCGCGAGACTGAGCGTCTCCACCGTGACCAGCGGCAACGCGACCCTCGATCTAGTTGGCGCCGTCGTTCAGAAAGGACCCGTGCAGGTCCGGTAGCGCAGCCGGCCTGACGGATGAAGGCGAGGCGCGTTGTCCGACTATTGATTGCACGGGCGTGGTGTGTCCGCCCGCTAACCGACCTCGGATGGGGTAGCGCGCCGCGACCGAACGAAGAAGACCGCGTAGGTGGTGAAAAATATCGCCTCGGGGACCAGCGGAGCTGCGTCGGAGGCCTGGCGGCTTAGCGCCAGCTCGAAGATCGACTCCGCAAGGTTGAGGCCGACAAAGATCATCGCGAGGACGATCAACCCCGGATCGCGCGGCAGACGCTTCGCGACGAACGCCAAAATGAGGGCGCCGGCGAGCTCACGATCGGCGGCGTGTCGCGCCCAGTACGGGTGCTCGGCAGCGCGCGCGACCCCCGCAAACATCCCCAACGCCGCGGTACCGGCAAGGATGGCGTTGATCCAAAGAACTATCCGCGTGGCCCGTACCCGAAGCGGCAAATTCACGCGGCTGAAATCTGCCAAGAGAGCGGATATAGCACGAGGGCCTAGTCCAAGTCATCGACGGCGGCGCGCGCATCTCCGAACAGCAAATGAACGTCGCGCCGCGTTGAGCGACTAGAAGGATACGTTCCTCACTAGCCAGCGACCGCCCGATTGCTCGAGCGCGATGGTTGCGGTGTGGACCCGCCAATCTTCGCGGTGGCTGAGCGTCAGCAGAGTGTGCTCGCCGTCTTCCGACGGTTCCGAGGCCGTGACCTCCAGCTTCGGGTCGACGCGCTTGAACCAATCCTTCAAGGTGTCCGGTCCGGCGCGGGACGCGAGCAGGCCGGCGAGCATCGGCGTGCTGCTCTTCTTCACGCCCGCCACGTCCTTCTTGGCGAGCGCCGCCACGAATGCGCGCGCGACGAGCGCGGGCGGAATGCCTGCTAGTGAGGGATCCAAGGCCGTCGGTGTGATCTCGGCGGTGAAGCTCGCGCGGTATTCCCAGCTGTCCCGCGGTTCCTCATCGTCGCCGTCGCTCGACTCATCGGGCGCTGCCTTCTTCGGCTCGAACACGACCGTTCCGCCGACGAGCTCGCCCGAGACGAGCCGCTGCGCCGAGAAGTCGTCGTCCCAACCGCTGTCTGAGCAATGCGCCTCCTCCCTGCAGCGATTGCTGTAGATCTGGATCCCCGCGGGGTAGAGGTTTTCATCGAGCTTGATCTCGAGCGCGTGGAGCGCGCCTCTTTTCGCCTGCTCCTGCAGCCATTCGTCCTTCTGCCAGGCCTGCTGGAGCAGGGGAACGTCGCTCAAGAGGACGTAGAGCGCGTCGCGGAACGACGCGTAGGCGTAGCGGAGCGACACGGAGCCGCCGTTCAGGCGCAGCGTGCCGAGCGCACCGCCCGCGGGGGCACAGGCGCAGGTTGCGGCCTCGGGCGTGGAGCAAGGAGCCGGCATCGGGTCGCGTGGGGGTTGCGGACTTCCCGCGGTCTTATTGGGCTTCGGCATCCCGACCACACGCCACTGGCCTGCCACGCGCGTCACGGGGACCTTCAGCCTCGAGCGCCCGCCCTGCACCTCGGCCGAGAAGGTCACGAGCGCCTCGTCGTCGCTTGCAAGAATGATTTTGGAGATCTTGAAGTCCGGATTCTGAAACGCGGCAGTGTAGAGCCTCAGCATCGCGGTGAGGTCAGGGTGGTCGAAGTTCGTGCCGGGCTCGAAGAGCGCGCGGATTGCCGCCTGGTCGCCTGCCACGACCGCGCGCCGAAATGCCTCGGCGGTGAGCGCGGGCGGGCTGTCGGGCGCGGCCGTTCGCTCCGGCACCTTGGCTATCATCGGCGTGCTGAACGTGGCCGAGAACTGCCACGTCTCTTTCGCGTCGCGGCCTTCCTGCGGGGCGACCCAGACCTTGCCAGCGAGCATGCGGCCGGCCTCGAAGTGGCGCGGAGAGAGCTGATACGCGTTCCCGCTCATCGAGACGTGCCCACCCGACAGCTGCTTCGAGTAGATGTCGCCGCTGAGCGGCTTCAGCCCCGCGCCGAGCCGGAGAACGACGGCATTGAGCGCTCCCGCTGCCGCGCGCTCCCCAAGCTTCATCATGGCGAATGGCTGCGTGCTCTGTCCGACGTCGTCGATCGGAGCGTCGCTGAGCGCGAGGTACAGCGCGTCCCGCGTCTCGTCGAAATCGTCCGGCATCATGGCGAGGTACACGTGCTTGAGCGGAATCGTCCGCCCCCGCACCACGATCGAGCCCTCCACGGCCGGCGCCTCCGCCAATCCCACCGAACACGCGCATGACCCGAACCCCGCCGCGCAAACCACGGGCTCCGGAGTCCCTGCCAGAGCCGATGGCGCGGCGGCGACGGTGCTCGCTGGTGGCACCGCCGGCGTCATCGTTTCCCGCGCCGGCGCTCCCTGTACGGTTTGGCCGCCGCAGCCAACGAGCATCAATCCCGCAAGCAACATCCAATGACGCATCGCAAGGCCAATCGTACAGGTTTTCCGCCAGCTGACGTCAGGGTGCGGTGACCTACGAGCGACAGGACGGCAACCACAGGTTTCGACCGTGTAACGGCCATGGCCGCCCGAGCTGACTCCAGCTACTTCGCCGGGAGGTAGCTCTCGATGACGTCGTAAAACGACTGACCGAGCACGGCGTAGCCGGCGGAGTTCGGGTGCAGGCCGTCCGCCATGTACGCGGTCTTGTAGCTCGGGTTTTCCGCGAAGGCTTCGTAGTTGTCGACCCAGAGTACGTGCTTTCCGCTCGCGGCCGCTGCTTCGGCTTTTTCTTTGATCGCCGTGTTGTAGTTTCGCACGTTGTTGTTGGTGCCGTCGTTGGTGGTCGGGATGATCGCCGAAACCACCAGCAGTGCGTTCGGCGCATCCTCACAGATCTGATCGATGAGGTTTGCCAAACGCGTGGGGGCGTTGGAGATATTGTCGTTGCCGTTGATGTCGTTGGTCCCGATCTTCAGCAGCACGATGTGCGGCTTCGAGCTGTTGATCGCGCTGTCGATGACGCCGGCAATCTGTGAGATTTTCCAGCCGCCGTGCCCCTCGTGCTTGGGTGGGAAAGTCTGGCCGTCGACGTTGCCGGGACCGTTCGACAGGGTGCCGACGAACGTGATGTTCTTGTCGTTCGTGAGCGCCTGACGGAAGAGCTCGATGCGGTAGCCGCCCATCGGCTGTGTGCAGCAGCCTTCGGTGATCGAATCGCCGACGGGCATGATGTTGCACGGCGTACCCGCCGTCGCGGGACAGTAGCTCGCCGCCGCGCCGCCCGAGCCGCCTCCACCTGTTGCACCGCCGGCGTCGCCTCCGACGCCACTTTGCGAACCCGCTGCGCCGCCCGCTGGGACGCCCCCTCCGCCGCCGCTTCCGGAGGCCCCGCCGGTGCCGCTCGTTCCGGCAGCACTAGCGCCTCCCGCGCTCGTTCCGCCAGCACTGGCGCCGCCTGCATTCGTCACGCCCGCACTCGTTCCGCCGTTCGCACCGCCGGCCCCGCCTTGCGACGTTCCACCCGCACTGCCGCCGCCCGCGGCGTTCCCGCCCGTGCCGCTTGCTCCGCCAGTGCCCGCACCGCTGCCGCCTGACGACATGCCAGCTCCGGCTTGCGCCGTGCCTGCGCTTCCTGCAGTACCCGAGCCGCCGGCCTTGCCCGCACTGCTTCCAGATGCGCCACTATTGACGGTCCCGCTCGCGCCGCTATTGCCGCCAGCTCCATGCGAATCCGCCGGATCGGAACAACCCGCCGCAACGAGGATGAAGACGCCGCCCAGCACGCCGAGCTGCTGAGCGCGTGGTCTCATGAACGAACGGTGACCTTGGGCTTCGGTTGACATGTGGCTTTCCGGTCCCGTTTGTCGAAGGAGTGTGAACGTTCACATAGCACGAATGACTGGCTCCGCCCGTCGGGTCTGGAGCGCCAACGAGTCGTACAATGCGTACTCAACGGGCGTGGTGTGAGCGTGAAGAGCACGAGTCCGCGCTCGCAATCCGGGGGTCCACGCTTCGACGGCTCTACGGCTCGGCTCGCATTCTTGGCGACAGGCGCCGTCCGGGTGGAAAATTCCGCGTAATGGACACGACGTGGCGGAGCGCGCGGATCCGAAAGGGCGATCGCGGGAATTGTCAGGGTTCGGATCAGGCGGGCGTGATTGACCAGCCCGTCACGGCAGAAACGGCAGAACCAGGCAGCGACCGGAGGTCGACGTGAGCAGCACGACACTTGTTGGTAGCGTGATATTGGCGGGAGCACTGATCGCCGGGGGCTGCAGCCTGGAAAGCGTCCCGCCCGGGGGTTCAAGTGGCACTTCGGGCGCTGCTTCCGGTGGCACGGCCGGCACGACTGGTGGAGCCGTCGGCTCAGGCGGCGCCGGCGGCAGTGGAGGGACGACCTCAGGCAATGGTGGTGCAGTCAGCGCGGGGACCGGCGGAGCCGTCGGCAGTGGAGGCTCGCTGTCCGGATCGGGCGGCGCAACCTCCGGGACCTCCGGGACCGCCGGCACCGGCGCCATTGGCGGAGCCGGGGCCGACGGCGGCGCAGGAGGGTCCAACGGCGGCGCATCCGGTGCCAGTGGCGGCGCAGCGGGCGACGCCGGCGGCGCCGGCGGCGCCAATGGCGGCAGCCCACCGAGCGGTGGTGCGGCCGGAAGCGCCGGGGCGGCCGGCGGCCCGCCCCTCATGGGCATCAACGTTCTGCTCGATACGGAGCGCCAGACCATCCAGGGGTTCGGCATCAACACTGCTTTGATGCCTGGCGGGTCACTCCCGTATGACGACCTCTTCGGTACCACAGGGCCCAACGCCATCGGCTTGACCATCCTGCGCGTCGGGATGCAGTCGAATGGGAGCCTCACGGGGCAGGGCATCGCCGAAGCAAAGCAACGAGGCGCCAAGGTGATCGGGTCGTGCTGGAGCCCGCCCGCGAATTGCAAGAGCAACGGCTCGACGCAGAACGGTGGGCACTTGCTCACGAGCTGCTTCGAATCATGGTCGAACACGATCGCCAACTTTGCGGAGCAGCAGGGGCTCTACGCGATGTCGATCGCCAATGAGTCCGATTTTGCGTCGTGCCCCGGCGTGCCGGTGTGCACCGTGGCGTACGACACGACGGTGTTCACCGCCAAGGAGATGGTGGCTTGGGTCAAGGTGGCGGGGGCGAAGATCAAGGCCAAGGGCATCAAGGTCATCGCGCCCGAAGCGTCAGAATGGATCCACGCCTGGAGCAACGCATCGTCCACGGGCTCGCTCGTTTCCAGCCATCCGCATAGCTCGGATCCGCTGAATTGTGGCTGCTTCTCGAACACTCCGACCGAAACGGGCTGCGCTCAAACTTGCCTCGACGGCAATGGCTACGACTACGGTCACTGGCTGTGGGCCGATCAGGATGCCTGGAACTCCTTCGACATTCTGGGGGTGCACGAATACGACTCGCAGATCGCGTACGCGTGGCCGGCCGACGTCAACAACGGCGTGAGAAACAAGGAGGTCTGGCAGACCGAAATGTCCGGCGTGAGGCACTGGCCGGAGGAGGGGCCGTCGATTGACATCAACAACGGGGTCGCGGTCGCGGGATGGATCCACTCGGCGCTCACCGTCGGCGAGGCTTCGGCATGGCTCTACTGGTGGTACGAGGCCTATTACGAGAACGACAACGAAGGCTTGGCCATCACGCAGAACAGCAACACCATTGCCAAGCGCTATTTCACGATGGGCAACTACAGCAAGTTCGTACGCCCCGGCTACGTCGCGGTGGCGGTTTCCGGGAATGACGACGCGAATGTCCTGCTCTCGGCCTACAAGAGCGAGGACGCCACGACCGTCGTCGTGGTGGCCATCAACAAGGGCAGCGCGGCGGCTTCGCCGGAGATCGGCTTCGCCGGTGGTACCGCGCCAACCTCGTGCACGCCGACCGTGACGTCCGCGAGCGAAAATCTCAAGGACGGCACCGCGGTCGCCGTGACCGGCGGTGTCCTGACGACCGCGCTCCCCAGCAAGACCGTCACGACGTACGTCTGCAGGTAGGTTCGGCAGAAAGTGCGCTCCGATCGAGCGCGGACAGCTACTGGCTATAGCTCGGCACCCACGAGCCGAAGACGTTCGCGAGCGAGTAGTTCGCGGCTTCGGTCGCGTTCATCTGGTACGTGGCATGCGCGCTCGGGTTCGCGCCGGGGCCGGTGCTTTGATACTCGCGAAAGCGCGCGTTCAACGGGTCGTTGCCGCTCATTGCCACGAAGCCGGCCGAGGCGATGTGGGCGCCCAGGTTCACGTTGAGGTAGGCAGCGGCACCGTTCACGCCCCAGGGTCGGCCGAGCGCCACGGAGTTGGCGTTGACGGACGACACCGCGGTGAACGTGCCGCCGAGGAAGACGATGCCGGTCGCCATGCCGATGTCCGTGTTGGGTGCGGACACCGCGGAGCCGCCTTCGACGTTGCGAACCTCGCAGTTCTCGAGCACTGCCGTTGCGCCGCCGAAGACGTAGTCCGTGTTGCCCTGAACGTAGCAATTCTTGAAGTACTGGATGCCCTGGTGCGTGTAGAGCGTGTCTTGGTAACCCACGAAGCGGCAATTCAGAAACTGCTGCCGCTGGCCGGTCGTGCGCAACGCCACCGCTTGGTTTCCGCTGCCGAAGCTGTTTTCGATGGTGAGGTTCGCGGCCGAAAAATCGTTCGCGCTCACCAAGACGCTGGCGCTCCCACTCGTGCTGCCGACTTTGGAGTTACTGTCGTCGTAGGTGAGGATCGTCGTCGTCGTGCTCTCGCCCACGAGGCAAAGGTTCGTCCGGCTGGCGATGGTGAGCTTTTCCTTGTAGGTGCCGGCCTTGATGTCGATACGCACGTGCGCAGAGCTGCCGCTCGCGATCGAGTCCACGGCCGCTTGGACGGTCGTGAAATCTCCGCCGCTTTTAGCCACCGTGATCGTCTGAGTGATACCTGGCGGGCACACCGCGCTCCCGCTGCCCCCCGCGCCGCCTGCTCCAGCGCCGCCGTTGCCGCCCCCCGCGCCGCCTGCTCCAGCGCCGCCGTTGCCGCCTGCCCCCGCGCCGCCGTTCCCTGCCCCCGCGCCGCCCGAGCCGGCCGCACCCCCGGCGGGCGCTCCTCCCATACCTGCGCCAGTACCGGAGACACCACCGGTTCCGCTCGACCCCGCCGCGCCGCCCGTGCCTGCTGGCCCCGAGCCACCTACGGCACTCGTGCCCGACGTACCGCCGCTCGGTGCGCCGCCCATCGCCGGACTACCGGCTGCTGCGCCACCGCTTCCTGCTGATCCGCTCACGCCGACCATCCCCGCACTGCCGCCCTGCATCGACCCGCCGGAGCCAGCCACCGTGCCGCCGCCGGTGCCGCTGCCCGAGTCTGGGGCTGGGGCCGCGGGATCCGGCTCCGAGCATCCGGCCAGCGCCGCGAGCGCCATGACCAGCGAAAACAGGTTGGACGAGCTTCGAATCATCTCCCGCAGGCAGTTGCCCCGGAGCCCGAGGGCCCGTCACAAATTGCAAGGCCCTGAGACTGGCCGGACACCGACGCCCGCCTACTGCGTTTCGCCCCGCAGCGAGCGCCGGCGCGCGTTGCGCAGCACGACGGACGCGAGCAACGGCGCGACGATCGCTGCGGTGACCACCAGGCCTTCGACGAAGCTCGATAGGCGCGGGAGGTTGAAGACGATGACTTCGAGGAACGTGACGATGGCGTCGCCCGCGACGAGCACGAGAAGCACGG